>Ga0210377_10000356_pt1 | contig 43255 bp, 34 predicted proteins | sample PLM4_65_b1redo_FD_155480 | JGI IMG/M metagenome (GOLD analysis project Ga0210377, IMG submission 155480) | Groundwater sediment microbial communities from an aquifer in East River, Colorado, USA - PLM4_65_b1 redo | ecosystem: Environmental > Terrestrial > Soil > Riparian zone | place: USA: East...
TCGGGAACGCCGCGCATCATGGCCATGTTGTTGGCCACGGCCACGCCGTGCTCGTTGATGCCGGAGGTGTGGTCACCCGGATAGTGCCGCTTGTCGAAGATCCTGGTGGCCAGGTGACGAGCGGTGCGCCCGGGCTGATCGAGCGAGCCGGACGAGTGCAGCGGGAAGCGCTCGCCCGGCGGGACATCGCGGGCGGGAATCACGCAGACCTTGTGCGCCGAGTTCCTGCCCAGCTCCTCGCTGTGGGCCAGCAGGACGTGTCCGGTGGCGCTGCGGTTTCGTCCGACGACGAGGGTCGTGCACATGGCTACTCCCCGCCGGAGGCCCCGAAGAAGGCCTCCAGCACGTCGAGATAGACCTCCACGCGCTGCACCAGCGGCGGAGAGTCGGGAGTGTGGAGGAGGTTCTCGACGGTGATCACCGGGCTGCAACCGACGCGCCGCGCCAGCAATTCGTCGATGGATCCGTCCGCGGTGTCGACGATGATCCCGTCGGTGAGGCGTTCGCCGAACCGGGTCAGGCCTTCGCGGACGAGCGGCAGGCGCGAGCGGTCCAGGCAGTCCCGGACGCGGCGGCTCGCCGGATGCGCCATGGCGCCCTCCCCGGTCACGTACATGTAGGAACCCGAACCCTCGAACCGGTAGTCCGGCGCCTCGTAGACCGGATCCTCGTGGAGATCCAGCACCGCCGCGCCAGGCCGGATCCGGACGCCGTCCATCACGAAGGCGGTGATGGCCGCCGCTTCGGGACAGGCCGGGCCCGGCAGGCGCCCGAGCAGGTGATCGCTGTCCGACACGCTCGCGCCGGACGGTCCGTAGCGGATGTGATGCAGGTAGCCCCAGGGGTTGAGCAGCGGCATCACCAGCAGTCCCGGCGTGCCGCGACGCTTCAAGAGGCGTGGGACATAGCGCGCCAGGGCCAGCGCCCCGGCAGGCTCCCGGCCGTGGATGCCGCCGATGAGGACGGCGTCGACCGGTTCCGCGCTGGCGTAGGCCCGGATCGGGAGCGTGCCGCCGGAAGGCGCCGGCTGCGTCGCGATCTCGATCTCCCGCCATCCGGCGAGGCGAAGCGGGTCGAAGGCCGAGAGAACTTCTGCCAGCGTCGGGCGGCCATCACCCGCGGGCGAGGCAAGGTCGCAGTCGGGAGGGAGGCGGGCGTCGGCGGTCATTCGGAGGATTCTAACGAATCCCGGCTCATGGTGCAGCACGATCGGCCACGCAGAAGGAGCGCGGGTGCCCGGCGTGACCGTCGCGCCTATTGACGCGGCGCCCGCAGATCCCCGACCATCCTCCGACCGGGGGCGCAGGCGGCTCCCGCCGGAGGCCCCTTGGAACTCGCATCCCGGATCGAACGACTGCGCACCGGCTTCGCCCGCACCTTCTGGGTCGCCAACATCCTCGAGTTGTTCGAGCGCTTCGCCTTCTACGGATCGAAGGCGGTGCTCGCGGTCTACCTGGTCGAGAAGGTCGGCCTCGGGCCGCTCGGCAACTCGCTCGTCGGCTTCTACGGCTTCGCGGTGTTCTTCCTGCCGATCCTGGCCGGCACCGTGGTCGACCGCTACGGCTTCCGCCGCAGCCTGGCCGCCTGCTTCTTCATCTTCAGCCTCGGCTACTTCGCCGTCGGGCTCGCCGGTCTGTCGCAAGCGCAGGCCCTCGTGGAGAGCGTCGGCAAGGTGCCCTATGTCGTCGGTGCGCTCCTGCTGACCGCGATCGGCGGCTCGCTCATCAAGCCGTGCATCGTCGGCACGGTCGCCCGGACGACCAACGCCGAGACCAAGTCGCTCGGCTACTCGATCTACTACACGCTGGTGAACCTGGGCGGCGCGCTCGGACCGATCCTGGCGCTTCAAGTGAGAGAGGGGCTCGGCATCGAGTACGTGCTGGTGATGTCGGCGGTGGTGTCGTTCGGCAACCTGGTCGCGACCCTCATGTTCTTCGACGAGCCGGCCGGCGGGACACCGGCCGGCGAGCGCCGGACCCTGGGGAAGGTCGTGGCCGACATGGTGGTCGTTTTCGGCAACTTCCGCTTCATCTCGTTTCTCGTCGTCTTCTCCGGCTTCTGGATCATGTTCTGGCAGATCTTCTACTCGCTGCCGTTCTACGTGCGCGACGTGCTCAAGTTCGAGCGCTTCGAGATCATCGAAACCGTCGACGCCTGGACGATCATCCTGATCACCGTCCCGGTCACGGCGCTGATGAAGAAGATCCGGCCGATCATGGCCATGACGCTCGGGTTCGCGGTCGCCAGCGCCTCCTGGCTCATCATCGCGTCGAGCGTGTCGATCACGCTGACCGTCGTCGCCATCGCCATCTACGCCCTGGGCGAGGCGATGCAGGCGCCGCGCTTCTACGAGTACGTCGCCGATCTCGCGCCGCCGGACCAGGTCGGCACCTTCATGGGCTTCGCCTTCCTGCCGGTCGCCATCGGGGCGCTCCTGGCCGGGCCGCTCTCCGGGTGGCTTGTGCAGACCTACCTGAAGGAGGGCGGCAACCCCGGCGGGATGTGGGTGGTGTGCGCCGTCATCGGGTTCGTCTCGACCGCCCTGATGCTGGTGCACGACCGGTTCTTCCACCGCCGCGGCGCCGCCTGAGGCGGGGGAGGAGCGGCATCGCGGTGCAGCGCGACATCGATGCGGTGCCGGCCGGTTCCGTGCCGGCCGATCCCCTCCCGGGCTGGATGGCCGCCCTCGAGGCCCGCCACCTCGCCCGCCTGACCGTCCCCGAGGTGCGCCGCGCCCTGCAGGCGCTGTCCTCGCTGTACGTCGAACGGCGCGGGCGCCTGGGGAGCGGCGCCGCGCTCGAGGGCGACGGCAAGCGGGCGGCCTTTGCGCTGTTCTACGGCCCGCTGCACTTCCTGCTGGTGCGCGGCATCGTCCGGGCGCTCGGCGCGGCGCGCCCGGCGCCGCGGACCGTGGCCGACCTCGGCTGCGGCACCGGCGCCGCCGGAGCGGCCTGGGCCATCGAGGCCGGACCGGCCTGCGCCGTCGACGCGATCGATCGCAGCGGCTGGGCGGTGGCCGAGACGCGCTGGACCATGAAGACGATCTGCGTCCGCGGCGGCGCCGCGCGCGGCGACCTGCTGCACGCCACGCTGCCGGGCCGCGGCGGGGCCGTGCTCGCCGCCTTCGCGCTGAACGAGATCGGCGACGACGAACGCGATCGACTGCTCGACCGCATGTTCGAGTCGGCGGCGCGCGGCGCGGCGGTCCTGGTGGTGGAGCCGATCGCGCGCCGGGGGCTGCCGTGGTGGGATGAAGCGGGCCGGCGGTGCGCCGCGGCGGGTGGCCGCGCGGACGAATGGCGGCTGCCGGCCGACCTTCCGGCCATCGTCCGCCGCCTCGACGAGGCCGCCGGTCTCGACCATCGCATCCTCACCGGCCGCTCCCTCTTCCTGCCCGCGGGCGGGGAGCGGCGGCCGGGGAGCGGCAGCGGGGGAGGCGCCGGCCGGGGAGCCGGCCGACAATTCCGCTTGACGCCGGGCCCCGGACCGCGTATTTGAATGACCAGCCCGCGCAGGGTGGAGGATGAACCGGATGGACGCGACCACGACAAAGCCGGACCCGGCCGCATTCCGCCCCGCCTTCGCCTGCTGCGCCTGTCGCTAGCCTCCGGGCCGCCGCGCGGTCCCGGGGGCGCCCCGTCGTCGATCCCGCAATCCAGTGAGCCCCGCCCCGCGTCGACCGTTCCCCGGGAAGTCGTTCGGCGCCGACCGCAGCCGGCGGAGTTAATATAGCGACACTGAACGTCACCCCCGGTCCGAGGAGGAGCCGTCCATGAAAGTCAGCGAAAACGTCACCCAGTTGATCGGCAACTCGCCGCTCGTTCGCCTCAACAAGGTCACCGATGGCGCCGGTGCTGTCGTGCTGGCGAAACTCGAGTACTACAACCCGGCGAAGAGCGTGAAGGACCGCATCGGTCTGGCGATGATCGAGGCGGCCGAGCGCGACGGGAAGATCAAGCCCGACACCGTCCTGATCGAGCCGACCAGCGGCAACACCGGCATCGCCCTGGCGTTCGTCGCCGCGGCGCGGCGCCTCCGGCTCATCCTGACCATGCCCGAGACGATGAGCCGCGAGCGGCGGGCCCTGCTGCGCGCCTATGGCGCGGAGCTCGTGCTCACCCCGGGTCCCGAGGGGATGAAGGGCGCCATCCGCAAGGCCGAGGAGCTGACCGCGTCCGACCCGCGCCACCTGATGCTCGACCAGTTCGGGAACCCGGCGAACCCCGAGGTGCACCGGCGCACCACCGCCGAGGAGATCTGGCGCGACACCGACGGCAAGGCCGACATCCTGATCTCGGGGGTCGGCACCGGCGGCACGATCACCGGTGTCGGCGAGGCGATCAAGTCGCGCAAGCCGTCGTTCCGCTGCGTCGCCGTCGAGCCGGCCGCCTCGCCGGTGCTATCGGGTGGTCAGCCCGGCCCGCATCCGATCCAGGGGATCGGCGCCGGATTCATACCGAAGATCCTCAACATGAAGATCGTCGACGAGATCGTCCAGGTGAAGGCCGACGACGCGATCGCCGTCGCCCGCCGCATGGCGTCGGAAGAGGGACTGCTCGTCGGCATCTCCTCGGGGGCGGCGGTCTGGGCCGCCGTGCAGGTGGCGAAGCGTCCGGAAAGCCGCGGCAAGACGATGGTGGTGATCATCCCGTCGTTCGGCGAGCGCTACCTGAGCACGGCGCTCTTTCAGGGGCTGATGGACTGAACCACGTGGGCACGTTGCGGCAGGACATCCAGGCGGTCTTCGATCGCGATCCCGCGGCGCGCACCTGGTGGGAGGTCCTGACCACCTATCCGGGGCTGCACGCGATCTGGTTCCACCGCGTCGCGCACTGGCTCTGGACCCACCATCTGCGCTGGCCGGGGCGGCTGCTGTCGCACGCGGCGCGCTGGCTCACCGGCATCGAGATCCACCCCGGCGCGACCATCGGCCCCGGGTTTTTCATCGATCACGGCATGGGAGTCGTGATCGGCGAGACCGCCGAGGTGGGGCCGAACGTCACGCTCTACCACGGGGTCACCCTCGGCGGCACGTCGTGGAACAAGGGCAAGCGCCACCCGACGCTGATGGAGGGGGTCGTGGTCGGCGCCGGCGCCAAGGTGCTCGGGCCGATCACGATCGGGGCGCGCACCCGCATCGGCGCCAACGCGGTCGTGGTCAAGGAGGTGCCGCCCGACTCGGTGGTCGTCGGCATCCCGGGCCGGGTCACGCATCGTCTCGGCGCCCCGGTCACCGTCGACGAGCGCGGTCAGAGGCATCAGGTCGACCTCGACCACGGCGCCCTGCCGGACGTCACCGCCCGCGCCCTCAAGATGCTCGCCGACAGGGTGGCGCGCCTCGAGCGCGGTCCGGGCGCCGCCCCCGGGCGGGACGAGGACGAGCCCCCGGACGACGACGCCGGGACGGGCGGCGGCCACGGGTTCGGCCTCGCGTGAGCCGCGCCGGCGACGGCGGGTCGTTCACCCTCGGCGGGGCGAGTGTCGCTCCGGGAGCCAGGGCCAACGTCGCGATCCCCGTCGCGCCGCTGTACAACCAGGTCATGATGAGCGTCCGGGCGCACCTGTTCCACGGGGTGCGGCCCGGGCCGCGCCTGTGGATCAGCGGCGCCATCCACGGCGACGAGTTGTGCGGCGTGGTCGTCGTCCGGGCCGTGGCCCGGCGCATCGATCCGCGGCGTCTCGCCGGGACGCTGGTGGCGATCCCGGCGGTCAACGTCTTCGGGGCGCTGCACCAGTCGCGCTACCTGCCCGACCGGCGCGACCTCAACCGCTGCTTCCCCGGATCGCGGCGCGGTTCGCTGGCGGCGCGCCTGGCGCACCTGTTCATGAAGGAGATCGTCGCCCGCTGCACGCACGGCATCGACCTGCACACCGCGGCCATCCACCGCACCAACCTGCCGCAGATCAGGGCCAACCTCGATGATGTGCGCACCCGGCGGATGGCGCGCGCCTTCGGCGCGCCGGTGAGCCTCCACGCGGACGAACGTGACGGCTCGCTGCGCCAGGCGGCGTCGCGTCGCGGCGTCCCGACCCTTCTGTACGAAGGGGGCGAGGCGCTGCGCCACGACGCGACGGCGGTCGATGCCGGAACGCTCGGGGTGCTGCGGGTGATGGGCGCGCTCGGGATGATCGACGATCCGCCGCCGAAGGCGCCGCGCGGGCTCGAGTCGTACGACATCACCTGGGTGCGCGCGCCGCGCAGCGGCTACCTGGTGCTCGAGACCGCCCTCGGCGCCCGCGTGCGGCGTCACGATCGGATCGGCACGCTGCACATGCGCATTCGCGACGAGGAGCCGGGTGCCTCGGACGCCGTCATCCGCGCGCCCGGGCCGGGCCTGGTCATCGGGCACGCCACCAACCCGCTGGTGCATGTCGGGGACGCGGTGGTCCACATCGCCCACCCCGGCGGGCGGCGCGCCGGGGAACGATGAGCGCGCGCGGCCGGTGGATTCTCGCGGGCGCGATCGGCGCGGTCGCGGTCGCGTGGGTTGCGTGGCGCGGCGGGCAGGAGGGTGCGCCGCCGGCACGGCGCGATGTCACGGTCGCCACGGGTGTCGATCTGCCGTCGACCGCCGGCGCCGCCGAACGCGGCATCCTCGACAGGCTGCGCGCCGCGAGCCTCGGCGCGGCGCCGGCGCCCGGCGCAACGGCCGCGCCCGGCGCGGCGCCATCCCCATCCGCCGCCGGCCTGGCGGCGATCACCGTCGACTATCCCCGGGACGGCTCGATCGTCCCGCCGGATCTCGCCGCGCCGACCTTCCTCTGGCACGACGCTGCGGCGGCGGGCGGGGCGGCGCCGGCAGGCGGTACCGCGGCGGGCGCGGACGCGCCGGCGGCCGCCGGGATGAGCGCGGCCTCGGACGCCTGGTACGTCGGTGTCGACCTCGGCGGCGGCGCGCGCATCGACCTTCTCGTCCCCGGCGGGGCGCCGCCGCAGGGGAGCATCGACGATCGCTGCATCTCCGAGCGCAACGCGGTCTACACGCCGACGCCGTACCAGGCCTCGGCGCAATCCTGGAAGCCCGACCCGGCGGTGTGGGAGGCGATCAAGGCGGCGTCGATCGGGCACCCGGCGATCCTCACCTTCGCCGGCTACCGCGCGGCCGACCCGTCGCGGCCGCTGTCGCGCGGCCGGCTCACCCTGACGACCGCGCGCGACCCCGTCGGCGCGCCGATCTTCTACCGCGACGTGCCGCTGATGCCGACGCAGACCGAGGAGGGGGTGATCAAGCCGCTCGCCAAGGGGGCGCTGCCGCTGATCATCTGGCGGCTGCGCGACGTCGGGCGCGACGACAGCCGGGCGATGCTGACCGACATGCCGACCTGCGCCAACTGCCACTCCTTCTCGAGCGACGGCCGCCGGATGGGGATGGACATCGACGGCCCCCAGGGCGATCGCGGCGCCTACGCCTTCGTCCCGATCGCCCGGCGGCTGTCGATCGCCTACAGCGACGTCATCACCTGGAACGCCTTCCCGGGCCGCCCGAAGGACTTCATGACCATCGGCTTCCTGTCGCGTGTCAGCCCCGACGGGGGCCACGTCCTGTCGACGGTCAACGAGGCGCTGTACGTGCAGAACTTCTGGGACTACCGCTTCAACCAGGTGTTCTATCCGACCCGCGGCATCATCGCCGTCTATTCGGCCGCGACCCGGGCGATCACGGCGCTCCCAGGGGCCGACGACCCCGACTCCGTGCACTGCGACCCGGTCTGGAGCCCCGACGGCGGGACGATCGTCTTCGCCCGCGCCGCCGCCCGCGATCCGTACCCGGCCGGGCGGCCGCTCGCGACCTACGCCGGCGATCCCAACGAGGTGCAAATCCAGTACGACCTTCATCGCATGCCGTTCGACGGCGGGCGCGGCGGGACGCCCGAGCCGATCACCGGGGCGTCGGCCAACGGGATGAGCAACAGCTTCCCGAAGATCTCGCCGGACGGAAAATGGGTGGTCTTCGTGCAGAGCCGCAACGGCCAGTTGATGCGGCCGGACGGCCGCCTGTTCATCGTGCCGATCGGCGGCGGCACGGCGCGGCCGATGCGCTGCAACCTCGCGCTCATGAACTCGTGGCACTCCTTCTCGCCGAACGGCCGCTGGATGGTCTTCTCGTCCAAGGCCAACACCCCGTACACGCAGATGTTCCTGACCCACATCGACGAGGACGGCAACGACAGCCCGGCGATCCTGATCGAGAACGCGACCGCGGCCAACCGCGCCGTCAACCTGCCCGAGTTCGTCAATCTCCCGTACGACGACTTCCAGGGGATCGAGGTGCCGGCGGTGGCGCACGCCCGGCAGTACAACCGCGGCACCGACCTGGCGCTCAAGGGTCGCCACGCCGAGGCGGTCGCCGCCTACGAGGCGGCGCTCACAACCGAGCCGAACGACTGGAAGACCAGCGAGTGGCGCATCCGCGAGAGCCTCAGCAAGTCGCTCCTGCTGCTCGGGAAGCGCGACGAGGCGCGCAAGCAGATCGTCGCGTCGCTGACGCTCAACCCGTACAACGCCGAGATGCACACCAACCTGGCTAACTTGCTGTTCCAGGATGGCGACACCGGGCCGGCGATGCAGCACATCGACGTGGCCGTGCGCCTGGCGCCGAAGAGCGCCCGCACCTGGTACAACCGCGCCACGATGCGTCTGAAGACGGGCGACCGCGACGGGGCGCTGAGCGACTACAACGAAGCCGTCACCCGCGATCCGGCCGATCCGGGCGCCTTCTACGGCCGCGGTGTCGCCCGCGCGGAGGCGGGGGACCGCATAGGGGCGCTCGCCGATCTCGCCGAGGCGCTGCGGCTGGCGCCCTCCGACTGGCCGCATCGCGACGAGGCGGCGGCGCGGCAGATGCGGTTGCGGTCGGCCGCCGGCGGGTAGAGCAGGCGGCGGGACGCGAGGCGACGCGCGGGCGCGACATCGGGCGCCGCCTTGGATACAATCAATCCGTCGCACCGAGGTCACGCCGTGGTCCATGCCCCCGAATCGACGCTCCTGCAGTACCGCCTGCTGGAGAAGATCGGCGCGGGGGGCATGGGCGAGGTCTGGAGGGCGCACGACGTCACCCTCGACCGCGAGGTCGCGCTCAAGTTCCTGCCGCCCGGTGCCGCCCGCGACGCGACCCTCGTCGAGCGCTTCCTGGCCGAGGCGCGCGCCCTGGCCGCGCTCAACCATCCCGACATCGTCACGGTGTACGAGTTCCGCGAGCACGAGGGGCGGCCGCTCATCGCCATGGAATACGTCCGCGGCCGGACGCTCAAGGAGAGCCTGCCGCCGGGCGGGTTCGAGCCCGCGCGGCTGATCGAGATCGCCCGGCGGCTCGCCGGCGCGCTCGCCGCGGCGCACGCCCGCGGCGTCATCCACGGCGACCTCAAGCCGGCCAACATCATGATGGGCGACGACGGCCGCGTGCGCGTGCTCGACTTCGGCCTGGCGCGGTTCCGCCGGACGCCGCGCGCCGCATCACCCGACGGCGACAGAACGCTGACGCTCGAGGGCGACGGCCGCATCACCGGGACACCGGCCTACATGGCCCCCGAGCAGCTCCAGGGGAATCCGGCGGACGAGCGCTCGGACCTCTTCTCGCTCGGTGTCGTCCTCTACGAGATGGCCGCGGGCCGCCGGCCGTTCGGTGGCGACAGCGCCGCCGCGCTGGTCGCCGCCGTGCTGCGCGACCGTCCCGAACCGCTGGCGGCGCTTTGCCCCGACCTGTCGGCCGGTGTCGTCCGCCTCGTCGAACAGTGCCTCGAGAAGCACCCGGCGGCGCGGCCGGCGTCGGCGGCCGAGATGCACGCCAGGCTTCAGGTGGAGCAGGTTTCGGCGGACGGCGGCGACACCGGGCGGGCGCCGTCGATCGCCGTCATGCCGTTCGCCGACATGAGCCCGGCGGGCGACCAGGGCCACTTCTGCGACGGCATCGCCGAGGAGATCATCAACCTCCTGAGCCGACTGCGCGGGCTTCGGGTCGCAGCGCGCACCTCGTCGTTCGCCTACCGCTCATCCGGCCTCGACAGCCGCGCCATCGCCCACCGCCTCGGTGTCGGCGCCCTCCTCGAGGGGAGCGTGCGCCGGGCCGGCGATCACCTGCGGGTCACGGTCGATCTGGTGGGCGCCGCCGACGGTCTCGAGGTGTGGGCGGCGAAATACGATCGCCAGCTGGCCGACGTCTTCGCCATCCAGGACGAGATCGCCGGCAGCGTCGTGCGGGCGCTCGAGGTGACCCTGGCGCCGCACGAACGCAGCGGTCCGGGGCGCCCGCCCACCAGCGACCTGCAGGCCTATGACTTCTATCTCAGAGGCCGCCAGTTCTACATCCAGTTCAAGCGGCGCGCCGTTGATTTCGCCCGCCAGATGTTCGAGCGCGCCATCCGCCTCGACCCCGGCTACGCGCGCGCCCACGCCGGCCTCGCCGACTGCGCCTCGTTCGAGTTCCAGCACGTCGAGCGCCGCGACGATGTCCGGCTTCTTGCCGAGGAGGCCAGCGCGCGCGCCCTGGCCCTCGATCCCGACCTGCCGGAGGCCCACGCGGCGCGCGGCGTGGCCCTGTCGCTCAGCCGGCGCTACGCCGAGTCGGCGGCCGAGTTCGACCGCGCGCTCGCGCTGGCGCCGCGATCGTTCGACGCCTGGTACTTCTACGGCCGCACCTGCTTCGCCGCGGGCGAGCTGGAGCGGGCGGCGGCGATGTGGGAAAAAGCGGAGGAGGTGCGGCCCGAGGACCATCAGGCGCCGCTGCTGGTGGCGCAGGTGTACGACGCGCTCGGACGCGCCGCCGACGCGCGCGCGGCGCGCCAGCGCGGCCTCGCGAAAGCCGAGGCCCGGCTCGAGCTCAACCCCGACGACGGGCGCGCGTTGTACATGGGCGCCAACGCCCTGGCCGCGCTCGGCGACGGCGCGCGCGGCCTCGCCTGGGCCGACCGCGCCCTGGCGATGGATCCGGACGATTCGATGGTGCTCTACAACGTCGCCTGCATCCGCGCCCTCGCCGGGCGCATCGACGAGGCGCTCGACTGCGCCGAGCGCGCGGTCGCCTCTGGCCTGCGGCACAAGGACTGGTTCCTGCACGACAGCAACCTGGACACGATCCGCCTGCACCCGCGCTTCCAGGCGCTCATGGACCGGCTCTGAAGGGGTGGCGATCCGGCTCCTGCTTGCGCCTGACCCCGATCATGCCCCGGCCTCCCTCCACGGGACCCGGGCGGGATTCATGATCGGGATCATGGGGTCCGGGGGGACAGGGGACCAGACTCCACCCCGTCAGCCGGGGACGCCGCCCCGGTGCATGCGCGGGGGTCGAGGGTGCTCAAAGTCAGGCTGCCGGACCTGGAGCACTGGAAGGCGCAGGTCAAGTGCCAGGCCGGGTGCCCCGTCCGGACCGACGCCGGGCGCTACGTCCAGCTCATCGCCGAGAAGCGCGACGAGGAGGCCTTCCTCGTCGCCCGCATGCCGAACCCGTTCGCGTCGGTCTGCGGTCGGGTGTGCGCCGCGCCGTGTGAAGACGCCTGCCGGCGCGGGACGATCGACGCGCCGATCTCCATCCGGGCGCTGAAGCGTTTCGTCACCGAGCGGCATGGGGTCGAGTCGGTCCACCCCGAGACCCACGAACGGCTGCGCCGCGAGGAGCTGGCGGAGGGGAACCGCTACGCCGGCCACCTGACGACCGGCCCTGGCCTTGCGCCCGCCGGCCGCCGCCGCAAGGTCGCCGTCGTCGGCTCCGGCCCGGCCGGCATGTCGGCGGCGCACGACCTGACCCTCCTCGGCTACGATGTCACCATCTTCGAAGCGGGCGACGAGCCGGGCGGGATGATGCGCTACGGCATCCCCGAGTACCGCCTGCCGCGGTCCCTCCTGCGCGCCGAGATCGACGCCATCACCGCCCTCGGCGCGACGCTTCGCCTCAAGACGCCGCTGACCACCTCCTACGGGCTGGCCGAGCTGCGGCGCGAGGGGTTCGAGGCGTTCTTCGTATCGGTCGGGGTGTCGCGCGGGCGCGACCTCGATGTGCCCGGATCCGAGATGGACGGTGTGGTCAAGGCGGTCGACTACCTGCTCAACGTCAACCGCGGCTACCGCATGAGCCTTGGGCGGCGGGTGGTCGTGATCGGCGGCGGCTTCGTCGCCTTCGACGCGGCGCGCACGGCGCTGCGGGCCGGGAAGGTCGAGGAAGCGGCGGCCATCGGGGCGCACGCCGGCGAGGAGGCCGACGCGCGTCTCAAGGAAGCCCTCGACTCGGCGCGCGCGGCGGTGCGCGGCGGCGCGACCGAGGTGACCATCGTGTCGCTCGAGTCGTTCGACGAGATGCCGGTCCTGAAGACGACCCAGGGGCACGAGGAGTTCGAGGAGGCGAAGAAGGAAGGCGTCCGCTTCGTCCCGCGGCGCGGGCCGAAGCGTTTCGCCGGCGATGGGCGCCTGGGGCGGATCGAGCTCCGGCGGGTGACCTCGGTGTTCAACGCCCAGGGGCGTTTCGCGCCGGAATACGACGACGCCGATGTCGAGGTGATCGAGGCCGACGCCTGCATCCTGGCGATCGGGCAGAAGGCCGACCTGTCGTTCCTCAAGCCAGAGGACGGCGTGGCGCTGACCCCCTCGGGGGGCGTGCGCATCGACCCGGAGACGCTCGCCACCTCGGCCCCCGGCGTCTTCGCCGGCGGCGACGTCGCCTTCGGGCCCCGCAACCTCATCGAGGCGGTGGCCAACGGCAAGCGGGCGGCGCGGTCGATTCACGAGCACCTGGCCCGCGCGGGCGGCGCCGGCGCGACCGGCGGCGCCGGCCTCGAGCGCCTGCTCGAGATCGAGAAGCTGCCGACGCGGACCTATCGCATGTCCGCCGGGTTCGAGGTGCTCGACCGCGAGACGCCGCCGACGCTCGACATCGGCCGGCGCACCGGCATCGCCGAGGTCGAGACCGGCTACGACGAAACGGAGGCGCGCCGGCAGGCGGCGCGCTGCCTCGTCTGCCACGTCCAGACGATATACGACCCGGAGAAGTGCGTTCTGTGCAGCCGCTGCGTCGATGTCTGCCCGGAGTACTGCCTGGCGATCGTGCCGTTCGAGAGCCTCGACCTGCCCGACGACGAGCGCCGGGCCCTGGCCGGGCGCGCCTCTGGCAACGGGCTGCCGCTGGCGGCGATGATCAAGGACGACGACCGCTGCATCCGCTGCGGACTGTGCGCCGTCCGCTGCCCCACCGACGCCATGACCATGGAGAGATTCACCATCACCGAGCGGCTCACCGGCCGCCCGTCCGGAGAGGGTTCATGATCAAAGACCGTCGCGACTTCCTACTGAAGCTGGGCACAGGCTGTGGCATCGCGGCGCTCGGGGCGCAGGCGGGCGCGTCGCTGCGCTCGCTCGTGCCCAATGTGTCGTACGACGCGCCGACGACCGTCAAGCTCGGGCTGCCGGCGGAGTACCCTGACGGCCTCAAGTTCCTGCCCGACGAGCGGCTCTTCGTATTCCGCGAGGGGAACACCTTCCATGCCATCTCGGCGGTCTGCACCCACCTCGGCTGCACCGTGCGCGCCGAGGCGCTGTCCCAGGTTGTCACGACGACGGTCGAGGGAGCGCCGCTGCGGATGACGCACAAGTTCATGTGCCCGTGCCACGGCTCGGCCTACTCCGGCGACGGCGGCAACGTCTCGGGCCCGGCGCCGAAGCCGCTGGCCTGGTTCCACCTGTCGGTCTCGCCCGACGACGGCCAGCTGATCGTCGACCTGGCGCAGGAGGTCGGCCGGGACTTCCGGCTGACGGTCGGATGAGGGGGGAGCGATGAGCGACCTGGCCAACCCCGCGAAGCCCTCCGCCCCCGGCGTGCATCCTGAACCGCTCTGGTCGCTGCGGCCGGAGTCGGACCGTGCGTCGGGCGACGCGGTGGTGTCGAACTTCCTGCTGCACTGGTTCCCGGCCAAGGCGCTCAAGGCATCGCTCGACTGGAACTACTCGATGTGGCTCGGGACGATCTCGGCGGCGCTGCTGCTCCTGCTGGTGCTGTCGGGGATGCCGCTGCTGTTCCTGTACGTGCCGTCGGTCGAGCGCGCCTACCAGACGGTCAAGGACATCGAGTACGTCATCACCTTCGGCTCCTGGATCCGGTCGGTGCACCGGCTGGCGGCGCATCTCATGGTGGCGGCGGTGGCGCTGCACCTGGCGCGGGTGTTCCTGACCGGGGCGTACAAGAACGGCTCGGGCCGCGGCCAGAAGCGCGAATGGAACTGGGTGCTGGGCGTGGCGATGCTCCTCTTGACTTTGTTCCTGTCGTTCACCGGCTACCTGCTGCCGTGGGACCAGCTGGCCTACTGGGCGGTCACGGTCGGCACCAATATCGCCTCGTCAATCCCGTTCGTCGGGCCGAAGATCCGCGAGCTGCTCCTGGGCGGGCGGGTGATCGAGCAGTCGACGCTCATCCGGTTCTACGTGCTGCACATCGTGGCGCTGCCGGGGCTGCTCGGAGTTCTCTTCGTCTACCACATGTGGCGCATCCGCAAGGACGGCGGGCTGGCGCGCGCCGACCGCGAAGCGCTGCTGCGCGAGCGCGCCGAGGTCGCGCCCGCGCCGACCAAGACCTACACGCTGCTCGGCATCGCCCGGGGGACGGCGCCGACGATCCGCGCCTCGTCGGTCGAGGCGGCGGACGCCACGGTCAACGCCGTGCCGGATCTCACGCGCCGGGCCGCCATCGTCAATTTCGGGACCATCGCCATCCTCAGCATCATGGCGGTGTTCATCCGCTCGCCGCTCGAGGAGCCGGCCAACGCGCTGGTCACGCCGAACCCGGCCAAGGCGCCGTGGTATTTCCTGTGGCTGCAGGAGATCGTCACCGACACGACGCTGCACATCGGCTCGTTCACGATCAACGGAGCGCTGATCGGCGGTGTCGTCCTCCCGGGATTGCTGGTCACGCTTTTGACCCTCTGGCCCTGGCTCGACCGCAGCCCGGCGGGCGCGGCGGGCGTCTGGTTCGCGAAGGACCGGCGCACCCAGAACCTGGTCTTCATCCTCCTGGCGGTCGTCATCGTCGCCTTCACCCTCATCGGCACCTTCTGCCGCGGCCCGTACTGGCACTTCTACTGGCCATGGCAGGTCTGGCCCGAGATCCCGGGGAGGATCTGAGATGGAACGGCGAACCGACTCCCCCTATCCGCGGCGCGACCGGCCGGTGCTGGCGATCATCGGCGTCCTGCTGGTGGTCTCGACGGTCCTCTTTGTGCGCAGCGACCGGATGCGCGACTTCTGGTACTACCAGTACACCTTCAAGCAGATGGTCGCCGAGAAGCTCGGCGAGGAGAAGGCGCGCTCGGTCCCGACCGGGCTGCAGCAGATCTGGGTGCCGGCGCTGCGGCGCGCCGACCGCTGCGTCACCTGCCACCAGGCGGTCTCGTGGAAGGGATTCGAGACCGCCGACGAGCCGTACCGCACCCATCCGCGCGAGCCGATCAGGAACCACCCGATCGAACGCTTCGGCTGCACGCCCTGCCACGGCGGCCAGGGCTGGGCGGTCGACACCTACGAGGCGCACGGCCAGGTGGCGCACTGGGAGGAGCCGCTCCTGAGCCGCGGGCTGGGCGAGGAGTACTCGCTCGCCGACGATACGAACGCCCTCCTGCAGATGAACTGCAACGTCTGCCACCGCTACGACCGCGAGACGAAGGGGATGGAGGCGATCAACCACGGCAAGGCGCTGCTCAAGGACAAGGGGTGCCGCGCCTGCCACGTGATCAACGGCCGCGGCGGCACGATCGGCCCCGACCTCACCAACGTCGGCGACAAGGCGCCCGAGCAATACGACTACACCCGCATGTACGGGCAGCGCACGGCCTTTGCCTGGCACGTGGCGCATTTCAAGGAGCCACGCGCCCTGATCTCCGACACCGTCATGCCCAACTTCCATCTGACCACGAAGGACGCGCAGGCGCTGGCGATGCTCGTGCTGTCGTGGCGGCGGGCGTCGGTGCCGGCCGAGTACGTCCCCGGCGCGCCGCGCACCGATCCGGTCACCGCCGAGGAGGCGCACGTCGAGCAGGAGATGAAGACCGGGCCGGGCGCCTGGTTCGTCAAGACCGGCTGCTTCGTCTGCCATTCGATCGGTGTGTTCGGGGTGAAGAGCCCGGCGCAGATCGGGCCGGATCTCTCGAACGCGGTCGAGGACGTGCAGTCGCGCTTCGGCAAGACGATCGACGACTTCCTCGCCAACCCGACCGGCACCATGTCGGTCGTCCTGTCGCGGCAGATCATCCTGTCGCCCGGGCAGAAGCAGGAGGCCATCCGCAACTTGAGGGCCGCGTTCGCCGAGTACCAGCGGCAGAAGGAAGAGGGGGCGCGCCGCGGCGGCGCGTCGAAGCTCCAGGGGTCCCACTGAGGCCGGCCGGACTGGCCGCGCCGAAAGGAGAAACACGATGAACGTGCGATACCGTGGTGGATGGTCCGTGGCGGCGCTGGTCGCCGTCGTCGTCGCCGGCGCGCTGCTTGGCGCCTGCGCTCCGAGCGCCCCGAAGGGCGCGAAGCCGGGCAAAGCGGCCGGTGGCGGCGCCACCTCCGACATGGCCGTGGCCGCCGGCAAGGTCTACGTGGCGCCGGGTGACCTCGACGAGTACTACATGTTCGCGTCCGGCGGTCACTCGGGGCAGGTGTACGTCTACGGCCTGCCGTCGATGCGCCACCTCTCGACCATCCCGGTCTACACGCCGTACCCCGCGACCGGTTATGGCTTCGACGACGATTCCAAGGCGATGCTCGGCTCCCTGACCTGGGGTGACGTGCACCACCCGTCGCTGTCGGAGACCGGCGGCGACTACGACGGACGGTGGCTGTTCGTCAACGACATGAACGGCCGGGTGGCGCGCGTCGACCTGCGCGACTTCAAGACCAGGCAGATCCTCGGACCGGTGCCGAACGTCTCGGGGAACCACGGGTCGGCGTTCGTCACGCCCAACACCGAATACTCGATGATGGCGTCGCGCTTCTCGATCCCGATCCCGAAGGGGACCACGACCGGCATCGACAAGTACGCCACCGACTACAAGGGCGTCCTGACCGCCATCAAGGTCGAGCCGACGGACGGCACGATGTCGATCGGCTTCCAGATCGTCACGCCGCCGTTCAACTGGGACCTCGGTGATGCCGGCAAGGCGATGTCCGACGGCTGGATGTTCTGGTCCTGCTACAACGCCGAGCGCGCCACCGGCAAGCTCGAGGTCACCTCGACCCAGCGCGACCGCGACTACATCGCCGCGGTCGACTGGAAGGCGGCGGCGAAGGCGGCGGCCGAAGGCCAGGGCGACATGATCGGCGGCATCAAGGTCCTCGATCCGAAGAAGGTGCCGGGGCTCGTGTGGCTGATGCCGTGCGGCAAGTCGCCGCACGGGGTCGACGTCTCCCCCGACGGCAAGTGGATCATCGGCTCCGGCAAGCTGCAGGGCGTGACCACGGCGTTCAACTTCGAGAAGGTGCAAACGGCCATCCGCAACAAGGACTACGAGGGCGACGAGGACGGCATCCCGGTCCTGAAGTACGAGTCGATCAAGGATGCCGAGGTGCCGGTCGGTCTCGGCCCGCTGCACACGCAGTTCGGTCCGAACGGCATGGCCTACACCTCGCTCTTTGTGGACAGCGCCATCGCCTCGTGGAAACTCGGCACCTGGGAGCTCGTCGACAAGGTGCCGATGTCCTACTCGATCGGCCACCTGACCGCCGCCGAGGGCGACACCATCAACCCGGACGGCAAGTATCTCGTCGGCCTGAACAAGCTGTCGCACGGCCGGCACCTCTCGGTCGGCCCGTCGCAGCCGGAGTCGTCGCAGCTCGTCGACATCAGCGACGAGAAGATGAAGATCCTCTCGGACACCTTCACCGAGCCGGAGCCGCACTACGCCCAGATCATCAAGGCTGACAAGATCCATACGATCGAGGTCTACCCCAAGGAAGACAACCACCATCCGCTGGCGATCTGGGACGTCAAGGACGCCGGCATTGCCCGGCAGGGCGGCAAGGCGGTGGTCAAGATGATCGCCGTGCGGACCACGTTCACGCCGACCGACTTCACGGTCAGCCAGGGCGAGACGGTCACCGTCGCGGTCACCAACATCGAGCAGACGACCGACGAGCTGCACGGATTCGCGATTCTCGACTACAACATCAACGTCGTCATCGACCCGGGGGAGACCAAGACGGTCACCTTCAAGGCCGACAAGAAAGGTGTGTTCCCGTTCTACTGCACCAACTTCTGCTCGGCGCTCCACCAGGAGATGCAGGGCTACATGATCGTGAAGTAGCATCCCGGAGGGGGCGGCGGGATCGACCCGCCGCCCCCGCAACACCCCGCGGCCGCGGGCGAAGGAGAGGACGATGCGGGCCTGGATCGAGCACAGCACGCGGTTCCTGGATACGGGGGTCGACATCGGCCCGCGCGCGCTCGTCCTGCTCGCGGTGCTCCTGCTGATACCGGCCTACATCTTCCCGCTCTGGAACCTGACGATGTTCGCGCCGCAGTACCCGGAAGGGCTGCGGCTCGACATCTACTCGTACAAGCTGAGCGGCGGCAACGGCGGCCTCGATGTCCGCGAGGTCAACGTGCTCAACCACTACATCGGCATGCGCGAGCTGACCACCGAGTCGTTCACCGAGTTCAAGTGGATCCCGTTCGTCGTCGGGGCGCTCGGGCTGCTGTTCCTGCGGTCGGTTTTCCACGGCACCATGGCCGGGCTCGTCGACGTGACCGTGATGTACGTCTACTTCGCCCTGTTCTCGCTCTGGTCGTTCGGCTTCAAGCTGTACACCTACGGGCACGATCTCGACCCGAAGGCGGCGGTGACGGTCGACGGTTTCATGCCGCCGCTCTTCGGCTACAAGAAGATCGCCAACTTCGAGGTCTACTCCTACCCCGGCCTGGCGTCGTACGCCATGGGCGCGGTCTTCGTCGTTCTCCTGGCGGCGATGTTCCTGGCCTGGCGCCAGTACAGTCACGGCGCGACGCCGGCGGGTGTCAACCGCTCGCCCGCGGCCTCCGCGCCGGCGAGGACCTGAGATGCTCGCCACCATGGTGCTGGTGGCGGCGGTGACGGCGGCCGTGGATGGGGCGGCCGACGCCGCGCAGCATGCCGCCGTCCCCGGCGCCCTCGAGGGACGCCCGGCCGCGGCCGAGGTCTCGCCCCTCCAGCATCTCATCGACGCGGCGGCCCCGGGTGCCACCGTGGTGGTCGAGGCCGGCACCTGGCGCGGCGACATCGTCATCGACAAGCCGCTCCGCCTCATCGGCTCGGGCCGCCCGCGGCTCGAGGGCTCGGGCGCCGGCAGCGTCGTCCGCATCCGCGCCGCCGGGGTGACGGTCGAGGGGTTCGAAATCGATGGCCGGGCGGGCGGCAACCTGGCGCGCGACTCATCCGGCGTCCACGTGGCGGCGACCGGCGCCGTGGTGCGCGACTGCGCCATCGTCGACGCGCTGTTCGGCATCTACCTGCGCGAAGCGCACGGGGCGGTCGTCGAGCGTTGCACCGTCCGCGGCATCCCCGGCCGGACGCCGGGCGAGAAGGGCTCCGGCATTCACGCCTGGAACACCAACGAATTCCGGCTCATCGACAATCTGGTCGAGGATGTCCGCGACGGCCTGTACGTGCAGTCGTCGTCGCGCGGCGTGATCACCGGCAACACGGCGCGCAACCTGCGCTACGGCCTGCACTACATGTACTCGGACGACAACCTGTTCGAGGGGAACACCTTCGAAGGGGGCGCGGCCGGGACCGCCATCATGTACTCGAAGCGGATCGTCTTCCGGCGCAACCGCTTCGTCCGCAACCGCGGCTTCGCATCGGTCGGGTTGCTCCTGAAGGCTTGCGACGACGTGCTCGCGGAGAGCAACCTGATTGCCGACAACGCCCGCGGCATCTTCCTCGAGGGATCGAACGGCAACGTCCTGCGCGGCAATGTCGTTGCGTCGTCCGACATGGCGATCGTCCTGTACGACTCGTGCGCCGGCAACCGCTTCGAGGGGAACAGCTTCATCGCCAACATGACGCCGCTGTGGCTCGTCGGCCGGCGCACCGACACCGTCTTCGCGGGCAACTACTGGTCGGGCAACGACGAAGCCGACCTCGACGGCGACGGTGTGAGCGATCGCCCCTACCGCCTGACCAGCGTCTTCGATCACCTGCGCGGAAACCTGATGGCGGCCGACCTGTTCACCGGCGGGCCGGCCGCCCTGGCGCTCGGCGCCGCCGAGGAGGCCTTCCCGGTCCTGCAACCGGTGGGGGCCCTCGACACGCGGCCGCTGGTGCGCGCGCCGCGGCTGCCGGAGGTGCCGCCGGCGCGGCGCGACGGGCCGGCCGCGGATTATGCCGGTCTTCTCGGCTCGTCGCTTCTCGGCGCCGCCGGCGCCGTGACGCTGGCGCGCGCCGGCCGGAGACGGGCGTGATCTCCTACCGCGGCTTCGGCAAGCGCTACGGCCGCCACGCCGCGGTCACGGCGCTGGACCTCGAGATCGAGCCGGGCGAGGCGGTGGCGCTTCTCGGCCCGAACGGTTCGGGGAAGACGACCACCCTCAAGGCGGCCGCCGGTCTCATCCGTCCCGGCACCGGCGAGGTCCTGATCGGCCGGCCGCCGCGCAGCGCTTCCGACCCTGCGGCTCGCGACATCCTGTCGTACCTGCCGCAGCGGGTGTCGTTCCCCGACGCCCTCACCGGGCGCGAGGTGGTCGAGTTCTATCGCCGGTTGCGCGGTGCCGGCGCCGGCCGCACCGCCGACGTGCTGCATTTCGCCTCGCTCAACGGCGCCGGCGACCGCGCCGTCGGCACCTACTCCGGCGGCATGACGCAGCGGCTCGGCCTCGCGGTGGCGATGCTGCCGGAGGCCCCGGTGCTGCTCCTCGACGAGCCGACCGCGGCGCTCGACCCCGACGGCCTGTGCGCCTTCTACGGCGTCGTCGAGCGGCACCGCCGGCAGGGACAGACGATCCTGTTCACCTCGCACCAGCTCGGCGACGCCGAGCGTCTCGCCGACCGGCTGGCGATCCTGGTCGAGGGGCGCCTGGCTGCGGTGCTGAGCGCGCGGGCGCTCGCCGAGCGGCTGTCGGATCGCGGCATCATGAGGCTGCGCTTCGCGGCACCCGTGCCCGGGCTGCTCGAAGGCGTGCGCGCCCTGGCGCCGCGCGCCGTGTGGGCCGGCGGGGAAGGGACCGGCGGGGAAATGGTCGTGCCGGGCCCGACCGCGATGCGCGCCGAGGTGGTGGCGAAGGTCCGTGCCGCCGGCGCCGCCGTCACCGCGCTTACGGTCGAGGAGGGGCGGCTCGACCTGCTTTACCGCGAGCTGGTCGGCGGCGACGCGACGTCCGGGACCGCCGCATCACCAGGGACCGCAGCGGCACCCGCGCCGGGGACGGGGACCCGATGAGAGCCCCCGTCGCGGTGCTCCTCGTGCTCGGCGCCGCCGCCTGCGTCTCGGGGCCGCCGCGGCCGGTCGCGGTCGACACCCTCAACGACCAGTGCGCCGCCTGCCGCATGGTCATCTCCGACCCCGCCTTCGCCGCCCAGGTCGTCGCTCCCGGGGAGGAGCCGCGCCTCTATGACGATCTCCAGTGCCTGCGCGATGGTCTGGCCGCCGTGCCGCCCCACGGCGACGCCCGTATCTTCGTCGCCGACCACCGCACCGGTGCATGGGTCGCGGCCGACAGGGCGTTGTACGTGCGCATCCCCGATCTCGCCACGCCGATGGCGTCGCACTGGGTCGCCTATGCCGACGAGGCGTCGCGCCGGGCCGACCCGTATGCCGCCGGCGGGGTGGCGCTGGCCGCGTCCGCCGTGCTCGGCCCCGAGGCTGCGGGGCGGAGGGAACCATGAAGACGGTCCTGCTGTGCGCCCGCCAGGAGCTGACGCTGGCGCTGCGATCGCGCTGGACGCCGATCTTCGCGCTGGTGTTCGCGGCCCTGGCGCTGGCCGTCGCCTGGTCGGGGTACGTCATGACCGGCGGCCACGGTGTGCAGGACTTCGCCCGCACCGCGGCGTCGTTGACGCAGCTCGTGATCCTGCTGGCGCCGCTGATGGCGCTGGTCGGCGGCGTGCTGGCGATGACCCCCGACCGCGGCGCCGCCGAGCTGCTCTACGCCCAGCCGATCGCGCGCCGTTCGGTGCTGTTCGGCAAGATGCTCGGCCTGTTCACCGCCCTGGCGGCGGCGCAGGCGGTCGGGTTCGGCGCCGCCGGCCTGGTCGTCTTCTCGCAGTCGGGGTCGTACGGGATCGGCGGCTTCCTGCTGCTCGTCCTGGGCTCGGCGGTCCTGACCGCCATCTTCCTCGGGGTGGCGGCGCTGCTCGCCGCCGGCGGCGCCGGCCGCCGCCGCGCCCGCGCGCTCGCCCTGGCGCTGGTGGTCTGGTTCGGCGCGGTCGTGCTGTTCGACGTCGCGGCGCTGGGCGCGGCGTCGCTCCTGCCTTCGGGCCTGGCGTCGCGCCTCCTGATCGTCTCGGTCCTGCTCAACCCGGTCGACGCGGTGCGCGCCGGGGCGCTGCTCGGCGCCGAAGGGACCACCGCCTTCGGGGCGGCGTCGCTCGCCTTCCTGCGCTTCACGAAGGGACCGCTGGGCGCCGGGCTGCTTCTCGGCGCGTCGCTCCTCGCATGGCTTGTGCTGCCGACGCTCGCCGCGGCCTGGCGGCTGCGGCGCACCGACATCTGACAGCGGGCGTTCGGGCGGCTGTACGTGCGCCGCACCGGGCGCCGGCCGCGGCGATCCCCGGCAGACCGGGCACGACGGAGTCGATCTCCGCCAAGCCGGTCCGCACGTCGTGGAGCGTGTGCCCGGCCACCGTCACCCGCAACGGGTGCTGTGCGTCAGACACCGTCAGCAGAGGCGCCCCCCGTGACATCGACCCCGGCGCCCTCCGCCCCGGCGCCCTCCACATTCTCGTCCTCCGACGAGTATGAAATGTCGTCGGCGGGATCGCGGGGATCGGGTCCGGTGCTCCAGATCACGTACTGGTCGCCCTCGACGCGGTAACCGAACCAGTGGCCGTCGTAGGGGTCGATGGGGGCGGGCTCGCCCGGATGCTGCCCGGTCCAGCGGCGGTACAGGCTTTGGACGTCGTCCGGTGGGGCGCCATGGGTCGAACGGTGCGCCTCGGCGGCGCCGGCGAGCGAGAGGATGCCGCTCTCGGCATCCTCCGAGGCGCTCGCGGACGGCTGCTCCGCCGCCGTGCGCGCGGCCAGCGCCTCGGCCTCGACGCGGCGGACGAAAGACCACAGTCCGGCGCCGGTGGCCACGGGCAGGAGCAGGCCGGCGACGGCGACGGTCGCGGCGGCCAGGGCGACCCGCGGGCGGGCGGCGCGCTGGGGTGCGACGGTCGGGTCGAGGGCGGCCAGGCGATGGGCGATCGGCGGGTGCGTGGAGAGCCAGCGGCCAAGACACATCCAGAAGGTGTCGAGGTCGCCGCGCTGCGCCGCCAGGGCATGGCGGTTGACGCGCCGACCGTAGCGGCCGCCGGCGGCGAGGATGCACAGGCCGTCGAGGGCGCGATCGCGATCGCCGCCGGCGGCCAGGCCGTAGCGGTCGCAGGTGTGCTCGCAGGCACGCGAATAGGCGGTCCCGAGGAAGGGGACGAGCAGACCCGGCAGCAGGAACCAGCGGCCGCGGAGGTGCCCGGCCTTAAGGTGCCCGAGCTCGTGCGCGATGATGAAATCGCGCGCCTCGGCGTTGTCGCCGCACGCATCGAGGAGATCGGAGTACAGGACGATGAACTCGCTGCGCAGGAACCGGGTGGCCAGAGCATTGAGCGTGCCGCCGGCCTGCATCAGGTACGCGGCCGGGGGCGCGAGGCCGATCCTCTGCGAGAGGGCCACGACGCGCTCGTGCAATTCGGGCATCTGCTCGGGGCCGAGCCGCACGGCGCTGCCACGCAGATGTGCGATGAAACCGACGTGCGCGACGAAGAAGAACAGGCCGAGCATTGCGGCGTAGACGATCCCGATGATCGAGACGAAGAGCGCGATCCAGAGGCCGAGGGCGGCGAGGACGACGACCGCCAGCAGATTGCGCTCGCTGGGCCAGCGTTCGACGTCGATCGGGGTCGCCATCGGGCCGGAGCCGGGGATGCGGGGCGGATCCGGGGCGTGATGGCTCATCGCCATCGGCCCCCGCCGCGCTCCTCGGGCGGCGCGCAGACGCAAATCCCGCCCTCCTTCGCCCTGGGCGGCGGCTCGCCGGACGCGGGCGCGGCCGCGACCGCGAGGGTGAGTCGCGCGCACGCGGTTGCGAGTTGCGGCAGTACCAGAAGGCGCATGGGGACCTCCCCGGTTGCGGCGCGATGATCCGACTCCCCGGGCCGGCTGTCAACCGCGGCCGGTGGATCGCCCGATCGGGCGCCCGCCCGCGACCCGGGAGTCCGGATGGGTCTCATGACCGGGATCGGGCGGCAAGACCCGACCTGTGACGATGTGCAGCCGCCGGCGCCTACGCGGCGGCGCCGTCGGAGGGTCGCGCCAGCCGCAGCGCCGGATGCCCGGCGATGGCCGCGAGGCATTCGGGATTCTCCAGCGCCGCGATGTTGCGCACCGGCCGGCCGTTGATCGCGTCGGCCGCGGCGCGCTCCGAGAGCTTGCCGTTGTGAGTCACCGGCAGTGACGATACTTGCGCGATGACGGCGGGGACGTGGTTCGGAGAGGCCCGCCGGCTCAGCTCGCGCTTGATGGCGAGGGTCATCGGGCGGTCGAGGTTCGTGCCGGCCGCCGGCACGATCAGGAGGACCAGGCGGCTGCCGCCCGGCTCGGCCGGTGCCGTCTGCTCGATTGCCATCGCCCCGGCGATCCCCGGCAGGCCGAGGACGATGGAGTAGATCTCCGCGGGGCCGATGCGCACGCCGTTGACCTTCAAGGTGCCGTCGGTCCGCCCGAGGATGCGCGCCCCTCCGCGCTCCGTCAGCTCGATGGCATCGCCGTGGGTCCACATGCCCGCGTTGGCGGCGAAGTAGGCGTCGTGGAAACGCCGGCCGTCGGCATCGCCGAACAGGCCCACCGGCCGCGACGGGAACGGGTTGAGGCAGACCAGCTCGCCGCGCCCGACGCGCTCGCGGCCGCGGTCGGTGAGGGCGCGCACGTCGAGCGCCAGGCTCACCGACTGGCTCTCGCCGCGATACACCGGCAGGAGCGGGTGCCCGAGGACGAAGCAGCCGATGATGTCCGAGCCACCGGAGATCGACTGCACCGGGACGTGCTTGATGTGGTCTTTGATCCAGTCGTACTGGGCGTCGTACAGGATCGACCCGGTCGACTGGATCGCCCGCAGGCGCGCGAAGGCGAGCCGGCCGTTGGGTTCGGCGCCCGCATCGCGCAGGAACTGGATGTAGGCGGGGCTGGTGCCGAAGACGGTGACGCCGAGCCGGTCGACCAGGGCCGGTAGCGCGAGCGCCTCGGGAAACGACACCGAGCCGTCGTACAGGACGATGGTCGCCCCGCTCGCGAGCGCCGACAGCTGCCAGTTCCACATCATCCAGCCGCACGAGGTGTGGAAGTAGAGGGTGTCCGCGGGCCCGAGACCGCCGTGCAGCCGGTGCTCCTTGAGATGCTCGAGCAGGGTGCCCCCATGGCCGTGCACCAGGCACTTCGGCGCGCCCGTCGTCCCCGAGGAGAACAGCACGAACAGCGGGTGGTTGAATGGCAGCCGCGGCCACGGAAGGCCGGCCGGCGCCGGTGTCGACAGCAGCGCCGACAGGGGATGCTGCGCGACGCGGCCGGGAAGTCCCTCGATGACGCTGTCGTCGAGCGTGACGACGTGGCGGATCGACGCGATACCTTCGGCCAGCGCGCGGATCCGGTCGGTCACGCTCTTCGTGGCGCCGTGATGGACGTGCGCCGCATCGACGAAGAGGACCGTCGGCCCGAGCTGGCCGAACCGGCTGAGCAGGGAGTCGGAGCCGAGGTCGGGCGACAGCGACGACCAGAGGGCGCCCTGGCCGGTCGACGCCAGGCAGGCGATGACCGTCTCGGCGCGGTTGCGCGCCAGCGCGGCGACCACCGCGCCCGGCGCGACACCGATGCGGCCGAGCGCCTGCCGCAGCGACCCGACGCGGTCGCGCAGCTCGCCGCGGGTGAGCGACCGCGTCTCGCCCGTCTCGTTGCACGAGACGATGGCGGTCGTCGCGTCGTCCGGGCCGGCCGCCGGCGACAGCAGATTCTCGGCGTAGTTGAGTCGCAGGTTCGGGAAGAACACGGCATGCTCGACACGGTCGTCGGTGCAGACCACGTCGGGCGAACCGTCGCAGCGCACCCCCGACCAGTCGAGGAAGAGGCGCCAGAAGGCGCGGTAGTCGGCGACCGAGAAGTCGTGGAACGCCGCCGGATCGGGAAACACGCGGCCGGTCGCGCGGGCACAGTGATCCATGAACGCCCGCATCGGAGCCCGGGCCGGATCGACCCGCCGCGCCGCTTGGTCCCGCCGCGCCGGATCGCCGGCCGCCGGCGACCAGAAGGGCGTCGGGGTCACGCCGGAACGCCCCTGTACGAGGGCAGCGCGCTCACATGCGCGACGATCGAGCGCAGGCTATCGAAAGTCCCGGGTGTCAGGCGCTTGCGCTCGATCTGCACGCCGAGGGTCGTCTCGAGGTGGAGGATCAGTTTGACGAACCCGAGGCTGTCGAGCACGCCGTTCTTCAGGAACGAGCGGTCGTCGTCGCCGATGACCGTCGCGGCCTCGCCGAAGTGATAGTTGTCGTCGAGCCAGTCGATGACGAGCTGTCGCAGCGCCGTGTCGCTCACGTCGGTGACCCCTTCAGAACGCGCGGTAAATGAACGTGCCGCTCGATGCCGGCATGACGATCGCCAGCCACAGGATCGCGGCCCCGGCGGCGACACCGACGAGAGGCGCGGGCAGCCGCTCGAGACGCTCGCGCACCCCATGCAGCGCCGGCGCCTGGATCGCGTGACCGGCGGCGATCAGCAGGATCCCCACCCAGGTGATGGCCAGGATGGCCGGGCCGAGATCGAGCCCGCCCGCACCGGCTGTCGGGCGCACCATCCCGGCGAGATACGACATGGTCCCCGCAAACGACTGCGCCCGGAACGGCAGCATCGTGGCCGCGAAAAACGCCTGGGTGACGGCCCAGGCGGCGAGCGCGTAGGGAATCGATCGACGGCGGGCGACCCAGGCGCGATCGCGCCGGCAGAGGCCGCGGTAGAACTCGTCCCAATTGCGGTGCGCGACCAGGCCGAGACCGTGGAGGAGCCCCCAGATGACGAATCCCCAGGCGGGGCCGTGCCAGAGGCCGGAGGCCAGGAAGACGATGAGCAGCCCGAGGTCAAGGCGGCCGCGGAACCAGCCGTGGCTCGTGATCAGCGGCCCGTAGATGTAGTCGAACAGCCAGCGGTTCAGGGTGATGTGCCAGCGTCCCCAGAACTCCTGCATGCTGCGCGACAGGAAGGGCGCGTTGAAGTTCACCGGCAGCTCGATGCCGAAGGCGCGCGACGCGCCGATGGCGAGCAGCGAGTAGCCGGCGAAATCGGCGAACACCTGCAGGGCATAGGCGGCGAGCGCGACCCAGTGGGTCGCAGCCGAGTAGGCGTCGGGGTCGGCGAACACGGGGTCGACGATCCGCCCGCCGAGCCAGTCCGCCACCGATCCCTTGAGAAGATACCCGAGGAGGAACGTCCCGATCGCCGACCCGAAAAGCGCCGCCGTGAGCCGGCGCGGCGCGGCGAGCTGCGGCAGGAGCTGCGAGCCGCGCGAGATCGGACCCGCCGTGATCTGGGGGAAGTAGCCGACGAACAGGGCGAACGCCACGATCGAGCGGCAGGCGGGCAGGCGTTCGTAGTACACGTCGAGGATGTAGCCGACGCGCTGCAGCGTGTAGAACGAGATCCCCAGCGGCAGGACGATCCGCAGCGCCGGCAGCGACGCCTCGAGTCCGGCGGCGGCGAGCAGCGCCTGCATCGACTCGGCGAAGAACCCCATGTACTTGAAACAGACGAGGGAACCGAACGCCGACGCCAGGCTGAGCCCGAGCGCCAGGCGCCGCCGCGCTCGCCCGCCCGGGTCGGCGGGCACCGCGTCGAGGTAGCGGGCGACGGCGTAGTCGACGAGAGTCGCGGTCCAGAGCAGCGGCAGGAACCGCCAGTTCCAGCCGGCATAGAAGAGGCAGCTCGCCAGGAGAAGCCAGGTGTTCTGCCAGCCCGCCCGGCGCGGCATCAGCCAGTGGATGACCCACACGATCGGAATGAAGACGAGGGACTCGATCTCGAGGAAGCTCACCGGAGGTCCGCCGTTTCGCCGCCCGGGCGGCGCGTGTCGAGCAGCAGGGCGAGGTCGCCATCGAGCGCCCAGCGCGCGAACTTGCGATTGCCCGCTACGCTCACATGGTCGAAGTCGGCCATGAAATCGTCGTCGGTCAAGGGAGAGCTCAGGGTCATGTCGATGAGCCGCACGCCGCGCGCGGCGGCGAACCCGGTCATCAACCGGCCCATGCGCACCATCGTCGTGCGCCGGGCACGCTCGGTGTAGGTGCCCGGCTTGCGCGGGAACAGGACGATCGTCATGTCGAGATTGCGCGCGCGCGCGAAATCGACGATCTTCGCCATCGCATCCATCTGCGTCGGATTCCCGAGACAGCTCGCGCCGTTTTCGACCAGCTCCTGCCAGCGATGCGTCTCCTCCCTCATCTCGTCATCCGAAGACCCGCCCAGGAGCGCGTGGACGGCGGCGGCATAATCCTCGTGCGTGTGCAGCCGGTTGAACACCGAGGCGCCCCACAGGCCCTGCCAACGGTGTTGCAGATAGTTGCGGTTGTAGCCCGTGAGCCCGTGCGCGCCGACATCGGTGATGAAATCCCCGAGCGCCCAGGCACGGCTCGGCAGGTTGTTGTAGTGATGCTCGGGCGGGCAGGTGTCCCACCACTCGGTCAGCAGGATGAAGCGCCTCAGCCGGGCGCGGCGGTGCGCGCCCGCCGGACCGGGATCGTCGAGCAGCGGCTTGACGCGGTTCTCGAGCAGCCACAGGTAGGGCACCACCTTGCCCATCTCGAGGGGGATCGACACCACCTGCGTCGCGCCTGCGGTGCGCTGTTCGATCTCCTGCCCGAGCACGTGGAAAGTCCGCGCATGGCTCGAGCCGAGGACGAGGATCTCAGGCGTCTTCGCCTCGAGGTCGGCGATACCGTCCCACGCCTCGCGCTGACCGAGAGCCGAGGACGGCACGAACGCGCGGACGAAGGCATCGCCGGCGACAAGTGTCACCGCCGCGCAGCCGACCGCCGCAAGGAGTTGTCTCCACGTGATCGGTGACGCATCCATACCTTAAAGAAGATGGGAATCTCCCCGGTGTGGGGCAACCGCGCGGACGGGGCCCCCGCGCCGGCGGCACGAATTCGTAACCGGAACCCATGTACCGCTCCGGGCTGCTACTCGTCCTCGTGCGCGCCGAGCAGGTCGGTGATCACCGCCTCGGCGGCGCGGCGCCCGGAGACCAGGGCGCCGTTGATCGAGGCATTGTCGCGGTGGTCGCCGCAGACGTACAGCCCCGGACCGGCGCGCACCGGCCGCTCCGGCGGCTCGAGGGCCGGCGGATCCTGCGCCGGCTGGGCGTGCGCGATCCGGTCGATGCGCAGCAGCCGCCAGTCGCGCGCCGGGCGCCCGAACCAGATCTCCAGCTGGCGGCGCACCGCCGGCTCGAGCGCCGGGCCGGCCGGCTGCGGCACCCCCAGGACCGTGGCCGAGACGAGGGCCGCGCCCGGCGGCGCGTACCCCGGAGCCGCGTTGCTCATCACCGCGAGGTTGTTGATCGGCCCCTCGCCGGCCGCGTCGAGCACCAGGAGCGGCTCGTTGAACGGCGCCTTTTCGGCTGCGAAATGCAGGCAGGTGACGCCCTTCGACGGCCGATCGTACTCGGCGCCCAGAAGCAGCGCCGCTTCGGGCGCCGCGGCGGCGACGACGACGGCGCGCGCCGTGAGCGTGCCGCCGCCGCGCAGGGTCACACCTCCCGGCCGCACCGATTCGACCGCCGTCGTCGTCAGCATCGTTCCCGGCGGCAGGGCGGCGGCGAGCTGCGTCGGGATCGCCCCCATGCCGGCCGCCGGCACGGCGGTGTCGCCCATCGCCAGCATCCTGAACGCGAACTCGAACATCCGGTTCGACGCCCCGAGGTCGCGATCGAGGAGGATGCCGCCGAAGAATGGTCGGCACAAGCGATCGATGATGGCGTCCGACAGTCCCGCCGCGCGCAGCGCCGCGAGCGTCGTCGTCTCGGGGCCGGGCGTGGCCCGGCGCGCGTGGCGGATGAGCCGTCGGCGCATCCGCCCGAGGCGGAACTTGTCGGTCAGGGTCCCAATCGGCGACAGCAGCGCGGCCGGCAGCCGCCCCGGGTGGCGCCACGGATCGGAGACCCGGTGGAACCGCCCGGCATGGCGCACCCAGGCTTCCGCCGCGAACGGTCTCAGGTCGAGGGCGGCGTAGTCGAGCACGGCGCGCGCCTCGGGATAGGCGGTCAGCAGCACCTGGAAGCCGCGATCGAGGAGAAAGCCGCCGACCTGGTCGGTGCGCACCCGGCCTCCCGGGCCGTCCGAGGCCTCGAGGATAATCGGGGCGAGGCCGTCGGCGGCGAGGCGCCGGGCGCAGGCGAGGCCGGCGAGCCCCGCCCCCACGATGATCACATCGGCGTCGACATCCATTGCTCATGATACGACGGCCGCCCGCCGCCCGCCGCCCGCCGCCCGCGGCCGCCCGCCGACCGCCAGGGCCGCCGCCGGCTGCCGAGGCCGCCGTCCCTCCCCGCGCCGTATGACCCAGATCATGGCTGTCGCGGCGCCAACGAAGTACAGGTGACCATGGCGGAAAGGAGACCGCCGGCCGTGCCGGCGACAGGCCACATGAAATGACCCAGCAACCTGAGATCGATGTACGCGTACTGCCCCCCGGCGACCGCCACGAGCGCGTCTTCGCGGCGTTCGACGCCCTGCCATCCGGCGGAGGCTTCGTCCTCATCAGCGATCACTACCCGAAGCCGCTGCTTTACACGTTCCAGGCCGAGCGGCCGGGGGCGTTCGAGTGGAACGTTCTCGAGCCGGGACCCGTGCGCTTCCGGGTGGAACTCGTCAGACGGGCCCGGCCCGCGCGCCGCGAGGTGACCGAACTCCTGATGACCGACCACGCCCGCCTCGACGCCATCCTGACCGAGGTCGGCCGCATGGTCATCGACGGCCGATTCGACGCGGCCGGGGCCCGGTTCGCCGAGTTCGCCTGCGGCCTCCGGCGCCACATCGCGATGGAGGAGGGGATCCTCTTCCCGGTGTTCGAGGAGGCGACCGGCGACCGCAGCGGCGGTCCGACCGAGGTGATGAGGATCGAGCATGTCGCCATCAGGCGGTCGATGGACGAGGCGGCCGCCGGGATCTCCCACAAGGACGCCGGCCGCTTCGGCAGCGCCGTCATGGAACTGCGCTCGACCATCGGTCCGCACAACGTGAAAGAGGAGCACATCCTCTACCCGATGGTGGACGGGCAGGCGGGGGATGCGCGCGGTCGCGACGATCTCGTCAGGCGGCTGCAGGCGCTCGACGCCGGCTGAAGCGGCAGGCCCGGATCTCGACCGGGCGCACCACCATCATGGTCAGGCGCCCGATGGTCGGGCGCCCGCGGTTGGTGCCGGTGGGCCCGCCATCGTGAACCCGGCGGCCGCCAGCCGCCGCGCGACGGCGGCGGCGATCGCCACCGCCCCCGGCGTGTCGCCGTGGATGCACAGAGTCGTCGCCGCCAGCGCGACCCGCCGCCCGTCGAACGCAGTGACCATGCCGTCGCGTGCCAGCGCCAGCGCCTGGCCCGCGGCGTCGTCCGGGGTGTCGAGCAGCGCTCCTTGAAGCACTCGCGACCGCAGCGTGCCGTCGGCTTCGTAGCGTCGATCGGCGAACGCCTCGGGCGCGACCGCGTATCCCTCCCGCCGCCAGACCTCGAGGCAGCGCGAACCCGCGAGGCCGACCAGGACGATGCCCGGGGCCGCGCCCGCCAGGGCGCGATCGACGCCGGCTGCTATCGCCAGCGCCAGCTCCGGGTCGTCCGCCGCCTGGTTGTAGAGGGCGCCATGCGGCTTGACATGGCCGAGGCGCACCCCGAGCCGCGCCGCGATCTCCCGCAGGCGCGCCACCTGCTCCTCGACCGAGGCGGCGACCGCGTCGGGCGAGAGGGCAAGCGCGCGCCGCCCGAAGTGCGCCGGATCGGGGTAGCCGGGATGGGCGCCGACGGCGAGACCGCGCCGCCGCGCCGCGACGATGGTCGCCGCCATGGTGTCGTCGTCGCCGGCGTGGCCGCCGCAGGCGACATTCACCGAGGTGACATGCTCCATGAGGAGGTCCTGCGTGCCGTCCTCGATGAGCGCCGCGATCTCGCCCATGTCGCAGTTCAGGTCGATGGTGCGCGTCATGCGAGGTCCCGTCCGCGCGTCTCCGGCAGCAGGAAGATGAGCCCGAGGCCGGCGATGTAGAAGCCCGAGGTCAGGGCGAGCGCCGCCCCGTACCCCATCCGGTCGGCGGCCGCGCCGATGGCGAACGGCGCCAAAGCGCTCGCCGCGCGCCCGATGTTGTAGCACGCCCCCTGCGCGGTGGCACGGATCGCCGACGGGAACAGCTCGGCGAGCATCGCCCCGAATAGGCTGAAATAGCCGTGCCCGAGGAAGCCGACCAGAGGACCGAGGAGCAGAAGGGCCGTCGGCCGCTGCGCCATCAGCCCATACACCGGGACGATCAACGCGGCGCCACCGACGAACAGGGCAACGGCCGGCCGCCGCCCGAGCCGGTCGGCGATGATACCGAACAGGTTGTAGCCGAGGAAGGCGCCGACCTGCATCGCCACGATCCAGGCCGAGGAGCGCACGATGCCGAGCCCCGCCCCGCCCTCGGACACCGGGCTGGCGAGGAAGGTCGGCATCCAGGTGAACAGGCCCCAGTAGGCGAACAGCAGGACGGTCGCGAGCGCGGTGGCGGAGAGCGCCAGACGGCGCAGCGGCGGCCGCGCCAGCATGCCGATGGCGGCGCGGAAAGTCGGGCCGCGGGCGGCGGCGCCACCCGCCGCGCCGGCCGGTCGGGCGCGCGCCAGCCGCCAGACCTCGGGCTCGGCGACCCGGCGGCGGATCCAGACGGTCACGAGGGCCGGCAGCACTCCGAGCAGGAACAGGGTCCGCCAGCCCCAGCGCGGCAGCACCAGCGCCGCCAGCGCCGCGGCCAGCAGGTAGCCGATGGCCCAGCCCGACTGCACGAAGCCGATCGCCTTGCCGCGGTGCCGCGACGGCCAGGTCTCGGCCACCAGCACCGACCCGGCGGACCATTCGGCGCCGAGGCCGAAGCCGACGAGACCGCGCCACAACGCCAGGGCGGCGACGCTCCCGGCGGTCGCGGTGGCGGCGGTGAAGACCGAGTAGACCAGGATCGAGACGACCAGCACCCGGGCGCGGCCGAAGCGGTCGGCAAGATAGCCGGCGACGGCGCCGCCGGCCGCCGAGGTCACGAGAGTGACCGATGCGAGCGCCCCGACCATCCCGGCGCTCAAGCCGAATTCACTGCGGATGGCGGTGAGCGCGAAGGCGTACAGCATGATGTCCATGCCGTCGAGCATCCAGCCGAGGAAAGCGGCGGCCAGGGCGCGCCAGGCGTCGGGGCCGACGTCGCGCAGCGCCGGCGTGACCGGCAGCGGCGGGGTGCCTGGCGGCGATGGGGCGCCCGGCGGCGTGGTACTCACGATGTGACCGTCCCGGGGTCGTCGAGCCAGCGCGCCTGATCGAGAAGCAGGGCGTACGCCTCCTCGAAGGTCACCTGAGCGAAGCAGACCATCTCACCCGGCCGCAGCTGTCCGAGGCGCGGAAGGTCGGCGGTGATCACCGCCGCGATCACCGGGTAGCCGCCGGTCGTCTGGTGATCGACGAAGAGGATCACCGGCTGGCCGCCCGGCGGCACCTGGATGGCCCCGAGAGGCATCCCCTCGGTGATCATATCGCCGCCGCCGGCGTTCTCGAGCCGCGTCCCGTCGAGACGGATCCCCATCCGGTTGCTGGTGACGCTGATGGTGAACGGGCCGGCGAAGAATGCCTGCCGCGTTGCGGCCGGGATCGCCTCCCATTGCGCGCCGCGGGTGACCCGGATGGCCTGCGGCCCGGCCTGTGCCGAGGACCCAGCCTGTGCCGACGGCGGCGCCGCCGCCTGCGGCCAGGCCAGGTGCGCCAGCGCGACCGGGCCGAGCCGGCACAGCGGCACGGCACCGCGGCCGGGCTGGCCGCCCTCGGGCGGCGGGCCGAGCGGCAGCCGGTCGCCGCGGCGCAGCGCCCGCCCCTCGAGGCCGCCGAGCGCGCTGGCGACGTGCGTCGAGGCACTGCCGAGAACCGGCGGCACGGCGATGCCGCCGGCGACCGCCACGACGGTGCGGGCGCCGCGGCGGGCGCCGCCGCAGCGCAGCGTCGATCCGGCGCCGGCGCGCGCCGCCGTCCAGGGTGGGAGCGCGCGGCCCTCGAGCGAGGCCTGCATGTCGGCGCCGCCGAGCGCCACGACCGTGTCCCATTCGAATCGGAACGCCCCGCCCTGCAGCGTCATCTCGATCGCCGGCGCCCCGTCGGCGTTGCCGACGAGGCGGTTGGCGAGGCGCAGGGCGATCGGATCGGCGGCGCCCGCCGCCGAGACGCCGAGACGGGCGTGACCGGGACGGCCGAGGTCCTGGATGGTCGTGAACAGGCCGGGCTCGAGAACGACGATGGTCCGGGTCACCGGGGCACGCACGGTTGGCTGCCACCGTCCTCGGGGACAAAGCGCACCTGGTCGCCGATCCCGAGGAGCGACATCGGCCGGCGCTCCGGGTCGAAGAGGCGCAGGTCGGTCCGCGCGATCAGCCGCCAGCCGCCGGGTGTCGCGCACGGGTAGATGCCGGTCTGCGTTCCGGCGATGCCGACGCTGCCGGCCGGCACCGATCGGCGCGGGCTGTCGAGGCGCCCGGCGGTGATCGCTTCCGGCACCGTCCCCATGTAGGCGAACCCGGGGCTGAAGCCGAGGAAGTGGACGGTGTAGAGCGTCGACGAGTGCAGGCGCACGACCTCGGCGGGGGAGAGGCCGGCGCCGCGCGCCAGGTCGTCGAGGTCGGGCCCATCGGCGCCGCCGTAGCGCGCCGGGATGGTCACCAGCCGCGGCTGCGGCAGCGGTTCGTCGTCGAGGTCGGCGAGCAGGCGGCGGATGTGCGTGGCGGCGGCGGCGTGGTCGAGGCGCAGCGGGTCGAGGCGGACAAGCACCGAGGCGTAGGCCGGGCTGGCGTCGACGATGCCGTCGAGCGGCGCCGCGTCGAGCCGGCGCAAGAGGCGCAGGACGCGGTGGCTCGTGGCGGGATCGATGGCGGCGCCGAAAGACACCCGGAGGGTTCGGTCGCTGGCCGGCAGGAGGTCGGCGTCGGGGGATGCCGCGGCGCGCATGGCGCGATGATAACGCCGCCGGCACCGCGCGCCGCCGTCGCACGGGTCATCCGGAACGCAAACCGTGCCGGCGTCTCACGACGCCGGCACGGTCATGGTGTGTCGTCCAGCCTGCGGCGCCGCGCGTTTACCGAGCCGGCGAGCTCGGGCTGGGCGGCGGATACAGGCGCGCGCACAGGAACGCGCAGATCAGGATCGCCGCGATCGGGTAGCGCACCTTCGGCAGCAGGATGCTGGTGCAGCAGTTGTAGCAGGAGGAGCGGTCACCGATGCCGGTGCAGGTGCTGGCGACCTCGGTTGTCGAGAATCCCGGGGGCACCGACGCGGCGGCGAGCCCCACTGAGGTGGCCGCCCGGTCCGCCGCCGTCGGCGACATCATGCCGGCCGGGTCGCCGCTGACCGTCGCGGGCAGGCCCATCTCCCGCATCATGTCGGCGGCGCGCCCCTCGGTCAGGGGAGCGCTCAGGTCGGAGTCGATGTGCACCCCGGCCATGCGCAGCGTGTTGCTCGCGGCCTCCGGGTCGTCGACCGGGTAGCCAAGGGCACGCGAGATCTTCACGGCGAACTCGCCGACCGTGACCTGGGGCCTGGCCGTCGTGAGCGGAGCGGCGGAGGCGACGAAGGCCGTCAGGGTCATGGTGGCGGCAACCGTTACGATACGGGATGACTTCGTGAACATCAGCTCCCTCCAGAGGACGTGGCGACCGGGTCGACGGGACGCACAACACCCGTGCGGGGTGATCCCGGCCGGGACTCATTTACGGTGAAACCCGCGCCCGGTCAAGACAATCCGGCGTTGGGCGTCGCTGATGTTTTACGATGTGGAGCGAGGTAATGCCGCTTTGGTCATGACACGGCCGGGCACGGAAGCCAACCCCACCCGGTGCGATAATCCACCCGTGCTCCCCGCCTCCTTCCACCCGCTGGTGCGTGACTGGTTCGGGTCGATGTTCGCCGCGCCGACGGCGGTGCAGGAGCGCGGCTGGGAGGCGATCGCCGCCGGCCGCCACGCCCTGCTGTCGGCGCCGACCGGCTCCGGCAAGACGCTCGCGGCGTTCCTGGCCTGCCTCGACAGGCTGGTGCGCGCCGGTCTCGACGGGTCGCTCGAGGAGGCGCCGCGCGTGGTCTACGTGTCGCCGCTCAAGGCGCTGTCGAACGACATCCACCGCAATCTCCAGGTGCCGCTGGCGGGGATCGCCGCGCTGGCGCGGGAGCGGGGTCTGATGCTGCCGGAGATCCGCATCGCCGTGCGCACCGGCGACACGCCGGCGAAGGATCGCCAGAAGCAGGCGCGCCGGCCGCCGCATCTCTGGATCACCACACCCGAGTCGCTGTACATCCTGCTGACGTCGGAGAGCGGGCGGCGCGGCCTGGCCGCCACCGGCACGGTGATCGTCGACGAGATCCACGCCGTCGCCGACGACAAGCGCGGCGCGCACCTGGCGCTCAGCCTCGAGCGGCTGGCGGCGCTGGCGGGGCGGCCGTTGCAGCGGGTCGGGCTGTCCGCGACGGTCCGGCCGATCGAAGAGGTCGCGCGCTTCCTCGTCGGGTCCGGGGAGGCCGGCGCGGCCGGAGCCGGCGGCTGCGTCATCGTCGACGAGGGGCACAGGCGCCCGCTCGATCTCGGTCTCGAGGTGCCGCGCGACGAGCTCGGGCCGATCGCGACACTGGCGATCTGGGACGCCACGCTCGACCGCATCGCCGCCCTGGTGGAGGAGCACCGCACGACGCTGGTGTTCGTCAACACCCGCCGCCTGGTCGAGCGGGTGTCGCACCAGCTGGCGACGCGGCTGGGCGACGCCTCGGTCGTGGCGCATCACGGCAGCCTGTCGAAGGCGACCCGCCTGCGCGCCGAGGAGCGGCTCAAGGCGGGCGAGACGCGCGTCTGCGTCGCCACCGCCTCGCTCGAGCTCGGGATCGACATCGGCAGCGTCGACCTGGTCTGCCAGGTCGGCTCGCCGCGGTCGGTCTCGGTCGCCCTGCAGCGCATCGGCCGGTCGGGGCACGCGCTCGGGCGGGTGCCGAAGGGGCGTTTCTTCCCGCTGACCCGCGACGAGCTGGTGGAGTGCGCGGCGCTGCTGCGTCTGGCGGCGCAGGGGGAGCTCGACCGGCTGTGGATGCCGGCCTGGCCGCTCGACGTCCTGGCGCAGCAGATCGCCGCCGCCTGCGCCGCCGAGCCGTGGGAGGAAGATGCGCTGTTCGCGCTGGCGCGCCGCGCCTGGACCTACCGTGACCTGCCGCGGGAGCGCTTCGACCAAGTCGTGGTGATGCTGTCGGACGGCTTCGCGACGGCGCGCGGGCGGCGCGCGGCGCTTCTGCACCGCGACGGCGTCAACCACGTCCTGCGCGCCCGGCGCGGGACCCGCCTCACCGCCCTGACCTCAGGGGGCGCCATCCCCGACAACGCCGACTACGATGTCGTCCAGGATCCGGCCGGCACCTTCGTCGGCCGGGTCAACGAGGACTTCGCCATCGAGAGCATGGCGGGCGACGTCTTCCTCCTCGGCAACACCGCCTGGCGGATCCATCGCATCGAGCGCGGCCGCCTGCGTGTCGAGGCGGCCCCGGGCTCGACACCGACGGTGCCGTTCTGGATCGGCGAGGCGCCGTCGCGCACGCCCGAGCTTTCGACGGCGGTCGGCGATCTGCGCGCCGAGGTCGAGGCGGGGCTGGTGGACCCGTTGGCGGCGCGCCGCGTGCTCGTCGACACCGGATTGCCGGAGGCCGCCGCCGCGGCGATCGTCGCCTACATCGAGGAAGGGTGCCGCGTCCTCGGCACGGTGCCGACGGGGCGGCGCATCGTCGCCGAGCGCTTCTTCGACGAGAGCGGCGGGCAACAGGTTGTCATCCACGCGCCGCTCGGGGGCCGCATCAACCGCGCCTGGGGGCTGGCGCTGCGCAAACGCTTCTGCCGCTCCTTCGACTTCGAGCTGCAGGCGGCGGCGACCGACGACGGCATCAATCTCTCAATCGGGCCGCAGCACTCGTTCCCGCTCGGCGACATCTTCCGCCTGGTGCGTTCGAGCGACGTCGAGGCGGTCGTGACCCAGGCGGTGCTGCCGTCGCCGATCTTCACCGCCCGCTGGCGCTGGAGCGCCACCCGCGCCCTGGCGGTGCCGCGCTTCGAGGGTGGCCGCAAGGTGCCGCCGCCACTACTAAGGATGCGCTGCGACGACCTGCTGGCTGCCGTCTTTCCGGCGCAAGTCGCCTGCCAGGACAACGCCCCGGGCGGCGACATCGCGATCCCGGATCACCCGCTGGTCTTCGAGACGCTGCGCGACGCGCTCGAGGATGCGCTGGATGTCCCGGGCCTCGCGGCGCTGCTGCGCGTGGTCGAGTCGGGCGGCATCGAGATCGCGGCGCGCGACACGCCGCAGCCGTCGGTGTTCGCGCACGCCATCCTCAACGCCATGCCGTACGCCTTCCTCGACGATGCGCCGCTCGAGGAGCGCCGGGCGCGCGCCGTCGCGCTGCGCCGCGCCCTGCCCGAGGACGCCCGCGACCTGGGCCGGCTCGACCCTCTGGCTATCGCCGCCGTCGCCGGCGATGCCTGGCCGCGGCCGCGCGACGCCGAGGAGATGCACGAGGCGCTGCTCGGTCTCGTGCTGCTGCCCGAGTCGGCGCTGCGCGCCCGCTTCCCGGCGGAGGCGTGGGAGTGGATCGCGGCGCTGGCCGCCGATGGCCGTGTCGCGCGCCTCGCCGGCGCGCTTTCGGCCGCCGAGCGCCGCGACACCGCGACCACGGCCCTCGCCGGGAACGACGGGGCGGTCGTGGCGGTGGTGCGCGGCTGGGCCGAGGTATCGGGGCCGTTCACGGCGGCGGCGCTGGCGGCCACGATTGGCATGACGACGGGCGCCGTCGACATCGCCGTCGCGGCGCTCGAGGGCGAGGGTCTCCTGCTGCGCGGCGCGTTCACCCCGGGCGGCGCCGCTACGCAGGAAACGCTCGAATGGTGCGACCGCCGCATCCTGGCGCGCATCCATCGCGCCACGGTCGCGGCGTTGCGGCGCGAGATCGAGCCGGTGCCGCCGCTGGTCTTCCTGCGCTTCCTGGCGTCGTGGCAGCATGCCGCCCCCGGCACCCGCGTGCGCGGCGCCGACGGGCTGCTTCAAGTCATCGAGATCCTGCAGGGGTTCGAGGCGCCGGTCGAGGCCTGGGAGGGGTCGATCCTCCCGGCGCGGGTCGAGCGCTACGACCCCGACGACCTCGAGCGGCTCTGCCTCGGCGGCCAGGTGGCCTGGGCGCGCGCGGCGCGGCGTGGCGCGGAGACCGGCGCGAATGGCGGTCGCGGCGCCGGGCGCGGCCGGCAGGCCGGCGCGTTCCACCGCGGCAGCCTGATCACCCTGGCGCTGCGCGACGATCTGACATGGCTCCTGCCGCGCACCGCGCGGCCGGCGCTGTCGTCGCGGGCGGCGGCGGTGGCGGAGCATCTCGAGGCGCGCGGCGCGTCGTTCCCGGGCGAGATCGGTGGCGTGCTGCGATTACTGCCCGCGGAACTCGACGGCGCCATCGGCGAGCTGGTCGCGACCGGGGTGGCGACCCTCGACGGGGTCGCGGCGCTGCGGCGCATCGCCGGCATCGTCCGGCGCCGGAGCGGGCGCGCGTCGGGGCGGGGTGGTGGCTCGACCCGCTTCGTCCGCCACCGCGGCGCCGCGCGGCCCGGCGGCGAGGGCCGCGTGACGCTCCTCGATCGCGCCCAGGCCGAGCCCGAGGACGCGCCGGAGCAGCGCGCCGGTCAGCTCCTGCGCCGGTGGGGCGTGCTGTTCCGCGATCTCCTGCAGCGCGAGCCGGCGGCGCCGGCGTGGCGCGATCTGCTCCCCGTGCTGCGCCGCGCCGAGGCGCGCGGCGAGGTGCGTGGCGGGCGGTTCGTCGACGGCTACACCGGCGAGCAGTTCGCGCTCGCCGAGGCGGTCGAGGCGCTGCGCGCCGAGCGGCGGGCGGAGCCGCGCGCCGATCGCCACGAGGTCGGCGCCAGCGACCCGCTCAACCTGGCCGGCATCCTGACGCCGGGACCGCGCCTGCCGTCGGCGGGTCGCGGCCGGGTGCGGCTGGCGGGCGGCGCGCCCGAGAGCGCGGCGGCTCCGCAGCCGTGACCGGCGGCGGACCGGCGGGCGCGCACCCCGCCGGCGGCCGGCCGGCGTCCGCGTGCTATCATCCGCCCCCGAAGAAGAGCCGATGAACGAACGCCGCCCCGACACCCGCTGGCTCGCCCTCCTCGCCACCACCCTGCTGATGCTCTACCTCTGCTGGGAGATGCTGCGTCCCTTCCTGCAGGTGGTCATCTGGTCGGCGCTGGTGGCGATCCTCTTCTATCCGGCGCACTGCTTCATCCTGACGCGCGTGAAGCGGCCGGCGCTGGCGGCGACGCTGTCGCTGCTGCTCGTGGTGGTCGTCGTGATCGCCCCGATCGCCTTCGTGACCACGGCGGTCGTCAAAGAAGCGGGGCAGCTGGCGAACTGGCTGCAGAACACCATCCAGGCCATGCGCGACGATCCCGAGGCGGCGAAGACGCTTCAGGCCGGGATCGACGCGGTGAAGCAGTACATCGATGTCGACCAGGTGACCAATCCGGAGAAGTTCACGCCGTTCATCCAGCAGGTGAGCCAGTTCCTGCTGTCGAAGTCGGCCGGGTTCGTCGGCGGACTGGTCGGCGGCATCATCAGCCTGGCCTTCACGCTCTTCACCCTGTTCTATCTCTTCCGCGATGGCGGGAAGATCGGCGAGCTGCTGCCGTCGCTTCTTCCGCTCGACCGCGCCCGGTCGGAAGCGATCCTCGAGCGCACGCGCACCACCATCACCGCCTGCGTCTACGGCGTGCTGGTGATCGCCATCATCCAGGGGACGCTCGGCGGCGTGATGTTCGCGATCCTCGGCCTGCCGTCGGCGCTGCTGTGGGGCGTGGTGATGACGATCCTCGCCACCATCCCGATGGCCGGTGCGGCGGTGGTCTGGGCCCCGGCGGCGGCGATACTGATTGTGGCGGGGAGCTACACCAAAGCGGCGGTGCTGTTCGCCTGGGGGATGCTGGTCATCAGCACGATCGACAACTTCCTGCGGCCGCGGCTGGTGAGCGAGCGGGCCAACATGCACCCGCTGTTCATCTTCTTCTCGGTGCTCGGCGGGCTCAGGGCGTTCGGCATCGTCGGGCTGCTGATCGGTCCCGTGGTGCTCGCCATCACCATCGCCCTGCTCGAGGTGCTGTTCGCCGACGCGCAGCCCGCCGGCTCGTCATCCGCCGGGGCGCCGCCCGATGCGGCGGCGCGCCCGGCGGGCCGGACAATCTAGACCGAAGCCCTGCCGCCCGGCTCGACGGTGACGTCGCCGCTGCCGGTGGTCACGTCGATCCGGATGCGCGCGTCGCCGCGTTTGTAGCCGATCACCTCGCGCCCGCGGACGATCGCCTGGGCGTCCGAGAAGCCGTTGACGAGATCGCCGCTCCCCTGGTCGGCGTTGACCTGGAACGACGCGTTGGCGCCGAGCCGCAGGGTCACGTCGCCGCTGCCGGCCTCCGCCACCACCTTCGCCAGCCGCGCGCCGGCGTCCTCGAGCAGGACGTCGCCCGAGCCGGTCTCGCTGGTGAACTCCTCGACATCCATGGCGACCGCCTCGATGTCACCGCTGCCGGCCTCGATCGTCAGGTGGCGCGCGGTGCCCGAGCGCAGGGTGACGTCGCCCGAGCCGACCTCGCAGGCGATCGACTCGCCCGAGAAACGCTCGACGGTGACGTCGCCGCTGCCGGTCTCGACGCTGAGCACCCCGCCCCCGTCGCGGGCGTCGACGTCGCCCGAGCCGGTCTCGACGCCGATCATCCCCGCCACCTTGTCGAGCGCGATGTCGCCGCTGCCGGACTCGAACGAGAAGCCGCCCTCGACGCCCTTCGCCGAGATGTTGCCGACATGGTTCTTGAGCGCCCCCGACGCCGTGCGCGCCGGCACCTGCACCTCGACATCGACGTAGAGCAGCACGCCGTCGTTGCCGCTGACCGTGACGTGGGTGCCGTCGTATTTCAGGTTGGACTTCCCGGCCCCCATCCACGACAGCCAGGCGCTGGTCTTGCCGTCGCTGCCGCGCGGGTAGCGGTACATCGTGTGGGTGTCGACGGGATACTTGACCCGCAGCCCCGGCCCCGTTTTGCCGCCGTCGACCTGCTCGATGCTGATGAGCGCGGCGATGGCGTCGGACTCGGCATGGACGGTGGCCACGGCGACGACGCCGGAGCCGGTGCCGGGAACCACCTTCATGGTCCCGGCCAGGTTCTCGACGAACCATGCGCCTGAGCCCGGGGTCGCAAGATCGGCCTTGACGGTGCGGGTGACCTCTGCGACGGCCACCCCCGGGGCGGCCACCAGGGCCAGGGCGATGACGGCAAAGACGGCGGTCAGGACGGCGGATCGGCGCATGGGTTCCTCCCGAAAGCGTTGCAGGCGGCTATGGTACGCTCAGGTCCCATGACAGGTTCCGTGGAATCGAAGGGGTGGCCGATCACCTTCGAGGATATCCTCGCCGCCCGCGAGCGCCTGCGGCCCTACCTGCGCCCGACACCGCTGCGCTCGTATGCCCCGCTCGACGAGGCGGTCGGCCACGGGATCCGGGTCTGGGTCAAGCACGAGAACCACAACCCGACCAACTCCTTCAAGGCCCGCAACGGCCTGGCGGTTCTGACCGCCCTGCCGGCCGAGGAGCGCCATCGGGGGGTGGTCGCCGCCACCCGCGGCAACCACGGCCTCGGGCTGGCGCACGCCGGGCGCCTCCTGGGGGTGCCGGTCACCATCTGCGTGCCGCGCGGCAACAACCCCGAGAAGAACGCCGCCGTCCGCGGCCTCGGGGCGACGCTCATCGAGGAGGGGCGGGACTACGACGAGGCGGTCGAGGTGGCCGCCAGGCTC
>Ga0210377_10000357_pt1 | contig 43194 bp, 41 predicted proteins | sample PLM4_65_b1redo_FD_155480 | JGI IMG/M metagenome (GOLD analysis project Ga0210377, IMG submission 155480) | Groundwater sediment microbial communities from an aquifer in East River, Colorado, USA - PLM4_65_b1 redo | ecosystem: Environmental > Terrestrial > Soil > Riparian zone | place: USA: East...
TTGCATGTCAAGCAAGTGCTCTAACCAGCTGAGCTAGCCGCCCTAGGTCGCCGGTCCCCCGTTCCGTTGGCCGCGGATCCGGTGGCTCGCGGGTGTTCCAGGTCCGCGCCGAAGCCGTAGCCGCGAGATCGAGGAGCCAGCGGCGAGCGGCATCATACCGCGAGGTGCCAGCGGGCGACAATGACACGGCCGGCGCCCCCGGCGAGTGTCGTCAGCGCGGGATCGGCAGCGCGGCCTCGAGGAGTCCGGCCAGCGAGGCCGCGAAGGTCGCGGTCAGGTGATGGTCGTCGCGCTGGACGATCGTGTCGCCGACCACCGCCTGGCACGGGTCGCCCGGACAGATCGCGTCGGACAGGTCGACCACCGTTGCGTTCGCGGCCTCGGCCGCCGCGCGCTCGCGGACGAGCTTCTGGCGCCCGAACGCCTCGACCCTGGGCGTCGCGCAGCGGCTGATGTCCGACGCGTGCTGGGAGAGGCAGACCGGCACGTCGTAGCGCGAGGCCGGCGTGTCGCCCACGATCGCGATCGCGCCCGGAATCTGGTTGAGCAGTCGCGCCATCGCCGCGCCCTGGCGCTTGAGGTTCGTGTCGGCGGTGATCTCGGTCGGGAGCCAGCGGTCGGACGAGACGATCGTCAGGTCGGGCTGCTCCTCGATCAGCCGTTGCACGACCTGCGGTCGCCAGGCCTCGCATTCGGTGTACTCGCGCTTGAGGATCGGCGAGTAGATCGGCAGGTCGACGAAGACGCAGGACGCCTTGGTGAAGATCAGCAGGCGCCACCCATTGGCGTTGGCAATCGCCTCCACCGCGGGGAACCAATGGGCGGCGTGCGAGTCGCCGACGAGCGCCACGGTAAACGTCCCGTCGGGGTTGCCGTAGACGCAGTCGGGGGGCTTGCTGCCGCGCAGGCTCATGAAGCAGCCGTCGGCGATGATCCGCTCCTTGTCGCCGCGGGCGTCGGCGAGGGACGGCCGGATGTCGGCCGGCAGCGGCCACGGGTTCGGGACGGGCGTCGGCTCCGCGGTCGGCTCCACCGAGGGTTCCTCCGCGGCCGCCGATGACGGCGTCGATGGCGCCTCGGACTCGCCCGGATCGCCGGTCGCGACTGGCGATCCCTCGCCCGAGGCCGCCGGGGCGGCACTGAATGCCGGCGTGGTCGGCCCGGCCAGCGCGGGCGGTGAAGCCGACGTGTCGGCGACCCCCGGTCCGCCCGCCACCGAATCCACGGCGGCCACCCGGCCCAGGCTGTAGTCCCCCACCCCGACCGCGAAGACCGCCACCGCGATCGCCGTGCTCAAGGCGGTCGCCAGCACGAGTCGCGGTCGGCGAGCCCAGATCCGGCCGCGTCGGAACGGCTCCTCGATCAGCCGCCAGCTCGCGGCCGCGACCACCACCGACGCGGCTCCGAGGGCGAGGCGGAGGCCGAGCGGGAGCTCCTCGCCGGTCGCCAGCACCGGCAAAACGAGGATCGGCCAGTGCCACAGGTAGAGCGAATACGAGATCCGGCCGATGAACCGGGTCGGCCAGCGGGTCAGCACCCAGCCGACCGGTCCGCGGCCCCGGCCGGCCACGATCAGTGCGGCCGCACCGAGCGTCGGGAGCAGCGCCGCCGTCCCCGGATAGGGCGTCGTCGCGTCGATCAGGGTGACGCCCGCGGCGACGAGGCCGACCCCGAGCCAGCCGAGCGGGACGAGGAGCAACCCCGGCACCCGGGCGAGCCAACCGGCGGCGACCGCCAGCAGCCCACCCAGGGCGAGTTCCCAGAGCCGGCTCGGCAGCGAGTAGAACGCCCACGGTGCGAACGCGTCGGTCAGCCAGAGCGCAAAGCCGAACGAGCCGACCGCGAGCGCGCCGATCGCGACGGCGGTGGCCACCCGGTTCCGGAAGACGCGGAAGGCGACGATCAGCAGCGCCGGCCAGACCAGGTAGAACTGCTCCTCGACGCCGAGCGACCAGAGATGGCGGAACGGCGACGGGTCGGTGGCCGCGAAATAGTCCGCCGATTCGACGGCGAACCGCATGTTCCCAAGGGACAGCGCGGCCGCCGCGCCGTCCTGCGCAATCCCGGGCATCTGGAGCGGGGCCAGCACCAGCGCACCGACGACCATGGTCGCGGCAATCGTGGCCAGCACCGCGGGCAGGATCCGGCGCATCCGCCGCGAGTAGAAGTTGCGCAGCGAGATCCGTCCGATGGTCGCCTGCTCGCGGAGCAGCAGCCCGGTGATCAGGAAGCCGGAGATGACGAAGAAGATGTCCACGCCGACGAACCCGCCGGGCAGTCCGGGCAGACCCATGTGGTACCACAGGACAGCGAGCACGGCGACGGCGCGCAGGCCTTCGACGTGGGGCAGGAACTCGCGCTCAGGTGGTCGCGGGGATGGGTCGGTCGTCGTGATGGATGCAATCCTCGGGGAGCGGCCGCACGGCGGGACGCGCGTCGTTCATCTGCGGCCGGCGGGATGGTGCCTGGCTGGGCGGGATGAGACGGATCTGGCGATCGGCGCGTGATGCCTCGGCGTGTTCTGGCTCGGACGGCCGCGTGCGACCGCGGCGTCCGTCCACAACCCTACCGCACGTGTCGAGCCATCGCCCGGGCGTCATCATCGGCGGATGCGGAGCCACGATTCCTACGCGCTGCTCGACGTCGGCGATGGGGCACGCCTCGAGCGCTTCGGCGATCGTGTCGTCGACCGCCCGCATCCGGCGGCATTCGGAGCTCGGGCCGATCCGGGTCGCTGGCGGGAGGCCGACCTGCGGTTCGATCGCGAGCGGGGCTGGACCGGGCCGGCCGGCATCGACCTGCCGTGGCCGATCGCGATCGAGGGGCTGACCCTGGAGCTCCGGGCGACCCCGGCGGGCCAGGTCGGCATCTTTCCGGAGCACCTGGCCATGCTCCCCTGGCTGGAGGCACGCATCGCGGCGCGGCACGCGGAGACCGCAGGGTCGGCCGGCGGCGGATCGGCCGGCGGCGGACCACCCGGCCCGGCGGTGCTCCACCTGTTCGCCTGCACGGGGCTCGTGACCCTGGCGATCGCCCGGGCGGGCGGCGCCGTGTCGCACGTCGACAGCTCGCGACCGACCGTGGCCTGGGCGCGCCGGAACGCCGAGCGGTCCGACCTGGCCACGCGGCCCATCCGCTGGATCGTGGATGACGCCCTCGACTTCACCCGCCGCGAGGCACGGCGGGGGCACCGTTACGCGGGTGTGGTGCTCGATCCACCGAGCTACGGCCACGGGCCGGCCGGGCGGCCCTGGCGATTCGAGGACGACCTCGACGGGCTCCTCGAAGGCCTCGCGACGGTCGTCGAACCCGACGGCTTCGTCCTCCTGACGGCGCACACGCCCGGCTTCGACGGCGACCGCCTGGCCGAGCGCCTGGGCCGGGTTTTGCCGCACTCCGGTGCGGCGATCGATCGAGCCGAGCTCGAGCTTCGGACGGCCGATGGACGCGGCCTCGAGCTCGGCGCGTTTGCCCGATGGTCCGGCGGCGCATGATGCGGTCCATGCCCGCCGACGTGCGCCCGGTCCTGACCAGTGCCGCCAATCCGAGGGTGAAGGCGGCGCTCGCCCTGCGCGACCGTCGCGAGCGCGATCGGACCGGCCTGACCCTGATCGACGGTGCCCGCGAACTGCGCCGCGCCCTCGACGCGGGTGCCGCGGTCGCGGAGGCGTTCATCTGCGAGCCGATCCTCGCCGGCGCCGAGGGCCGGGCCGTGCTCGATCGGCTCAGCGAGGCCCGCGCCAATGTCCACACGGTTTCCGAGCGCCTGTTCCACAAGCTCGCGTTTGGCGACCGGCTCGAAGGCGTCGTCGGGGTGGCGCGGATCCCGCGGCTCGACCTGGCCTCACTCGAGCTCCCCGAGGATCCCCTCGTCGTGGTCATCGAGGGGGTCGAGAAGCCGGGCAACGTCGGGGCGGTGCTGCGTTCCGCCGACGGGGCGGGCGCCGACGCCCTGGTCGCGGCCGATCCACGGACCGACCTGTTCAACCCGAACGTGATCCGGGCGAGCGCCGGCACCGTGTTCAGCGTCCCGATCGCGGCGGCGTCGAAGGCGGATGCCATCGCCTGGCTCCACGACCGCAGCGTTCGGATCGTTGCCGCCCGGGTGGACGCCGAGCGGCTGTATACGGAAGCGGACCTGACCGGCCCGCTGGCGATCGTGCTCGGGGCCGAGGTGGACGGCCTGTCGGACGCCTGGAATGGGCCGGCAATCGAGGCCGTCCGGCTGCCGATGCTCGGCGTCGCGGACAGCCTCAACGTGTCGGTCAGCGCGGCGATCCTCCTGTACGAGGCTCGACGGCAGCGCGGGGTTCGCGGCCGGACGTTGTAACGTCCTCGTCGACCTGGCGTCCCGTCGAGGCGGGGCGAGCTGCCCACCCTGAACCTGGTGTGTGAATGCGATGGACTCGTTCGACTTCGTGATCCTCGGTGCCGGCCCTGCCGGCGAGGCGGCCACCTACAAGGCGCGCGAGCTCGGCGCTACCGTGGCGGTGATCGACCGGCGCTGGTTTGGCGGGAGCTGCCCGCACATCGGGTGCCTCCCGTCCAAGTCACTGCTCGATGGCGCCGCGCGCCACGCGGCGAACCCGGCGCGCTACGACTGGCCCGCCGCGTCCGCCCAGCGCGACTACATGGTCAACCGGTCGGCCATGGCCGAGGAACCCGACGACACCAGCCACGTCCGCACGCTGGAGGGCGCCGGCGCCGTGGCCTACCGGGGCACGGGCACGATCGTCGGTCGAGGGCGAGTGGCCGTGACCCACGACGGCACGACGCACGAGCTCGCCGCCCGCCACGTGATGATCGCGGTCGGGTCCGAGTCGAAGCGTCCCCCGCTCGAGGGTCTCGCCGACGTCCCGGCCTGGACCAATCGCGAGGCAACCCTGGCGCGCGAACTGCCCCGGAGCCTGCTGGTCCTGGGAGGGGGTCCGACCGGATGCGAGCTCGCCCAGGTCTACGCGCGGTTCGAGGTGCCGACGAGCATCGTCCAGTCCGGGCCGCGGCTCGCCCCGACCGACCACCCGCGCAATTCGGAGACGATCCGCCTGGCGCTCGAGGGCGACGGCGTCAGGGTCCGGCTCGGGGTCCGCGCGCTCCGAGCCCGGGCCGGGGCCGGCGCGACCGGCGCCCACGTCATCGAGCTCGACGACGGCTCGAGAGAGGAGGGCCACGCCATCCTGCTGGCCGTCGGGCGGTCGTTCCCGATCGAGGGCCTGGGTCTCGAACACTACGGCTTCGACCCGGGCAGCCGGACGCCATATCCGCGCGACGGTCGGCTCCGGATCGGCGACGGCCTGTGGGCCATCGGCGACCCGGCCGGCCCCGAGCTGCACACCCACCAGGGCCACTACCAGGGCGAGCTCGCAGTGCGGATGGCGCTTGGCGAGGACGTGCAGCCCGACTACCGGGCGCTGCCGCGGGCGACCTACACCCAGCCCGAGGCATCGTCGGTGGGGATGAGCCTGGAGCAGGCGCGGGGTGCCGGGCTCGACGCGTTCGAGCAGGTCGCCGACTTTGCGAAGAGCTCCAAGGGCTACGCCGTCCAGGCCAGGTTCGGCCACGTCACGATCGTCGTCGACCGGGCCACGCGCGAGCTGGTCGGCGCGGCGATGGCCTGCCCGGACGCGTCGGCGGCGATCCACGAGTGCGTCCTGGCGATCCGTGCGCACGTGCCGATCGACGTCCTGGCCGAGACGATCCATGCCTTCCCGTCCACGTCGCGGATCTTCAACGGGCTGTTCGCCGATGCGAAGCGCGAGCTGGACCGCGCCTGAAGCGCGCCGTTCGCCTCAGGCCTCGAACGCGACCCGCCCATCGAGCATCACCAGGCTCGGTCGGGTGGTCGCGAGCGCTCCGCCCGGCTCGACCGGCTCGCGGAGGGCGGCCGCCGGGATGACCGCGAGGTCGGCGCGCTGGCCGACGATCAGCCTTCCGCGATCCACTTCCCGGGCCGAGACCGCCGGATCGATGCACGCCGCGCGCAGGGCTCGATCCAGGGTCAACGATTCGTCCGGCCCGAATGGCGGTGTCCCGGCGGGCCAGCGCGCATCCTCGCGGCGGACCGCGAGCGCGATCCCCGGCCACGGGTCGAACGACTCGACCGGGGCGTCGGTCCCGAAGGCGATGACGGCGCCGGTCGCCGCGATCGAGCGCCAGGTGTAGCCGCCGACCTCGGCTCGCGCGCCCCACAAGGTCCGGGCCTGCGCCGCGTCCGTGCCGAGGTGGACCGGCTGGACGCTGGCGGCGACCCCGGCCGCCACGAAGCTACCGCGGTCCCCCGGGTCGAGCAGCTGAACGTGCTCGAGCCGGGGCATCAGCGAGACCCGGGCGGCCGTCGGGGCGAGGGCCTCCAGCGCGGCCCGGACCGCCGCGTCGCCGATCGCGTGGATCTGCGTGGCAATTCCCGCCGCGGCGGCCGTCGCCGCGAGCGCCGTCAGCTGGTCCGGCCCGGTGACCCACACGCCACGGCGCCGGTCGGGCGGCAGCGAGCGGGCGGCCTCGGGTTCGAGCTCCTCGAGCAGGGCCGCGGTCCTCGATCCGAGCGAACCGTCGGCAAAGCACTTCATCCAACCGATCCGCGCCCGTCCATCCGCCTCGGGGCCGAGCGGCTCGCCGCTGCGCATCCCCCGTTCGATCGCGCCATCGAGCGCGTCCGCGCGCAACGAGACGTGGACGCGCAGCGGCAATCGACCGGCACCGTCGAGCGACCGGTACGCGGCGAACGACCAATCGAAACCGGGCTCCGGGACCAGTCCGCCCGGATCGTGGACCGCCACCACGCCCAGCGCCAGCAGCTCGCGCCCGACGACGGCCAGGCCGGTCTCGAGCTCGCCGACCGCCATCTGTGGGACGTGGACGGAGACGAGCCGCGTGGCGGCTTCGTAGAGGACCCCCTCCGGCTCGCCAGCCTCGTCTCTGCGAATCACGCCGCCGGCCGGATCGGGCGTGGTCGCGTCGACCCGGCCGGCGACCAGGGCCGCCCGGCTCGCCAGGAGGGCGTGGTGGTCATGCGCCCAGATCGCGCAGCGTCGACCCGGCGCGACGCGCTCGAGGTCCGCGGCGGTCGGCCAGCGGCCCCACCGGTCGGCGTCCCAGCCGTGCCCCTCGAGCCAGGCTGCCGGGTCGCCCAGCCGTTCGTGGGCGGCGCCGATCCGGGCCAGTCCCTCCTCGAGCGTTAACGCCTCGGTCAGGTCCACCTGGTTTCGGGCGAGGGCGCACTGGGCGAGGTGGAGATGGGCGTCGGTCAGGCCGGGGATGGCCACCTCGTCGGGCGCCAGCTCGATCCGCTCGGTGTGTGGGTCGGCACGCGTCTGGAGGTCCAGCTCGGTCCCGGCAAAGGCGATCCGGCCGTCACGGATGCCGACCGCCTCCACCCAGCCGTACCCGGCCTGGCCGGCGAGCGTCGCGATCCGGCCGGTGACGAGCGCGTCGAGCGGCACCCGGTCAGCCCACCGGGTCCGCGAGAAGCTCGATGAGACCCGTCCGGGTCAGCCCGGCGCCCAGGCCGAGCGCCAGGGCCACCCGCACCTTGAGGGCGCACAGGTTCCCGACCGGCAGCGCCCCCGCCCGGAGCCAGGTCGCTCCCCCACCGGGGAAGGCGTAGCCCGCCGTCGCACGGCCGCCCGGGCAGCGTGACGCGAGTGCGACCGGGATCCCGGCCCCGATCGCCCGCTCCGCCGCGGCCAGGAGCGCCGGGTCCGTGTTCCCGGAGCCGGTCGCCGCCACGACGATGCCGTCCGCCCCGGCCGCGACCGCCGCGTCGAGCAGCACGCCGTCGGCGGCCACGGTCGCGGTGATCAGGTAGACACGATCGGCCGCGCGCTCGGTCACGACGTGCCGGCGCGGCCCACGCGGGCGGGCGACGACCACCTCGTCGCCCTCGATGCGCCCGAGCGGTCCGCCATTGGGGCTGCGGAAGGTGTCGAGCGCCGTCGCGTGCGACTTCTGAACGTCGTCTGCCGGCTCGATCGTGCCGGCCAGGCTGACCACCACGCCGGCGTCGCGCATCGCCGGCGCGGCCGCCAGCCGGACCGCGTCACGGAGATTCGACGGCCCGTCGAACCCGGCCACGTCCGACGACCGCATCGCTCCGGTCACCACGACCGGCTTGGGGCCGTCGAGCAGCAGGTCCCAGCAGAAGCTCGTCTCCTCGATCGTGTCCGTGCCCTGGACGACCACCGCGCCGTCGATCGTGGGATCGGTCAGCGCCGCACGGACGATCCCGCCGAGCTCGATCAGCTGCGCGAACGTGAAGTGGCTGGCCGCCATCCGGCCGCGATCGATCGCGACCACCTCGGCGATCCGGTCGAGCCCAGGCGTCCGGGCGAGGATGGCGGCGCCGTCGAGGACCGGCACGTTGCCGCCCGCAACCGGGTCGAAGACGGTGCTGATCGTCCCGCCGGTGAAGACCACGGCGACGCGCGCCATGCCGGTCAGGCCCGGTCCGTGGGATCGGACGGCCCGGAATGCTCCAGGCCGGTCGGCGTCCCGGGCGCGACGATCAGCTCGGCCGTGGAGGCCACGGCAATATCGGCCCCATCGCTCCAGGTCGGTCGGTCGGCACCGAGCGCGGCGGCGATCGGATCCACCGCAAACGGGTCGGCGGCCGGCCGCGATTCGGACGCGAGCAACGGACCCCGGGTCAGGACCGACGCCAGCCCGGCGAAGAGGACGCCGAGCGCGACTGCGAAGATGACCGACGTGGTGCCGATCAGGTCGGAGATCGGGCCGACGACGATGATCGGGAGGAAGCTCGCCACCGAGACCAGCATGTTGAGCACGCCGAAGACCCGTCCCCGGACGTCGGCGGGCAGGTCCTCCTGGAGCTGCGTCTGCGCGGGGATGGCCACCAGGCCGTAGGCGATCCCGGCAAAGAACCCGATCACCACGACGATCGCCAGCAGCGAGGTCACCGCGGTGAGGTCGAAGCCACCCGGCCCGTCCGCGCCCTGCAGCAACCGGCTGATCGGCCCGGCGACGGACAGGGCGGCCAGCAGGATCCCGAGCACGATCAGGCCGCCCTCGATGACCCGCCGCCGGGGCAGGTAGCGACCATACGCGTTGAGCAGCAGGATCCCGGTGACGATCCCGAAGCCCAGGGGCAGGACGACGACCGCGAAGTCCTTGGCGTCGAGCCCGAGGGCCGATTGCGCGAAGTCGGGACCCAGCACGCCAAGCACCCCGACCAGCGAGGCGGCAATCCCGAGGTACAGGAGCGACCAGCCGATCGACCGGTTGGTCCGGATGAAGGTCAGCCCGTCGCCGAGCTGCGCCAGGGTCGAGCCCACCGCCCGCTCGGCCTCGCCCACCGCCAGGCGGCCCGCATGCGCCGTGCCGACGGGTGGCGGCGAGGCCGGCAGGGTGAAGCAGAAGCCGGCCGCCAGGAAGTACAGCGCGGCGACGACCAGGATGACCCCTTCCGGACTGGCCACGTTTACGACGAGCGGGCCGAGCAGAGCGAAACCGAGCGCGAACGCCGCGTTGAGGGTCAGCGTGAAGATGCCGTTCGCGGCCAGCAGCTGGTGCCGCGGCAGGAGCACCGGGATCATCGCGGCCTCGGCCGGCGCAAAGAAGACGGTGACCGTGGAGACCGACACGTTGAGCAGCAGGATCAGGGCCAGGTTGGTTCCGGCGAGGTAGAGCGCGACGAACATCGCGCCGCGCAGGACGTTGGTCGCGATCAGGATCAGCCGGCGATCGATCCGGTCGACATAGACGCCGGCGACCGCCGAGAAGAGCACGGCGGGAACCAGGAAGCTCAGGATCAGCAGGCTGACGGCCGTGTTCGACTGGGTCGAGTTGACGACGATGACGGTCAGCCCGTAGAGGACCATGTTGCCGCCGATCTGGGTCGCCGCCTGCGACAGCCAGAGGCGCAGGAACGCCGCGTTGCGGAAGACGCCGAGTGGACCGGACTCGAGCCCGGGCGCCGTGCCGGTCGTCACTCGCCCGGCCCGAGCCGGGGCCTCGTGCCCTCGACGGCCGCGGTCATCGCCGGGTCGCCGCGCGACACGAACTCGACCAGTCGCCGCTCGACGTGGCGGCGCTCGACCATGACGTGCCGGCCGCACGTCTGGCAGCGCAATCCGATGTCCGCTCCGAGCCGGTCCACGAGCCAGGCGTCGCCCCCGCATGGATGCTGGCGCCGAAGGCGGAGGACGTCACCGAGGAGCAGCGCGAGCACGGGGGTGTCAGGCATCGGGCGGGTCAGGGTATCAAAGGCGCGGATGGCCGTGGGCCGGGACGAGGACCCGGGTCGTCGCCGGCAGCTCGATCCGATCGACCGGCGTCACGGTCACCGACACGTCGGGTTCCGTCGCGGCAAGCTGGGCGATCACCCCGCCCGAACGGGTCAGCGAGCCGGTCAGCTTGTCCGACGCGCCGATGGCCGAGAGCTCGAAGACCAGGCCGAGCCGCTGATCGCCGATGGCCGCCGCGCCGGGCGCACCCGTGACCACGATGCCGGTCACGATCCGGATGCTCCCGGTCCCGATCGCCTCCGCCCCCGCGTTGCGCAGCTCGTTGATCAGCTCCTCGACGCCGGACCCGTCGATCGGGCCGCTGACCGCGATCGTGACGCCCGGTCCGCCAACCGGATCGAGGCCGGCGTAGGCGCGCACGCGGGCCAGGTCGGCGTTGAGCTCGTCGAGCGATTCCTCGCCCCTGGAGCGGTCCTGGTTGAGCACCGCCAGCTCGTCCTCCAGCGTCGAGACCTCGCGTCGCAACGAATCGTTCCTGGCATTGAGGTTGGCGACCAGGACGGTCAGGTCCTGCGACGAGAGCAGCGCGAGACCCTCGTCGCCGGCCTGGGCCCGGAGCTGGACCACGGCCAGCAGGCCGAGCGCGAACGTCACGGCGGCGATCGTCAGCTGGTTGCGGAGTCGGTGCATCGTCAGCCTTCCGCCAGCGGGCGCGAATAGCGCAGGGTCACCGTCCCGGCGAAGGCCGGCATGTCGACCGTCTCGGGCTCGGCGAACGAGAGCCGGATCCCGAACCCCTCGCCGCGAGCCCGGACGAAGTCGACGAAGCCCGTCGCGCGACTCAACCGGTCGTACAGGTCGGTCGGACCGATCGCTGTCAGCTGGTATGGCGGCGCGAGGTATGCGGAGTTGACCAGCAGCGAGGAACCGATGTCGATGATCGCGGTCGTAGGCGTGACCCGCTCCCCGTTGACCGCGACCGCCTCGGCGCCGGCGAGCCAGAGCTCCTCCACGACGGTCCGGATGTCGTGGGAACCGACCAGGTAGTCCGCCTCGCTCGCCCCGGGCGGCACGGGCATCTGCGAATCCTCGAGCCGCAGGACGATGCCGGTCCCGGTCAGGGGGATCAGCCCGGCCGCGATCCTTGCCTCCTCGAGCCGGGCGTTGAGCTGCCGGACCAGGTCGGCCGACCCGGCACCCTGGCCCTCGACGCTCTGGATGTCCGAGCGGAGCTGGAGGATCCGGTTCTTGAGGTCGTCCTGTTCGGCCTGGAGCTCCGTGGCGGTCTCGAGCAGCGGCGTCCGTTCCTGCGTCGTGTAGCGGACGCGCGGGCTCTCCGAGCCGAGCTGGGCGGCGATCAGGAACCCGAGCACGAGGAGTGCCGCGCCCAGCGTCACCTGCCAGCTCGGGATGCTGCGAAGCCGGCCGAGGTCCATCAATTGGGGCCGGCGTCCGCTCGCGGGCGACGGCGGCGGACGACCAGGGCGAAAAGGACCACGCCAACGACCACGACCACCAGCACGACCAGCCAGAGCCCGTTCCCGCCGCCGCCGGCAGAGCCGCCCGTGTCGCCCGGACTGGACGAGGTCGCCGACGCGGTGGCCGGCCCGCCCGTACCGGGATTGGATCCGGATGTGCCGCTCCAGGCGGCCGGTGTCGGGCCGGGTGGGGCGGGCTGCGGACCGTAGCGGATCGGCGCGGCCGCCCCGAGCTCCGCCAGCCAGGCCCCGCCCAGATCGGTCATGTCGACCCCGATCGCCGCGCTGAACGCCTCGTCGTCGGTGTGGCCGTCGGCGTAGGAGCGAATGAGCGAGACGAGCGCATCGCGTCCGTAGGTCCGGATCAGGAAGTCGACCGCCGAGACGCTCTCGGCGTAGGCCAGCGAGAACCGGTCGACGCTCGTCGGGAACTGGCCGGTCAACCCATCGAGCGAGATCAACGTTCCCGCGCTCGCGGCGCTCTCAACCAGCCCCCGGTCCGACGAGTCGTACCCCTGGCTGAGGTAGACGGCGAGCCCCTCGTTGAGCCAGCGAGGTGGAAAGTGATAAGGGTTTCCAGCGGCCGTCTCGAACACGAGGTGGGTCAGCTCGTGGGGCACCACCATGCCCACCCAGGCGTCGTCGATCTGGTCCGGGGGAATCAGCGCAAACATCGTCCGCGACCCCGGTATCTGGGCTCCGCCGACATTCTCGCGGGTCGATGGCCCAAGGGCGTCGTAGAACGGGTCGCGATCGGCGTAGACGAAGAAGTCGATCGGCTCGGATTCCGTCACGCCCAGCTGGCCCGCCGCGTCCCGAACGGCGTCCTCGCCGATCTGCAGCGCCCGGGCACCGAAGGCGGCGGGCCCCTCGTACCAGTGGACGCGAACGAGGTCGCCGGAGACCGTCTGCCAGGCGAACCGTTCGTCGTCGACGAAGACTTCGATCGCCGGACCGAGCGCAACATCGTTTGGATCGCCGGCCGCAACCAGGCGCCATTGGGCGATCAGTCTCGTGTTGGGCACGAGCTGGCCGTCCAGTGCGGCATCGAAGTGGTACGTCAGGGTGGACGTTCCAACCTCGCTCGGGGCGTCAACGGGGATCACCGTCGGGCCGATCGCGTTGCCGACGGTCACCAGGAGCTCGGCCCGTGTCAGCGGGCCGTCGAGCGTCACCGGCTGCCGAAAATCGACACCCTCGATGAACGAGCCGTCGGCCGTCGGTGTCCCAAAGTCCGCCCAGTCGGCGGCCAGGACTGGCCCGGAGATGCCCAGGACCATGGCGATGGCGACACAGACCACGGCCGCGGCGTGCGACAAACGCGCCAGCGCGCCTGTATGACGGCTGGGAGCGTTCATTCCGACCATGCCAGCCCCGCCATGCGGACGATCCCGAGCCCGTTCTGGGTCGCCCCCAACAACCCCGTCCGGGACAGCGCCCAGCCCGCGCTGTAGGCGAGCGGAACGACCGGAACCTCGTCACGGACGACCGTCTCGGCCCGGTCGTACGCCGCGGCGGCGGCCGTCGGATCGATGGCCGAGCCCGCCTCGGCGATCGCGGCGTCGAATTCGGGTGAGCTCCACCGGCCGTAGTTGGCGGAGGCGCCGGTGGCCAGCAGCACGCCGAGGAAGTCGTTACGACCCGGGTAGTCGGCCACCCAGCCCAGGCTCCACATCTGGGGCGGCTCGGTCGCCAGGCGGTCGAAGTAGCCGTCGCCCATCACCTCGAACTGCAGGTCGACCTCGAGCTCTCGCTCGAGCTCGTCGATGATCGCTTCATCGAACCCGCCGCCGAACGTCATCAGCGTCGTCGTCGGGAAGCCCGCGCCACCGGGGTAGCCGGCGTCGGCGAGCAACACGCGCGCCGCAGCGGGGTCGTAGACCGGCAGGAAGTCGCGGTCGCTCCGCCCGGGAATGCCCGGCGGGACCATCGAGTTCGCCAGCTCGATCGATCCGTTCGATCCGGCCAGTGTCCCGATCCGCCGCCAGTCGACCGCCTGGCCAAAGGCCTGGCGGACGCGGACGTCGTCGAACGGCGCGCGGCTGGTGTCGAAGCCGTAGTACTGGGTCGACATCGAGCCGACCTCGCGGAGCTGCGGCCCGAGCGTCTCGTCGTAGGCGACCCACGCGGCATCGAAGCTGCCGATCGGCGCGTAGTCGAGCTCGTCGGCCTCGAATGCCGCGACCTGGCTCCGGCCACCCAGGTCGAACACGAGCTCGATCGTCCCGATAGCCGGCGTCCCGGCCCAGTAGTGCGTGTTGGCAGTCAGCGTCTGCCCCGAATCGCTGAAGCCGGACAGGACGTACCCGCCGCTCGCCACGAAGGAGTCACCGGGCTCGAACGCGGCGGGATCGTCGTCCGCGTCCGTCGGGACGACACCGAACGTCGGGCCGGCCACGATGTTCGGGAAGTCAGAGGCCGGGCGGACCAGGTCGACGGTCAGCGTATTCGCGGCGTCGTCGGCGTGCAGCCCGACCGACCCCGGGTCGGCCGTCTGGCCGCGCAGGAACGCCTCCGCGCCGGCGATGTCGAGCGCCAGCGACGCCAGTGGCGACGGGCGGTTCGGGTCGATCAGCCGAAGCCAGCTGCGGGCCACATCCGACGGGCGAAGCGGGCTGCCATCCGAGAACTCGAGTCCCGATCGCAGGCGGAAGGTGATCCGCCGCCCGTCGTTGTCGAACTGCCACGACTCGGCGAGGGCCGGGCGGAGCTCGAGCTCGGCATCGAAGGTCGTGAGCGATTCAAAGAGCTGCGCCCCGACCGCGGCGCTCGCGGCATCGCCCTGGACGGCCGGATCGAGCGAGGTGGGGGCCCCGGTCAGGATCCGGACCGGGCGGTCGTCGGTCGCGATGCTCGGCTGCGAGCACGACGCCAGCACGGCGAGCAGGAACAGGCTGGCGACCAGTCGGCGCATCGGCCGGAGTATACGAGCGCATGGCCCGGAGCCCGCGGGAGAGCGACCGAGCGAGGCCGGCAACGCACGCATCGGCCGTCCACGCGGGGTGCGAGACGCGAAATGAGGCCTCGCAGGTCCACACCGCCGGGGGAACGATGGACGGGCCGCGAGGCCTCTGTTGCGATAACGAGCACGCGCCCGGAACGTTAGGGCCCCCGGCGTCGAACTTTGGCGGCCGACGATCCGTCGCCGCTAGGATGGTGACGCCAGCCCATGACGACCCCTCGATGCTCCGTCTCCGCGACACCCTGACCCGACGGATCCAGCCGGTCGAGCCGATCGAACCCGGGCGGATCCGGATGTACACCTGTGGCCCGACGGTCTACCGCTACGCCCACGTCGGCAACCTCCGCAGCTTCCTGCTGGCGGACCTGATCCGGCGCGTCGCGCTCTATCACGGGCTCGAGGTGCTCCACGTCAAGAACATCACCGATGTCGGCCACCTGCGCGACGAAGGATTCGATCGCGGGCAGGACCCCATGCTCGTCCAGGCGGGTCTCGAGTCCAGGTCGGTCGAGGAGATCGCCGCTGCCTACGAGGCGGCCTTCCATGCCGACGAGGCAGCGGTCAACATCCTGCCCGCCCACGTCTTCCCGCGGGCCACCGAGCACATCCCCGAGATGCTCAGGCTGGTCGAGGCGCTGCAGGACGCAGGGCACGCCTACGCGACCCCAGGTGGCAACGTCTACTTCGCGGTCGCCACGTTCCCGGGCTACGGCCAGCTGTCCGGCAACACCCTGACCGACCTGCGCGCCGGCCATCGCGGCGAGGTGGAGCCCGACAAGCGCGACAGCGCCGACTTCGCCCTGTGGAAAGGCGCGGGGGCCGGTCGCGTGCTCAAGTGGCCGACGACGCGCTGGGGCGATGGCTTCCCCGGCTGGCACATCGAGTGCTCGGCCATGGCGACACGCTACCTGGGTGAACCGTTCGACATCCACACCGGCGGGATCGACAACGTCTTCCCCCACCACGAGGATGAGATCGCCCAGTCCACCTCGATCAGCGGCCGGATCCCCGCCCGGCTCTGGGTCCACGGCGAGTTCCTGTTGTCCGATGGTCACAAGATGGCCAAGTCGGCCGGGAACTTCCAGCGGATCACCGAGCTCATCGATCGCGGCTTCGATCCGCTCGCCTTCCGATACCTGGCGATGACCGCGAAATACGGCCGCAGGCTCGAGTACTCGGACCGATCGCTGGCGGCGGCGGCGAAGGCCCTCGAGTCGCTCCGGAGCCGGCTCCGGGACCTTGGCGCCGCCCCGGATCGTGGCCCCTGGGCCGCCCCATCGCCGCTCGTCGCCGGCGCAGCCGGAGACCGGCCCGCTGGCATCGCGAGCGGGCCCGCCGGGCACGGCGACGGGCGCGCCTTCCGGGCACAGGACCGTGCGGCCGGACCGCCGGCATCCCTGTCGATCGCCGGGCGCGCCATCCACGACCGGTTCGTCGAGGCGATCGACGACGACCTCGACCTGCCGCGGGCACTCGCGCTCGTGCGCGAGATCCTCCGATCGGACCTCGCCGACGACGAGCGACGCTGGCTCGTCCTCGACGCCGACCTGGTCCTCGGACTCGACCTGCACCGGGTCTGGGATGCCCGGCGCGTCCCGGCGGCCACGAGCGTGCCCGGGCCGATCTCGGCGCTCGTCGACGCGCGAGCCGCAGCGCGGCAGGACCGCGACTTCGCGCGGGCGGATGCGATCCGGGATAAGCTCGCCGACCAGGGCTGGGTCGTCGTCGACGGACCCGACGGGTCGCAGGTCAAGCGACGGGACGACCCATGACGGTCAGCCGGATGCTCCCGCCCGGCGAAGACGACGGTCGTCCGGTCAGCCGCCGACGAGCAGGTCGCGGCGCGAGCCGAACCGGTCGATGATTCGATAGAAGTTCCGTTTGCTCAGGCGGTCCCGCTCGCCCTCGGGCAGGCTGGTGTAGCCGCGGTGCTCGTGGCGCACGAGCGGCAGGCCGTCGAGTCGGACTGCGCGCCGCGGCGGCTCCCCTTCCCCGCCATCGCGCAGGACCAGGCTCCACCAGATATCGAGGTTCCGGTAGAAGGTGAAGCGCTCGTCGAGCGGGCCGCGCTCGGCAAAATCGGCCCGGCGGAAGGCCAGGCAGTAGCCCTCGATCGCGTCGACGTCGCCGGCTGGCGCGTCCTCGAAATGGCGCAGGTCCTTTGACACGATCCCCCAGCCTCCGCTGACGGCGACCGTCGGATCGTCCAGGGCGCGGACCAACGGCGTCACGAAATCACCGGTCGGCTCGATGCTGGTGTCGAGGAGCACTACCACCGGCGCGCCGGCGCGCCGCACGCCGATGTTCGTGGCGGCCGCGTGCCCGAGTCGTGCGCTCGTCCAGACGGTCTCGACGGGCGGTGCCTCGCCGCCCGGCCCTTCGAGGGCGGCGTCCTGTTCGGCCGACGGCGCGTCGGCCACGACCACGATCGTGACCCCCAGGGGCGACGTGGCACGCAGGGATTCGAGCATCCGGGCCAGGTCGCCGGGCCAGTCGGTCGCGATCAGTACGATTGTCGCGACGCCCGTCGCCGGCTCGTCGAGCCGCGACGGCACGTTCCGGCTGGCGCCATATCGGAGGTGCCCACCATCGGCCTCATCGGGCGGCGCTGCCGGCGTGAGGGCGAAGTCCGTCCCGCGGTCGACGATCCTCCAGCCCGCGGCCTCGATCTCGCCGCGCAGCCGGTCGGCCTCCGCCCAGTCCCGCTCGCGACGCGCCGTGGCCCGGGCATGGGCGGCCGACAGCACGTCGTCGGGGATGCGCAGCCGGGTCACCCCGGCAGGATAGCCTCGTCCGGTGGTACCTCGCGCTCGGAAGCCGGCCGGAACGAGCGAGTCGCCCGACCCGGCTAGGCGATCGCGCTCTCGTCCACGAAGGAGAGCACGAGCGCCGACGCCTCGCTCGCCGGCATCGGGCGGCCGAAGGCAAACCCCTGCACGCGATCGCACCCGAGCCGCCGAAGAGTGGGCATGACGTCGAGCGACTCCACGCCCTCGGCCACGGTCTCCAGGTGCAAGCTCTGCGCCAGGCGGATGATCCCCTCGAACAGCCGGCTGCCGTCCATGGTGCCGATCCCGGCCACCACGCTCCGATCCAGTTTGACGATGTCGATCGGCAATCGCCCGAGCTGGGTCAGCACCGCGTACCGGCTGCCGAAATCGTCGATCGACAGGCGGCAGCCCAGCGCCTTCAGCTGGACCAGCACCGGGGCAACCGCGGTCTCGTCGATGAGCGCCGTCTCCGTCACTTCGACGACGAGTGAGCCCGCGTGGAGTCCGGACTCCGCGAGCGCCGAAGCGACCGACGCCACCGTTGCCGGATCCGCTGCCTCGCGCGGGGTGATGTTCACGTGGAGCTGGAGGGGACGCTGGAGCAGCTCGGTCCAGACCGCCACCTGCTCGGCCGCCACGTGGCCGATGTGCCGGTCGATCTCGGTGATGGCGCCGGACAGCTCGGCAATCGGGATGAACTCGTCGGGCGCGACCAGCCCCCGCTCTGGATGGCGCCATCGGGCGAGCGCCTCGAATCCGACGAGGTCCTGCGTCATCACGTCGAAGATCGGCTGGAACCACGGCTGGATCTCGCCCCGCGCCACCGCTCCGTCCAGGTCGCTCTGCAGCTGTGTCCTGGCAAGGGCTCGGTCGTGCATCTCGGGTTCGAACATGGCGTAGCAGGCCCCGCCGACAGCCTTGGCCTGGTACATCGCGATGTCCGCTCGACTGAGGATCTCATCGGCGGTCAGGTCACCGCCGATCGACCAGACGATCCCGATCGAGGCGCTGATCCGGAACCGGCGACCGGACAGGTTCACCTCTGGCTCCAGCGCCTCTGTCACCCGGAGCGCGACCGCCACCGCTTCGGCTTCGTCCGCGCACGCTCGGACCACGATCGCGAACTCGTCGCCACCCAGCCGTGCGACCGTCCCATCCTCGGCGCCGAGCGGCAAGAGTCGCCTGGCGACCTCCCGGAGGACCTGCTGCCCGGTCGGGTGGCCAAAGGCGTCGTTGATCCGCTTGAAGTCGTCCAGGTCGAGGAAGACGAGCCCGACGCCCTCGCCCGCGCCGAGGAGGTCAGTCAGTCGGTCGCGCAGCGCCTCGCGATTATCGAGGCCGGTCAGCCGATCCGTTCTCGCTCGCCGCGCAAGCTCCCATTCGAGCGCCCGCTGGTCGGCGAGCAGTACCCGCGATGCGTGAAGGGCACCGAGCAGCCGGGCGGAGCCGAGGACGCCGACCGCGATCGAACCGATGGCGAAGGCCGGGAAGTCACCGGGGTGGATCAACGGGCCGTGGGCCACGAAGGCGACGATCGGGACGACCACGACCAGCCCGATCAGGCCGAGCCGACGGTTGGAGATGGTCGCCTCATGCGATTCCTCGAACGGCACAACTTGCGCCATCGACGGGTGGAGCGCAGACGCACCGACCAGGACGTAGGCCATCAGCCAGCCCGAATCGAGCCACATGCCGGAGACGTACTCGCCCGACATCGACATCCCGGCATAGCCGAGGTCGGCCACGAGCCAGATGCCCACACCGCCAATCAGGAGGAGCACCGACGCCGATTTGCGCCCAGGCTGCAGCAAGTGCCGGGCCAGCACGCCAACCACCACGAGATCGATCAGTGGGTACGAGAGGGCAACCGAACCGGAGATCGAGTCGACCTGGCTGGTGACCAGGGGATCAAGCAGGATCGGCCAGGCGATGAACGCGCCGGCGGTCGCGACCATCGCGGCATCGATGAGCGCCGGGCGATAGAGACCTCGCCCGAGCGGCACGGCGAGCAGCCCGACACCGACCACCACCAGCAGCTGACCCGCGAGGTACGACGCGTCGGCCGGTGACGGGAATGGCTCCGTGCCCGTGCTGTTGGCGATGACCGTGTAGATCAGGTCGCCAATGCTGTAGAGGCCGATCCCGGCTGCGACGGTCACCCACCCGCGCCGCGCCGGGCGGTGGATCCGCTGCCCGACGAGGATCGCCGCCGCGCTGCCACCGCCGATCAGCAGGTAGAGCCCGTCCTGCCAGTCTGGCAAGGCGTAGAAGGCGACGTTGGCGGCGAGCCCGACCATGACGAAGCCGACCCACGGATCACGTAGCCAGCCCCGGAGACTTGCCGCCACGGGCGAACGGACTCCTGCGTCACAGCCCGGCGCGCACCTGGATTGGGGCAGGCGGGTCCGGTCGTAAACGATCGTGCCCTGTCGATTGTGACGACGCGTTCCCCCGGAGGTCCTAGGACCGCCAGCGAAAGGGCACCCGCCGGCCTCCTCTGGCCGTGGGGTTGCAGGAGGAAGCCCAAACCCGGGCGGTTCGGCTGCAACAAGGGGGTATGAGCAGGCGTCCCCGACGCATGCGCTCGTCCTGGCTCCGCCGGTTCGGCTCCGTGGCTGGCCTTCTCGTCGCGCTGCTGGCCGTGGCCACATCCACGCCGCCGGTTGCGGCCTGCTCGGGCGGCATCGCCTTATGCGAGCAGCCTCGACTCGCACCGAGGCGATTTCGTGTCCTCCTCCCGGCGGCGCTGGTCGAAGCAGGACCTGAAATCCGCCTCACCCGGTGGCCTCTCGGGCTTCCACTTCAAGGTAAAGAGAAACCGGGAGTCCGAAGACTCCCGGTTTCGCTCGCTGAGACTATGAGGAGTTACTTGCCGGGCTTGCCGACCGTGAAGTTGCTGATCGTCCAGACACCGGGGGCGCCGCTGCCGTCAGCGATGACGAAGGCGTAGAAGTCATTCAGCGAGATGTAGTCGCTGCTGTTCGCCTGTGTATACGCCAGCCAGTTCGGGTACGTGACCGAGCTGTCGTTGCGGTGGATCGTGCACGTGGTGTCGTTGATGACGTCCACCAGGCCGAAGCCGTTATTGCACTCGGCCAGCGTCACGAACACGAAGTAGTCGGTGTAGCCGTCGTGGATGCCACCGAGGTCAATCGGTACGCTCCAGCGCGGATCGATGCCGGCCGTTCCGGTATACGTGTTCGAGAGCTTTGTGACCTGCCCGACCCGAACGCCGTAGAAGCTGTTGTTGAAGCCGGGAAGGTATACGGCGGCGGCGCCACCGAGCGTGGTGTCGATAGTGGCCGTCTTGCCATTGGTGGTGCAGGTGGCCGGGGCGTCAACGCTGCATGTGAGTTTGTTCTGGCCCGGCGCAGCAGGCTGCGCCGCGAGCGCCGTACCGGCAAACGCGAGAACCATGAGAGCTGCGGTCAGCGCAGCAATGAGTCGCTTCATCGGGGACCTCGTGAGTGCATGTGGGGCGTAGTCGACCGACTCGCCCTCACAGCGAGCACAGGAGCACCGTGGCTCCCGCGCAGGAAAACGAGCCTTCCGGGCGTCCACGCCAGCTCATCGAGGGAGTCGGTCTCGCCATTGGTGAGCACGACGGTGTGGCGACCGTATCTGACGTCGTGCCGCTGGAGCCCCCGGCGCTCCTGCCTCTCCCGATAGGCCGAACCTACCCGGTCTCTCTGCCCGGCGATATGTCCTTTGTGCTCTGTCATGAGCGATCGCGCCGGGACACGTCTCAATGCGTCGGCCCCAACGTCGGGTCGTACCAGCGCTCGCTCGATCAGGCGTTGAACCGCCTTCACATACAGCGTTGTGATTTCCGACGGGCGCCCCGACTGCAGGTAGATCCGTTCGGCACTTGCCGAGGCGCCTCGCCGGTACTGAAGCTCCCGCCGTAGGGAAAGGACAGGATCCGGCAGTTCCGCCAGATCCAAAGAGGATCCCCCATGGGCGTGACCGAAACGGTTGGTTCCCATATCGAACGGCTACTGCCGGGCGCGGGCGCAAGCACCATGGGCCGCCTGGAAATGGCGGCTCGGGCACAGACCTTCTGCCGCCGCGACGTGTTGCACGCGAGAGGGCTCCAGCTGCCCCCGTTCGTCGTGCTTGACGGGCACGTAATGGATCGCCGCGTCGCGGAAACGGGACAGGTGTACGCCGCGCTGATCGCGGGGCCCGGCTATTTCGGCGGCCTTCGCTCGATCACTGATCCGGGCGCTGACGCACTCTATGAGTTGGTCGCCCTGACCGACGGGACATGGGCGACGTGGGATCCGCGTTTCCTCCGAGATGCTGCGCTCCACGACGCCGGGCTGGCCGTCGGTCTTCTTGACCTATCGTCAGATTTCGCAGTGGTTCTGAACGTGCGGCTCGACGAACGGTCCTTCGAGAATGCGCGACAGCGCATGGCTGCGATTCTCACTCGATACGGGCAAGACATCTTCGACACGCCCCATCCTGTTGCGCAGCGAGCCGACCTGGCGGCCATGATTGGTACGAGCCGCGTGATGATGTACCGGACGTTGCGAGGGCTGGAGGCCGACGGTCTCGTGAAACGCCACCACGGTGGCGGGATCAGCATCCTGGACCAAGAGCGGCTTGCCGGCCTGGTCGAGGTGGCGGCCCCAGACGGTGCTCCCTCACTATGATCGGATCGATCGCGAGGAGACCTCCTCTCGCCCGTGACAACGGGACCGGCGCGAGAGACCGCTAGCCTGCCGTGACCGATAGGATGTTGCTCACCGCGAGTTCGCCGGCGATCCTTGTCCGTCGCGGCCTCGATCTCGGGTGTCGTCGGCCAGGTCGCCACCCTGCGAGCGTGCTCGACTTGCGGCAGCACGACAGGACCAGCTGGCGCCCCCGGACGGACTCGGGCACCCATCCACTACGGATCCGTTGGGATGGTATGTGGCGGTGTGACCTGCAGATTGTGGCTCCGAAGGTTGCGGGTTCGCGCCCCGTAGGCCACGTGGCGGATCGGCATCTGTGGTTCGGACATCCACACTACGCCCTGGCGTTGACCCTTCCAGCGGCTACTTCCATTGGGCCAGGGCACGTCGGCCATCTGGGTCGACGCCACGGTCGCGGCCGGAGCGCCAGCCACCGCAGAGCTCCACAGCGGGTCGGGCTGACGCTCAGGGGATGAAGAGGACGTCGCCGACGGGGACACGCGAGGGGTCTGTGACCTGCGGGTTCGCGGCGAGGAGCGCGGCCTGCGTCACCCCGTAGGCGTCGGCAAGCCCGGAGACCGTGTCACCGGCCTCGACGCGATGGAAGAGCGTCCCGTCGGGCCGGATCGACACCCGCGTGTACGAGTCTCGGATGGGTTCCGACCGTCCCCACGCCAGCAGAGCCAACTGCACGACCCCCTGAGCGTCGATGGCCATCTCCCAGATGGCCCACCCCTCGGGCAGCCGCACCGGCCAACCTGGACACGACGTGCCGTCGGAGCGCAGGCACAGCACGTCGTCCTTCGCGACCGTACCGCTGTCGCGGGCCACCGGGAGGTAGATCCGCCCGTCCTCGGTCATGGTCGGCTCGAACTCCTGCGCCCCGAGACCGCCCCTGACCGCCACCTCCCTGTGGGTGCCGCTCGGCATGAGGTAGGGCCAGCCGGGCTTCGCTCCACCGTCGGGTCGCACAACGTAGATCCCATCGGCGAAGGCGCCGTAGAGAGAGCCGTCCGGGGCGATTCGGGGTGCACCCACGGGGGGTCCACCTGGGACGGCGTAGGGCCAGCCGGCCTTCACCGTTCCGGTCGGCGTGAGGGCGACTAGCGCCCACCCCGCGGACGTGGACTGGGCCACGTAGGCCGCGCCGTCCTCGCCGAAGGTGGGCCAGGAGATATAGCCATCGACCGTGTACGGCCAGCCCGCCTGCGGCAGCCCATCGGGGCCGAGGGCCGCGAGCGACCGCGAGCGGGCGTCAATGCCGTTCGGCTGCACATCCTCGCTGAGCATGTACAGCGTCCCCGACGGTGCCTTCTCGAGGTTCCAGATCGTCGCCACGTCGGCCCGGATCCCCTCTGGCCCGACGACAAGAAGACGGCGCGAGTTACGCCCGTCGAGGGTGAACTCTGTAAGGCTCGCGAGGAAGAGGTAGACGGTGCTGTTGGCTCCGACGACGACCTCGCTCGGCTCCCAGTCCCGGTCGATCATCGTTCGCCAGCCACTCCCGCTGACGCCGTGCACCCTCGAGGCGACGAGCGAACAGCGGACGGTGCCGTCCGCGTCCCTGCTCGCGACGAGGTCGAAGACCGTGCCGTCGGCGGTCTCGACGTGCGTGTATGAGCTGGAGATCCCCCGTACCTCGCACATGGAGCTCGCCGCCGGGCTGGCGACGCCGGTTGGGGCGGCGGTTGGCGACGGACTGACCGCGCCCATCGCCGCTGGCGGCATTGGGCTTGACGCCTGAGCCGGGCTCCCGGGAGCCGCGCCTCTGCAGCCAGAGACGAGGACGCCGACCATCAGTAGAGTGAGCCAGGCAGCAGAGCGGCTCGTCGGATGTCGGCGACCCATCCCGTCCATCTCGTCGACCGGGCTTTCAGCGCCTGACGCTCGGATCGACGACCCGGCCCATGAACAGCACGGCGCCAGTCTCGACGTCGCGCAGGATGAACAGGAACGGGTGGTCGAGCCGGAGGGTGATCGTCTTGAGCGGGATGGGGTCGCTGCCAACACAGCCTCCACCCGTGTCTACCATGACCACTGCCGTCGCAGCCGCCGCCTCGGTCCCCTTCTCGTCGACGTCGATGTTCGCCTGATGAATGACGTCAGAGATGTAGAGGATATCCTCGTAGCCCTTCGGCACATGGATCGCGCTGAAGTCGGCGACTCCGCGAGTGAGCGCCAACGACATCCCCAGCGACTTCAGGACGTCGGCCAGCGAGGCCCTCGTCTCGATCCCGAAGCGCGGCATGAAGAGATCGACCGAGTACGGGTAGCAGCCACACCAGCAGGGAGGAGGGCCCGCCTCGAAGTCCCCCCAGGTCTCGCCGATCCGCTCCCGCTCGCTCTGGAGCGTTGCCGTGATCCTGCCGAGCTGGCTTGCGGACAGCTTGGACTCGAACGACGGGAGGTCATCGGGCAGGATGAGCGTCATGGCAAGCGGAGGGTGCTCCCAGTCCGAGCCCTGGTAGCGCAGCTCGGTCGCCTGCCAGCCGTTCCCTCGGGCGTAGGGGATCTCCTGGCCGCCGGACTGGAACATCGTCTGGACCTCGACAGGCGAGCCGTCTAGGCGGGTGAACGGCTTTGGCTCCGTCAAGCCGTTTGAGAACTCCCTCAACCAGGCCGCCTTGAGATAGATCGCGTTGACGAGGACGAGACGAGTCAAATCGTCAAGCACCCCCGCTGGGATGAGGTTCGGGATGCGCTGCGTGGTCTGGTCGCTCACCCAGGCATTGATCAGCTTCCGGGCGGCTTCGTAGTCCGTGCGGTAGTCGACCAGACGGACGCCGGCACCGAACGTCGCCGCGATCCGGTCGAGGTATCCCTGTTCGATCGACCAGTCACGCTGCGCAAACGAGGTGTTGGCGATCCGCAGGGCGAGTTCACGGGTCGGCGGGTCGAGGGACTCGTCCTGCCATGTCGCATTACGCGTGGCGAGGGCCTGGTCGAGCGCGTTGAGGCCGGTCGCCAGCTCGTCCCAGCTGGCGGTGTGGAGGACGTCGTCTATCTGGCTGGCCGTCTCGCCCTTGGCTCCGGCCCGGGCCATCGCCAGGGCGAGGGCGATGCTCGTCGGTGAGAAGATGGCGTTCTTGTCGCCGAGCTCCAGCTTCGGATCCGCCAGCATGGCCCGCAGCAGGTCGAGCCCGAAGGCGTTGATCGAGGCGGCGGCGGTCACGGCAGACGCCGGATCGACCGAGGCGCGGACGACGCTCGACTGGGCGAGCTCGATCCCGGCCAGCGGACCCTCCGGCATGGCGATCCACGCCTCGCCGTCCGTGCCGGCCATCGCCACCCAGCCGTTGCCGGGGCCTTCACGCAGGCTGAATGAGACCGGCACGACCTTGTACCAGACATAGCCCGAGGCGTTGACCGGGCCGTCGATCACCTGGAGCTCGGTGCCCAGCGGCAGGAGCGGCTCGTACTTGACCGAGTCGTCGCTGACCCGTGGTTGCGAGCGGACCCGCAGGCTGTCCGACACGGTGACGACGACGTGGCCGACGAATGGATCAGCAGGAACCGGTCCCGGCGTGAGGGTCGGAGCCTGGCTCGGTATCGCGCTCGGCGCTGCGGCTTCACTCGTCGAGGTCGGCACCGCCGGCACGGATGCCGAGGCTGCCGGGGAGGGTGACGTGTCCGGTGCGCCGCAGCCGGCGATCAGGGCGGCCACCAGCAGCAGGACGAAGACGGGGCGGTGGGTCACTCCTGGCATCGGGCACCCCACTCGGGACGCCGCTCTGCGGGTCGGTCTCGCCAGCCGCTCGTCGCGGACCTGGTGGCCGTGGGTCTGGGCTGCGTCTCTTCTGTGCCTACTCCACCAGCTAGGACGATGGACGGCGTGCTGGTGCTGCGCCAGAGGCATTGGTCATGAACTGGCACGGTTCAGCCGGCGCAGTCCGTGGGCGGCTGGAAGCGCTTCGGGTCGTGTCCGGGTGATCGCTCCCGACCCTTCTCCGTCCTGTCATTCGCCTGGAGATCGCGCCCGTTCCGTCAGCGCGGCCGTTGGTCACCCCCAGGGTTACCTTCTGGCGCCCCCGCACGGGCGCGGAGCCCACGGACCGGACGAGCACGGACCCGCTCGCGTGGTACTGCGCGGCGAGCGAACCAAGGAGGGAGACAACCGATGACTAAGCCAACAATGAACGACTGGATTCGTGCCAAAGGGCGGGCTCCTGCCGCGGCGCCCGAAGAGCCGCCACCCGAGGCACCCGGTGCGCCCCCCGCTCTCGATGACGCAGGCGCAGGCACCAGAAGCCCCGACCTGCGCCACCGGCACCGGACGGTCGGCATGAATGACCTGCTCCGGGACGCGATCTGCGGCCGCGGCGGGTCATAGGCTCACCACCCCCTCCTCCAGCGGCCCCTGACAGTGCCCGGCGTCCGCGCAGACCCCGTGGACCGAACTTGGTTCGCTGTGGCGACTGGGAACGCCCGTCGAACGGGCCGAACTTGCAAAGACGCTGTTCGGCGAGGTCCGCGTGCGGGATACGCAGAACCGTCGAAGCGACCTTGGCGCGGCCGGGGTACCTGCCGCTCATATCGTCGGCAATCGCGCGGAATCGGGTAAGCGGAGCGCCCCCGGACGGTCGTGGGGAACGGGCGTCACATGGGGACCCGCTCGATTGGTATGCCGCCCGCTGTGGCTGACGGACCGGCATTACCAACAGCTCTCGTCCTCGCTACGACGCGTGGCGGGCTGCGGGTGCCGCAGCGACACTCGACGCGGCGAGCGATGCGACGAGCACGCCAGCGGAGACAAGCGCCACGAACCGGCGCATAGCCAACCTCCTCGGGATGCATGTCGCGGGTCGGTCTCGCCAGTGGCTCGGCGCGGTCCCGGCGGCCGGTGTATGGGCCGCGCCTCATCGCTTCCCGCGTGAGTGAGACGATGGCTCCCCTGCGGCTGTTCTGGCAGAGCCACTTGGCTCGGTGCATCCGAGCACCGGAGCAGCCCGGGCGTGAACGACAGCAGCCGTCAAGGACCTGTGGCGGCGGCGCTCAGCAGCGTCACTCTCCAGCCTGCCACGTGACGCGGGCGGCTGCAGCCGCCGAGGGCACCGCCAGGCAGAGGGGAACCAAACGGGAAGTGGAGACCTGGCGCCCCCGGACGGACTCGAACCGCCGACGCAGGCCTTAGGACGGCCTCGCTCTGTCCACTGAGCTACGGGGGCCAGGACGCCATCGTACCGCGCCGTCAGCCGTTGAGGGGCGGAACCCGCTGACCCGGTCGCTCGTCCCGCTGACAGGGCTGTCGTCCCTCCCTGCGGCGGTCTACTCCCTTCCGGCACCAGCCGGAAGGGAGTGCGCCGGTCCCGCGTACAATCTCGGCCGATGCACCCGACTCCCCTCCCCGACCTGATCTTGTACAGCCGACCGGGCTGTGGCCTGTGCGATGAAGCACGGCGGGACGTGCGGACGCTCCTCGAAGCACGGCGTACGGCCGGCCTCGCGACGCCGTCGCTCATCGAGCGCGACATCACGACCGATCCCGACTGGGAGCGCGCCTTCTTCGGCTCGATCCCCGTTCTCGAGCTCGGCGAGCGCCGGCTCGAGCTCGCGACGAGTCCCGCGCGGGTCCGGCGCCTGCTGATCGACGTCCTCGACGCCTGACCGGGCGATGACCGGAACCGACCTGACGATCCTGGTTGCGTTCGCCGCGGGGGTGATCAGCTTCCTCTCGCCGTGCGTGCTGCCGCTGGTGCCCGCCTACATCGGGCAGCTGAGCGCGATCGCCGTGGCATCGGCCGCGGGCGGCGCGCCGCCGTCTCGATGGTCGGCGATGCGGCATGCGCTGGCGTACGTGGCTGGGTTCGGCGCCGTCTTCACGCTGCTTGGGGTGACCGCCACGTTTGCCGCTGGCCCCTTGGTCGACTACCTGCCGGCGCTCCGCACGGTGGGCGGCGCGATCCTGATCGTGCTCGGGCTCAACCTGGCCGGACTCCTGCGCATTCCCATGCTCGAGCGCAACTGGCGGCCGCTCGACGCCGGCGCCGCGGGCTCGCTGGCGACCGCGACGAGCTCGCTGCGGCTCGGCAGCGGGGTGGCTGGGCCGACCCTCGGCGACCGGCTCGGTGGCCGGATCGTCAGCGCGCGCGGCGGATGGCTGGCGTCGTTCGGGCTCGGGGCCATCTTCGCCATCGGCTGGACGCCGTGCATCGGGATCATCCTCGGCGGGATCCTGACGTTGGCCGCGACGTCCACCACGGCGCTCCAGGGGACGCTGCTGCTGGTCGCCTACACCCTCGGGCTCGGGTTGCCCTTCCTGGCGATCGCCGCCGTCTACGATCGGGCGCCGCGCCTCCTGGCGCCGCTCGTCCGCCGCGGGCGGGTCGTGGCACTGGTCGGCGGCCTGCTGGTGGCGTTCATCGGTCTCGCCATGGTGTTCGACTGGCTGTCGCTGTTCCCGCGCTACTTCACCTTCAACACGGCGATCTGAGTGGCGGAGCGACCGGGGTTCGTCCACCGACCTGAGCGGCACGGGCTGGTCGGACCGTTCAGCGGTCGCCAGCTGGCGATCGCCTTCGTCGTGGTCGTGGTCGCCGTCGTCGGACTGGTGGCGGTCACCACGCCGCTCGGCAATACCGGTCGCGGAACGGCCGCCGTCGACCCTCGGCCGACCCAGTACATCATCGGACCGGCGCCACAGGAGGGCCTCCGCCCCGGAGACCTGGCGCCCGAGCTCGCGGTGACGCTCGACGACGGCTCGACCTACCAGCTGGCCGACCTCGACGGCCGGCCGATCCGGCTGGCCGATCTGCGCGGCAAGGCCGTCTGGATCAACTTCTGGGCGAGCTGGTGCCCTCCGTGCCAGCAGGAGACCCCGATCATCCGGGCGATGGCGGAGCGCTACCGGGAGGCCGGCCTCGTCGTCGTCGCCATCGCCGTCCAGGAGACCTCACCGGCCGACATCCGCGCGTACGCCGAGCGCTATGACCTGGGCTACACGATCGGCTTCGACGCCTCAGGGCACATCTACCGCGAGTACCGGGTGTTCGGCTTGCCGACCCAGTTCTTCATCCGACCCGACGGCGTGATCGCGTCCGTCGGCAAGACGGTGGACGAAGCGGCCGCGGTGGCCGCGATCGGGGCGATACTGCCATAGCCGGCGGGCGGCTATCTGCGACGATCAGCGGCGCGTCTCAACCGCCAAGTTCCGCGTAGACGGCCCACGTTGGCACCGAGCCTTGGCGTGTGCCGACAAGCTCTCGAACGGCAATTTGTCGCCCAGACGGGTCAGTCGCTCCGCACGCGGCGCATGTCCAGATGACCGAATGGCGCCGCCACCCATCCGTCCGCCGCGCCGTAGTCCGACCACAGGCGACATCGTCGACCTCATCGTGGGTCGCGGATCCGTCCGTCAGGAAGTTCATCCCCTCGACACTTGCGATACGACACGGCCCGCCCAGGACACCTTCGGGCCAGATCTGGCGGATCAACGTGTGTTCGTCGTTCGGGACGACGATCACGATGGTCACCCAGCTTGTCGGATTCACGCTGTGAAGCGTCGCGGTGAGCCGGAAATGATAGATATCTCCCCCAGGGAGAACCTCGCGGTTGTCCCGATGTCCCTCCCAGCACAGGTCCAATCGACCCGCGGGACGGACAACGGGTTCGAAACAGCCTGCCCCGCTCGGCGTCGGCGGCATGATCGGCTCGGCCAACGGCTGGCTGGGATCGGGTGGGTTGAAGCCGTGCAGCGTGACCGTCCCAACGAGGATCTCGGGCGTGTGTTCAGGGACGCTCGGAATCCACGCACCCCACATCGAGCCCAAGGGCACGGCAATGGCAATCGCTCCGAGGGCAATTGCGATCGCCCATCGACGGGCGACCGATCGGAACGCCGCGTGCCCCGCGTCCCGGCCGACGAGCCAGGCGGTCCACACGACCACGCCCAGCAGTAGGACGGCGTAGACCCTCCATGCCCCGCTCAACAATGCGAACGCATGGATGGCAGCATGTGTCGATAGCCACGCGGCCATCCAGAACGCCCGATGGCGGTAAGCACGTGCGATCAGGAAGATGCCCGCGGGGACGACAAGAAACGGGATCGAGAATATGAACGCAAGCAGGAATTGCCCATTGACCGCGAGGCCGCTCAGCGGATCGTCGTCGCGCAGGAGCGCGAAGCAGGCGTCGATGCAGTAGACCCCTTCGCGCAGTGGGATCGCGGCGGCGGCGGCTACGAGCGGCAAGGCGACGAGGCCGGTTGTCCATGCGACGCCCAATGCGATCGCCGGCGCGACGGTTGGTCGCAGCCGCCAGAGCAGGGCGCCGATCGCCCCACCGAGCAGGCTGGCCGGCACGACCGAACCGATGGCCAGGCGCAACGCCTGCTCGGTCCCAAGCGGACGCCATCCGACCTCCTCCATCGCGTGAGAGCCCGGCGACGCCTGTAGCGCCCAGGCAACCGGCACGATCGAGACGAGTCCCAGCAGGACGGCCAGCAGGAGCGGCTCGAGCGTCCACGCCACCCTTCGAGCCATAGTCATCGAGCTCCCCCCTCGCCGCTCAGCGAGCTTCGTACCTGAACCGGTCGCGGTCGCGCACGAGCCGCCCGATCGGATGCTCCGATTCGTGCGAAAGGGCGACGATCCAGTCCTCGTCGGCGGCCTGCCCGAAGAGCTCAGCCTTGCGGATGACCGAGTCAAGCGGGAAGTCGTCGAAGGCCGTCACCCAGCGCGGGTTGGCGGCCCACGGCCGCATCATCAGGTCACCGAAGAAGGCCAGCGGTCGCCCGCCCCCGTCGGCACCGCCACGTCCGCTCGCCCCGCGGACCACGATCGCCTGGTGGCCGGTCGAATGCCCGCCAGTCGGGACCACCGTGACGCCCGGCAGGATCTCGCGCTCGCCGTCGGCCCAGCCTTCGGCGCCCCAATCGCGGACGAGGGCGAGCTCCGGCTGGACGTAGGAGGCGACCAGCCGCGGATTGTCGCCGAGCGCGACCTCCCACTCGGCCCGCTGGGCCACGATCGTCGCGCGCGGGAACGCCCGCGAGCCGTCGGCACGAAGCAGGCCGCCAGCATGGTCGAAGTGGAGGTGGCTCATCGCCACGACGTCGATCGAGTCGGGCGCGAACCCGGCCGTCTCGAGCGCCGGCACGATCGCTGCGCCCTCGTAACCGCGCATCGCCCGGGTCTTGTCGTCGACGCGCTCGCCGATGCCGGTCTCGACGAGCACGCGTCCAGCCGGTGTCTCGATCAGCAGGCAGTTGAGCGCCTGGAGGAGCCGCCGCTTGTCGTCCACCTCGTCGGTGACGAGACCGCCCCACAGCGACCAGGGCACCGGCCCAAACAGCGCCCCGGCGTCGGATCGGAACGTCCCGGCCCGGACCAGCGCGACCCGCGTCCCGCCGCCCAGGTCGAGCGCCCAGTCGACCGCGTCGTTGATCGCCATTGGGTCAGGACCCCTTCGCGTCCCCAGTCCGTCGTCCGGCGTCAAAGTCGCGGTGGAACGCGGACGCGGTCGGTTCGGATTGGCCCTGGTACTTCGACCCGAGCTCCGGCGAGCCGTACGGCCGCTCGACCGCACTCGACATCTTGAAGAAGCTGATCTGCCCGATCCGCATCCCCGCGTACAACGCGATCGGCAGGTTCGCGACGTTGGACAGCTCGAGCGTCAGGTTGCCCTTCCAGCCCGGATCGACGTAGCCCGCCGTGGAGTGGATGAGGAGGCCCAGGCGGCCCAAAGAAGACTTGCCTTCGAGCCTCGCGACGAGATCGTCGGGCAGCTCCACCCACTCGTGCGTCTGGCCGAGCACGAATTCGCCCGGGTGGAGGATGAACGGCTCGTCCTCGGCGATGGTCAGGAGCTCGGTCAGGTCGGGCTGCGGCGAGCGGACGTCGATGTAGGCATAGCGATTGTTGCGGAAGACGCGGAAGCTGCGGTCCAGGTGGAGGTCGACCGACGACGGCTGGAGGTCTTGCGGGTCATATGGTCGGATGCTGACCGTCCCCGCCTCGAGCGCCGCCCGGATGTCGCGGTCCGACAGCACGCTCACTTGGCGAATGCCCCGGTGCCACGCTCCGCGTAGAGCGAGTCGACCTCGCGCTTGAGCGCCTCGAGATCCTCGAAGCTCTGGTAGACGCTGGCGAACCGGATGTAGGCGATCTGGTCGATCCCGCGGAGCTGCTCCATCGCCAGCGCGCCGATCCGCGACGACGGGACCTCGGTGACACCGGCGGAGCGCAGCTCGGCCTCGATGGCGTCGGCGGCCTTCTCGGCGGCACTATCGTCGATCGGCCGCCGGGTGAGCGCCTTGCGCAGACCCGAGACAAGTCGCTCGCGGTCGAACTCCTGGCGCGAACCGTCGCGCTTGAGGACGATCAGCCGGGCGGCCTCGACGCGCTCGTAGGTGGTGAACCGGAACGCGCAGGCGGCGCATTCGCGACGTCGACGGATCGTGGCCGAATCGTCGAGGTCGCGCGAGTCGACGACGCGAGTCTCCCGCTCGCCACACTGGGGACAGCGCATCGCTCTTCTCGTCGCTCCAACACTAGGGATTGTGGTGTATGGCGAGGGTACCACTAGATGGTGTGGTCAGAAGCGCGATTCAGATACCGAGGCGGGTCGGTTGCGAGGGTGGCTCGTCGATCTTGAGGTCCTCCGCCGACAGGGCGTGCCGAGCGACCGCCTCGCGGGCGTGGATCAGGTTCAGGTAGCCACGCTTGATCGATGTCTGCGCCTCGAGCTCCCGGCTACCGCGGCGTGACGCGGCGATCATGTTCGCGCCGTGCTCGACCATGCCCAAGGCCCGGCCCGCCCGCTCGATCTCGGCCACGAAGTCGTCGCGGATCGCTTGTGCCCGGCGTGGTCCGCGGAGCGCACGCGCCTCGTCGCCGTAGCGCTCGAGCGCCTCGGCCGCATCCTGGACGGTCTGGGCGATCGTCTCGGGCCCTGCCTGCTGGTGCCTGACCGCGTCGATCCGGGTCGCCGCCGATTCGAGCGACGCGTCCACCCGGGCCGCGAGATCCTTGACCGCGACCCGGAAGCGCTGGAGCTCCCGGGTCCGGGCGGCGATCCGGGTCGTCCCCCGGAACACGACGATCAACCCGGCGGCCAGGGCGATGAACGCCATGACCGGCAGGAGGACGACGGCGAGCTCGAGCATCCCCGGCTCCGCGTCAGCCTGGTCGCGCGCGCAACCGCTCGAGGAGGGCGTTGCCCACCTCGAACAGGTCGCCGACGACGAGCAGGTCGGCAAAGTCGGCGATCGGTGCATCCGGGTCGCGGTTCACGGCGACGATGCTGCCGGCGGTCTGCATCCCGACCTTGTGCTGGATGGCGCCGCTGATCCCGAGCGCCAGGTAGAGCTCGGGCTTGACGATCTTGCCGGTCTGCCCGATCTGCTGGCTGTACGGGATCCAGCCCGAATCGACCGCCGCCCGGGTCGCGCCAACCGCACCGCCGAGTGCCGACGCGAGCTGCTCGACGAGCCCGAAGCCCTCCGGACCGCCGACCCCACGACCGCCCGAGACGATGATCCGCGCTTCCTCGATCGGGGCCGCCGCCCCCGCCTCGCTGACTCGATCGAGGACCGCGACGGCGGGCAGGACGTGTCCCGCGACCGATGCCTCACTCGTCTCGACCGTACCCGGCGCCGCGGCCGGGACCGCCGTCACGACGTTGGGCCGGACCGTGACGATCCCGCGACCCGCGGTGAACCCGGAGGTCGTCGACAGCTTGCCGCCGAACGCGCTCATCTCGACCGCCGGTCCGGCGTCGGTCCATGTCACCGCGGTCGCGCCGGTCAGGACGCCCAGCCCGGTCAGGGCCGACAGCGCGCCGGCGAGATCCCGGCCGTCGGGGCCGGCACCCAGCAGGATGAGATTCGGTGGGGTGGCGGCACGGTCCACCAGGTCGGCGACACGTGCCGCGGCCGGCGTCGACCAGGCCCGCTCGGCGATCGCCGCGTCCGTGACGCCGACGACCCGCGGGACGAACCGGGCGAGCTCCGCGGCGGCGGCGTCCGGCGCGGCCCCGACGACGATGCCGACGACGTCGTCACCGCTCGCCGCGGCGAGCTCGCGGGCGAGGGTCGCGACCTCGGTCGACAGCCGGGCGAGCCCACCGTCCGGTCCCGGCTCCCCGATCACCCACAGCTCACCCATCAGATGATCCGCCGCTGGCTGAGGAAGTCGACGATCCGCGTCGCACCCTCGGCCGGGCTGCCGCGGACGACCTCCGTCGCGGCCCGCGCGGGTGGTGCCGTCGCGGTGAGCAGCGACGTCGTCGGGACCGCCCCACCCACCGCGGCCGGATCGAGCCCGAGATCGGCGAGCGAGACCGTGGCGATCTCCTTGGATCGGGCGGCCATGATCCCCTTGAGCGACGGGTAGCGCGGCTCGCCAAGCACCTGCGTGCACGAGATCAGGGCGGGCATCGGCGCTTCGAGCAGGTCGTAGCCGGTTGCGCTGATCCGGCGGACGCGAACCGTGCCAGAAGCCTCGTCGGGCTCGATCCGGGCGGCGTACGACAGGAACGGCAGGGCCAGGCGCGCCGCGACCGACGCCGGAACCGTGCCGCCCACCCCGTCGGAGGTGTCCACGCCGGCGAGGACCAGGTCGTAGTCGAGCGTCCTGAGCGCGGCGGCGAGAACCGTGGCCGTGGCCACGGCGCACGATCCGGCCAGGGCCCGGTCGGTGACGTGGACGCCGCGCGTGGCGCCCATCGCAAGGGCCTTCCGGAGCGTCTCGGGCGCCGAGCCCGGGGCCATCGACAGGAGCGTGACGTCGCTCCCCTCCCCCGCGGCGGCTGCCAGCTTGAGCGCGGCCTCAAGGGCGTACTCGTCGTTGCCGTTGACCACGGCGGGGGCGGCCGCCCGATCGAGGCGACCGTCCGGTCCGAGCCGCTCACTGCCGGCGGCGGGATCGGGGACCGGTTTGACCAGGACGACGATACGCACGAAGTGAGAGTCCTCCCTGCCGTTCAGCCGTCCTAACCGAGCGGGGCTCGGTCCTTGCCGAGCAACGCTCGCGCGATGACGAGGCGCTGGATCTGTTGGGTTCCCTCGTAGATCTGGGTGATCTTGGCGTCGCGCATCATGCGCTCGACCGGGAACTCGTCGATGTAGCCGTAGCCACCGAGGACCTGGACCGCGTCCGTGGTCACCCGCATCGCCGCATCCCCGGCCACGAGTTTACACATCGCCGACCATCGAGCCGCGTCCGGCCCGCCGGCCTCGATCTCGACACACGCCTTGTACAGAAGCTGGCGAGCGGCCTCGGTCGCGGCGTCCATGTCCGCCAGCATCGCCGAGACCATCTGGAAGTCGCCCACCCGCTGGCCGAACTGGCGGCGCTGGCGCGCGTACTCGGTGGCCGCCTCGAGCGCCCCCTGGGCGATCCCGACCGCCTGGGCGGCGATCCCGGGCCGGCTCCGTTCGAAGGTGCGCATGGCGATGGCGAATCCTTCGCCTTCGTCGCCGATCCTATTGGCGGCGGGCACGCGCACCCGGTCGAAGGCCAGCTCGGCCGTCGGGCTCCCCCGGATCCCCATCTTGTGCTCGATCCGCGGCACCGAGAAACCGGCGGCCGGCACCTCGAGGGCGAAGCACGACAGGCGCCGGTGTCGAGGTGCCGCCGAATCCGTCACGGCGAAGACCGTGATCAGGTCCGCCACGGAGCCATGGGTGATGAACCGCTTCGAGCCGTCGAGCAGGTAGTCGTCGCCGTCGCGCGTCGCGCGAGTCCGGGCGGCCGCGGCGTCGGAGCCGGCCTCGGCCTCGGTCAGGGCGAAGGCGACCAGCCACTCCCCGGTCGCCAGCCGCGGAAGCCAGCGAGTCTGCTGTTCGGGCGTGCCAGCCAGGATGATCGGGAGGGCGCCAAGCTCGTGCGCCGCGAGGATCAGGCCGGTCGTGGCGCAGGCGCGGCTGAGCTGCTCCACGGCCAGGCAGACGGTGAGCAGGTCTCCGCCGAGACCGCCGTGCTCGAGCGGGAACGGCAGCGCCAGGATGTCCTGCGCGGCGAGCAGCTCCCGGAGGTCCTGGGGGAACTCGCTGGTCCGGTCGATCTCTGCAGCCCGAGGCGCGACGCGCTCGTCGGCGAGGACGCGAACGGCGTCCCGAAGGAGCTGCTGCTCCTCGGTCAACTGGTACGGGCCGTGGTCTGGGCTCGTCGCGGTCACCGCTGCCGATCGTAGCACCGGAGCGCCGGCGGCCACGATCGATTGGGCCGGTCCCCGCGGCCGTGCGGCGGTCATGGCCCGATCGACTGCCTTGTTTCGACCACCCCTTGGGCGTACCGTGACCCGGCTGTGATCCGCGGCTTCGGGGGCGGCGGCGCAGCCACCGGGGTAGGGACATGGACCAGACGCTGGCAATCTTGGGGATGACGCTGGCGGCGGCGGTCGGCATCCTCGCGACGCTCGGGATCCTGCGCAAGGAGCGAACGGCCACGGCCGGACCGCGCGAATCGCCGTTCGCGGCCTCGACCGAGGGCGAGAAGCGCTGCCCGAAGTGCGGGATGGGCAACCTCTGGATGCAGGCCAACTGCATCAGCTGCGGGGCGAAGCTCCAGGGCTGAGCACGAAGGGCGGCGGCGGACGCCATCCTCGGTTGAGGCCATCCTCGGTCGAGGCCCTCCCGGGTTGATGCATTTCGACTGCATCAGCGCGTTCGATCGGCCGGCGGCCGAGGCCAGATGCGGGCCGCGGGTGGCCCGCATCGAGTGGCTGAGCCGCCGGGTTGACAGGCTGCGGATCTGGCTGCAGGCCCTCGGTCACGCCGGTTTGATGCAGTCGAGTTGCATCAAGGACGGAGAGTACCTTCCGCGGAGCGTGCGAGCCGAACGCCTACCCGACCACCGGTAACCGACGATCCGGCGGCGCCGCCGCGATCCGCGCTGCCAGCACCTCGCTGACGTCGAGGGTCGCCACCGCCTGGCCGCCGGCGGCCGCAGCCAGCCCGTCGCTGAGCATCACCATGCAGAACGGGCAGGACGTCGCGACAGTGGTGGCGCCGGTCTCGATCACCTGGCGCGCCCGCTCGGCGTTGATCCGCGTCCCCCGCGTCTCCTCCATCCACATCCGCCCGCCCCCGGCGCCGCAGCAGAACGTGTTCTTACCGCGCTTCTCCATCTCGGCGATCGAGACCCCGGCCGCGCCGAGGACGTCGCGCGGCGCGGCGACCACGCCGTTGTAGCGGGCGAGGTAGCACGAGTCGTGGACGGTGACCGCGCCGGGCCGGTGGTCGCCGGTCGCCGAAGTGGCGTCCTCGGGCAGGGTGGCCAGCCGCCCCGACGCGACCAGGCCTGCGAGATACGTGCTGTGGTGAACCACCTTGAACGTCCCGCCGAGCTGGCCGTACTCGTTGCCGATCGTGTTGAAGCAGTGCGGACAGGCGGTCACGATCGTCCGCTCGCCCAGGCCGTAGCGGTTGAGCGTCTCGACGTTGCCCGAGGCCAGGATCTGGAAGACGTAGTCGTTGCCCATCCGGCGCGCGGGGTCGCCCGTGCACGATTCCTCCTGGCCCAGGATCGCGAAGCCGACGCCCGCGGCGTGGAGACAGGTCGCAACAGCACGCGCCACCTTCTGGTTGCGCGAGTCGAAGGCGGCGGCACAGCCGACCCAGTAGAGAACCTCGAGCTCGTCGAGACGGCCCTGGGCGGCGACGTCGGCGACGAGCGGGACATCGAACGGCAGGGGCTTCGTCCAGTCCGTCCGGGCCGATGCGGGCTGGCCCCACGGGTTGCCCTGGCCCTCCATCGCCCGGAATGCCGCGGTCAGCTCCTGCGGGAACCGCGAATCCTCGAGGACCAGGTTGCGCCGCAACCCGACGATCTTGTCGACGTGCTCGATCAGCACCGGGCACGCCTCGACGCACGCCCCGCAGGTGACGCAGTCCCAGACGGCGTCGTACGGGATGGCGGAATCGACGATCGGTCGGGCCATCGCAGCGGCCGCGGGCCGGGTGTCCTCGAGCCCATACGTCTCGCGCACGATCGGCGAGTTCGGGATCAGGTCGATCCCGTGCTCTGCCTCGACCGCCAGGTCGCGGATGCCCATGATGAAGGTCTTGGGGTTGAGTGGCTTCCCGGTTGCCCAGGCCGGGCAGGCCGCCTGGCAGCGACCGCACTCGGTGCAGGTGAAGCCGTCGAGGAGGTCCTTCCAGCCGAGGTCCTGGAGGGTCTTGAGGCCGAAGGTCGCCGTCTCGTCCTCGAGGTCCATCGCCGGCAGCTCGCCGCGCGGCGCGAGCTTGCGGAACAGGATGTTCGGGAAACTCGTGGCGATGTGGAGGTGCTTGGAGAACGGCAGGTAGCACAGGAACGCGGCGACCAGCGCGATGTGGCCCCACCACAGCAGCGCGAACACGATCTCGAGCGGGACCGGCTCGACCGTCCGAAGCGGTGACGCCAGCGCGTTGGCAATGATCGCGCCATCGATGTCGCCGTACCGGGCGACCTGGACGACCTGCGCAAGCAGTTCGGTCGCGACGACCCCGCCGATCATCCCGAGGATCACCAGCGCGTCGCGGTTGAAGGTGAGGCGGGCCGGCCGGGTGACCAGGCGACGCACGTACGCCCAGCCGATTGCCAGCAGGACGATCACCGCGACCACGTTCTGCATCGCGCTGACCGCCGCCCAGAGGACGCCGTCCAATGGCGCCGTCAGCAGCGTCTGGATCACACCGCCGGTGACGATGTCGGCCGTGCCGATCGTCAGCAGCACGAACCCCCAGAAGATCCCGGCGTGCATCAACCCGGCGCGCACGTCCTTGAACATCCTGGTCTGGACGAACGCGTACTGGACCAGCCCACCCAGGCGGGCCGGGATGTTCGCGAACGGACGCGATGGGCGCGCTACGGCGAACACCCGCAGGTGCCGGGCCATCGCAAGCGCGAAGAAGATCGCCGCGCCCCAGAAGACCGGGAACACGAGCGGGTACGCCGGGACGTCGGCGAAGGGCGCGAACATCAGCGGTCGGGTGCGGTCACGCCGTGATCGTACGGCCCTGCCAGGGTCTCGAGGGCGTGGTCCAGCACGGCTTCGATCGCCTCGAGCGATTCGACCGCGCCGTTCGGGCTTCCCGGCAGGTTGACGATCAGGGTCCGGCCGCGGACGCCCGCCAGCCCGCGCGACAGGTCGGCGAACGGGGTCCTGATCCGGCCGGCGGCCCGCATCGCCTCGGCCAAGCCCGGGACCTCGTAGTCCACGACGGCGCGGGTGGCCTGGGGCGTGACGTCACGGGGCGTGAGCCCGGTGCCGCCGGTCGTAACGATCAGCGCGTGCCGCTCGGCCCCATCGGACAGGGCTCGCTCGATGGCGGCGCGATCGTCGGGGACCAGGCGCCGCTCGACGAGGAAGCCGAGCCCCTCGAGCCGCTCCGCGATCCGCGCGCCCGACGCATCCTCGCGTGCCCCGGCTGACGCGCCGTCACTGGCGGTGATCACCAGGGCCGATCGGTTCGGCCGGTCGGTCACGTTGAGCCCCGGCGCTTTGTGCCGATCCGGCCGGCGATCCGGACACCCGGCCGAGGCTTTGGCCGATCGTCGACCGGGCCCGGCGAGCGGACCCACGTGCCGCTCTTGCCACCGGCCTTCGAGACGAGGTGGATCCCGCGGATCTCGACACCCCGCTCAACACCCTTGACCATGTCATACACGGTCAGCGCGGCCACCGACGCCGCGGTCATCGCCTCCATCTCGACGCCGGTCTGGCCGGTCGTGGCGGCCTCGGCGCGGATCCGCAGCACCCCGGCCGCGCGGTCCGGGGTGATCGCCACCTGCAGGTCGGTCAACGGCAGCGGGTGGCAGAGCGGGATCAGCTCGCTGGTTCGCTTGCCCCCCATCACGCCGGCCAGCTCGGCCACGGCCAGGACGTCGCCCTTCGAGCCTCCGCCGTCGATCACCAGGCTCATCGTCTCGGGCGAGACGGCGACCGTGGCCTCGGCGACCGCTCGGCGTGCCGTGACCGGCTTGTCCGAGACGTCCACCATCCGGGGTCGGCCGGATCGATCGAGATGCGAGAGGCGCCGCCGTTCGGCGCGTGGGGCTGGCTTCTGGTCCATGGGGTCCTCCGGGCGGGTCAGGCGGTATCGAGCCACCAGATGGCGACCTCGGCGCCTGCCGGCAGCGAGTCGTCGGCTTCGAGAATGATCGCGAGGGCGTCGGCGGCGCCGAGTGCAGACAGGACGTGGCTGCCCTGCCCGCCGGCGAGGTGGACCCGAACCCGGCCGCGCTCGTCGCGGATCGGGGCGCCGTCTCCGTCTCGATCGGCGACCACCCGCAGGAAGGCGCGCCGGCCGCGGCCCTTCGTCACCGGCTCGGCGAGGATCGCCCGGTCGGGCGCTCGCAACAGGTCCGCCCGGCCGGCGAGCCGGCGGATCGCCGGGCGCACGAACAGCTCGAACGTGACCGCCGACGAGACCGGGTTGCCCGGGAGCCCGAAGACGAGGATCGGTGCCTCACCATCGGGCCGCTCGGCGACACCGAAGGCGAACGGCTTGCCGGGCTGAACCGCCACGCGCCAGAGATCGACCCGGCCTATCGCTTCCATGGCCGCCTTGACCACGTCGTACGGACCGACCGACACGCCGCCCGAGACGATCAGGACGTCCGCGCCGACCTCGATCCCCCCGCGGAGCCGCTTCAGCACGTCGGCCAGGTCGTCAGCGGCGATCCCGAGGTCGATCGCCTCGGCGCCGGCAGCCGTGACCTGGGCGCGCAGTCCGGGGCCATTGGCGTCGGGGATCCCGGCCGGGCCGAGCGGCTCATCGGGCCGTCGGACCTCGTCGCCGGTGGCAAGCACGCCGACGCGCGGTCGCCGGTGAACACCGACCCGGCTGACGCCGGCCCCGGCGATCAGCGCGACGGCCGCCGCGGTCAGTGCCGTGCCGGGTCCGAGCAGCGTTGCGCCGGCCCGGAGATCCGAGCCCTCCGGCCGGATCGATCCGCCGACCGGCACGGGCTCGTGGACCAGGCAGACCGCCGGCAGGGGTCCCGTCGAGTCGCGGCCGCGAGCACCGGGCCGCCCGGCGGCATCGAGCGGCGTCGTGAGCTCGACCGGGACGACGGCGTCGGCGCCGTCCGGGATCCGGGCGCCGGTCGCGATCCTCGCCGCGGTGCCTGGCCGGATCGTCACGTCGGGAGCGACCCCCGCCCGGACATCGCCGATGACCGCCAGCTCGACCGGTGCCGCCTCGCGCGCCGCGGCGATGTCCGACGCCACCAGCGCATAGCCATCCATCGCCGAATTGGGCCAGGGCGGGAGCGACACCCGAGCGGTGACCGGCGCAGCCAGCACGCGTCCGAGCGCCCCGGCGGTGGCGATCCGCTCAGCCTCGACCGGTACGACCCCGCCGAGGACCGCGTCGCGGGCCGCCTCGACGGACAGGAGCTCGGAGAAGACCGGCGCGGTCATCGAGCCGCCGGTCTTGCCGGTGCCATGGCCGGATCGATCTCGGCCGACGCGACGGATGGCGGCCGGGCTCGCCGCCCGGCGATCAGCGTCACGACCAGCGCGGCCACGACGATGACGACGCCTACCACGAGCGCGGTCTCCTCCCAGAACTTGAACGGGAAGAGCTGGACCAGGCGCTCGGACGCGGGATCGAAGGTGTACGAGCCGGCCGTGAAGAAGACCCGGTGGAAGAGCTCGAACAGCGCGTCGAAGGCGACCAGCGCGCCGACCCCGATCACGACGACGGCCGCCATCAGCCCGATGGCCCCGGCCCGGACCGCTCGCCAGGTCGCCGCGCGGTCCCGTCTGCGCCAGCCGACGAGGGCGAGCACGACGACCGAGGCGGCCGCGAGAACCCAGAGCCCGGTGAACACGGTCCGGACGTCGCGCATGTGCCCCTGTTCGCGTGCGTCGAGCACCGCCTCGCCGCGAACCTCGACGTCGAACTCAGGCGGCCCGAACACGAGATCCGACAGGATCGCCCCGGTCGCTGCACCGAGCTCCTCGGTCGAGTAGCCCGTCCAGTCGGTCGCGTTCGCGCGACCCTGCTCGAAGGCGACCCACTGCGGGGTCAGGAACGGGAGCACCGTCGTCGTCACGATGACTGCTGCCGTCGCGAGGCCGATCAGGAGGGACGCGGCCCGTCCAGCAGCAGGGCTCATCGCCCCATCGTAGCCCGTCGGCGTCCGGTCACTCGTCCTCGAGGGTCCTGGCCTGCTCCCACCAGCCCTCCATCGTCAGGTCCGACGGCGGGTCGACCTTGAGCTCGGTGGCGGCCTGGTGGATCCGCGCCTTGAAGGCGTCGAGCGGCAGGCCGAGCATCTGGCGGAGCCCTTCGATGCCGGCCTGGATCAGCAGCTGGTGCTCGGCCGGCCCGAAGCTCGCGAGGTTGAGCATCAGCGCCTCGTCGCGCCACATCAGGACGTCGTTGGTCGTGGCGGCGACCTGGTCTGCGAGGTTCTGGCGGCGGGTCGGGGTCTCCGAGACCTCGAGGAGCAGGCCGGTGGTGAAGATGCCCTGGTGGTCGAGGCGGTCGAGGTGGGCCGGCTCGATGCGCGTCAGCTCGTTGATCGGTGGCACGGGTCGGGCTTGGCCTCCAGACGGGGACGTAGCGACGGCCCATTATCGACTCAGCGAGGCCGGACCGTCACGGGTCGAAGATGCGACGTGACGCCGTACGTCTCGCCCGTCTCGGGATCGACGCGCGGCGCGACGACCAGCCGGCGCTCCCCGGCCGACGTCTCGATCCGGGCGGCAAGCGGCTTGCCCGTCCGGTAGACGAGGTCCATCAGCTCGAACGCGGCCGGCGGCAGGTCGATCAGCGCCTCGCGCGCCGGCTGGCCGACGCAGCCCTTCCCGAACGCCTCGACGAACGCGAAGTTGCCGTGCACGATCAGGTGACCCTGACCGAGATGGAATGCGGCCGGATACGGGCGGGTGGCGGCGGTTTCGACGCTCATGGATGGCCCTCGCTCGATCGGTCCAGTATCGCGCGTCCGAAGCCGACATGGGCGACATCGTCGAGCGGCGGGTTGATGAGCCCGGCGCGCGCGTCGCGGAAGGCCCGCTCGAGTCGACCGGCGAGGAACCCAGGGCCGCCGGCGATCCGGAGCGCCTCGTCCGTCGCCGTGACCGCCGCGTTGGTGACGGTGAGCTTGGCCAGGGCGCAGTCGGGCAGGAGCGCGGCTCGCTCGGCCCGGTCCGCCGCGGCGTCCCATC
>Ga0210377_10000358_pt1 | contig 43157 bp, 46 predicted proteins | sample PLM4_65_b1redo_FD_155480 | JGI IMG/M metagenome (GOLD analysis project Ga0210377, IMG submission 155480) | Groundwater sediment microbial communities from an aquifer in East River, Colorado, USA - PLM4_65_b1 redo | ecosystem: Environmental > Terrestrial > Soil > Riparian zone | place: USA: East...
GTGACACAGGCCGGGCCGGTCGTGAGCCCAATCCCGCCCCGCCCGCAGGCATGGCATTCTCCCGCGGTCATGGAACTCGCCAAGGAATACCGCGTGGACCTGAGCCAGGTCAAAGGAACCGGCTCAGAGGGGCGCGTCACAAGAAAAGATCTGCTGGACTTCGTGAGCCAACGATCCATGGCCGCCGCCGCGCCGGCCGACAAGAGGCCTTTGGCCTATGGACGCGCGGACCAGGATCAGATCCTCCCGATCAGCCATCTCCGGAAGGCCATCGCGGAGCATATGGTCCGAAGCAAGCAGACCGCTCCCCACGTGACACAGATCCACGAGGTGGATGTGACGGCCATCGCCCTATATCGGGAGGCCAACAAAGAGGCCTTCTTCCAGCGGACAGGGGTTCATCTCACGTTTCTTCCCTGTGTGGTGAAAGCCACTGTGGATGCCCTGCGGGCTCACCCGCTGATGAATGCCTCCTATACCCAAGACGGGATCGTCATCAAGAAAGCGGTGAACATCGGGATCGCGGTGGCTCTCGAGGATGGCCTCATCGTCCCGGTGCTGCGGGAGGCAGACAAGAAGAGCTTTCTGGCTTTGGCGAAAGAGTCGGCCGATCTGGCCGCACGGTCTCGAGAGAAGCGGCTCAGGCCGGAGGAGGTCCAGCAAGGGACCTTCACCGTGAACAACCTTGGCGCCTTCGGAGCCCTGATCGGGACCCCGATCATTGTCCAGCCGCAGGTCGGCATCCTGGGCTTCGGCAAGGTGGTGAAACGACCTGTCGTAATCGACGACGCCATCACCATCCGTTCGATGGCCTACCTCTGCCTTTCTTACGACCACCGTCTCATCGACGGCGCCTACGCCGGCGCATTCTTGAACCATATGCAATCCAACCTCGAGCGATTCGACTTCGCAACTGTTCAATAGATCTTACCTGAGTGGTCCGACTGGCACATCAAGGACTGGGGCCTGCCGATCCGGACCGACATGCCAGAGGAAGTCTACGCCTTAATGGATCTCTACCCCCAACCGACGCAGCGCCCCTCGGTGCAGTATATCCCCATCCCCTATAGGCGCGAGGGCGAACCCCGACCAAAGGGAGGCGCATAGGGCTACCGAGAACAAGTCCCGAAAAGCCGAAGCTCCCCGATTCCTCCCACAACGCGATCCGCCAGGCTGATACCATGGTCCGACACCTCATTTCGGAGTTTGCCCTTGCGGTCAGGAAGGTTCATGGCGGAAGGACTGGTGCGGCGTGGGAGATCGAGCCCTGCTTATGCTGTTCGGCTTTCAGGACTCATCGAAACACCAACGGGCGAGCCGGTCTTCAAAGAGGCTTCGCCAGTTGCTTGCGAAAGTAGTCGATGGTGAGGGCCAACCCTTGCGCGATGTCCACGGTCGGCTCCCAGCCGAGTCGCGCCCTTGCCAGCCCGATATCCGGCTGACGGACACGCGGGTCGTCCAAGGGCAACGGACGGAATTCGATAGTGGAGGGGCCGCCGACCGCCTGGAGGACCATATGGGCGAGCTCACTGACCGTGAACTCTTTCGGGTTGCCCAGGTTGACCGGCCCTGCCTCATTCGACATCAACAGGCGGTACAATCCCTCGACCATATCGGAGACGTAACAAAAGCTTCTGGTCTGCGACCCGTCACCGTACACCGTCAGCGGCTCGCCGCGAAGCGCCTGGTTGATGAAGTTCGACACAACGCGGCCATCGTTGGGCCGCATGCGCGTCCCGTACGTATTGAAGATCCGCGCAATGCGCGTGTCCAGGCCATGGTACCGGTGATAGGCCATCGACAGGGCCTCCGCGAAGCGCTTCGCCTCGTCGTAGACTCCACGTGGGCCGATCGGATTCACGTTCCCCCAGTAATCCTCCCGCTGCGGGTGAATCACGGGGTCCCCGTATACCTCTGAGGTCGAGGCCAGAAGAAAGCGGGCGCCCTTGGCCTTCGCCAGGCCGAGCGCCTTGTGGGTCCCAAGAGAACCCACCTTCAGGGTCTGGATCGGGAGACGTTGATAATCGACAGGACTGGCCGGAGAGGCAAAGTGGAGCACATAATCCAACGGGCCATCGATGTGCAGGTACTCTGTAACGTCCAGCTTGATGAAGCGGAAGGCGTCATGGCCGCTCAGGTGCGCGACGTTATTCATCTGGCCGGTGATCAGGTTATCAAGACAAATGACCTGATGCCCTTCCTCGATCAGGCGATCACACAGGTGGGAGCCCAGGAAACCGGCACCGCCAGTGATCAGGGTACGACGCATGGGTCTTGAAAACAGTGCGAGGTGCGAGGTGCGAGGTGCGGGCTAGACCGAGCAGCGTGACACACTTCGGACTTCGCACTTGGCACTTCGCACCTGGAACGTTTTGTGTTCATCGTCCGACCCCCAGGTATTCGAACCCCATCGATCTCATCTTCTCCCGGTCGAACAGGTTCCGACCATCCAGAATGAGGGGCCGCTGCATCATACCTTTCACCTGCATGAGATCGAGGCTTTCGAACTCCCTCCACTCAGTTGCCACCACCAGCGCATCGGCTCCGGAGGCCACCTCGTAGGGATTCTGGCAGCACACGAGCGACGGGAGCGCCTCCCGCGCCTTCTCCATCGCTTTCGGGTCGTAAGCCCTGACGACCGCACCCTCGGTCAGGAGCTGCTTGATCAGGGCTATTGCAGGGGAATACCGCACGTCGTCCGTATCCGGCTTGAACGACAGCCCCCACACCCCAATAACCTTATCCTTGAGGATCCAGAGCTGATCCCTGAGCTTCCTGATCATCTGGGAGATTCTCGCCTGGTTGATCCGATCAACCTCGCGAAGCAGCCGAAAGTCATGCCCGCATTTCTCCGCGATCTTCACGAACGCTTGAAGGTCCTTCGGGAAACAAAAGCCACCGAACCCGAGGCCCGCATTCAGGAAGGCGCGCCCGATCCGACGATCAAGCCCCATGCCCTCCGCCACCAACTCAACGTCGGCGCCGACAAGCTCACAGAGATCCGCGACACTATTGATAAACGAAATCTTCGTGGCCAGAAACGAGTTCGAGGCATGCTTGATCAGCTCGGCGCTCCGGATATCGGTGACCAGGAAGGGGACAGGTCCATCTTCCCGACAGTTGGTATGGATGGGACAGGTGAAGGTGCGGTTCACGATAGGCTCATACAGCTCCCGCAGCAACCGCTCCGCTCGGGGATGTTCCACCCCGACCACGATCCGGTCAGGGTGGAGGAAATCCGAGACAGCGGTGCCTTCGCGGAGAAACTCGGGATTGGAGGCAACGTCGAACTCAATCTGTTCGCGGTGACCGTAGACCATCAGGGTCTTTTCGATCCACATCCCAGTCTGAACGGGAACCGTGCTCTTTTCCACGACGAGTTTGTAGGACGATGACAGTTCGCCGATCCGTCGCGCCACCTTCTCCACCGCCGACAGGTCGGCGTCGCCGTCCTCCAGTGGAGGCGTCCCGACGCAGATGAAGACCACTGTGGCGGCCTCAATCCCTTCTTTCAGCTCCGCCGTGAAGGCAAGGCGACCCTCTCGCCGATTCCTCGCCACCAGCTCGTCAAGCCCCGGTTCATAGATCGGGATGCCTCCAGCCTTCAGCGTGTCGATCTTACGCCGGTCATCGTCCACGCCGATGACGTGATGGCCGATCTCGGCCAGGCAGGTCCCGGTCACGAGGCCGACATATCCCGTCCCGACCACGCAGATCTGCATCGAGCCTTACCCCCTCCTCGTATGCCCTACGCCTGACAGGCCCTCGGCATACCGCCGAAGGTCAGCGTCCACCATCATCTCGATGAGCTCGCGGAATCCCACCTTCGGTTGCCAGCCCAACACGCGTTTGGCCTTGGAATAGTCGCCCTGAAGCCGATCGACCTCTGCAGGTCGTTTCAGCTCAGGATCTTCCACCACGTGCCGCCGCCAATCGAGGCCAGCCCTGGCGAACGCCGTCTCCACAAGCTCCAGGACCGAGTGCGTCTCGCCCGTGGCGACCACGTAGTCATCCGGCTTCTCCTGTTGGAGCATCAGCCACATTGCCTCAACATAATCGCCGGCGTACCCCCAGTCCCTCCGGGCTTCCAAGTTGCCCAAGCGAAGTTCGGTGGCAAGGCCATGTTTGATCCTCGCCACGCCGTCGGTGACCTTCCGGGTCACAAACTCCTTGCCCCGTCGCGGGGATTCGTGGTTGAAAAGGATACCCGAGCAGGCGAACAGCTCATAGCTCTCCCGGTAATTGATCGTAATCCAGTGCCCGTAGAGCTTCGCCACCCCATAAGGGCTCCTCGGGTAAAACGAGGTCCGCTCGTGCTGCGGCACCTCAGATGTCTTTCCGAACATTTCGCTGGTACTGGCCTGATAAAACCTGATTCCCGGATCCACCAAGCGGACCGCCTCCAGGAGTCGTGTGACGCCAACGGCTGTGAACTCCGCCGTGAGAACCGCCTGCTCCCACGAGGTCGGGACAAACGATTGAGATGCCAGGTTGTAGATCTCGTGAGGCCTGATGTCCTGAATCAGATGGATCAAGGACGCTTGGTCCAGGAGATCTGCTTGCTGCAGGGTGAGGAGATGGCGGATATGCTCGATCCGCTCAAATGGATCGGTGCTGGCCCGGCGAGCCATCCCAACAACCTCGTATCCCTTCCCCAGAAGGCACTCAGCCAGGTAGGAGCCATCTTGGCCTGTGATGCCCGTGATCAACGCACATCGCTTGCTCATCGCGTCTCCCCCGCGAACTGCCTCACCTCCTGCGACCTGCCTTTGGGGCAGACCAGGACACCGTCCTGTGACGCCACGACAATCATATCCGAGAGCCCAACAGTGGCCACCCGCTGACCCGTCGAGATGATGACCGAACCGGAGGTGTCCACCGGTTCGACCTCGCCAATGATCACGTTGCCGTCCTGGCGAGCCGGAAGCACCCGGGCCAATGCGTCCCATGAACCCAGATCGTCCCAGGCGAAATCGCCGCGCACCATGGCCACACTCCCGTCCATTCGCTCCAGCACCCCATAGTCCACCGAAAGCTTCCGGAACGCTGCGAACTCCCGGACCAGCACGTCCTCGATCCCCCAGGCCTCTCGGATTCGACAGAGGCCAGCCCAGATCTCAGGCAGGAACCTGGCGAGCAGCCCTTGAATCGTCGTACGCCGCCAAAGGAAGATGCCGCTGTTCCAATAGTGCCGACCGTCCCGCAGAAGTTGCTCGGCCGCTTTCAGGTCTGGCTTCTCCAGAAACCGACGAACGCGGGAAGCGCCGGGGAGATCGGGAAGCGGATCACCGCATTCCAGATATCCGTATCCGGTCTCAGGCCGGGTGGGGCGAATGCCGATCGTCACGACCCAGGCAGGTCCCGACTCGAGAACCGCAAACGCCTGCCGCAGGCTTGCTGCGAACGCATCTCCATCCGGGACGTGGTGGTCGGCGGGAAGGACAGCCATCACCGCTTCAGGGTCCAGCCGCTCCAACTGCAGAGAGGCAAACCCTATGGCCGCGGCGGTATCCCTTCCGAACGGCTCAAGAAGGAGATTCGCATCCGGGAGCTCAGGGAGCTGTTGCCGAACGAGGCCGGCATGCGCCCGGCCGGCCGCCACCAATATCCGCGTCCACGGCAGCAGAAGCCGCGCACGATCAACCGTCGCCTGAAGAAGGGACTGTCTCCCGACCAACCGAAGAAACGCCTTGGGGCATGCCTCTGTACTCAGCGGCCAGAATCGCTCTCCCCTCCCGCCGGCCAGTACGACGGCGAAGACGTGGGCTATCCCCATGACCGGCGAGCTTCCCCCTCACTTCCCATCGCCTCGACCGTAGTCATCATGGAGGCGCACGATGTCATCTTCCTCGAGGTAGCCCCCGCTTTGAATCTCAATGATGACCAGAGCATGAGGGCCGGGGTTTTCGACCCGGTGTGACGTGCCTGCCGGCACGAAGGTCGATTCTTGAGCATGGATGTACTCAATGTGTTCACCAATGGTCACCTTCGCGGTGCCGGAGACGACAATCCAATGCTCGCTTCGCCGCTGGTGTAGCTGAAGACTCAGTCGATGCCCGGGATTGACCTCAATTCGCTTGACCTTGTACCCTTCACCCTTGCCGAGCACGGTCCAGCACCCCCAAGGGCGTATTTCCGTCAGAGCTGTCTGCATAGCCTCCAAAGCGTGTCCTAAATGCATCGGTTCCATTCAACCTCCTAAATAGGTAAGGCCCAAACGCGCCGATCCGCCGTGTCGGGGGCGGCATTCCGATAAATCTATAGAACGAGGGGCTGGAAGTCAATGGAATTGCGGAGAGAAGGAGGAAAGATCCTTGTAAGTTTTGTGGTAGTACTCGCGGTACTTGCCGTCTTTGATGCGCCGCCACCACGCTTGGTGACTCTCATACCAGCGGACGGTTTCTTGTAACCCGACTTCAAAGAGAATCCGGGGTCGCCAGCCTAGCTCCCGCTCCAACTTGCCGGTATCGAGTGCGTACCTTCGATCGTGCCCCAACCGGTCCGTGACGTGCGCGATCAAAGAATCGGGCTTCCCGAGGGCCCTCAGGATGAGACGGGCAAGGTCGATATTGGCCCGCTCGCAGTTCCCGCCGATATTGTAGGTTTCGCCAGGACGCCCTTCCCTCAGAATCACCGCCAGCGCCTGACAGTGGTCCTGCACGTGTAACCAATCGCGGACGTGAAGGCCGTCTCCATAGAGCGGAAGCGATTCATCGGCGAGCGCGTTTGTAATAAAAAGTGGAATGACCTTCTCCGGGAACTGATAGGGGCCATAATTATTGGAGCTTCGGGTGATGATAACCGGCATGCCATACGTGCGAAAGTACGCCCCGGCCAGAAGGTCTGCTGCCGCCTTGCTGGCCGCATAGGGGCTGTTCGAGGCGAGGGGACTTTCCTCCGTAAAGCGCCCGACCGGCCCAATGGAGCCATAGACCTCATCGGTAGACACCTGCAACATCCTCGGAACCCGTCGTCTACGGCACGCTTCTAAGAGGGTCTGCGTGCCGAGGACATTGGTCTCAACGAAGGCCGTCGCGTCCTGGATACTCCGATCCACATGCGACTCCGCGGCAAAGTTCACCAAAGCGTCGAATGTCGTCGCAAGCAGCTCGTCCACCAATTCGGCGTCGCAAATACTTCCCTTCACGAAATGGTATCGTGGGCCCCTCTCGACATCGGCGAGATTCTCAAGGTTGCCAGCGTAGGTCAATTTGTCAAGATTGACGACGGTGCAATCCGGCTCGCTGGCCAGGAGATGGCGGATGAAGTTGGAGCCGATAAATCCGGCTCCGCCGGTCACAAGGATGCGCATGGGCTTCGCCCAGGTGCGAGGTGCGAGGTGCGGGGTGCGGGGTGCACCAGACTTCGCACCTCGCACCTCGCACTTCGCACTTCGCACGCTTTTCTTCGCATGTTCATCCCATCCTCAAGTCCCAGTCATAGGGAATATCGGGACTATTGTAGGGAATGCGGAACTCATCTGGGTCTTGATAATTGTAAAGCTCGGTCGGGAAATTGACAATTGCCGACATCCGGTCGCCCACAGCTTTGTAACCGTGAACCACCAGGAGCGGGATCTTGACCAGCACCGGATTCTGCTCACCGATGAAGAACTCATTGATCAATCCCTTCGTTGGCGAATCCTCGCGCGAGTCGTACAGGACGACCTTGGACATGCCGATGATCCCTACAAAGTGATCGGTCTGCTTCTTGTGATAATGCCACCCTTTCACCACCCCCGGATAGGCAGCCGTCATGTAGGCCTGGCCGAACCGCTCGAACTCCTCCCAATCGCTTCGCATCAGTTCCGTGAGGAACCCGCGCTCGTCCGGAATCCGGCGTAACACCTTCGTCCTGACCCCCTCAATCAGTTTCATCATGCTCCGTTGTCGCAGGCACGAAATGTGATGTGCGGAGTGCAGGGTGTTCTTGCTTCTGCCATAGTACCTCGCACTTCAAACCTCACACCTGGCACTTCGCACCTTCTCATACTAACCCGACCTGGCTGCCGTCCCCCAGCATCAGACGGTAGGCCTTCGGTTTCCCGTCAGAACGGAACACCTCGACATTCTTCCCGATCAGGCTATCCTCCAACCTGCCCCCGATGTCAGTGATCCGGCATTGTTCGAGGATGATGCTATGCTCGATCTCGCTATTCTGCACCAGTGTGTCATGGTAAATAGAGGTGAAGGGTCCGATGTAGGAGTTGATAATGCGGGAGCACTTGCCGATGATCACCGGCCCCCGAACGGTGCTGGCCACGATTTTCGCCCCCTGCTCCACTATCACCTTGCCGATAAGGTGTGAGGCCTCGTCCACATCGCCCTCCACCCTACTAGAGGTGATCGCCTCTAACATGATCCTGTTGGCTTCAAGCATGTCTTCGAGCTTCCCGGTATCCTTCCACCATCCGCTGATGATATGGGGATGCACCTTGTATCCTTTGTCGATCAGGTATTGGATGGCATCAGTGATCTCCAACTCGCCTCGCTCCGATGGCCTGATGGCGTTGACCGCTTCGAAGATCGTCTTGTCGAACATGTAAACACCTACGAGCGCGAGGTCGCTCTTGGGGTGGGCCGGCTTCTCCTCCAGGGAAACCACCCGCCCCTCACGGAGTTCCGCCACGCCGAACCGTTGCGGGTCTCGGACACTGGCCAGCAGGATCTGCGAGTTGGGCCGGAGCCGCATGAATTCTTCTACCAGCGATCGAATCCCGTCCTTTACCAGGTTATCCCCCAGATACATGACGAAGGGTTGGTTTCCGAGGAACGGCTCGGAGATCTTGACCGCGTGCGCCAGGCCGAGGGGTGCCTCCTGTTCGATGTACGATACCTGAAGGCCCCATCGCGCGCCGTCACCCACTGCTTCCTGGATCTCGCGCTTCGTGTCACCCACCACGACCCCGATCTCCCGGATCTTCGCCTCCGCCATTGCCTCCAGGGCATAGAACAGAATCGGCTTATTCGCGATGGGGACCAGTTGCTTGGCGCTCGTATGGGTGATCGGACGCAGACGCGTCCCCTTGCCTCCGCTCAAGATCAGTGCCTTCATTCCGTGCCCCGCATCACGCCCGGTCCTCTCAGCAACTCTCGAAGGTCGATCGAGGCAGCTATCAGTGACGGGTCATGGATGTCGAAACCATACTGCTCAAGAAGATTCAAGAGCAATCCCTTGGCGAGGTCACTTACGTGTGGGCTCCGGAGCAGCTTCAGTACGTGTGGAACGAGGGACGGATTATCCATCGCCCTTAGGGTCGAGGCCGCGAAGGCAAGTCCTTCTTCGTCCTCGCTCTCGAACTGCTGGAGCAATAAGGGGATCGCCTCCTTCCGACGATCGAGAAAGGGCCGAAGATGCTGTGCTATTTCTTCAGGATCGGGGTCCAGACCCCTCAACTGTTCCAGTTCCCCAACTAGGTTTGAGGTGGTCTCTTCGCGGAGGCACTTTTCTTGGCGCATGGCTCCTCTCCCTGCCACTTACTAAGCGAAGCGGGAAAGAGATGGCACATCCGCCCGCCCCTCATCGGACTCTCCCCCGGACTGTGCGGCCTGGGCTCAAGTGTCGCCCCATTCATGCTCCGCACAGTAATCCCTCGATAGATCGAGGCGATTGTAGGGGAGGCAGTACGGCTTGTCAATTTTGAAATGATCGGCCAATATCGTGTGACACCATTGCGCTCAGACATCAAACACTACTCTCGCGTGCCATCGATTCCCCTCTTTCCGACACTCAAGGAGGTGATACGTGGCCGCCTTCACGAGACCCTTGAATCGATGACGGCCCCGATCTACCGGCTCTCCTGCCAATTCCCCCCGCACACGGCCACTCCCAACCGCCAGGACCCGGGCATCGGCCGGCGCCCACTCTTCCACCTCGCACCTGTACAAGAGCTCGTTTAACCAAGCCACCAAGAGAGAAGGAAGATCTGTCCCATCGGCTTCAACAGGAAGGACATCGGCGGGGCGTGCTGTGCCAGGCTCGATCATGATAGCAAACATGCCCCGGGCGGCATTGGCGAATAACTCCTCCAGACTGTCGCCCCAAGCCATGATCCCCACATCCGCAGTGGTCTCGAATGACTCGAATCGTGGCTGCTGCACAATGTTCGTTTCACGCACGGGACAACTAGTGCCGCTCCAACTTGTCGCGGCTGATCACCAGCAGATCTCCTGCCAGGAACTATCGCTGCCCCCTCGCCTCATCATTCTGGCGTACCTAATACACACATCTGTAATCTTGTGGCAAAGGCGCGGGTCCTGTCCTTCGGCAGCCCCATCCGTCCTCACTCCACCTATCCCCCAGTGGGGCCCTTCCGTTGCGGGCGGATGGGGCGCCCCGCCTCGGCCACCCACCCGATGTAACTTTACAATTGTCGTTTGTAGTAGTTGGAACGGCACTTGCCTCATTCGAACCGCAAGGTCTGCACAGGGTTCAGTTGCGCAGCTCGTCGAGCAGGAAAGAGGCCGAAGGTGAGCCCTCTCGAAGCGGATGTTCCAAAGGCGACGACGAGGCTGGCGAGGGGAAAGCCGGTCTCCCATTTTGCATACAGGGTGATGACCTTGGTCATCCCACACCCGAGGAGAATACCAATGGTGCCTCCTGCCGGGAAGATCAATATGGTCTCGATGAGGAACTGGCCCAGGATGTCTCTCTTTGTCGCGCCGATGGCCCGCCGAATGCCGATGTTGCCCTTTAGGAAGCTCCCAGTACTCGTCGATGGGCGACCAGCCGCTTCCGATATTGCATCAGAGTCCATGACGCCCAGGAGCCCATTAGCCTTGCTGCAGTTCCAGTGCCTCATCCCGTGGCCCGCCCTGGCGAGAAGTCAGGGGCGTAGCCGCCGAAAGATCGCTTCGAGTTCGTCAGCGGTCTTCTGCCGCTCCTGCGTGAGCGCCTGATACTGGTCCCGCAGTTCCCGGAAGGCTCGTGAGGCCCCCTCATGTTCCTGACGGAGCGCCGCCTGCTCGGTCTGGAGCTGCCCGAGGCCCACTTGAGCGGCCTGGTGTTCGCGCAGGAGCGCCTCGTGCGACTGACGGAGTTGCTCATGCTCGCGCTCGAGCCCGGCACAGCGAGCACGAAGCTGCTCGCGCTCCCGGATCATCCCCTCTGCGGCACCAGCGTAGATTTCCAACTCGCCGGCAGCTTTGCGGACTGCATCAACAACGGCTGACAGCCCGCCTATCATGTCATGGCCCACTGGAATCTCGGTAACGACGTCGTGCCTGCACTCCATGAGACCCTCCTTCATGTGTATGTTGTTTATCACCTCACAGCCTTCTCCGTGCCCCTCCTGCTCCAACCTACTCGTTCCCCCAGCATCGTGGAGCTCCAACCCGCTAGCCATGAGCCCGATGTTCGACTTTCTCAACACGGCTCTTACTCATATCTCAGCGCCTCGATCGGATCCAGGAAGGCCGCCTTGCGGGCAGGATAATAGCCGAAGAACACCCCTATCATCGCTGAGAAGGCGAACGCCATGAGGATGGCGCTCCCGCTGATCAGCGTGGACCACTTTGCGAAGTACGAGATCATGACCGAGACACCCAGGCCAAAAGCGATACCGATCAGGCCTCCGATGAGCGACAAGGTGACCGCTTCCACGAGAAACTGTGCCAGGATGTCACGGGTTCGGGCGCCCACGGCCAGCCGCAATCCGATCTCCCGAGTGCGTTCCGTCACGGACACCAGCATAATATTCATGATCCCTATACCACCTACCACCAGGGAGACGGAGGCAATGGCACCGAGCAGGATCGACATCACCTGGGCCGACGCTTCCTGTGCGGCGAAGACCTCTGAAAGATTACGGACGTTGAAGTCATCCTCCTGCGTCGGCTGTAGCCGATGCCGCTGCCGAAGGAGTGCCGTGATCTGCTCCTCCGCCTCCTTCATCTGCATCGGGCTGCGGGCCTGAACCAGGATCGTTCCCACCGATCGGGCGTTGGCCTGGCTCACTCCCAGCACCTTCTTCTTTGCCGTGGAGATGGGGATCATGATGATATCGTCCTGGTCCTGTCCCATGGGGGACTGTCCCTTGGCAGAGAGAACCCCGAGCACGGTAAATGGGACGTTCTTGATCCTGATGATCTGTCCCACCGGGTCGGTTTGTCCGAAGAGGTTGTCCACCACGGTCCGGCCCACCAGCGCCACCTTGGTCGTCGCGTCCACATCCTGCCAGGTGAAAGGGCGGCCCGACGACACGCTGAAGTCGCGGATCTCCAGGTATTCCGGAACGGTTCCCTGGATCACGGTGGACCAGTTGTTGTTCCCGAACACCACCTGCTTCGTCCCGCGCACGCTCGATGCCGTCAACTCCACCGCCGGGCATTCCACGGCAACCGCCCTGGAATCGTCCTCCGTCAGGGTCACGGCCGCGGATTGTCCGAGCCGAATCCCTCCGCTTGTGATACTTCCTGGGAGCACGATAATGACGTTGCTGCCAATGCTCCGGATCTGCTCCGCGATCCGGGCCGTGGCCCCGGAGCCGACGGCGACCATGGCGATGACCGCGGCTACGCCGATGATAATCCCCAGCATGGTCAGGGCCGACCGAAGTTTGTTGACCCTGAGAGCCCCTAACGCGATCCTGACGCTGGCCAGAATCTTCACCTTAGCCCTCCACCCCAGACAGTTGCTGCAGCTCCTCTTCCGCCCTTCTCTGCCGCTCGACCTCCTCGTCTCTGACCAGCCGGCCATCCTTGAAATAGACGATCCGACGGGCGTAGCTGGCGATGTCCGGCTCATGGGTTACGAGGACCAGCGTGATGCCGGCCTCCCTGTTCAGCCGCTGGAAGATGGCCATAAGCTCGATGCTCGTCCTGGAATCCAGATTGCCGGTCGGCTCATCTGCCAGGATGATCTGCGGGTCGTTGACGAGGGCTCTGGCGATCGCTACCCGCTGCTGCTGGCCACCCGAAAGCTGGCTCGGGTGGTGCTCCTCCCGGCCGGCGAGGCCGACCGCATGAAGGGCCCTCAGCGCCTTGGCTCGGCGATCGCGGGCCGCTGTGCCATTGTAGAGAAGTGGGAGTTCCACATTCTCCACCGCGCTGGTCCTGGCCAGGAGGTTGAAGGTCTGAAAGACGAACCCGATCTTCTTGTTCCGGATCCCGGCCAGTTCATCTCGATCGAGCTCCCCCACGTTGACGCCGTCAAGCCGGTAGGTTCCTGATGTCGGCGTATCCAGACAGCCGAGGATATTCATAAAGGTAGATTTGCCCGAGCCGGAGGGCCCCATGATCGCCACAGAGTCGCTGCGCTCGATCCGAAGGGAGACCCCCCTCAAAGCCTGGACTATGACATCGCCAAGCCGGTAGTTCTTGACCAGGTTGTCGATCTCGATGAGAGTTGCCATGTTCTATTATAACCTTGGCCCACGCCCGCCAAACGGCTGCGTCGGCCCGCCCGCAGCCTGGCCTTCTTTCGGTACGAGCCCGATGATCACCTCTTGTCCTTCCCTGAGATTGCCTTCGGTGACCTCGCTGAAACTCCCATCGGTAATCCCGAGCTTCACCGTGACCGGCCGCAGCTTCCTGTCGTCTCCCAGGACCCAGATGGTCTGATCCCCCCCAGCCTTCCGGGCGCCGCGGAAACCCGGCGCCCCCTCACCCGTCGGCGGCCCCTGGGCAGTCCTGACGGACGCATCTCCTGCTCGCTTCGGCTGTTCCTTCAAGTCGGGAGGCCGAAACCGCAGGGCAGCATTGGGGATCTTGAGGACTTTCTCCTGCCTGTCCACCAGGACCTTGACGTTGGCCGTCATCCCGGGGAAGAGTTTGAGATCAGGGTTGGAAACCGCAATCACGGCATCGTAGGTGATCACATTCTGGACGTTGATCGCCGCCTGCCGAATCTGTACCACCTTTCCCCTGAAGGTTTCCCCCGGATAGGCGTCCACCGTGAAGGTGGCGGGCTGCCCCACCCGGACCCTCCCGATGTCGGCCTCATCCACGTTGGTGTCCACCTGCATCTTGGTCAGGTCCTGCGCGATCAGGAAAAGGGTCGGAGCGGAGAGGCTTGCCGCCACGGTCTGCCCGACGTCCACGTTCCTCGAGACCACCGTGCCATCAACTGGCGCCCGGATGTACGTATGGTCGAGATCAATCTGGGCCTGCTTGAGCGCCGCATCGTTCTGTTTGACTTGCGCCTCGGCTCCGGCGAGTTGCGCAACAGCCACTTCGTACTGGGCTTGGGCCGCGCGGATAGTGAAGCGAGCGGCCTCCTCCTGGGCTTGCGCGGCCTCCTGCGCTGCAACGTTGGAATCGGAGGTGGCCTTGGCTGAATCGCGCTCCTCCTCTGAGATCCCCCCTTCCTTGAACAGCTCGATCCGGCTCTTGAGCTTTATACCAGCATCCAGAACGGCCACCTTGGCCTTTGCCACATTGGCTTTGGCGGCCTCCAAGGAGGCCTTCGCGCTGGCGACATCGGCCTCGGTCTTCTGGAGCATGGCCCGTGCGTTCAGGATGGCCGCCTTGGCGTTGTCCAGGTTTCCCTTGGCCTGGTTCACCCTGGCCTCGAAAATCTCCGGGTCGATCCGGGCCACCAGTTGCCCCTTCTTGACCTTGGTGTTGAAGTCGGCGTAGAGCTCTTTGATGTTCCCGGAGACCTGGCTACCCACCTGCACGGTGACCACGGCGTTGGGGTTGCCGGTAGCCGAGATGGTGGCCTCGATGTCCCCCCGCTCAACCTTGGCCGTCCGGTACTCGACCCGGCCCTGCCCACGGAAGAAGGCCCAGCCGCCGAGCCCAAGGAGGGCGATCATCCCAACAATCGCAAGCAGCACTTTCCCTTTTGGCGCTTTCATGAGGGCTTTACAACTCCAACCGATTCTTTTCAAGGACCGTGCCTTTCACGAACTCCATATTCGCTAGGTCCTGATTATATGTCGTGATCGCCTGGATCTCGCTGGCCTGGGCCGCGGCTAAGTCGCGCTGGAAGGAAAGGACGTTGAAGGTGGTCGTCACGCCGGCCTCGAGCCGCTTTCGCTCAACCCGGAGCTGCTCCTCTGCCAGCACCCGCGCCGCCCGGGTGGCCTCCACTCGCCTGACATCGGCCTCGATCCGCCGGACCCCCTCGCGGACCTGGGAGATGATCTGACGCTTGAGATTCAGCAGACTGACCCTGGCCTGATCATCGGTCAGCCTCGCCTGAACAAATGCCGACCTGGCCGAGCGATTGCCGAGCGGGTAGCTCAGGACCAGGGCCGCCGACCAGGACGTGAAATCGCCAGAGGTCAACCGGCCGTAATCGCCGCCGAGGTCATCCTTCAGGCCATTCAGGCCGAGGCTCCCCTGCAATTGGAGGCTGGGGAGCAGCTGGTTCCGGGCAACCCGGAGGTTGATATCGGTGTTCTGGAGCGTCAGCTTTGCCGCCGCGTACTCTGGCCGCTTCTCCAAGGCTTCTTGAATGCTGGCGTCCGCATCCACCTGGACCACTTCGAACGGCGGCGCGTCGGCCGGCAGGATTGTTCTGGCCCAGATCTTTTCCCCGTCGGGGATGTTAATGATGAGCTTGAGCTGATCCTCGGCATCCTTGATGGCCTTCTCGGCCAGGATGACGTTCTGCACCTGGGCGGCCGCCTGCGCCTCGGCCTGAGTCACCTCGACCGGTGCCGCCACCCCTGCCCGCACCCGAGCCTTGTTCAGATCCTCCAGCTCCCTCGCCAAGCGTAGCGAGCGCTTCTGGACTTCCAGGTTCTCGATGGCAAACACCAGGTTCCAGTATGCGTTGTGGACATTTGTGATCACTTGGTTCGCCTGCTGACGGAACTGCGTCACCGAAATCGCCTGATTGATCCTTGCGATCTTGATGGCGGCGGTGTTCACATCCGGTCCGAAATTCTTCAGGAGATTCTGGGTGATACTGAGGGTGAGGAACGTCTTGTAGGAGGGGTTGATCAGCGCAAAGCTGGAGTTGGTGAACTGCCGGTTATTGCTCAGATTCAATGTGTAGCTACCGCCGATCGGAAGTTGTTGGGTCAGCGAGGCGTTCACGTCCTGGTTCTCTATCCTGCTCTCGGCCGTCGCGCCGGCAAGTCCCGACGCCACAGGTGTCACAGTCCGGTTTGCATCTGCCGTGAGAGAGGCGACCGGGTCGAAGACTGCCTTCGCAATCGTGATGCCCTCCGCGGTGATCTTCGGGTTGTAGTTGGCGATCGCGATATCAAGGTTATTCTTGAGGGTAAGCAATACGGCCTCGCGCAGGGAAAGGCCAAGGTCGCCTATACCGGGCATGCCGGGGTAGGCGGAACCCTCCTGTGGCGTGGCCTGAAGCACCAAACGCCCCAGATCGGCAGACACCGCGACGCGGGTCGGGCCAGGGGGGGCTGAAAGGCTTTCCCCCGCCTCTGCCGCGACAGCAGGCAGAACGGCCAGTAGCATCACCCACTTCGTCCACAAGCGAACCTTTTCATGGAAGGCCGTCATTCTTCCTCCTTTCTCATTCACTCTTGGATTGTCGAATCATTCAGCGGATCGATCCAGAAGTAGCCTTACGACGCATTCTGTCATTGCGAGTGAAGCGAAGCAAGCTCCCATCTCCAGACTGCCTAACACGCCCCGATCCTTGAAACTTCGACGGGCTCAGTTGAGCGATGGCTTCGGCTACCCTGAGCCCAGTCGAAGGGTCAGCCTCGCAATGACAGCGCACCGCAATGTCATCTTAGAGCGGAGATACTCCTGGCTCCTCCTCGCGTAGATTCAGGGTTTGCGCTCCTGCGCCTTCTGCCCAGATGCCGCCTGCTCCTGCAACCGCCGCTCCTCGTCCCACCGCTTCAGAAACTGGTCGAAGCGGGCCTGTTGCTCGGCATCGAGAAGTGCCCGGACCCGATTCCGCGCCCGCTGCCTGATCTCGTCGAACTGGGGGTTGAGGCGTTTCCGCAGCTCGAGAAACTCCTCTCGCGTCTCATCCAGGATCGCGTTGAGCGAGCCCATCTGCTCGGGACGGATCCCGACCGCCTCAGTCATTTGCTTGACATAGCGCTCCCGATCGAACCTCCCTGTCCATGCAGACTGGCGCCACGTCTCGATCCGGCTGAAGTAAATGTTGAGACCCAGGGCGCCGGCCGCGAAACCCAGGACAAAGATCGTGAGAAAGGCCAGAAGAACCTTCGCGCGCGTCTCCACCATCCGACTCATTCTATTTTCCTGATCTCTCACCCGGCATTTCGGACCTCGCACCACCCACATCAGCTTGCATGAGGACGAATGCCAGCATCTGATCCTGCGTGGGCCGCTCGACCGCCGCCGGGAGATTCAGCTCCTCCAGAGAGAAGGCATACAACTCCGTGGTCCGCCCCACCCGCACCGGCAGAGGCGAACGAAAACCTCCCAAGGGGATCGTCACCCCGGCCAATAGAAGCACACCAAGGGCGAGGGCGGGGACGAGTCGTCTCGCGAGTCCCCAGGCCTGGAAGATCGAACCCGCCTCCCCAACCCCACTCGTCGCCAACCGTTCTCTCAAGCGTGGATAGAACGAGGGTCCGGGCTCGATCTCTTCGCGGAGGGCTCCCAGAATCTCCGAAGACAGCCTGATCACTTTCATCGCTTGGCTGCACTGAGAGCAGGCTGCCAGATGACGCGCCAGGGCCTCGTTTTCAATAAACAGATCGCCTCCCCTGCCTTCGCGCTCCAGCAGTTTCTTCGCCTCATGGCACCTCATTCTACTCGCTCCTCCGTGAATGGTTGCCCATCTGTTCCTCCTGTCGGATCATCCGCTGAAGCGTCGCCTGCATCGCCCGACGCGCCCGAAACAGACGGACCTTTGCGGCCGGTCGCGTGCAGCCGAGGGCGCGTGCGATCTCCGCGATCTCCAACCCCTGGACCTCCCGCAGCGTGATTGCCAGCCGATCCTTCGGCGGAAGCGTAGCCAAGATCCGCTCCGCCAGGTCCCTGGCGGCGACACGATCGCCGCTCTCGCCGCCGGCAGACAAATACGCCTTCTCGTTCCCCGCCAGGTCATCAAGCGCAACCTCAGGTCGTCGTCGAATCTTGCGCAGATAGTCGTAGCAGGTGTTGACCGCGATCCGCTTAAGCCACGGGGCAAACGGCGCCCCGGGCCGGAATCGCCCGAGAGCAAGATAGGTTTTGAGAAAGACTTCCTGCGCTAGATCTTCCACGTCCTGCCGACGCCGGATAAAGCTGCCAATAAGGGCGAACACGCGTCGGTCATGCAGCCTGAGCAGCGCCTCGAAGGCCCGTTGGTCGCCCTCCTGCGCTTGCTGGATGAGACGGGCTTCTGTTTGAAGCTGCTCTCCTGATTCCTCGGTCGGCTCGTGGTTCTTTTTCTTATCGTTCATACATACGTCCGACGAACCCGTACGGTTACGAGCGTGGTTCTGTTGAGGCCGCAAGAGGACCAGGCACCTGCCCACAACCGCCGCGAGAGCTTAATCTTAGCTGAGGGGAAGTCAACGGGGGAAGATTCTCAGGAGGGGCCCGACGCAGCCTTCGGGAGCGCTAGGCCATCCCCTGCCGATCAGTCCGGTAAGGCTGATAGGCGATGGTGGTTTCGACACAGGATTTGCCAGTGGACGGGAGCTTGCCCGGCCTTTACCGCAGGAAGCTGACGGGGGCAGCACCGATCTTCAGCCTCGTCTGCAGGTCATCAGGAAAGGAAATGGGAGATTAGAGCGTCCCATCGTCCTGCACGAGGCGCAAGGCAGCGCCGAAGGCATGAATCGTCCGCTCGATGTCTTCATCAGAATGCGCCGCAGAGAGCCACCCGTGGAAGAGCGGCATATCGACGCCATGCAGGATCAAGGCACACCGGAGTTGATGATACGCCTCCGGGTTCGGATGACCCATCAAAAGGCGGTGGTCCAATTGCGAGGCGGGTCGATCGAGGGCAAGGCCGTGTCGATGCGGGCCGAGGAAGAGGTTGATGATCGAGGACTCACCGTAGACATAGGCATCCACCCCGAGCTTCTCGATGACCTCGGCGATCCCGGTCCGCAACATCTGTCCGGCGCGATCGGCTCTGGCGTGGGCTTGTCCGTCAGCGAGCAGCGCCAAGGTGGCCATGCCTGCGGCGGCAGTAAGCGGATTGGCATTGAACGTCCCGGCGTGGCCCACCCGATCTTCCCTGTTCCAGGCCGCATCGTCCCTGAACGCCAGCAGGTCCATGATCGGGGCGCTGCCGACCACGGCGCCGCCCGGCAGGCCGCCGGCCACGATCTTGGCCAGGGTGGTGAGGTCTGCGTGGATCTCGTACCGCTGCTGCGCCCCGCCAGGCGCGAACCGGAACCCCGTGATGACCTCATCGAAGATCAGGACCATGGCCGCTGCCCTGGTGAACTCCCGCAGTCGGGTCAGGAAGCCGAGGTCGGTCGGAATTGTCCCAGAGCTGCCACCTCCAGGCTCCAGGATCACGCCGGCGATATCGTTCCGTCCAAAGGTCAGGGCGCGAAAAGCGCCCCAGTCGTTGGGTGGGCACGTAAGGACTTCTTCGAGGACGCCTTGTGGAACGCCGGCTGAGACCGGTCGGTCGAAAGGCGGGCGGACCCCGACGACCGCGTAGTCATGCCACCCGTGAAAATGGCCCTCGAACTTCACGATCTTGCTCTTGCCCGTTGCCGCACGGGCCAGGCGCATCGCCAGAAGAGTTGCCTCAGTCCCCGACCCGACGAACCGGATCCGATCGACCCAGGGCATCAGCTTCAGGACCTGCTCGGCCCACCGAACTTCCAGTTCATGACAGGCTCCATAGTGGGTCCCGCGGCTGAGCTGGCCCACGATGGCGTCTCGGACGGCAGGGTGCCCATGCCCAAGGAAGAGGGCGCCATGCCCGACCCAGTAGTCGATCAACTCGTGGCCATCGACATCCCATTTCCTCGACCCCTGGGCGCGATCCACATAGATGGGGAACGGAGAGAGGTGGCGGATGTCGTGTGAGAGGCCGCCGGCAATGGCCGCGCACGCCCGACGGAACAGGGCCTCCGACCGCGGATGCGCCCGGCGAAATTGCTCATCGATGGATACCCCCGCTTTCTTCACTACTCGGCCTCCTTCATCACGGCACCAAAAAGCCGCCGCCGCCAGAGTAGCAGCATCAGCTTGCGGCGAAGGGCCGCTTCCTTCACTCGATACTTGAAGGCCTTGCGACCATCCAGGTACAGCACGGGGATCTCCTGAGCGAATCGCGCTCGTAACAAAGGATCGCTCTCGATGTCGATCTCCCTGATCGTCAGCGGATACTCTCCGCGAACCCGTCCTAGCATCGACTTCATCTCCTGGCAGAGACTGCATTCCTTCGCGGTATAGAGCTCTGCCACGATCCGCTCAGCAATCATTGTTTCACTCCACGTTGACAGGTCACGCTACCATGCCGCCGTGTGGCTGTCAACACGACCTCAACCCTTCATCCAGTCTCGCCTTCCCACTTTGTTGGATGATCTTTCACCCCATCAGCGTGAGCACGAAGCACGACCTTCCTCCAGCCGGGCTGCTCCACAGGCCGATCTTCAACCATCACAAAGCAGCGTCTCGGTCAACACCATCGTAAGTTATTGAATTAATTACAACACTTGCCACACAAATGATTCTTTTCTCAAGCCCAGAAAAGGCTTGACAGTTGCTCCAGGGTAGGCTAAAAGGGACTTCTCATCTGGAGGTCAAAACCCGCAAATGCTTATTGGACGCGGTTTTCCACAGCGACACCATTTTTTGAATCTGTCGGTAACTGGGATTGAAGCTGGCCCTAATCAGACGGGGCGGCCCTTTGCAGCTTATCCACACCTGTGGATAACTCTGTGGATAACGGAACCCACATCAGAGGAGGGTTTTGCAATGGTCCATCGGAACTATCCAATTAAAATCAATATGTTGCATGAGGAGGTCTCCTGTGGATAACACCGGTCAAGGTGGGAAGATGGGCCCCGTCCGCTCTGCCTCCAAGGCGCATGAGATCTGGGAGGAAGCTCTCTCGACCATCCAAGCCAGGGTTGCTCGCCAGAGTTTCGATAACTGGTTTCGTCCGCTGGCTATGGAGTCGATCGAAGGCTCATGCGTGAAGGTCCGGCTCCCGAACCGCTTCTTCAAGGAGTGGTTCGAGGACCACTACGCCGGGGTCCTCAAATCGGTGCTGGAGGACCTGATGTTCACCAAGGTGGACGTGACTCTCAGCGTACAGGAACAAGAAAGTCAGGGCGGGACCAACGGGAGGCCCGAGGACGCCACCAAGCGGCCGGTCCGCCGATACCGGAACGAGGCAACGTTCCTCAACCCAAAGTACACCTTCGAGAACTTCGTCGTGGGCCGTTCCAACCAGTTCGTCCACGCCGGCTGTCTGGCCGTGGGTGAGCAGCTCTCCAGGGCGTACAACCCGCTCTTCATTTACGGCGGCGTCGGTTTGGGGAAGACCCACCTGCTCCACGCGATCGGCCATCTGGTTCTCAAGCGAAACACCAGGGTCAGGCTTTCCTACGTCTCATCCGAGAAATTTACCAACGACCTCATCAACTCGATCCGCTTCGACTCCACGGTTGAGTTCCGCAACCGCTACCGAGGCCTGGATCTGCTCCTCATCGACGACATCCAGTTCATTGCTGGGAAGGAGCGGACCCAGGAAGAGTTCTTCCACACCTTTAATGACCTGTACGATTCCGCCAAGCAGATCGTGATCTCCTCAGACAGTCTCCCACGCGAGATCCCGACGCTGGAGGAGCGGCTGCGCTCCAGGTTCGAATGGGGGTTGATCGCTGACATCCAGCCGCCCGACCTCGAGACCAAAGCGGCCATCCTCAGGAAGAAGGCGCAGGCCGAGGGCGTGCGGCTTCCCGATGAAGTCTCCCTCTTCATCGCGAAGAATGTCCGATCAAACATCCGGGAGCTAGAAGGCTCGCTAGTCCGCCTTGTCGCGTATGGGTCGTTGACCGGCCGGGACATCAGCCTAGAGCTTGCCCAGGAGGTTCTGAAGGATCTCAGCGCCGAACAGGCGAAGGTGATCACGCTTGCCGCAATCCAGTGGGCGGTGGCCGACTTCTTCCGGCTCAAGGTCGAGGATCTGAAGTCCAAGGAACGAAACCAGGGCGTCGTCTTTCCGCGACAGGTGGCGATGTACCTCAGCCGAACCATGACCGCCTCCTCGCTGCCAGCCATCGGCCGGGCGTTCGGCGGGAGAGACCATACAACAGTCATCCACGCCTGCGAGAAGATCAAGCGGCGACTCGCAGGCGATGACGGGTTCCGGCAACAGGTCGAGTCCCTTTCCCAATCGATCGCTTCCTAACCGAGCCCCCGTCGCATGGCCGGCCGGGTTCACCGCCTCGAAATCCCTACCCCTTTCCCCGTAGGGCCGGTCAACCTCTATCTGATCGAGGGACGAGAGCCAACCCTCATCGACACTGGTCCGAATACCCCGGAGGCCTGGGACGGCCTAGTGCAGGGTCTCCGGGGGCTCGGCGCAACCGTCGATCAGATCCGCCACATCATCATCACGCATGGACACGCGGACCACTATGGCCTCGCAGGCCGCATCGCGGCCGAATCCGGAGCCCTCGTTTGGATCCATCAGGGCGACCGGGACATGATCCAGGACTACCCTCTGGCCTTACATGCCTGGCTCGATTTCCTGCGGAGCTTTCTCCCTGAGACCGGGCTGGAGCAAAGCTGGATCGAGCGTTTTTGCAGGTCGATCGAAAAGCGCGAGGGCTGCGGGGCGCCGGTCCCTGTGGCACGCCTGCTGCACGACGGGCAGCGGCTGGAGCTCAACGGAACTGTGCTCACAGTCATCCACACCCCCGGCCATAGCCCGGGCTCGATCTGCCTTTACAGCGGGGCGGAGCAGCTCCTGTTCGCCGGAGACCATCTTCTCAAGACCATCACACCAAACCCGATCCTCCAAGCGTTTCCCGACTTCTTCGGCATACGGTTTCAGGGGCTGGTCCACTACTTCGACTCTCTCAAGAAACTGGAATCCTTTCCTATCGCCCGCATCCTTCCGGGACACGGCGAAGAGATCACAGATCGCGACACGCGACTCCGCGAGGTCCGCGAACACTCCGAAAAGCGAAAGGCTCGCCTGCTCGACCTCCTCAGGGAGCGCGAGCTGACGATCATGCAGGCGAAGGAAGGCCTGTTCCCCAACCTCCCTGAGGGTCAGACGCTCCTGGCCCTCTTCGACGTGATCGGACACCTCGACCTGCTGCAGCGCGAGGAGGCGATTCGCATCGAGCGGCGAGGCGGCCTCCTCTTCGCCAAAGCCACGTGACCTCAGACCTCGCCCGTCAAACGTCACACCCCGCACTTCGCATCTCGCACCGCATTTGAACTCTTGCTCAAACGGAACTGTTCCCGTAACATGACGTCATGCTGAGTCTTGTCACGGGCGGAACGGGGTTCGTTGGCGCGGCAGTGGTCCGACTGCTGCTTTCTGAAGGCTGTGCTGTCAGGGTGCTTGCGAGGCGGGGGAGTGACCTCCGAAATCTTGGCGGCCTCGATATCGACCTGATCTACGGCGACCTCTTGAACAGGGATTCACTACGACAGGCGCTCAAGGGGTGCAGTCGTGCCTACCATGTCGCAGCCCACTATTCGCTCTGGGAAGCCGACCCGAGCGTCTTTTATCTAGTGAACGTTGATGGAACGAGAAATCTCTTCGAGACAGCCATGGAGGCGGGGGTGGAGCGGGTCGTCTACACCAGCACCGTCGGTGCCCTTGGCTACCGGGATGACGGGGGACCAGCGGATGAGAAGACACCGGCAACCCTTGACCAGGTGGTCGGCCACTATAAGCGCTCAAAGTTCCTCGCGGAAGAAGAAGCCCGCCAGGCTGCGGCCCGTGGAGTGCCGGTCGTGATCGTCAACCCAAGTACCCCGGTCGGCTCACGGGACATCAAGCCGACGCCGACCGGGCAGATCATCGTCGATTACCTGAATCGCCGGATGCCGGCCTATCTCGACACAGGCCTGAACCTGATCGATGTAGATGACGTGGCCCAGGGACACCTGCTAGCTGCGGAACGGGGGCGCGTCGGAGAGCGATACATCCTCGGCCACAAGAACCTGACCCTGAAGGAGATCTTCGCTATCCTGGAACAGATCACAGCGATCCCGGCGCCAACAGTCCGATTGCCGTATCGGTTGATCCTGCCGCTGGCCTACGCGAATCAATGGCTTGCTGACCTGATCACCAAGAGGCCGCCGCGAATCCCACTGGATGGGGTGAAGATGGCCAGGCGGCGCATGTTCTTTGATGCCTCTAAGGCCGTCCGGGAGCTGGGCCTGCCCCAATCGCCAATCGAGCAGGCGTTAGAGCGGGCAGTCCGATGGTTCATCGACAATGGGTATGTGAAAAGATAGGTTACGTTAGGACATTAGGAGACGCCGGAACTCTTCTTGGAGATATCCCAGACAGCTTTGCTGAGCTCCTCCAGAGATCGCTGGCCGGTTTCGGCGAATGCGGCGGCCTGGCGCAGGCCCTCTTCCCACCGCTTTGCCCCCTCCTCCCAGAAGCCTTGGAGACCCCGCAGGCGGTCCTCCACCTGCTTCGTCCAAGCCTGAAACGCTCTCTGCCCTTCCGCTTGATAGGCCAGGAGCCGCTGGATCGTCACCTCGATCCCCTTCCGCCACTCTTCCTGAGCTTTCCCCGCCGCCTCCACTGCCCCGAAGTAGTTCTTCATTGCCTCCAGTTGGGCCTGCATGGCGGAGAGACCCTCGGTGATCCCGCGGAGGTCCTCGACGGTCGGTAGCCGCATGGCCTTCAGGCTCGCCTGGATGCTCTTTTGAATCTGCTCCTGGACGCCCGTCGAACTCTCGAAGGCCTTCCCCAATCCGGCGGCAAAGGCAGGGCCCTTGAGCATCATCTCAAAGCCCTCCCATACCATCTTCTGCCACAGGGTGATCATCTCTGCAAAGGGCGTCTGCTGCTTCTCCTCATACATGGCGGTCCCCTCCTTATTCTCTGAAGATCCAACGCGCTACGCTCATCGCTACCGGCTGCCTCGCTCCACTCCCCTGGTTCTCTTCTTGTCAGGCTGAATCACCCTTGTTCTGAGCAGCACCCTGCGCAGGTACGAAGAGAAGGGTCATGAGATGCGGCCCCGTCATCTAGGGAAGCCCTCGCTTCAGTCGTCACCCCTTGATCACCCCCATAGGGCGGAGGCGCGCGACCATCTTGGACAGCCCGGCGCGATGGACCACGGTGACAACCTGGGTCACATCCTTGTACGCATCCGGCATCTCCTCGGCCAAGGACTCCCGGCCGGATGCTCTGACGATAATCCCTCGGTCTTCCAGTTCCCGGTGAATGTTGCGACCCTTGGCCGCCCTGATGGCCGCGTGGCGGCTCATGACCCTGCCAGCGCCGTGGCAGGTGCTCCCGAAGGTCTGCTCCATGGCGCCCGTTCCCACCAGGACAAACGAGGCGCGGCCCATGTCGCCAGGGATGAGCACCGGCTGGCCGATGGCCTGGTAGCGCGCAGGCAGCTCCGGGTGGCCCGGCGGAAAGGCTCGCGTCGCGCCCTTCCGATGAACCGCCAGCTTCATCCGCTTGCCGTCCACGTCGTGCTCCTCGACCTTGACGATGTTATGAGCGACGTCGTACACCGTCGAAAGCCCCAGCGTCTTGGGCGAGATGCCGAGCGTCTTCAGGAGCACCTCATTCGTCCAGTGGGCCAGACATTGGCGGTTCGCCCACGCAAAGTTAGCAGCAGCCCGCATGGCACCCAAATACTGCTTTGCCTCGGGCGAGTTCCATGGCGTACACGCCAGTTGCCGATCCGGCAGGACGATCCCGTACTTCACGACTGCCCGCTCCGCCTCGACCAGGTAATCTGTGCAGACCTGATGGCCCAAGCCCCGAGAGCCGGTGTGGATCAGTACGGTCACCTGGCCTTCAAATAGGCCCAGAACTTCGGCGGCCTGGGGATCGTAGATCTCGGCGACCGACTGCACCTCCAGGAAGTGGTTGCCGGAGCCAAGCGTTCCGAGCTGGCTGCTCCCCCGCTCGAGCGCTTTGTGGCTCACGACATCCGGGTCGGCGCCGGCAAGGCATCCTCCCGACTCCGAGAGCGCGAGGTCTTTCGGCTCCCCGTACCCCTGCTCCACCGCCCAGGCCGCTCCCTTCCGTAGCGGTCCCTCCATCTCTTTCCTGCTCAATCGGATCCGGCCTCGCGATCCGACGCCCGTTGGGACCTCCTGGAAGAGGGCGAGGACCAGGTCTTTGAGCTTCGGCTGGACCTCCTCTTTGGTCAGCTCGGTTCGGAGCAATCGCACCCCGCAGTTGATGTCGTAGCCGACCGCGCCAGGGGAGACAACGCCATCCGAGATATCGGTCGCTACCACCCCGCCTACCGGAAGACCGTACCCCTGGTGGATATCTGGCATGGCAAAGGAGGCCTTGACGATCCCCGGAAGTGTGGCGCCGTTCGCCACCTGCTCCAAGGAGGCATCCTTCATGATCAATTCCATCAGGGTCTCGTCGGCATAGATAATGCCCGGGACCCGCATGCCAGGTTTATAGTCTTGGGGGAGTAGCCATCGATAGTCATCGAGTTTTTGTACAACCCTGCTCATCGTCACGTCCTACTCCGCTGCAGCCCCCCTACGCCTGACCCTCTATATCGCTGCTCTGGAGGAGCTCGCCGTACGCCAATACAGGGATGGAAGCCGCCCACTGTCTCGCTGCTTCATCCTCTTTGAATTTCTGAACCACATAATGCTCGGCATCCTCTTTAGAGCGGAACAACCTCCAGAGGCAATATTGCTTCGCGCCTGGTTTGCTCAAATAGAACAGCGCGTCCTTGGGATTCGTCGGCTCTTCCGGGGGCATCCGCTGCCCATCACCAATGAAAAAGAGGACCGCGCCGATCCCGTGCCCCGCCAGAACGCGCGCCTTGACCGAATGTCCGTGAGGAAGACTGGCGGGGTCGGTTTCAAGATGCGGTGCATAGAAGACCTTGATCCGATCGGCTGGAATCTGATTCAGAAGTGTAAAACGGATCTTCACCTCTTCCAGCGCGGCTTTTGCCTCGTCGGCCACCCAGAAGATGCCCTCTTCAAAAACGTCGGTCCAGATCTCGACATAGCGACCTTTCAGCAGTTGGCGAAGTTGCTGCCAAAGGTCACCGAGGCTTAACCCCTGACCTAGAGAAATCCGGGAGATCATTCCCATGCGGTCCCTCATTAGGAATATGTGAGCCGGATGGCGGCTTGTCAATATGATGGGGGCTAGGATATCAGGAGACGGGGAAGGAGCGCCCTTCCAGCTTCTCGATCTTCTTCCGTACGTCGTCGGGGATGGGCGCCTTGCGCCCCTCGCGATAATCGTACGAGACGATCAGGCTCTCCCCTTCGGCGGCGATCTTCTGCAGCGTCTCGCTCACAATTCGGTGCTGCATCAGGAAGCGATCCGCGCTCATCTCAGAGATCATGACGCCGACGAAGATCTTGTCCGGGAAGGTGAGCGGCTTCCGAAAGTCGCAACGCACCGAGGCGAGAATCGGTCCAACGCCGCTCGCCTTGATCGTCTCCAAGAAGCCGATCTTGTCACAGTACACGATCCGCGCGGTTTCGAAGTAGCGAAAGTACACAACGTTGTTGACGTGTGCGAACGCATCCATCTCGCCCCAGACGACCGGCAACTCGACGACCACTGGAAAGCCATCCAAGAATTCGCGCATTGAGAAGGCGAACGTGAGGTCTGCGGGGGGAGTTACTCTAACAACTGATACCGGGTGTTCCGGCGCTTCGCGACAAAGCCCGCATCATCGATATGTCGCCTGATCTCATCCAGGGTCATCAGATGCCGCGTGGTCTCAGTCGTCACCACGTTTTCCTCAAGGATAGTGCTGCCGAAGTCGTTGACCCCGTACTGCAAGGAGAGCTGCCCGATCTTCGGGCCCATCGTCAACCAGGAGGCCTGCATGTTCTTCACGTTGTCCAGCATGATCCGTGACACGGCGACGGTCCGGAGATAATCATACCCGGTCCCCCCGCACCCCCGAAGTTCGTCGCCATTAGGCTGATAGCTCCAGGGGATGAACGCGGTGAAGCCACCCGTCCGGTCCTGGAGGTCCCGAACCTTTGTGAGGTGCTCCACCCGCTGGGCCAGCGTCTCTCCCATGCCGTACATCATCGTTGCGGTACTCGGGATCCCGAGCTCGTGGGCGGTTTGCATCAGGTTGAGCCACTCCGCGGGGGTATCCTTCAACGGCGACACCCGGTCTCGTACCTCATCCACCAACAGTTCAGCACCGGCGCCCGGGATCGAATCGAGGCCGGCAGCCTTTAGCTTCCTCAACGCATCCTTCAGAGAAAGCTTGGAAATCTTTGAAATATAAATGATTTCTGCGGCTGAGAGTGCGTGCAAGTGGATCGGATAGCTCGCCTTAATCGACGAGAAAAGATCCTCATAGTAGTCGATCTTCAGGCCTGGATGCAATCCCCCCTGCATCAGGACCTCGGTCCCTCCCAGATCGATCAACTCCTGGATCTTGTGGCAGATCTGCTCCTTGGACAGCACATATCCTTCTTCCGAACCCGGCAGCCGATAGAAGGCGCAGAACGAACATCGGACCCAGCAGACATTGGTATAGTTGATGTTCCGGCCGATGACGTACGTCACGACCGGCTCCGGATGCAGGCGCCAGCGAACGCAGTCGGCCATGGCGGATAGCTCCAGCAGGGTTGCCTGTTCGAAGAGTTCCACCCCTTCGTCAAAGCGAAGTCGCTCGCCGGCCTCCACCTTCTCGGCCATCGCTTCGATCCTGCCGTTCGACTCAGCCATACCTTAGATTCCTCGGCTCCACCCGGCACTCATTAGCGGCTCAGTAACCGGAAGAGCCGGGGGAACTCCCCGCCGGTGCGGCAGCTTGCGGCTCGCCATAGATGAAGTCATCCATGACGGCCACGTCGTTGGTTGCGCTGTCGTTCGGGCCGAGGGCCGCAGTGCCGTACACGATGCGTACGCGGGCCACCACCGGCCTCTCGAATATTGCGCCGAGGAACGATAGTCCCTCATTGGCGATGGGGACCGCGAAGCGGCCCAGCGACTTGCCGTCTTTGTCGAAGTATTCGAAGGCGGTGTGTTCCTGATCCACATCGGTGTACACGGCACCAAACCCGCGCGTGAGGGCCGGGGTGCTCGTGCCGGGGACATAGAACGTCAGGTCCACCACGTTGCTGCCAATTGGCGAGAAGAGCCGCTCCTCACTGAAGGTTTTGAAGATCTTCGGGTAGGTCGGATTGATGTGGCCAAAGCGCACGGGGGTCCCCGTCGGGTTGTCGCGGCGGGCACTGACCTGCACACCGCGGCCCGGCGTGGAGAGATGCGCCCCGCGTGCACGTGGCGCGTTGGACGCATTGAAAAAATCAGGGGGCAGGAAATCGGGTGCAGCGAACTCGTCCGGCACCTTGTCCCAGTTGATCTCGCGCCGGCCGGTGGGCTTCGAGCCGGGCTCGCCACCGTTGTCAGGGCCGAGCAGCGTCCGATACCGCTCAACGACGGCCCTGATGTCGCCAGCCCCGGAAATCACGACGGGCTTCGGGGCGGCTGCTCCAGCCGTCGGTCCGGCCAGCATGCCGCCGCATCCGGTCAGCAGCGCGCCGAGGAACGCTGCGCCGGCGGGCAGAATGAATGTGCGTCGAATAGGGATCATCGCTTTCATCGCCATGTCCTTACCTCCTTATTGAAGCCGACCGGAATATGGAGCCAGTAGCCATAAGCCGATCCCTAACAACGAGTCAAGGAGAAACAGGAGCGCGATCGATTCGATCCTGCCGTGTGACCGGCTCACGCTTCTGCGTCCCCGCCATTGGGTGAAATCGGATGATACAGGGCGTCGCGTTCCACCGGCTGCCGGCCCGCCTCCCGGATCATCGCGATCAGTTGCTCATGGCGCAGCTCCTGATGATGGGAGGTGTCGCCCAGGGCGTGGGTGATCTCATAATGCGTGACGGTCCCATCGATGTCGTCCGCGCCATACCACAGGGCGAGCTGCGCCACCGCCGGCGTGATCATGATCCAGAACGCCTTGACGTGCGGGAAGTTGTCAAGCAGCAGCCTGGCAATAGCGATCTCCCGCAGGTTGGCGTACCCCGTCGTGACCGGGATGTGACTCAGCTCAGTGTGGGCCGGATCGAATGCCAGCGGGATAAAGCACATGAAGCCGCCGGTCTCATCCTGCAGGTCGCGGATATGGAGCAGGTGCTTGACTTTCTCCTCGATCGTCTCGATGTGGCCGTAGAGCATCGTGGCGTTGGACTGGAGGCCAGCCCGGTGAACCGCTCTGGCCACGTCAAACCATCCCTGGTTATCCAGCTTGGCCCTGAACAGCTCCTCGTGGACCCGATCGCTGAACACCTCCGCTCCCCCACCGGGGCAGCAATCAAGCCCAGCGGCCTTCAGGTCAGCCAGCATCTCGTCCATCGGCTTCTTCGCCACACGCTGAATCTGGGCGAGTTCGATCATGGTAAACGCCTTGACGTGGACACCAGGCCGGACCTCCTTCACCGCTCTGACCAGGTCAAGATAATACTGATACGGCAGCTTGGGATTGATCCCGGCGACCATGTGGACCTCGCGGATCGGAACGTCGCTCCTCTTGCGGACTCGATCTTGGACCTCCTCAATACTAAGCGCATATGCCCGCACATCGGTCGGCAAGGCGTAGAACGAGCAAAACTTACACCCTTTGTTGCAGACGTTCGTGTAGTTGATGTGCAGGTTCCGGACGAAGTAGGTCAGGTTTCCGCTCTTCCGCTCGCGGACGAGATTGGCGAGAAATCCCACCGAAGTGAGGTCACGGGTCCGATAGAGGGCTAGCCCGTCATCGAAGTCCAGGCGGACCCCGTCAAGTATCTTCTGATAGAGCTTCTCCAGGCCAGAGGCGGCCAGCCTAGACTCCATGAGGCGACTCATTGGCTCTTCTCCCGGGATCCCGCATCCTGTGTGGGATGTCCCTCAACCAGCCGGTCGATCTGTTCGAGGAGATCCACGGCCCTCAATTCGTAACTGCGGCGCGTCTGCTGATAGTCTTCGAGGGCTAGCTTGCCGGCCTGATGATCGAACTCGAGCTCCTTGATCGCGCCGTACAGCGTCTGTTTCTCGGCCAGGAGCTCCTGCAGCTCAGTGTTGCCAGAGTCGGGCGGAGCCTCCTCCGACTGTCGAAGGAAGGGTACCACCACCGGCGAAACGGCAAGGAAGACCAGCAGGGCGCCGATCAGGTATTCCACGCCCTCAGCGCCTCCATTCCTTGAGCTCGGCTTCGAGCCGGCGAGCGTAGCGCGGATCGAGGGGGGGTAGCTCCTCCTCGCGGGGGGCACGGCCCCTGCCGATCGCGCGACGGACGACCCAGCCGATCACGCCGAGCCCGCCCAGGATGGCGCCAAAGGGCAGCAGCCAGGCGACCCAGTTGAATCCCTGACGCGTCGGGGCGAGGAGGATCCACTCACCGTACCGACTGACGAAGTAGGCTCGGATCTGCTCCGGGCTCTCCCCGTCCTTCAGCTTCTCCCGGATCACCTCGCGCATCTGGTTCGCCATCTCGGAGGGCGAGTCGCCTACCGACAGGTTCTGACACACGGGGCAGCGTAGCTCTGCGGCGAGCCCATGGGTCTGCTCCTCGAGACTGACCGCGAGCAGGGCAGGCGGCCACGCCCCGAGGACTGCCATTATCACCAGCGAGAAGACCGTTCTACGCATGCGTACCCCCATTGCCGGGGAGTTCAGGGTTCCGAGTGCCTGGTGCCAGGTTCCGACGTGTCGTAACTTGGAACGTGGCACATGGAACCTGGAACCTCGGATTAGAGCATCTCCTCGATCTTGGCCCGCAGCACTTTTTCACTGAGGGCGCCGACATGTTTGTAGTGAATCGTGCCGTCCTTGCCGATAAAAAAGGTCTCGGGGACGCCATAGACCCCGTAGTCGATCGAGAGCTTGCCCTGAGGATCGGGGCCATTGGGGAAGCTCAACTTGAACCGCTCGATGAAGGCCTTGGCCTCGGTTTCCCGATCCTGGATGTCCACCCCGAGCACCATGACTCCCCGATCCCGGTAGGCCTGCCACGCCGCCTCCAGGGCCGGCGCCTCCTCATAGCAAGCCGGGAAGCACCAAGAGGCCCAGAAATTCAGGACCACGGGTCGGCCACGAAGCTGCTCCAGACTGGTCCTCCCCCCGTCAAAGATGGACATGGCAAAGGGCGGCGCCGGCCGGGCGACAAGCGGCGACGGGACTTGGCGCGGGTCGGTCTTAAAGCCGTAGGCCAAGAGCACGAGCACCGGCAGGATGGCGAGCGGCACGATCAGCTTCTTCCAGGTTGCCACGCGACCTGCTCCTTCACCGGTTCGGCGGCCAGCACTCGCCGCCGATCGGGCCAGATTGCCACCAGCGCTCCCAGCGCCATCACCGCCCCTCCGAGCCAGATCCACATCACCAGTGGGCGGATCAGCACCTTCAGGGTGGCTGAATCTCCATCCCTCTCGAATGATGAGAGGATCAGGTAGAGATCCTCGCGCGGCGTCGAGCGAACATCGACGCTACCGATCGGCTGCTGCTCCGACGAATAGAACCGCTTCGAGGGACGCATCTGCGACACCTTGTGGATCCCATTGAACACCGTGAAGGTCCCTTGCACCACGAAGCGATGCGGTTCTTGCCAGGCGGTCAACTCATCGAATCGCACCTGGTACCGACCCAGGTGGAGCGACTCGCCCCGCTGCAGGGTCACCTCCTTCTCCTGTCTGAAGACCGTGGAGGCAGTGACCCCAATCACGACGAGGACCACCCCCAGGTGCACGATGAGGCCACCGTAGCGCCGCTGGCTGCGACGGGTGAGATTCGACAGGGCCACCAGATATCCCTCGCCAGTCATTCGTCGCCGCGTCACGGTCCCGCGGACAAACTCCTGGATCACGGTCGCGGCGGCGAAGGTGGCCAGGGCGAAGGCCAGGAGCGGGTAGAGGCCTCTGACCCCCAGAAACGAGGAGACGCCGGTGCCCAGGAACGCCAAGAGCAAGGGGGTGGTGAAGGTGCGACGCAGACTCTCCAGCGAGGCGCGCCGCCAGGCGATCAGCGGCCCGATCGCCATCAGGAAGATCAGGACCAAGCCGATCGGGACGTTCACCGCGTTGAAGAACGGCTCGCCCACGCTGACCTTCACCCCGCGCACCGCCTCGGAGAGGAGGGGAAAGAGCGTCCCGAGGAAGACCGCAAAGGCGAAGCCCAGGAGCAGCAGATTGTTCATCAGGAAGGCGCTCTCACGGGAGACCAGGGAATCGAGGTCCCCCTCTGCCTGTAACCCATCGCTTCGATACACCAGGAAGCCGAAGGAGACGAGGAGGATCACGCCGATGAAGGCCAGGAAGAGCGGGCCGATCGTCGATTCCGAGAAGGCGTGCACGGACGAGAGGATGCCACTACGAGTGAGAAACGTGCCGAAGATGGTGAGCGAGAAGGTCGTGATGATCAGGGCCAGGTTCCACACCTTCAACATTTTCCGCCGCTCCTGCACCATGACGGTGTGCAGGAACGCGGTGCCGGTCAGCCATGGCAGCAGCGAGGCGTTTTCCACCGGGTCCCAGGCCCAGTAGCCGCCCCACCCCAGCACAGCGTAAGACCACCAGCCTCCGAGGATGACCCCCACCGTCAAGAACCCCCAGGCGACGATCGACCAGCGACGGACCGTTCGGATCCATTCTCCCCCGAGCCGCCCCGTGATCAGGGCGGCCATGGCGAACGCGTAAGGGACCGACCACCCGACGTAGCCGGCGTAGAGGCAGGGCGGATGGATCGCCATCAGCGGGTGGTTCTGCAAGAGCGGGTTGGGTCCCCGCCCGTCCGCGGGCGGCGGGAAGATCGCGGTGAACGGATTGGCCGGAAAGGCCGCCAAGAAGAGGAAAAACGCCGAGACCGACAGCAGGATGGCGGTCACATAGGGGAGCATCTCGCGGTTGCGCTTCCCCTCGATCAGGACGACGAGCAGGCTCATCAGGGCCAGTATCCAGATCCAGAGGAGGATCGACCCCTCGAGCGCGCTCCACAAGGCAATGACGGTATAGAAGAGTGGCGTCCCACGGCTGCCGTTCCGGGCCACGAACTGGAGGCTGAAATCGCGACCGACCAGGGCTGCCTCCATCAAGAGGATCGCGAACGTGGCGAGGCCGAACACGGCGAAAACGGCGCCACGCCCGCTCGCTACGAGGGATGGCGAGCGGCGCCTTGCCCCGAGGATCGAGACGATCACCCCGTAGAGGGCGATGGCCAAGGCCAACGCGAGACTGAACCGGCCCAGCGTCGAGATCATCGGCGCACCTGCTGCGGCTTCACCAAGGTCCGGTACAGATCCTTGGCCTGAGCCTGCCCGGCCTGAGGGGGCCGGTACTCCTCGGAGTGTTTGGCCAGGATCGTGCTCGCCATGAACAAGTTCCCATTCGTATACTTCCCCTCGACGATCGCCCCCGTCCCCTCCTTGAACAGGTCGGGCGGGGAGCCGATATGCTCGACGGCCACCTGCTCTTTCCCGTCCGTGAGGCGGAAGGTGAGCTTCAAACTTTTGGGCTCCCACTGCAGTGAGCCGGGGACGACCATGCCACCCAGACGGAAGGACTTGTCGGCCGCCGAGGCCCCCTTCGCCTGGAGTTCCGACGGCGTGATGTAGTAGAGGGCGGCTTCTTTGATGCCGCCATAGATCAGGTAGCCGAGGGCCGCAACCACGATGAGCGCGCCCATCAGCAGCTTGGTCTTCTTTGTCATGATGCCGCCTCCTTCGAGTGGCGCTTCAGGGCCGCGACCTGCGCGGCCATCGCCTTCGTCCGCCTGCGTAGTGACACCAGATAGCACACCATGCCCGCAGCGGCCAAGAGGTACGCGCCCAGGATGTAGGGCCAGGGATTCACCCCACCCCCTCCATCCTCAGGCGGTTCAGCTCGGACCTCGCTTCCTCCAGCCGAAGCCGCTTGACGAGAAAATATCCGTACAACACCACGAAGGCGGCGAGGTTGGTATACAGCGCCACCTGCATGTCCGGGGCAACGGTAGATGGCCCGGGCCTGAGGACCGACGGCGGCTGGTGCAACGTGCGCCACCAGACGACCGACATGTGGATGATCGGGATATCGAGGAAACCGAAGATCCCAAGAACTGCGCTGAAGGTCGCCCCTCGGGAGGGGTCGTCCACCAGCGTCCGAAGCATCAAATAGCCGATGAAGATCAGCAAGAGGATGGTGGTCGTGGTCAGCCGCGCATCCCACGTCCACCAGGTCCCCCACGTGGGCCGCCCCCAGATCGAGCCGGCCGCGATCGCCAGGGCGGTGAACAGGACGCCGATCTCGGCGGATGAGTGGGCGATCGCATCGTGCCGCTCTTGGCGGCGCATCAGGTACAGGATGCTCATGACGAATACAACGAAAAATGCGAGGTAGCTGACCAGGATCAGGGGAACGTGCAAGTACATGATCCGTTGCACCTCCCCCTGCACCGCATCGGGAGGCGCATAGACAAATCCGATATAGAGACCGGTCAGCAGGCCGAAGGCCGCGAGGAGACCGAGCACCCGTTCCGCACCACGCCCGATCATGTCCTTACTCCTCAACCAGATACTCGAACGTCAGCAACGAGGTCACGAGAAACACGACATCAAACGCCGCGATCAGCTTCACCCATGGCATCGCGAGTTCGAACGGCTCGCCGCGCAGGACGACTTCTGTCCCCTTCACCGCGGACAAGATCAGGGGGATTGTCAAAGGAAACAGGAGGAACGGCAGCATCGCCTCCCGCGCCCGAAGCCCAGCCGTCATGGAAGACAAGAGGGTCCCCGCTGCGGCGAAGCCGAGCGTTCCCGGCACAGCGATCAGCAGGAGCTTGGGGATTTGCGACCAGAGATCCATATTATACAGGATGGCAAAGAGGGGGAGGATCACCAGCTCCACCACAAGGATCACGCTGAAGTTGCCCAGAAGCTTCCCCAGATAAATGGCTTCCCGCTGGGTCGGATAGAGGAGTAATCCCTCGAGACAGTCGTTCTCCAGCTCCCCCTGAACCGATCGGCCGAGCCCGAGCACGCTGGTGAACGTGAAGGCCAGCCACAGGAGGCCAGAGGAGGCTCCACGGATCAGAGCCTGATCGGCGCCGAGCGCAAAGTTGAAGAGGAACAGGACCAGGAAGGCAAAATAAAACATGGCGGTGAAGCTTTCCCGATTCCGCCATTCGGCGAGCAGGTCCTTCCGCGCGATCGCCATGACGTGCCCGACAAAGATCATTCGACTGCCCCCAGCTCCCCATGCAGCGCGAAGAGCGAGCGAAACGCCTCCACACTCGTCTCCTCTCGACGACCTTCAAACACCAGACGCCCCTGTCGCAGGATGGCGAGACGATCCGCGACACCGAAGCCCATCGTGAGATTATGCGTGGCCAGAATCGTGGCGGCCCCCCCGATCTTCTTCGCCAAGATGAACTCCTCCAACAGCTTCGTGGCCTGCAGGTCCAGGCTGGCGTACGGCTCATCCAGCAGGATCACCTTGGGCTCGCGCAGCATGACCTTCGCCAGGGCGAGGCGACGCTTCATGCCGCTGGAGAAGGTCCGAACCCGGGCCTCCGCGGCCGCCTCCAGCCCGACTCTGGCCAACACCTCCGAGACGTGCTCACGGGGGCGATCCAGCCCCAGCATAGCGGCGGCGAAGAGGAGGTTCTCCCTGGCGGTCAACGCCTCATACAGTTGGTGTCCGTGGGCGAGGACCCCGATGGCTCGCCGTACTCCGTCGCTGTCCCGGTCAAGCGAGTGCCCGGCAATCTGCACCGCTCCGCTGGTCGGTCGCGCGCGGCCGGCCAGGATCCGGAGCAGCGTGGTCTTCCCCGCCCCGTTGGGGCCGAAGAGGGCCAGGACCTCCCCCGGAGCCACGACGAGGTCGATCCCCCGAAGGGCCGGCTGGCTGCCGTACCACTTGACCAGCCGCCTGGCCTCGATCGCTGGCGGGGGGCCAAGGCGGGTGCCGGCATTCTCCACCCTCACCATCCATGCCTCATGGCCAAGCCCAGCGCGCCCGCCGCGCCGCCCAGGGCTACTGCGATCCATGCGCAAGCCTGCAGCCGGCCCATCTGCGTCAGCATCGCCGCCATCCGCTCAGGGGGTAACGTGACCGATCCGTCAACTCCCTCGGCCAACGATCGGGCTAAGGGCAGCCCCAGGCCAAAGAACTGATAGCTGTTCAAAAGGGCGAGAATGAACACGACAAAGAGCTTCGGTCCCAGGGTTGCGAAGAGCTGCGTGAAATAGCGATTCCCGAGCGCCCCTTTCAGATCGGTCAACATCGCCGCACCCGTCATGATCAGGAGACCAAGGGAAGCCAACAGGACAGGATGAACAAGCCTGACCACCTGACCGATTGCCTGAAGGATCTTATGGGCCTCGAGAAGCCGGCGTGCTGACGGGATCAGCAGACCCCCGATGAAGATCATCCCTCCTAAATATATGAGCGCTGACACCAAGTGCAGATACGGTAGACGGATCATAATTGGGTGAAGGGTTCCGCCCCCACTAGAAGGTTCACCACAGCGGCCCAGACATGGCCGATTGATGCGTACGCGTGCCTAATAAAATTAGAGTATTTTGAGGGAAATTGCAAGGAGGAACAGCCCTACGTCAGGCGGGAAGATGTCCTATTTGCCAGCCAGCCCGGCTTCCCTTTCTCTAAACCCACCAGCGGGGCGCCGGATTCCATCAAGGTAATGAACCGTTCTACGACCTCGGGGTCGCGCCAACCCTTCTCAGCCTCCTGCCTCATGATCGAAAATACCTGCTCTCTCTTGAGTGCCGGCTTATACGGCCTGGCCGTGATGAGGGCATCGTAGATATCAACCATCTGGATGATCCTGGCGGTCAGGGGGATCTCTTCTCCTTTCAAGCCATCGGGATACCCGGTGCCGTCCCACCGCTCATGGTGATTGCGAATAATGGGGAGGACCAGCCTGAGCGACTTGAGCGGCTTACAGATTCGTTCCCCGATCACCGGGTGTTCGCGCATGATCTGCCAGTCTTCTTCGCTCAACGCCGTTTTCTTATTGATGATCGATTCCGGAATGGCGATCTTACCCAGGTCGTGCAGGTAGCCACCTCGCTGCAGGGCCTTTAGTTGCTCTGGTCCAAGGCCCAAGCTCCGGCCCATCGCCACCGAGTACAGAGCGAGGCGCTCACAGTGGCCCTCGGTGTAGGGGTCCTTTGCCTCGACGCTGAGGCCCAATGTGCACAGAACATCCTCGGCATGCTCCAGCTCATCGGTAAACTGCTTGAGCTTCAGGAGGGACCTCACCCTGGCGCTCAATTCCGCCTGGTGGAAAGGCTTGCTCAAAAAGTCGTCTGCACCGGCCTCGATCCCACGGATCCTGTCTTCCAGATCGCTGAGAGAGGTCAACACAATCACAGGAATCAGTCTGGTTCGCTCGTTCTGCTTGAGCCTGGCACAGACCTCATACCCGTCCATACCTGGCATCATGACATCAAGAAGGATCAGATCAGGAGGGCCGGCTGCCACCTGTTCCAAGGCGCGTTCGGCATCAGAGGCGGGAATCACCTCGTATCCCTGGGGAGCCAGGATGGCCTCAACCAATCTGATGTTGGCCTCCTGGTCATCGACAACCAAAATCTTCAAGCGAGGTAGGAGGTCTTGTTCCATCAATCTCCTTGAACGATGGGTAACAAACCTTTAGCTGGCACGCTTACGCTTCAAGCCCACCCACCGCGACTTTCCCTGCCCCGTGAGAGTAAAAAACCTTCTCCAACATGTCAATACAAATATTCACAGTTGCCAAGGCCACCCGGTCCGACGAGTTTGAAGGGCCTGGCAGAGCCGGATGCGTCGATGAGCTGCTTCTAGTATATCGCCGTCCCGGCGGCCTGCAAAGGCTGAGAAGAGAATGGCAGATGCTCGCTCGATACAACAATCGAGCTGAAAAGCTGTGGGAGTGAAGCAGGAACGAGGCGGACCCCGAACTCCATCTCGAACTGTTCGACAAGGTGTCGGGCCACGTCGTCAACCGACACTGGGCAGGATAGCTCCTGTGCCATATTTGTCGCCTTGACACCCCGGATGCCGCAAGGAACGATCAGCTCGAATGGGGCCAGATCCATGTCCACGTTCAGCGCGAAACCATGGCGGGTGACCCACCGACTGAGATGAATGCCAATCGAGGCGATTTTTCTCCCGGCCACCCACACGCCCGTCCGACCGATCCAACGACCGGCAGCGATCCCGAAGGTCGATAGAGTCTCGATCAAGACCGCCTCGAGTCGGCGGAGGTATCGGTGCAGGTCGCGGCCATGATCGGCAAGATTCAGGATCGGATACCCCACCAACTGGCCAAGCGCGTGATAGGTCATGTCGCCACCCCGCTCCACTTCCAGAAACCCGATCCCCAACGCGGCGAGCGAGGATTGAGGCACCAGAAGGTGGCCCTTGTTCCCGCCACGTCCGAGGGTGATCACGGGAGGGTGCTGGAGCAGCAGCAAGAGGTCCCCTACCTGACCCTCGGCTCGAAGTGCCGCAAGGCGACGCTGGAGCATCAACGCTTCTTCGTATGGCGTGACACCCAGGTGGATCAGGCTGCAAGCACTCACGCCTCGCCCCTCTCACTCTCACGCTTCCTGAGCACCTCTACGGCCTGGCCTCGAGCATGGTACGAGCTTCGGACCAGAGGGCCGGCTTCCACATACTTAAACCCAATATCCTCCCCGATCCCCTTCAACTCGGTGAACTCTTCCGGGGTGTAGTATTTCACGATCGGAAGATGCTGCTGGCTTGGCCGCAGGTACTGCCCCAACGTCAGGATGTCGCAATCCACCTCCCGCAGGTCCGCCATTGTCTGGAGCAGCTCCGCCCGCTCCTCCCCCAACCCCAACATGATCCCTGACTTGGTCACTAACTCCGGGGCCATCCGTCGCGCCCTGGCGAAAAGTTCAAGTGACCGCTCATATCGTGATCCGGGACGCGCGTCTCGATACAACCGGGGCACCGTTTCGATGTTGTGGTCCAAGATGTCTGGCGCGGCCTCTACGACTGTGCGCAGCGCCGCCTCTTCGCCACGAAAGTCGGGGATCAACACCTCGACGCTGCAGCGCGGTGAAAGCTCCCGTACCCGACGAATGACCGCCGCGAATATCGCCGCCCCACCATCGGCTTGATCATCACGGTTGACGGAGGTAATCACCGCATGCTCCAACCCAAGCGCCTGGATCGCCCTGGCCACCCGCTCTGGCTCAGCCAGATCGAGTTCCGTCGGCTTTCCGTGGGTCACAGCGCAGAAGCCACAGTTGCGGGTGCAGATATCGCCCAGGATCAGGAAGGTGGCGGTGAGCTGATCCCAACACTCGCCGATGTTGGGACAGTGAGCCTCCTCACAGATGGTGTTGAGCTTCTGATTATCGAGGAGTCGTTTCAGTCTGAGGTAATTGGATCCGCCAGGGGCCTTGACCTTCAGCCATAAGGGCTTGCGTGCTGGGAGAATCTCAGCGGGGGAGATGAGCGGCCCTGCACTCTGGATTCCTGACATGGATGCCTCGTCTTGGCCGCCGGAGTGATTGGCTCTCGAGACGGCAGATAGAGTTCGCCAGAACTATACCGGTAATACCACGCCATGCTACGTCTGTCAACCTCCCGGCAAAGCCAGTGTCGTTGCGGTGCTTCGTCTCGGATTCAATCCCCTGCCAGCGCCATGATCCCAGGCTATGATCCCAAGCGATCGCCTTGACAGGCTCCCCTTTCATTCGGCTTCGCCCAATTCCCGTAGCCGAATCGCCCACCGGGCTTGCCAGGACCAGCGTTCTCCACTTTTGACTTGTCGTTTGAATTCTCTTCTGCTAATTTCGCCTTTGCGCGCCTTACACGATTTAGAATCCTGCCTGGCCACAAGGATTCCCATGACCGATCAAGGGCAAGCGTGCGGGTTTCCCCACCTCGAGCCGGTGATCAAGGAGTACGAATCGGCGTTGAGGGTTCCCCTGCACCTGCATCGTCCATTTCGATTCTTCTCAAAGCCGAGAGGAGAGCCCGGGTTCCATCTCCACCTCTTCGCCCTACTGAAGCAGTTCCCGTGGATGTCATGGATGGGGGAAACTCCGATGACCGGGCTGCCCATCGCCTTCGGCCATCCGCTGCGCGAGGGAGCCCGACAGGTATTGATGCTTCCGGGGCGAATGGGAAAAGGGATCGCGCTGCGTGACGATGAGGGGAATGCGCTGGCCTGCCTTCACCACAGGAATATCTTCATCCTCTTCGATTTGGCAGGCCAGGCGGAGGAACTGGCCCCCTTGCTCCTGAGACTCCTCCTTGACCGATCCCTCAAATTGATGAGCGCAGATCTCGTGGCGCAGAGCGGTCTGCACCCCGATCGAGTGGAATTCATCCTGGTCGGCCTGCGGCGAACGACCGGCATGCAGGAATCGGCTTGGCGCGAAAAGCGAAGGGACTTCGCACGGCGGCAGTTCCAGGATGGCCGGTGGGCACAGATCGGAGGCGAGATCAGTTTTCTGGAGACAGAGATCCGTCCAACCGAGGAGGCCCTTGAGATTGCCTCTCGCCAAATCACTGCCGAAACCCGTCACTTGCAGGAATACCGACGCCGACTCCGGCATCTCAGGGGCGAGCTGATCAACGACGAGGCTCACCTGGTCCGCGAGCTGGACCTCCTATCGAAACATCCCGATGTGGCCGACGTCACTGCTTCGCCCTCAGGACTGAGAGTCATTACTCGACGTATCCGGGCGGCGCACGGCGGGAAGCAGTTTTCGTTAGGTGCCTTCCAAATCGATCTTCTTTACAACGGAGAGATCACGATTTACAACGTGACGAGCAGGCATGGGTACTACGACCACCCGCACATCTGGAACGGAAAACCCTGCCTGGGCAACGTTCGGCAAGGGCTGGCGAAGTTGATCGGGGAATACCAACTCGCGGCGGCGTCTGAGGTCGTCATAGACTTCCTGAAGACGATCAACCCCAAAGATTGGCATACGTCCATCGAGCACTGGCGCGAGATATCAGATACCGAAGACTCCGCAGCCCTTTCCCCTGGCACCCTCAAACCGATACACTGAGGACCACGGCTCATGGATTTCTCTCGACAGACCGATCTGGTGGACATTGAGGGCCTTGAGACCCCCGTCACCCTCATCGGTTGCGGGGGGATCGGTTCCTTTACCGCGCTTGCCCTCGCGAAGATGGGGTGCGTCCACCTGACTGTCTACGATGACGACCTGGTGGAAGAGCACAACATCCCCAACCAGCTTTATCGGCTAGGCGATGTCGGTCAACTGAAGGTGGAACGCTTGGCAGATATCATTAAGGGCTTCACCGGAACAGGCATCGACGCGCGACCAGAGCGCGTTCAGGGCCAACGGCTCCAGGGGGTTGTGGTCTCCGGCGTAGACAGCATGGAGGCAAGGCGTCAGATCTGGGACCGATCGATTCGTTTCAAGGCTGGCGTCGAAGTTTACATCGACGCCAGGATGGGGGCGGAGGTCTCCCGGATGTACACAGTCCGGCCCGCGGACCCTGACCACGTGCGGTTTTACGAACGGACCCTCTACTCTGACGATGAAGCCTGGCAGTTCCCCTGCACGGCCCAGGCTATCGTCTACACCGGCTTCGGGATCGCAAGCCTGGTAGCAGGACAGGTCAAGAGGGTCGCGATGGGGGAAACCTGGAAGCGGGAGATCATCTTCGACCAGAAGACTCTCACATTGTTTACCGCCTAGAATCAAGTAGAGTCGATGAGAGGACGAACGTTTTCAGCAGACGAAAGGAGAACTGCGATGAAACGGGGAAGCACCCAGGAACAAGAGACCGTCGTCAAGATCGTGACGCTTGGGAAGAGCACTCAGGAGGTCCGGAGGGAACGCCCCTTCACCCTGGACAGCCTTCTGACAGAGCTAGGGATCAATGGAGGTCTGGAGGTTCGGGTGAACGGCCAAGCGGTGAAGCGAACGCGGCTGCTCACCCATGGCGACACCGTCCTCATGGTCCCCAAGATCAAAGGTGGCCGGTAGGAAGAGCGTCGTCTTACCGGCTCATCGAACGCTTTCTGGCTGGGCCCCGACTGGAGAGAATGCCGAGGATCAGCCGTCACCTGATCTGGACGAAGACCTTCCGCTCCCGAGGGCCGTCGAACTCCACCAACATCAGGCTCTGCCAGGTGCCCAGCATCAGCTTCCTGTCCTTGACCGGAACCGTCTCGCTGGGGCC
>Ga0210377_10000359_pt1 | contig 43131 bp, 33 predicted proteins | sample PLM4_65_b1redo_FD_155480 | JGI IMG/M metagenome (GOLD analysis project Ga0210377, IMG submission 155480) | Groundwater sediment microbial communities from an aquifer in East River, Colorado, USA - PLM4_65_b1 redo | ecosystem: Environmental > Terrestrial > Soil > Riparian zone | place: USA: East...
TTCTCCTCGCAGGAGATTCGACGAGAGCAAGCTTCTTGGCTCAAGAAAAGAAATGCATGCCGCGAAGCGAACTGCCTGAGGGCTGCATATAGGCTTAGGTTGGCGGAGCTGGCGGACGATCCGGCTTGGATACCCAAAGATAGCTGGTGGTTTCTGACCAAGAATGAGAATCCGGAAGCTCGAAGGTTGACAGACGTCTTTATTTCGAAGACTGGTTACAGACCCACGGGCCGGTATTTTGATTTGGGCAGTGGCGCGTATTTTGTTCTCATGGAGGTCGGGGAAATCAATGCCGGGCTCTGGTACGCAGCACCTGATGATGATGAACTTCTTAAACTGCTCGGCCCTGCCGTAATAGTGACTGATGTTCAGCGGGCGCCGGACAGATCCCGCACCTTTCGGTTCGAAGTCCATACGCCCCGCTACGAAGGACACTTTGACGTAGAAGTATCCGCTCGACCGGCTAAGCCGAAGGTGACTGTCGTCCGTGAGCGAGAGATCGATGAGAAATACTGAAAGTTGTGATGCTTGCAACGTTGGCTGTGAAGCCTAACAGCGCGTTGGTGACCGACGCCTGCGCTGCGGCGCTGCGCGCCTCCTACAGCGCGGCACAACGCGAACGTTAGCGGTCTCTAGCCGTGGCCCAGAATATTGAGATCAAGGCTCGCGTTCCCGACTTGGCGGTCGTCGAAGCTCGCGCGCGTTCGGTGGCCGATCAAGGCCCGTTCGAGCTTGATCAGGACGATACGTTTTTCGCGTGCTCAAACGGCAGATTGAAACTGCGCGAACTCGCTTCCGACCGCGGAGAACTCATTTTCTATCAACGCCCTGACATCAGCGGGCCGAAGCTTTCGCAATACTTCATTTCCCCGACACCCACTCCGAGCCTCTTGCGCGATACGCTCACTCGCGCGCTTGGCGTTGTTGGTCGTGTTCGCAAGCACCGCCGCTTGTATTTGGCCGAGAATACGCGCATACATCTTGATCAAGTTGAAGGGTTGGGATCGTTCTTGGAACTCGAGGTTGTTCTTTCTCCGGTTCAATCAATTGCTGACGGCGAAGTCGTCGCGCATCGTCTGCTGTCCGTGCTCGGCATTTCCGAATCTGACCTAGAGCCTGTCGCGTATGTTGACTTGCTGCGAGAAGACCGCTAACTACAGGTGGTGCGGACGGGCGGCCAGCGTTGGCGCATCGTTGAGCATCGTACTCGCCCGCCGCACACCAAAACGTTAGCGGTCACCATCAATGGCACTCATCGAGGCTCGCGGAAGACCGCATTTGCTGTGTGGTCAGTGCCAAACTGTCGTCGTGTGGCCTGAGGGGCTAGCGACCGACGCTAAAGCCGCTATCGCTGTGGCCGTTCGGCGTGATCCCCAAAGCGCCGCGGAATTCGTGGAATCACGATACGGCTTGGACCAACGCGAAGGGAGAGCGCTAGTCGTTCACGTGACGCGAAAATCCGGAACATGCCATCGCTGTAGTTCTTCGGTCGCCGGTGAGGAAACACTTTGCTCGAAATGTCATGCTGCCAACCTCAACTGGTGACAACTAACCGCGCAATCGACAGCGACACATGGCAAGCGCTTCCGGCGCTCGCGTGTGCGCGTCATTGCGGACGTTAGAGCGCAGTGGAATCGAAGCACGGGCAAAAACTATGAGCAGTCCCGATACCGACAAAGTCTTCAGTGGCTCGATTTCGAAGCTTTACGAAGCGTATCTAGTTCCGCTGATCTTCGAGCCCTATGCTGCGGATCTGGTGAATCGGCTAGCTGCGAGATCTGTTACTCGCATACTCGAAATTGCAGCCGGCACGGGTGTCGTGACTCGTACTTTGGCATCCGTGCTACCCGACCGCGTCTCCATCGTCGCGACTGATCTGAATCAGCCGATGCTGGACCACGCTTCCGCGCTCGGGACCAAGCGCCCTGTGGAGTGGCGTCAGGCGGATGCTATGCAACTGCCTTTTCGAGACGGAACGTTTGACGCCGTTGTATGCCAGTTCGGAGTCATGTTCTTCCCTGAAAAGCCGAAGGCGTTTTCGGAGGCACGTCGAGTGCTCAGGTCGGGAGGCGTTTTCATTTTCAACGTGTGGGATCGGATCAAAGAAAACGAATTCGCTGACACCGTGACAACGGCACTCGAATCCCTGTTTCCTAAGGATCCGCCGCGCTTCCTCGCTCGCACACCCCACGGCTATTACGACCTTCCGACCATCGAGCGAGACCTTGCAAACGGCGGGTTCATTGCGTCACCCCAAATCACCACGGTTGCGGCGCGCAGTCGGGCAAAATCTTCTCGGCTCCCAGCGATCGCGTACTGCCAGGGGACACCACTACGGAACGAGATCGAGGCGCGCGACGCCTCGCGGCTCGGCGAAGCAACCAACATCGCGGCGGAAGCGATCGCCCAGCGGTTTGGGCGCGAGGCTGTGGACGGCAAGATCCAGGCACACATTGTCACCATCGAAAGCTGACAGTCGCGAATTGAGCGTGTTGCGCTCTAACAATAGTTCGAGCGGACGCGCTGAAGCGCGCCGCTCAACATGACGTTAGGCGTCATCCGGGCGTCGCACTGTCGATTTCGCGGAGTCTCGTTCGACGATCCGGTAGGGAATGAAGCCGTTTGGTCGCAGTGATCGTAGGCATTCCCTGACGAGAACTTTCACGAGGACGAACCTGGAGAAGACCATGCGCAAGCTCATCGTTGCCGAATTCATCAGTCTGGATGGCGTCATTCAAGCCCCCGGTGGGCCTGATGAAGATCCGAGCGGCGAATTCCGCTTCGGTGGCTGGCAAGTGCCCTACAACGACGAGGCCATCGGCCGAGCCGTGCTGGATCTGTTCTCGCAGCCGTTCGAGTTGCTGCTGGGGCGTCGTACCTACGACATATGGGCGGCGTATTGGCCGCGCATTGGGGCCGATTCACCCAGCCACCCGATCGCTGGCCCGTTCAACAGCGTGCGCAAGCACGTGGCCACGCATCGACCGGATACGCTTGACTGGCAGAACAGCCACGCGCTCGAGGGCGATCTTGCCAATGCAGTGCGCGCGCTCAAACGCCAGGACGGCGGCTACCTATTGACGCACGGTAGCGGCGATATGGTGCGCCAACTGCTTGCAGCCGGGCTGGTGGACGAGCTTCGGCTTCTGATTTATCCCGTCTTACTTGGGCGCGGCAAGCGCTTGTTCGGCGACAACGCACAAGTGTCGGCCTTCACCCTGGCGCACTCGACCAGCACGCCTAGCGGTGTGCTGATCACCCGCTATGTGCGCAGCGGCGAGGTGCGCACCGGGACGTTCGAAGAAGTTGAGTAGGAAAAGCCAGTGACGCCTAACAAGCAGTTGCAGCGGACGGTGAGGTGGCATCGCGGGCGCGCCGCAAGCGCGTCATTTCATGATGTCCTCGCGGCGCGCAGCATGCGGCAGCGCGCCGCCGCTGAACTGCGGCGTTAGGCTTCTGCAGAGCAGAGAACATTCCAGTCATGCCAAATTCCATACCGCCCACAGCCAGCCGCACTACCGTTGCGTCATTTCGTGTCAAGCAGACGCCTGCGGTTCGGGTCAGCCAGCGCTTTGAAGACTTTGTCGATGTCCAAAAACCTGGTGGACAATCTTTTCAAATCTCATCACTACACACAAAATCCAACCCACCGCCGTTTCCGTAACGGAGGCTTATCGATGGGTCCAGGCCGCCATGAAAGGGTCAAGCGGTCAGCCCATCGCCAAAATCTGATTGGGTCTTTTATTGACCTTTCTCTTTTGGCAAACACCAGACGTCTTTGATGTTGCAAAGTCTTGCAAGCATCTCTTCGTACTCTTTATTAATTGCTGCTCTTTCCGTCAGGCCGAGAGACTGGATCATGTATCCATGCTGGCCGTGAAGGATAACAAAAGGATCCATGCCACCGGGCTTCCCGCCGCCGATGTCTTCATTGGAAATATCAGGGGCGTAGTACATGACGTGTGGCAAGTTAATGGTGGTGGCACGGTCGCTTTCGTCCGGGTTTACGTACGTTCTCAGCACTGGAGACAGCATGTATGAGATGCCGGCTCGTTCCGGCGCTTTATAGAATCCTGCTTTATAACGGTCTTGGATGATTTTCTTTAGTTCGCCGGGAGGAGTACCCTTGGCTTGCATCTCTGCTGCGTCAAAGAAGACCCGCATCTGCGCCTTGGAGCCCGCTTTATCAAAGGAAATCGGGTAGAGAATATCATCTCTATATTTCGTTAAGGGCCAAGATCCCCTGAACGTATCATCGCCGGTTCGAGCAACGAAGGCGTGGAATTCATTTGTACCCTTGCGGGCAACTTCGAAACCCTTGGCAGGGTTTAAAACATATACTGTTGTATTTTCTCTGAGGTGCGGCGGCAGTGCGCTCAGGGCTAGCTGAATTTCCAAATCTCGCGGTAGCGGCTCGATTTTATTCGTCACCTCGGGAGTCTGCTTATTTTCCGCGCTCGCTACCAGCGAGAACAAGAGACCTGCAATTACTACAATTGTCTGGATCTTTCTCATCTTGACCTTCTTTTGCCATCCGCCGTCGCCCACGGCGCGCGGGACGGACCATTTTGAAGCGGTTGGGAGTCTGAAATCAGTTTTCGTTTTTGATTCGGTTTTCATGATGTAGCTCCTTTTGTTAAAGTTTCGCATAGTGATTCAGTGTCCAGCCCAGACATTGAGGCCTTTGCCGGTTTCGAGGAACGATTTCAGGCTGGAGAGCACGCGCGGCCAGCCCCAGGAAACTTTGCCGACCATGGGCGAACCGGCCTTGAAGCTGCCGTGGGTTACCGTGAGGCACACCATGTCTTCAATCGCTTTGATTTCAAAGGTGACGCGCGATTTGTCTGCGGCATGGTCCGGATCGGCCCAGGTCAGCACCAGGCGTCTGGGTGGAATGCTTTCCAAAACTTTGCCGGCGATATAGACTTCAGGTTTCCTGCCCCCGGTCACGTGCTGCCATTTCGAACCTTTCTTCCAGTCGGAGACATTCGCAAGTCCGCCCCAATACTGGCGGGTGAATTCGGGTTTGGTGATGGCCGCCCACAATTTTTTCGGCGTCGTGCGAATATATGTTGCGTAAACTAACTTCGGCTTTTCCATAATGTCATCCTTTCTTGTTGGTTTTGTTTTCTTCGAGACCCTTTTTCAAATCGCCCAACGCCTGAAGGCGATGGCGTTCGTATTTGCCAATCCAGCGCTCGGAGATCTCGTGAATCGGCACTGGATTGAGGTAATGCAGCTTCTCGCGTCCGCGCCAGACGACAACGATGAGGTTCGCCGCTTCCAGTAACGCCAGATGCTTGGTGACTGCTTGCCGCGTCATGTCGAGGTGTCCACACAATTGGGTCAACGTCTGCCCGTTGCGATTGCGCAATTGGTCGAGCAACTTTCGTCGGCTTTCGTCGGCCAATGCCTTGAACACTGCATTCATCTCGCCAGATTATATGCAACCAAATAGTTGCCTGTCAAGCCCAATTATTAGGCCGAGGTTTAGTCGTGGGTGGTCCCCGAAGGAGTCCGAACGGACGATTACCTCGACGCCGACATCTCTCGGGGCGACCTTGCGGGTCTTTCGACCGGAAGGAGCGTTATCGCCGTAATGGGGCGGCGGGTCAGCCGACCAGTGTGCCAACCTAAAACTGTCTCAACAGAGGGGTTCACTCTAGACAACTGTGCTCGAATTGTGCTCACCTCCACCACTCTCCAGCCTATTCAGGCCTACTCGGGCCAAAGTTCGTAGTACGCGAATCTCTTGGCTGGAGTTGGATTTAGTGAGTTGCAGTGAGGTGGAGAAGGGTGAGGCTTACCGAGTGAGAGGCCAGCGTCCTAGGCCACTAGACGATAGGACCCAACCTCGCTTGCGTAGCGCAACGCAGAAGGAAAACTGACTGATTTATTTTCCATTACTACCTTGCCTGCGCCTCGTACATTCTCAGCGCCTCCGGCATCCAGCCCTCGATCCGCTTGATCCGCGTCTCATCGCTCGGGTGGGTGGAGAGGAACTCCGGGGGTTTGCCGTCTTTGGCTTGTTCCATGCGCTTCCAGAACTCGATGGACTGGCGCGGGTCGTAGCCGGCTTTCGCCATCAGGAACAGGCCGATCTCGTCGGCTTCGGACTCCTGGTGGCGGCTGAACGGCAGCAAGACACCAACCCCCGCCCCGATCCCAAACGCCTGCTCGACCTGTTGCTCCGTCTGGGGATCGCCCCCGCCGAAGACGATGGCGGCCGTCTTCCCCGCGATCCCGGTCAGGAGACCGGTGGACATGCGCTCGGCGCCGTGGCGCGCGAGGGCGTGCGCGACCTCGTGGCCCACCACGACGGCGAGGCCGGTCTCGTCCTTCGTGAACGGCAGGATGCCGGTGTACACCGCGACCTTCCCGCCGGGCAAGGCAAACGCGTTCGGCGTCTGGTCCTCGATCAGCGTGAACTCCCACTGATAGTCGGGCCGATTCGCCGCGGCCGCGATGCGTTGGCCGACGCGGCGGACCATGTCGATCGCGGCCTGGTCCTGACTCAGCTTCGCCGACGTGAGCGTCTTCTTGTAGGCCGCCGCGCCCAGGCTCAGCTCCTCGCCCGGCGAGATCAGTATGATCTGCTGCCGCCCCGTGAGCGGCACGGTCTGGCAGGCCGCGGCCAGCAACGCGAGCGCGCTGCCGGCGGCGAGCATCCAACGGTGGAGGTGCGTCATGACCGATTCCCTCCAGGCTGCTGAAAAAGTCCATCTGCTACGTTGCTTCGCGATCTGCAAGGAAGTTGATTTCATGCTGCACCTGCGGTGCAGGGCAGATTCTCGGTCGTCGGAAATCCTCACGTACGACCGCAATCCCCCGGGAATGCTTCGTACCTCCAGGAGCCTCCTAGTACGCTCCGGTTTCCTCCTCCCTGCAGCCTTGCATCTGGAGCTTTTTGAGCAGCCTGCAAGCGTTACCGAGTTTTTCGCACCCTGCTAGGAGTGCGTCCGAGTATTTGGTGGCGGAGCCTGTTCAGGAATGGTCAGATGCAAGGCGGAGCGAGGAATCCCCCCCGGAGCGTATTGAGTCGTACGTGAGGAGGGATTCCGAAGCGACAACGCCGCAGATGGCCGTTCATGGACAGGCTCCTACCGGTAGACCTCTTTGCGGTGAGCGACTGACACAATCTCGACCGTTCTCTCCCGGTTGGAGATCACGTACAACACCAGGTAATCGCCAATACCGATTCTGTACCCTTCGCGTCCGTGGAGTTTATCCGCCCCGGCGGGGTGTGGGTGGTCTCTCAGGGACAGCAGGTGATCGACGATCTTGTCGTGGATTCTGCGAGGAAGTTGCTCCAGCTCTCTTTTCGCCGTTCGCTTGAGGAACACGGCGTACGCCATCAGCGGCTCTTCCGCACCCGCTGGGCCAGATACTCCTCGATCGAACGAGACGGCTCTTTGGCCCGCTGCTTCAGGATCGCCAGGTCGATGAGGTCTTCCCGGAACTCGCTGTCCGCAAGGAGCCGCTCCATGATCACGGCGCGGTCTTTCTTGGAGAGCGCGCGGAAGGCCGTCCAGAACGCTTCAGTGGTCGCTTCGGCTGTAGCCATGGTCCGTCCGTTACCTTGTGGGAGTGCGGCGATTATACCACACGTCGTTTGAAGAAACCGTTACGGCCCAATGAGGTGCGAGAAGAGGCTGGTGGATGCGACGGCCCACTCGATGAAGGGCTTGGGGTAGACGCCGATGACGACCGTGCCCGCCACGGTCGCGAAGACGACGGCCTTCATCGGACCGGAGACCGGGATGGGCCGGCGGTCGGTGGGCTCCGAGATGTAGATTTTCTTCACGATCACCAGGTAGTAGTACATCGAGATCACGATGTTGATCAGGCCGATGATGACCAGCGTGACCAGGCCCTCGCGCATCGCGGCGGCGAACACGTAGATCTTGCCGATGAAGCCCGCCAGCGGCGGCACACCCGCCAGCGAGAGCAGAAAGACCAGCATCGCGGCCGCCAGCAGCGGCGAGCGGCGGCCCAGCCCGCTGTAGTCCTCAATCCGGTCGCTGCCGGTGAGGTTGGAGAAGATGATGACGATAGCGAATGCCCCCAGGTTGGCCACCAGGTATGTCAGCAGGTAGAAGAGCACGGAGTCGCCGCCCATCTTGGTCCCGGCGGCGAGGCCGATCAGGATGTTGCCGATCTGGGCGATCCCGGAGTACGCGAGCAGCCGCTTGATGTCCGTCTGCGCGATCGCCACGATGTTGCCGTAGGTCATCGAGAGCGCCGCCATGCCGATCACCAGCCACACCCACTCCGGCTTGAACTCGCCGAACGTCGAGAAGAAGATCCGCAGGACGATCGCGAACGCGGCGGCCTTCGGCGCGATCGACAGGTACGCCGTGATCGGGGTGGGCGCGCCCTGGTAGATGTCGGGGATCCAGTTGTGGAACGGCGCCGCGCCGATCTTGAACCCCAGGCCGACCAGCACGCACAGAAAGCCGATGACCAGACCGCCGGTCAGCACCGGACGCGACGCCGCCAGCTCGGGAAAGACGATCGTGCCGGTCTCGCCGTAGATCAGGCTGATGCCGAAGACCATGATCGCGGCGGTGAACACGCTCAGGACGAAGAACTTCAGCCCCGCCTCGCTGGAGCGCAGGTCGTCCTCGCGCAGGTACGCGACCAGGATGTAGAACCCGAACGTGGCGAATTCGATGGTGATGAACATGCTCAACAGATCGTTCGCCGAGGCCATGAACAGCATCCCCAGCGACGCCAGCATGACCATCACGTAGTACTCGCCGCGGAAGAGGTAGATCCGCTTGATGTAGTCGAGCGACGCGAGCAGGACGAGCAGCGTCGCGACCACGACCACGATCTTGAAGAACATCGCGAACGCGTCGAGCACGAACATGTTGTTGAACAGCGTCCCCTGCACGCCCGCGGCGAACATCCACACCAGGCTCGCGAGGATCCCGACGAAGCCGGCCACGGTGAGCCACGCCAGCACCCCCTTGCCGATCTTCGGGAAACTGAAGTCCAGAACGAGGACGAGGCAGACCAGCCCGGTGAGCAGCAGCTCGGGGAGCATGAGCAGCAGGTCGGCGGCCGTGATCGACAGCGTAAATTCCACGCGCTACCCGCCTCCGCCCGCCGAGGCGACCGCGCCGGTCTGGTGGATCTGCTCCAGGAGGGGCTGCACGCCCGCGCTGATCACGTGGATGAACTGGCCCGGGAACAGGCCGAAGTAGAGGCTGCCGGCGATCATGATCAGGAGCGGCAGGCGGTCGCTCCATTTCGCGTCGCGCACGTGCGCCCACTTGGGGTCCATCTCGCCCAGGAACAATCCCATGAACATCCGCATGAGGTAGGCCAGCGTGATCGCGATCCCGACCACGGCGATGACGGTCTGGACCGGATACCGCTCCCAGCTCCCGGCCAGGATCATCAGTTCGCCGATGAAATTGACCGTGCCGGGCAGGCCGACCGACGCGATGAGCGCGACCACGAACGCGCCCATGATGAAGGGCATCTTCCGCCCGAGGCCGCCCAGCGACGGGATGTCGCGGGTGTGCGTCTGGTCGTACACGAAGCCCGCCATGGCGAAGAGCATCCCCGTGGCGAGCGCGTGAGCGAACATGTAGAGCACCGCCCCGCCCAGGCTGATCATGTTCATCGCCGCCATGCCGAGAAAGATGTACCCCATGTGGCTCGAGCTCGAATAGCCGATCACGTACTTGGTGTCGCGCTGGAAGAAGGCCACGAGCCCGCCGTAGATGATCGAGAACACGCACAGGATCGCAATGAGGAACGCCCACTCCTTCGTGGTCTGCGGGAAGAGCCAGTACGCCACACGGAGGATCGAGAAGTGGCCGAGCTTCATCAGCACGCCCGCGTGCAGCATGCTCACCGCGGCGGGCGCGGCGGCGTGGCCGACCGGCGACCAGGAGTGCATGGGCCACAGCGGGGCGATCGACGCGAACCCGAAGAAGAGCAGGATCCAGATCGCGCTGCGCATCCACGGCGTGAATTGGGACTCGTGCCCCTGCAGCTCGATCAGGTTGAAGGTGTGCAGCCCGGTGCCGACGTACGTCAACAGAATCCCGAGCAGGGCCACCACCGCGCCGGCCGACAAAAACAACGTCAGCTTCATCGCGGCGTATTCCTTGCTGTTGGAGGCGAAGTTGAAGATGAAGCCCACGGAGTCGCGCTTCGTCGTGTCCTTCATCTCCAGGTAGCCCTTGGTGTGGCTCCCCCACACGCCCAGCAGCAGGTACATCGGCAGCACCGACATCTCGTAGAAGAAGTACAAAAAGAAGAGGTCGAGCGACACGTAGACCCCGATCGTCGCCGACGCCAGGATCAACAGGAAGATGTAGAACTCGCGCGCGCGGTCCTCGATGTGCCAGGAGATGAAGACGCCGGCGAAGAGCAGGACCGACGAGGCGAGCACCAGGGGCACCGAGATCCCGTCGACGCCGAGGAAGAACGAGATGCCCAGGGCGGTGGACCACTCGTACTGTTCGAGGAACTGAAATTGCGGCGTGCCGATCCCGAAGCGGAACGCGTAGAGCAGGTACAGCGACGCGGCGAACGAGACGCCGCTCGAGACCGCCGCGATCGACCGGACCACCGTCAGGCGCTCCCCGTTCACGAAGATGAGGATCACGGCCCCCACGAACGGGGCGAACAGGATGATCGAGAGCAGGTGCTGATCGAGCATCAACGCGCCTCCTCGAACGCGGACGCCGGCACGGCCGCCGCCTCCGCACGCCCCGTCCCCACCCCCGCGGTGGCCGTCGCGGGATGGAGACGCGCGTGCAGGGCCTCGACCGACCCGTTGATCCGGTGGAGGAACGGCGAGGGGTAGAGCCCGATCCAGAAAATCAGCGCCACGAGCGGGAGCGCGACGGCGAGCTCGCGCGCGTTCAGGTCGGGCAGCCCCTCGTTCTCGGGCTTGGTCACCTTGCCGAAGATCGCGCGCTCGTAGAACCACAGGAGATACGCGGCGCCCAGGATCACGCCCAGGACGCCGATCACGCCGTAGATCCAGTGCGCCTTGAACGCGCCGAACAGGATCAGGAACTCGCCGATGAACCCGTTGGTGCCCGGCAGGCCGATCGACGACAGGACGATGATCAGGAGGAACGTCGCGAGCAGCGGCATCCCCTTGGCCAGCCCCCCGAACTCGGCGATGGTCAGCGTCCGCCGGCGGGTCCACAGAAATCCCGCGAAGAAGAAGAGGCCGGCGGTGGTGACGCCCAGGTTGATCATCTGGATGATCCCGCCCTGGATGCCCTGGTAGGTCAGCGCGAAGATGCCCAAGGCGACGTAGCCCAGGTGGCTGATCGACGAGTAGGCCAGCAGTCGGCGGAAGTCGGTCTGGATGAGGGCGATGTACGCGCCGTAGGTGATGCCGATGAGCGCGATCACCATCATGACCGGCAGCACGGCGCGGGAGGCGTCGGGCAGCAGCGGCAGCGAGAAGCGCACGAAGCCGAACGTCCCCAGCTTGATCCCGGCCAGGATCACGCTCATCGCGATGGGCCCGGCGTGGAGCGCGTCGGGCATCCACGTGTGGAACGGCACCAGCGGCGTCTTGAACGCGAACCCGAAGAAGAGGAACACGAAGATCAATATCTGGACGTCGAGCGACATCGGCGTTTGCAACAGATCGAGAAAATCGAACGACACGGAGGGCCGGATGCCGTGGATCGACGCAAAGCGGTAATACTGAAGGAACAACACCACGATGCCGACCAGCATCAGCACGCTGCCCAGCAGGGTGTAGAGCACGTACTTGATCGACGCGGCATCCCGCCCCTCGCCGCCCCAGAGCTTGATCATAAAGTACGAGGGGATCAGCATCAGTTCCCAGAACAGGAAGAAGAGGACCAGGTCCAGCGACACGAACACGCCAAGCATGGTCGTCTGGAGGGCCAAGAGCGCCATCAGGTAGCCCCGGACGCGGTCGACGATCACCCCCTGCGAGTAGATCACGATCAGCAGGCCCAGCAGCGTCGTGAGGACGACGAATAGCATGCTGATGCCGTCGACCCCGAGGTGGTAGCCGATGCCGAGTTCGGGAATCCAGGCCCGGCGCTCGACGAACTGCATGGCCGCCGTATCCGGCGTGAACGAGAAGAACAATGGCAGGCTCGCCAGAAAATCAGCGGCCACCGTGGCGAGCCCGATCCGCCACGCCAGGGCGGCGTCGCGGACGGCCCACACCAGCAGCGCCCCGACCAGCGGCAGGAACGTCACCACCGTCAGAATCGGCCACCCGATCTGTTGCCCGGCCAGCATCTCCTGCATCATCGCAGCACCAAGAGACGCCCGACGCTCCCACCCTGCCACCACACGAAGAACGACACCATGAGGAAGAGGCCGACGATGAGAATCACGGCGTAGTGGTGGACGTAGCCCGTCTGCAACCGGCGGAAGACCGCCGCGCCGAGATGGTTGCCGTAGCCGATCACGTTCAGGAACGCGTAGATCACATGCTTCTCGATCCACGACGACAGCCACGCACTGCCCGCGGTCATCCGGCCCACCCCGTTGACGAGTCCGTCGACCACGACGCGGTCAAACCAGCCCCACGCCCGGCCCAGTTGCTTCGACGGTTCGACAAACAGCGCGTCGTACAGTTCGTCCACCCAATACTTATTCAACAGCAGCGTGTACGCCCCCTGGAAGCGCGCCGCCAACGAGGGCGCCAGTTCCGGCTTGCGGACATACATCGTGTACGCCGTCCACCACCCCGCCAGCGCGATCCCGACCGACGCCGCCATCAGCGCGAGATCGAGTTGCCCGAACCCCTCGTGCGCCTCGCCCGCCTCGCCGGCAACCACCGGCGCGAGGAAGGCGTGCAGCCAGCCGCCCTCGGGTGGAAAGCCCAGGAGCAACCCGCCCAGGAGCGACAAGCCCGCCAGAATCGCGAGCGGGATGGTCATGACCGCGGGCGACTCGTGGACGTGGTGCGCCACCTCGGGCGCCATGCGGGTCGTGCCCGCGAACGTGAGGTAGAACAGACGGAACATGTAGAACGAGGTGAGGAACGCGCCGGTCATGCCGACCAGCCAGAGGGCTTGGTGACCGCCCTTGAACGCCATCCCGAGGATCTCGTCCTTGCTCCAAAACCCCGCGAGCGGCGGCAGACCCGCGATCGCGATCGTGCCGATCAGGAAGGTCAGCGCGGTGACGGGAATCTCGGCCTTGAGGCCCCCCATCTTCCGGATGTCCTGCTCGCCGCCCAGCGCGTGGATCACGCTGCCCGACCCCAGGAAGAGCAAGGCTTTGAAGAACGCGTGGGTGACGAGATGAAAGATCGCGGCGGCGTACGCGCCCACGCCGCAGCCGAGGAACATGTACCCCAACTGGCTGACCGTGGAGTACGCCAGCACGCGCTTGATGTCGGTCTGCACCAGGCCGATCGTGGCGGCGAAGATCGCGGTCGCGCCGCCGGTCACCGCGACGACCGTCATCGCGATCGGCGCCAGGTCGTAGATGGCGTGGTTGCGGACGACCATGTACACGCCGGCGGTCACCATGGTGGCGGCGTGGATGAGCGCGCTGACCGGCGTGGGACCTTCCATCGCGTCGGGCAACCAGGTATACAGCGGAAGCTGGGCCGACTTCCCGACCGCGCCGATGAAGAGGCAGAGCGCGATCGCCGTCGCCATGCCCGTGGACAGCTCGTGCGCCCGCTCGAAGACCTCGACGTAGTTGAGCGTGCCGAACTGCTGGGCGATGAGAAAGATCGCGATCAAAAATCCCGCGTCGCCGATCCGGTTGACGACGAACGCCTTGGTCCCCGCCTTAGTCGCCGACTCCTTCTCGAACCAGAACGCGATCAACAGGTACGAGCACAGACCGACGCCCTCCCACCCGATGAAGAGGACGAGGTAGTTGTCCCCCATCACCAGCAGGAGCATCGAGACCATGAACAGGTTGAGGTAGGTGAAGAAGCGGTAGTACCCCTCGTCCCCGTGCATGTAGCCGACCGAATAGATGTGGATGAGCAGGCCGACGCCGGTCACGACCATCAGCATCACCGACGACAGCGGGTCGATCAGAAATCCGATGTGGACGTCGAATCCGCCGCCGAAGATCCACGAGTACAGGGTGACCGTGATCGGGGGCTCGCCCGACAGCGTCCGGACGAGCAGCGAGACCGAGAGGACGAACGAGATCGCGACCGACCCGACTGCGAAGTAGTGCGAAGACTCTTTGAGGTACTTCCGGCCGAAGATGCCGTTGACGAGAACGGCGAGGAGCGGCAGGAGCGGGATGAGGGCGACGGAGAGCATGGTTACACCGGGTCGCCGACGGCGATGGGGATGGGGATCGATCTCACCATTTCAGCAGGTTGATCTGGTCCACGTTGGTGGCGAGCTTGCCGCGGAAGATCACGACGATGATCGCGAGGCCGACCGCGGCCTCGCCCGCGGCGATCGCGATCACGAACAGGGCCACGATCTGACCGGTGAGCGAGTCGAGGTAATGGGAGAACGCGACGAGGTTGAGGTTGGCGGCGTTGAGCATGATCTCGATCGACATCAGGACGATGATGAAGTTCCGGCGGATCAGCACCCCGATGAGGCCGATGGCGAACAGGACGGTGCTGACGACCAGGTAGTGGGTGAGCGTGATCACGTCAGTGTCCGCGCCCCCCGAGCCCGTCACCGACGCCCGTGCCGACGGGCTCGGGCTCCCCCGAACCGTTCCGCGGCGGCTCCGGCGCGGGGTCCGCCCCCGCCTGCGCCCGCCGCTCCTGCATGGCCGGCGTCTTGACCAGCACGATCGCGCCGATGATGGCGGCCAGGAGATACAGGCCGATCAGCTCGAACGGCAGCAGGTAATCCCGGAATATCGTGATGCCCAGCGCGCGGGTATGGCCCACGGAGAGGACCAGTGCCTGCGTGGCCTCCCCGGGCGCGCCCGCGTAGGGGGAGCGGAGCACCAGGATCGCGACCTGCCCCACGATCGCGAGCGCCACGAGGCCGATCACGGCATAGCGCTTATGGAACACCCGCTCCTCGGTTTTCAGGTTGAGCAGCATGATGACGAAGAGGTACAAGACCAGGATCGCGCCCGCGTAGACGATCACCTGGACCGCCGCGATGAACTCCGCGTTGAGGAGAATGAAGAACCCCGCGATGTGCAGGAGCAGGGTGACGAGCGCGAGACCGCAGTGGACGGGGCTGCGAAACGCAACGGTGAGGACGCCGCTGATGATCGCGACCGCCGCGAAGTAATAGAAGAAGACTGCGCTCATGCCAGCGGTCAGCCCTTCTTCGACGGCGCGTAGGGGAATTTGTACCGATACTGCATGGCCGCCTCGTCATTCTCTTCCTGGTTATGAACGACGAGGTACTTCTTGGCGTCGACCAGCAACTGGTCGCCGATCTGGTAGAGCTTCGCCTTGTCGAACATCAGGTCGCGCTTGTTGGCCGTCGAGTACTCGTACATCTTGGTCATGGCCAGCGCGTTGACGGGGCACGCCTCGACGCAAAACCCACAAAACACACACTTGGTGATGTCGATGTAGAACTCGGTGGCGATCCGGCGGAGCGGCGTCTCGGGGTCTTCTTCGCTGACCACCTTGATGCAGCGCGAGGGGCACGCCGCCTCGCAGAGGTCGCACCCCACGCACCGCTCGGCCCCGTCGTCGTAGCGCAACAGGCACAACGCTCCGCGGTGCGCGTCGGGGATCGCGCGCTTCTCGTGCGGGTACTGGAACGTGACGGGCTTGACGAACAGGTGCTGGAACGTGGTCTTCAACCCGTCCAGGATCTCCCGCAGCACCGCCTTGTCGAACAGCTCTTTGAGCGTCATGGGGCGACCTTCTCGATTCTTACCCGCCCCGTCTTGAACGCCGGCGCCTTGCTGACGGGGTCCACCCGCATCGGCAACAGGTCCTTCACCGGCGGATCGTTGAAATGCTCGGGGAACCGGCACATCCCCGTGGGGAGATCAAGGTTCACCTCCACGCCGACTTCGACCGACCCCAGCGCCGACGACACCTTCGCGCGATCGCCCGAGGCCAACCCAAGTGCCTCGCCGTCTTTCGCGGCGATCTGCAGCAGGTTCTTGGCGTCGATCTCCAGCAACCCCTTGTCCCGCGTCGACATCTTCCCAGAGTGATACAGCACCTGGTACAACGACAGCTCGAACGGATAGCCGCTGGACGAGGGCTCGGCCACCACCGCCGGCTGCGCGTAGCGCGACGCGACCTCCCCCGCGAAACCGTCGCGCAGGGCAACGGCGCCGGCCTCAAATACCGCGGGCGCGACCTGCAGCAGCTCGCGCCGGATCTCCCCGGCCTCGGTGTAATCCAGCGACGCGCCCATCAGTTGCGCGATCTCGGTGACGATCGCCCAATCGGGACGGGCTTCGCCCTTCGCGTCGAGGGCGCGGACGACGGGTTGGAGCCGGCCGTGGCCGTCCAGGAACGTCCCGTCCTTCTCGGCCGCGAGTGCCGCCGGCAGGACGACGTGCGCCATCGCGCCAGTGTCGGTCAGGAACGCATCCTGCGTGACGAGCAGATCGAGCCGGGACAGCGCCTCGCGCACCCCCGCGCTCGCCGGCAGCGTGCCGAGCGGATTCTCGCCGATCGCGTAGAGCGCTTTGATCCGGCCCGCGCGGATGCCGTCCAGCATGTCCGCCAGCGTCGCGCCGCCTGACGGCAGCGAGCCGCTCCACGCGGAGGCCACGCGGGCCCGCGCGGCAGGATCATCGTACCGAAACCCGCCGGGCAGTCGATCGGCCATCGCGCCCGCGGCCACGGCGCCGCGCTCGTTGTTCTCCTCGCACGGCCGGATCACCCCCGAACCGGGTTGGCCGATCATGCCCGCGGCCAGCATCAGGTCGGCGACTTGCAGCACGTTGTGGTAGCCGTCCGGTCGGTTGACGATCTGCTCGCCCAGGACGATCACGCGGCGCTCGCCCACGACGAACGCCTTCGCGGCCTCGGCGAACGCCTCGCGCGACAGACCCGTGGCCGACGCCAGCCCCTCCCACGAGAGGCTCGCCACGGCCGCCTGGAGCGCAGCGATGGCGGTCGCGTATTCGGCCGCGACCCGTTGGGGAACGAGGTCCTCTTCGATGACCGCCTTGGTCATCCCCTGGACGAACGCGCCCTCGGCCCCGAGGTTGATCGTGTACGGAAACGGCGCGAGCTTGGCGAGGTTGGTCCGCACAGGGTGCGCCACGATCACCTGGGCGTGGTAGTTCCTCAGCCCGTCCTTGATGCGCAGCGCGAGGATGGGGTTGGTCTCCGTCACGTCGGACCCCACCACCAGGATCGCGTTGGCGAACGTCACGTCCCGGAACGAGACGGTCGGCTGCACCGCGCCCAGCGCGTGCTCCATCGCGGCGACGTAGCTCGCGTGGCCGTACCGCGCGCTCGAATCGAGCTGGTTGGTGCCCACCGTCTGCCGCATGAACTTCTGGAACGCGTACAGGTCCTCGTTCGTACAACGCGCGGTGATCAGCCCCGCGATCGCGTCCGGGCCGTGCGCCGCCTTGATCGCGTTCAATCGCTTGGCAACCTCGGCCGTCGCCTCAAACCACGACGCCTCCGCCAGCGCGCCGTTCCTGCGGATCAACGGCTTCTTGAGCCGCTCCGCGCTGTTGATGTACGCGAAGCCGAACCGGCCCTTGACGCACAGGCCGCCGTGGCCGTCGGCCGTCGCCGCGTGGTCGTCCCACTTGTCTTTCCACGACAGGAGCGAGGTCACGCGCACGACGGTGTCATCCGTCACTTCGATCTGCATTTGGCAGCCGTCCGCGCAGTAGTTGCACGCCGTCACGGTCTTCGTGAGCTGCCACGGCTTGTAGAGATACTTCGAGAACTTGTTCGTGATCGCGCCCACCGGGCAGACCGCCAGGCAGTCGCCGCAGAACTCGCACGCCAGCGCCGTGTCGCCCTTGGCCACCACGTGGGTGAAGCCGCCCTTCTTGAAGAACTGGAGGGCGTCGACCATCACCACTTCCTTGCAGATGTTGATGCACTGCGCACACAGGATGCAGCGGTTCATGTTGAAGTCGAGCACGGTGCTGCGCCGATCCTCGGGCAAGCCCTTCTGCTTCACCTCGCCGATCTGGGTGATCCCGAAGTTGAAGCTCATGTCCTGGAGTTCGCAGTGGCCGTCCGCGTCGCACACGGGGCAGTCGAGCGGGTGCGTCTGCAGGTGCTTCTCGACGGCCTTCTTGCGCGCGTCGAACATCGTCTTCGTGTCCACGCGGACGATCATCCCCGCCACGACCGGCGACGTGCACGAGCGAACCGGCGCCTTCTTGCCCTCGACCTCGACGAGGCACACACCACAGGATCCGAACGGATTGAACGTGTAGTGGTAGCACATGCTCGGGATCGTCTTGCCCATCCCGATGACCGCGTCGTAGATCGACGTGCCTTCGGGCACGGAAACCTTCTCGTCGTCGACGGTCAACTCGACGGTCGCCTTCTCGTCGACAATAGAGATTAACTCTTCACTCATGTTACCGATCACACTCCCCCATCACGATATCGTACGTTCCAAAAATCGTGACAATGTCGGCGATCATGTACCCCCGCGACATGTGGTCGAACGCGCCCATGTGGATGAAGGAAGGCGCGCGGATCTTCAGGCGGTACGGCTTGCCCTCGCCGTTACTGACGATGTAGAAGCCCAGCTCGCCCTTGTGGGCTTCGGTCCCGCAGTAGATCTCCCCCTTGGGCATCGGGAAGCCCACGGAAAAGAACTTGAACTGCATGATCATGCTCTCGAGGTTGGTGAACACGCGGTCCTTGGTCGGCGCCACGAACTGCGGGACGTCGGCCATGATCGGCCCCTCGGGCAGCTTGTCCAGGCACTGCGTGATGATCCTGCTGCTCTCCTTGAGTTCCTCGATCCGGATCCAGTACCGGTCGTACGTATCGCCGTTCACGCCGATCGGCACATTCCACTCGACCTCGCCGTACGCGCCGTACGGCTCGGCCTTGCGCACGTCGTACTCGACGCCCGAACCGCGCAGGGTCGGGCCGGATAATCCGAAGCTCAGCGCGTCCTCGGCCGAGATCACGGCGATCCCCTTCGTCCGCGCAATCCAGATCCGGTTTTTCTCCAGGAGGACGTTGTATTCCTCGATCTTCGGCGGGAAGTCCTTGAAGAAGCGGCGGAGCTGGTCGATGAGGTCCGGGGGGATATCGCGCTCGACCCCGCCGATCCGATACCAGCTCGTCGTCAACCGCGCGCCGCAGAGCTGGTCGAAGAAGTCGAGCAGGTGCTCCCGCTCCCGAAACGTGTAAAAGAAGACGGTCATCGCGCCGATGTCGAGCGCCTGCGTGCCGAGCCAGAACAGGTGCCCGATGATGCGCTGGACCTCGGCGACGATCGTCCGCAGGTACTCCGACCGCTCGGGCACCTTCAGGTCGAGCATCTTCTCGACCGCCCGGACGTAGGCGAAGTTGTTGTACATCGCGCAGACGTAGTCGAGCCGGTCGGTGTGCGGAATGAACTGGTGGTACGTCCCGTCCTCGGCAAGCTTTTCGACCCCCCGATGCAGAAAGCCCATCACCGGCGTCGCCTTCATGATCCGCTCGCCCTCGAGTTCGAGGACCACCTTGAGCACGCCGTGGGTGCTCGGGTGCTGCGGCCCCATGTTGAGCATGAGCTCTTCGGTCCGCAGCAGCGGCAGCTTTTTCTGAGTGTACGCGGGGGGCTGAACCGGCGTCGTGGTCATGCTAGCGTCCCGGATCCAGCGCGGAGGACGGCCGGGTCCCGGCTCCGCCCGGAGAGGCCGGGGGCGTGGGGGCATCGGCGGGACTTCCCTTTTCCATGAAGTCGAACGTGTCGCGCCAGCCCTTGCCGACGAGCGGGAAGTCCTTCCTGAGGGGATAGCCTTCGGTGTACTCGTCGGGCATGAGTATCCGGCGCAGATCGGGGTGGTGGGCGAACCGAATCCCCATCATGTCGTAGACCTCGCGCTCCATGAACTCGGCGCCCTTCCAGAGCGACGTGAGCGATTCGACCACCGGGTCGGACTCGGGCACGCGGGTCTTGATGCGAATGCGGTGGCGGTGGATGACGGAGTAGACCTCCCACACCACCTCGAAGCGGACCGGCTCGCCGAGCCAATCCACCGAACTGACGTGCACGATGTAGTCGTAGTCCATCTCGAGATCGTCGTGCAGGTAGCGCGCGACATCGAGCAACCCCTCGCGCTTGAGCTCGACCGCCAGATCGCCCCGAAACTCCGTCGCGCGCACGAACGCCTCAGGAAACTTCGCTTTGATCGTTTCGGCCACGGGGGGCATCAGGATTTGATTGCTCCGTAGGCTTCGCGCTGGACAAACACCCGCTCCTGCATGATTTTTTCCTGCAACCGCAGGATCCCGTCGAAGAGCGCTTCGGGGGTTGGCGGGCAGCCGGGGACGTAGATGTCGACCGGCACGAATCGATCAACCCCTTGGACGACCGCGTAGCTGTTGTAGATGTTGCCGGAGGTCGCGCACGACCCCATCGCGATCACGTACTTGGGCTCCGGCATCTGGTCGTACACCTTGCGGATCACGGGAGCCATGCGCCGGCAGACAGTGCCCGCGACGATCATCAGATCGGACTGCCGCGGCGACGCGCGGAACACGCCGGCGCCGTAGCGGTCCATATCGTAGCGGGATGACACGGCGGCGATCATCTCGATCGCGCAGCAGGCGAGCCCGAACGTGAGCGGCCAGAGCGAGCCCTTTCGCGCCCAGTTCACGGCCTTTTCGAGGGTAAGCGTCACCATTCCGATGTCGCCGTCTTTCCCGCCCCCGCTCTCCGAGCCGATATTGATCAATCCCACTCGAGCGCCCCTTTCCGCCAGGCGTACGCGTACCCCGCCACGAACAGCGCGATGAAGATCACCATCTCGATCAACCCGAACAGGCCGATCTTGTCGAACGCCACCGCCCACGGGTACAGGAAAATCAACTCCACGTCGAAGATGACGAAGAGCATGGCGATGATGTAATACCGGACGGGGAACGGCATCCGCGCGTCGGAGATCGGCTCGCTGCCGCACTCGTACGCCGACAGCTTCTCGGACGAGAAGATCCGCGGGTGTACCACGTAGCTGATCACCAGCGTGCCGATCCCGAAGGCAGCGGCGACCATGATATAGACCGCGACCGAGGCGTACTGCGCCAGGTAGGCCGAAAGCTCAGGGCTGATCGCCATGCGTAACCCGCGCGGACCCCTTCCACACTAGGAGCGGTGTTGTAACACGTTCGATTTTCGCCCGTCAATCGGCTAAAGGACCTAAGGGATTATTTGGCCAATAGACCTAGTCCCGTGGGACGGGCTAGAAGTGTGTCCGAGTATTGGGGTGTTGGAGCCTGTTCAGGAATGGCCAGATGCAAGGCGGAAGGAGGCCTTGCGCGCGGAGCGTACTGAGTCGTACGTGAGCACGCAAGGCCGACTGACAACGCAGCTCTAGCGTGACGGACGAATGCTGCTTCCCGAGATGGCCATTCATGGACAGGCGCCCAGCGGCGGGGTCGTCACTCGATCTTGGAGAGCCGGTCGAGATCCTCTTCCTTGCCCACGATGACCATGACGTCCCCCTTCTGCAGGATGTCCTCGGCATCGGGGTTGACGTTCATCTCCTCTACGTTCGTCCACTCGCCGCGGACGAGCTTGGTCACCCGCCGTTTGATCGCGATGACGTTGATGCCGAATCGGGTCCGGATCGAGGCCTCTTTGAGGGGTTTCCCCGCAAACGGGGCCGGCACCTCGATCTCCTCGATGCTGTAGCCCTGAGCCAGCTCCAGGTATTCGAGCACGTTCGGGGCAATCAGGCGGTGGGCAAGGCGGACCGCCGCGTCCCGCTCCGGGTAGATCACCTCGCTCACGCCCATGTTGGCGAGGATCTTCCCGTGCAGCGGGGTCACCGCCTTCGCGATGATCTGCTTGACCCCCAGCTCCTTCAGCGTCATGACGATCAGGATGCTGGCCTCGATGTTCTCGCCGATGCTGACCACCGCCACGTCGACGTTCTGCACGCTCACCGCCTTGAGCGCGCGCTCATCGGTCGCGTCGCACTGCACCGCGTAGGTGGCGAAATCGCTCACCGCCTCGATCTGGGCCTCGTCGCTGTCGATCGCGAGGACCTCGTACCCCTTCTTGATCAACGTCTCCGCGACGCTGTAGCCGAACCGCCCGAGCCCGATCACCGCAAACTGACGCGCCATAGAATACTCCCGATCGTGACCTTTTCAGACGCCGACGCGGCGAGCCTGTGCAGGAACGGTCAGATGCAAGGCGCCGCGAGAACCGGACCGGAGCGTACTGGTTCGTACGTGAGGACCGGAAGCGCAGCGGCAACGCCGCAGATGGCCGTTCATGGACAGGCTCCTCTACCCAATCAAGACTCGTTCGGGCGGATACCTAAACCGCCGTGTTTCTTCCAGGCGGATCAGCGCCACGCCGACTGTGAGCGGACCGATCCGGCCGATGAGCATCGTCAGGATGATCATCAGCTTGCCGAAATCCGAAAACAGCGCGGTGAAGCTTAGCACGCCGCCGTCCCCGGTCGACAGGCCCACCGTGCCGAACGCGGACACCACCTCGAACAGCGTGCGCAAGAACTCGCGCCCCTCGCTCACTTCCAGGATCAGCGTCACCCCGGTCACCAGAAAGAACGCGAGCAGCGCCACCGAAAACGCCCGGATCACCGTCTCCTGCGGGATCCGCCGGTGGAACGCGGTCACGTCGCTCCGGCCGCGGATGCCGGCCCACAGGCCGACCAGCATCGTTCCGAACGTGGAGGTCTTGATCCCTCCCCCGGTCCCGCCCGGCGACGCCCCGACGAACATGAGCAGGATCAGCAGGTACAGCACGGCCCCGGAGGCCACGCCGAGATCGACCGTGTTGAAGCCGGCCGTCCGCGCAGACACGGCGTGAAAATACGACACCATGGCCTGGTCCGTCAACCGCAGCTCGCCCAGCGTGCGGGGATTGGGCGCCTCGATCGCCCAGAAGAGCGCGGTGCCCGCGATGATCAACCCGGCGGTCAGGGTCAGGACCATCCAGGTGTGGACGGACAGACGGAACGTCTCGCCGCCGAGGTAGCGCCGGAGATCGCGGTACACGACGAACCCGATGCCGCCGACGATGATGAGCGTGGTGATGACCAGGTTCACCACCGGGTCGCGCTGGTAGGCGATCAGGTTGGTCGAAAAAAGCGAGAACCCGGCGTTGTTGAACGCCGAGACCGCGTGAAACACGCCCAGGTACGCCGCCTCCCCCCACGGCACCTCGGCCGAAAACCGCGCCGCGAGGATCGCCGCCCCGAGCCCCTCCACGACCACCGTGATGAGGAGGATCCCCCGCAGGAGGTGGATCAGCCCCTCCACCGTGAGCACGTTGAGGGCCTCCTGCATGACCAGGCGCTGCTTGATCCCGACCTTCTTGCCCAGGAGGAGGATGATCACGGTCGACAAGACCATGTAGCCCAGGCCGCCCAACTGCACGAGGCCCAGCACCACGATCTGGCCCGCCGTGCTCAGATCGGTCGCCAGGTCCTTCACGGCGAGTCCGGTCACGCAGACCGCGGACGTCGCCATGAAGAACGCGTCGATCGCCCGGATCTCACGGCCGGGGGCGGCAGCGAAGGGCAGCGACAGCGCGGCCGTGCCCACGGCCACGGCCCCCGCGAACCACAGAACCAGAACCTGCGAGGGCGTGAGCTGGACCCCGCCGACCCGCCCCTGGTATGTCGCGACCGGCTCCATCCTACGACGCCAACAGCCCCATCACGCCCTTGCGGATCATGCTCACCGCGATCGCGGCGAGCAGGAGGTAGAAGACCTTGCCGAGGGCGGTCGCGCCGTTCACGCCGATCAGCCGGATGATGCGGTCGGCGTGGCGCACGACCAGCCACGCCAGGACCAGGTTCGCGGCGAGCGAGGCGACCACCGGCCAGAAGCCGTACGCCCCCATCAGCATCAGCGAGGTGGTCAGCGTGGCCGGCCCGGCGATGATCGGCGTGCCGAGCGGCACGACCCCCAGCGTCGCCGCCGACTTGGGCGATGAGGAGCGGGCGCCGTCGCGCAACAGATCGCCGATCGCGAAGACCAGCAGCAGCGCGCCGCCCGCGATCATGAAGTCCTCGACCTGGACGCCGAGGATCGAAAACGTCCCCTGGCCCAGCAGGATAAAGGCAACCGTCACCGAGAACGCGGTCAACACCGACTGCCGCGCCACCCGGCGCTTGTCGGCGACGGCCAGCGGCTGGGTCAACGCGTAGTATGTCGGCAGGACCCCCGGGATGTCGACCGCCACGAAGATCGGCAGGAACACCAGCAGAAACCGGCTGACCGCCGCGTGGTCCAGGTCCATAAACACCGACAGGGACGTCACCGTCCGCCCGCTGTCATCCGCGCGGCGCGCCGCCGCGCGGGAGGAGAAACGGCGTCAGGAGGTCGATGGGCATGGGAAAGATGATGGTGGACGTTTTTTCGCTCGAGAGCTCCTTGAGGGTCTGGAGAAAGCGCAGTTGCAGCGTGGTGGGGTTGCGGCTGATGATGTCCGCGGCGTCGGACAGTTTTTGGGCCGCCTGGAACTCGCCCTCGGCGTGGATGATCTTGGAGCGCCGCTCGCGCTCGGCCTCGGCCTGCCGGGCGATCGCGCGGATCATCTCCTGAGGCAGGTCGACGTTTTTGACCTCGACCGCCGATACCTTCACGCCCCACGGCTCGGTCTGCTGGTCGATGATGCGCTGCAGCCCGGCGTTGATTTCGTCGCGCTTGGCAAGGAGATCGTCCAACTGGCCCTGCCCGAGGACGCTGCGGAGCGTGGTCTGGGCGATCTGGGACGTGGCGAACAGGTAGTCCTCGACCTGCAGGATCGCGCGTTGGGGATCGATGACACGGAAGTAGATGATCGCGTTGACCTTGACCGTCACGTTGTCGCGCGTGATCACATCCTGCGCCGGCACGTCCATGGTCACCGTCCGCAGGCTCACCTTGACCATCTTGTCGACCACGGGGATCAGCATGATCAGGCCGGGGCCCGTCCCGCCGATCAGCGCGCGCGAAATCCGCCCGAGGCGGAAGATCACGCCCCGCTCGTACTCCCGGAGGACTCGGACGCCGCTCGACAGGAAGACGAGCACCAGCAGGACGACGATCAGCGAGTTGAACAGGGTCATGGCGCTTCCTCCCCCGACGGTGCTTTCCGTTTGACGACCAGGGTCAGCCCCTCGACGGCGGTCACCTCCACCGGTTCATCCGCCGCGATCGCCTCCGCGCTCGTCGCGTCCCAGAGCTCCCCGTGCAGCACGACCGACCCGCGGGGCGCGAGCACGGTCTTCGCCACGGCGGTCGCGCCGATCAGCCCCTCCATGCCGGTCGTCGGCGCCGCGCGCTGGGACCGCCACGCATAGCGCAGCATCACCCCAAAGAACAAGGCGGTCAGGATCACGGCGGGCGCGACCACCGACCACGAGAGGCCGAAACCAGGCAGATCCCCGCGGATGAGCATGAGCGAGCCCAGCGTGAGCGCGATCACGCCGCCGATGGTGAGCAGGCCGTAGCTTGGCACGGCAAACTCGGCGAGGAAAAACAGCACCGCCAGGCCGATCAGCAGCAGGCCGGCGTAGTTGATCGGCAGGGTCTGGAACGCGTAGAACGCCAGGATCAATGCGATCCCGCCCACCACGCCGGGAAAGATCGCGCCGGGGTTGGACAGCTCGAAGATCAGGCCGTAGATGCCGATCAGCATTAGGATGTAGGCGACGTTCGGATCGCTCAGCACCGACAGCGCCCGCAGGCGCAGCCCCATCGGATACTCCGCGACCTCGGCCCCATTCGTCGCGAGGCGCCGCGGCCCGGCGGCCGTGACGACCTCCAGGCCGTGGAGTTGAGCGAGCAGCGAGGGAAGATCCGGCGCAACCGCGTCGATGAGCTTGAGACCGAGGGCCTCGCGTTCGGTGGCGGACACGCTCTTGCGCACGGCGTCCTCGGCCCATTGCGCGTTCCGGCCGCGGCGCTCGGCGAGCGACTTGATGTACGCCGCGGCGTCGTTCTCGACCTTGCGCTTCATCTCCTCGTCCATGGGACCGCCGCCCAGCGCAACCGGGTGCGCCGCGCCGATGTTCGTGCCGGGCGCCATCGCCGCCCGGTGGGCGGCCAGCGTGATGAACACGCCCGCCGACGCGGCCCGCGCCCCGGTCGGCGCGATGTAGACCACGACCGGCACCTCCGACGCCAGGATGGCCTTGACGATCGTGCGCATCGAGGCATCCAGCCCGCCGGGCGTGTCCAGCTTCAGGATGAGCGCCTCCGCGCCGCGCTTGCCCGCCGCCTCCAGCGCCTCGGCGACGTATTCCGCCGCGACCGGGTTGATCGGGCCGTCGTACGCGGCGACCTCGATCGTCGCCGCCTCGACCCACACCCCGGTCGCGCCCCAGAGGACGCACGCCGCGAGGGCGCCCCACGCCGGCGCGAGGCCCGGCACGTCACGGATCATCGATGTCTCGGGTGGCGCAACGCCGGTATCATAGGCTCGGCGCCGGGTGGTGTCAATGCGCTCGCCGCAATCCGTCCCGGCTCACAGCCGCTCCAGACGCTTGCGTTTGCGGCGCTCGGCCTTTGAGAGCCGAAACGGATTGCCGCGCTTCTCGCCCGGGGGACGCGATGCCTCCTCTTCTCCGTCCTTGTCGCCGACCCCGTCGGCGGAGGCCGCCGCGCCGCCCTCCAGCGCCTCGATCAACCGTCGCTCGAATTCCTTGACACCCAGCACCACGCCGCCGTGGGATCGGCACTTGTCTCGCACCTCGCGGTCCGACGAGACGACCGTCCCGCGGGCGCCGAGCCGCGCCGAGAGCCGGATGACGACGTCGTCGGCCCGCTCCCCCTTCGAAAAGAGCACGCGGACGCCGGCCGTCGGCAACGATCGGTCGGCGAGCCCCACGTCCGCGCCGTCGAACACCACGGTCACCGCGTGCCCCCTCGCGCGGGCGTACCGCGACAGCTCGGTGACGAACGCCTCGCGCCTGGCCGCGACGTCGCCCCACAGCCCGCCGCGGCTCCCGATCACGTTGTACCCGTCGATGACGATGTCCATCGGCGCCCCGCCAACACGCTCCGACCCCTATCGTACCGAAGATGGGGAAGGGAAGTCATGGAGGCGTCGCCTCACGCCTCCGCGACGACGAGCGGCACATACATCTCCTCGGGGCTCAAGCCCCCGTGCAGGCCGATATGGGCGTACCGCCGCTCGCCCGGCACCCAGTCCTTGATCGCCCACATCCCCTGCATGATCAGCGTGTAATCGCCGACCCGTTCCAGAAGCCGCGGGTGCGGCGGGCCAAGGCCGAAGTAGCCCTGCTCGACCAATGCCCGGCTCTCGACGAGGGCGGCGCGCTCGCCCACATGCTCGCGCACGTAGCGCTCGAACGTGTCCCGTTGCTTCGGATGGACGTAGCAGTAGGCCGCCCGCCGATCCCCGCAGAGCGGCAGCCGCAGCGTCGCCGCGAGCGTCGGGTGGCGGTCCAGCTCGATGAGCCGGTCGGGTCCCGAATCGATCAGACCGTGGTCGCCGGTCACGATCACGAGGCTCCCGCTGCCCGCGATCACGCGCAGAAACGCCTCGAACGCCCGGTCGAACTCGGCGAGGTGCGCGGCCACGAGGGCGCTTCCGATCCCGTGCTCGTGCGCAAGACCGTCGAGCTCGGGCCAGTAGGCGTACACGTACTGGCGGGGATCCGGTTCGCGCAGGACGCGCTCGATCGCGCGGAAGAAGCCTCTCGGCGATCGATACGGCCGCCGCTCGGCCCGGCCGCCGTATGCCAGGTTGAACTCGGACCCGGCGATCCGCCGGGGCACGACCAGGTACGACCGGGCGCGGAGCCGGTCGACGAGCGGGACCTGGTCGAACAGCTTCGCCGCGTCGACGCCCGAGTGCCCGCGAGGTGCCCCGCCGACCCGTGGCCGACACGGTAGAACGGCGGTGACCCCGCCGAGTTCCGGCACGTTGACGAACCAGCCGGTAAGCGCGTGCTGCTGCGGCGCCGCGCCGGTCAGGATCGTCGCGAGGGCGGCCGCGGTCGTGGACGGGAACACCGACGTGATCCTGCCCTCGAGCCGGCGATGGAGCGCGCCGTCCCCGCCGGCCCGGACCAGAAAGTCGTAGCCCAGGCCGTCGACGACCAGCAGCACCACGCGCTTCGCGCGGCGCAGACGGGACGGGTCCAGCCCGGGCAGGGGCGCGTAGCGCGGGGTTTCATCTCCCAGGCCGGCCTCGATCGAGGCCATCAGATTGACCAGGCTTCCGGCCTTGTAATCGGGCAGCACCATGGCGGTCAGGTCGCTTCCAGTCGGCGGCGGCCGCGAACGGTTCGGAGATAGGCGGCCGGGCGCGGCGCCGATCAGAACAACCCCAGGCGGTGGACCCCGGCCTCGCCGAGCCACCAGAGCATGGCGAGGTAGGTCCACGCCGCGCCCGCGGCAACGTACCCCGCGACGATGACAACGCCGTCCTCCTCCATCATCCCCAGCGCCAGCAGGAGGATCGACCACGCCGGGATCGTGTTGGAAAACGGGATCGGCAGCGGCAGCGTCAGGATAAACGCGCTGGAGACGATCGCGAGGCCGTTCAGCACGGTGAAGCTCGGCCAACGATGAAAGAACCGGAACCGAGGGTGGACCACCCTTTCCATCCGGCGAGCCACGGCGAGGGCGCCCTTCACCAGCTTCGCCAGCGTGTCGTGGGCGATCTCGCGCCGGAGGACCCACCGGGGAAGCCACGGGCGCTGCCGCAGCGCGATGCGGAAGCCGAAGATCATCAGCGCGATCCCGAACGGCGTGGAGAGGCCGGGGAGCGGGATCGGCTGACAGAACGGCAGCACGAGGATGACGACGACGACGTCCATCCCGCGCCCGCGCAGGACCTCGACGATCTCGCCCAGCGCGAGCGCCCGGCCCCCGGCGTGGTCGAGGAGGCGCCGCAGGTCGTCCGACAGCGTGGTCGGGCGGTACGGCGCGGTCGGCGTCACGGTCGGCGCCCCCTCACGGCGACGCGGCGGCCGTCGTCACTTGATCGACAGCAGTTCGATCTCGAAGATCAGCGTGGCGTTGGGGCCGATCACCTGACCGGCGCCCTGCGGCCCGTACGCGAGGTTCGACGGGATGAACAGTTGCCATTTGGACCCGACCTTCATCAGTTGGAGCGCCTCGGTCCAGCCCTTGATCACCCCGTTGACCGGAAAGCTCGCGGGCTCCCCGCGCTTGTACGAGCTGTCGAACTCGGTACCGTCGATCAGCGTGCCCCGGTAGTGGGTGGTAACAGTGTCGGTCGCCTTGGGGATCTTGCCGGTCCCCGCCGTGATCACGTGGTACTGCAGCCCGCTCGGGAGCGTGATGACCCCCTTCTTTTTCTTGTTCTCGGCCAGGAACACCTCGCCCTCCTTCTGGTTCTTGTCGGCAAGCTGCTGGGCCAGCTGCTGGGCCTTGGCCGCCATCTGCTGCTGGAACTGGGCGAGGACCTTCCGCACCTCGTCCTCGGTCAGCAACGGCTTGCCGCCCGACAGCCCGTCGGCGATCCCCGCCGCCAGCGCCTTCTGATCGAGGTCGACCGACTGCCGCTTGAAGTTCGTGCCGATGTCGAGCCCAATGCTGTAGCTGAGCTTGTCCTTGTCCGTCTTCAGAACCGGCCGGTCTTCCGCGTGGGCAAGACCGGCGAACCCCGCGAGGACGACGATGGCCACCAATTGAACGAACATCCGCTCTCCTTTTCTGCGTCGTATGAGGTTCACTGCGTCGGTTGTGCAACGTTGCGCACCGATACGTATACCTTCGCGCCGCGCAAACTTCAAGCGAAAGTTTTTGCCGACCGATCGACCCCGCGGATGCACACGTCGCGACGAACCTTCATCCAGTGGACGGGACTGTCCTTCCCCGTCTTCCTCGGCAACCCCTGGGGCGTCTTCCGGTCATTGATCGCTCCGAGGGGAGAGGTGCGACCGGTCAAGCACCCGCCGCCGAATCCGTTCGACGACCCGTTGGGGGTGTTGCGTTTTGGCGGCCGTTCCGGGATGATTGAAGCTCCCTGCAGCACGCTGCAGGGAATCTTCGAAGTGCAAGGAAGTGAAGAAGCACGGTTTCCATGTTGCTCGCTTACCCCGCAGCAAGCTGCGGGGAATGCGCTCGCAATGCACTTTCAGGCGTTAACTTGGAGGACGACGTGAAGGTCAGGGCGCTCATGAAGAGACGGGTCGTGACCATTTCGCCTGACGACACCAGCGACAAGGTGTTTTCGCTGTTCGCCGTCAAGAACATCCGGCACCTGCCGGTGGTGGAGAAGGGCAAGCTGGTCGGCATCGTTTCGGACCGGGACCTCAAGCGCGTGATGGGGCCGCAACCGGGCCTGCCGTGGAAGATGCAGGCCGGCCGGCTGGTGCTCACGCTGAGCACCCGCAGGGTGGGCAGCTTCATGCCCCGCGCGCTCATCACGATCGCCCCGGACGCCGAGGCAACCGAGGCTGCGTCGATCATGATCGAGAAAAAGATCGGGGCGCTGCCGGTCGTCGAGCGGGGCGCGCTCGTGGGGATCGTGACCGCGACCGACCTGCTCCGTGCGTACGTCCGGCTCGCCAGACGAGCCAGCGGCGGATCCGCTCGGCCCCGATCGCGGGTGCTCTGAGCGATCCCGGCGCCGGAGCGGCCCGCGCGCGATTCCGGGCAGAAGGTGGTACGATGCGGGCGTGTGCTCCGCCTCCTCGCCTCAAGCGGTCGTTGCTACTGCGGGAACAATCCCTCTGGTCGTGACTTCCGAACCGCACGTCCAGCAGATCATTCTGAATCGACTGACCGGTGAGCCGGCGCGATGAGTAACCGCCTCGCCACGCTTCGCCGATTCATCAGGGGCGGGCGGCACGCCAAACCGGCCCAACCCCTGCGCGGCGAAATCCTCAGTATCGAACGGCTCGAAGAACGCGCCAAGGCGCTCGCCGCCAGTTTTACGCTCGCTCGCAATCCGCGCCGGCGGGCCCGTCGCTTCTTCCCACAACTCGAAGACAACGCGCGGGTCTTGCGCAACGCCTACCGGATCATGGCCGACGACGTCCACCGCGGCGAGGTCGTGTCGCCCGCGGCGGAGTGGCTGCTGGATAACTTCCATCTCGTCGAAGCCGAGATCCGCGGCATCCTCCACACCCTCCCGCGGGAATATTATCTCCAACTCCCGAAACTCGCCTCGCGGGAGCGGTCCGGCACAGCGCGCATCTACGCGATGGCGTTGGAACTCATTCGGCAGAGTGACGGCCGGTTGGATCGCCACCGCTTGATCCGCTTCGTGGTCGCGTACCAGACGGTCGCCCCCCTGACGATCGGCGAACTCTGGGCGTGGCCCGGCATGCTCAAGCTGGCGCTCATCGAAAATATCCGACGCCTCGCAGAGGATATGCTCGAAGCCCGAGCCGCTCGCGGCGCGGCCGACCGTTATCTGGCTCAGATCGACACGGATCACGACTATTCGGTCCTGCGACCGCTGCCCGCGGTCTTCGACACCGCGTTTGTCGTCCAACTGCTGCAACGGATCCGCGAGTACGGGCCGGTGGTTTCACCGCTTCGGGCAGCGGTGGAAGAGCGCCTCCGTGATCACGGGACGACCGCCGAAGACACCATCTGGACGGAACACGCCAGGCAAGCCACCGCCCAGGTCGCGATCGCCAACGCCATCACCAGCCTCCGCCTCTGCTCGACGCTGGACTGGGCCGATTACGTCGAACACGTCAGCCTCATCGAGCAGGTGCTCCAGCGCGACCCCGCCGGGGTGTACAGCAACATGGATTTCCTGAGCCGTGATCTCTACCGACACGCGGTGGAGGATCTGGCCGAGCCGACCGGCGAAGCCCAGCTCCGCGTCGCGCTTCGCACCGTCGAAAGCGCCCGTCAGGCGGCCGAGATCGATCCGTCCGGGCGAGCCGCTCACGTTCACGTCGGATACCACCTGATCGGCAAGGGTCGCCCCGATCTCGAAACCGACGTGGAGTACCTTCCACGCCTGGCCGAGCGCCTCCGACGCGTCGTCTTCTTCTACGCCACCGAGATCTACCTGGGATCCATCGGAGTCATCACGGGGCTGTTGCTCGCCTGGGCCGCGTCGTACGCCGGCCTGTCCCGCGAGGCAGCCTGGCTACACCTGTGTGCGGCGGGACTGCTCGTGTTCCCTGCCAGCGAGTTCGCGATCGCGCTCGTGCAGCGGCTGGCGGCGCGGGTGGTGCCGCCACGGCGCCTCCCCCGCCTCGACTGCTCCGGCAGCGTTCCCGAGCACGCGCGGACCATGGTGATCGTGCCCACGCTCCTGACTAGCGTGACCGGAGTGAACGAGCTGATGGAGCACCTGGAGGTCCAGGCGCTCGGCAACCTCGATCCCCGCATCCACTTCGCAATCCTCGGCGACTTCGCCGACGCGCCCGCCGCGGAGATGCCGGAGGACGAGAGCATTCTCGCCGCCGCGCGCGCCGGAATTGACGCCCTCAACGCCCGGCACGGCGAGGGACGGACCGATCGCTTCTACTTGTTTCATCGCGCGAGGCGATGGAACCCGGGAGAGGGTTCGTGGATGGGCTGGGAACGGAAGCGAGGCAAGATCGAAGAGTTCAACCGGCTGTTGCGCGGCGCGACCGACACCAGCTTTCGGGTCCAGGTCGGCGACTTGAGCGTCCTGCCGAGCATCCGGTATTGCCTCACCTTGGATAGCGACACCCGCCTCCCGCGCGACGCCGCGAAAAAATTGATCGGCATCATCGCGCACCCGCTCAATCGCCCGCACTTCGACCCCGGTCTGCGACGCGTCACCGAGGGGTACGGCATCCTGCAACCGCGCGTCAGCGTCACCATGGCAAGCGCCGCGGGATCACGATTCGCCAGGGTGTACGCGGGCCACACCGGGGTCGATCCCTATACCACTGCGGTGTCTGACACCTACCAGGATCTCTTCGGGGAGGGGCTGTTTACGGGCAAGGGCCTCTACGACGTGGACACATTTATGGCCGCGCTGGACGGGAGGGTGCCCGAGAACGCCCTGCTCTCGCACGACCTGTTCGAGGGCCTCTACGCGCGCGCCGCGCTGGTGACCGACGTCGAAGTGGTGGACGACTATCCGTCGAGCGTGCTCACCCACGCCCGGCGCCAGCATCGGTGGGTGCGGGGCGACTGGCAGATCCTCTTTTGGCTCTTTCCCGTCGTGCCCACCCGCCAAGGCCTGGAGCGCAACCGGTTGCCGCTGATTTCGCGATGGAAGATCTTCGATAATCTTCGCCGCAGCCTGGTCGCCCCGGCCACGGTCGCCTTCCTCGCTCTGGCCTGGACCAGCCTGCCGGGACATCCGGCGGTCTGGACAATGGGTGTCCTGGCCGCCCTCGCCTTCGGGCTCTACCCCCTGCTGCTCCGAACCATCGCCGGCCCCAGGAACCAACAGCAATGGGGCGTCTTCCTGCGCGAAAACTGGGAGGACGTGGAGACCGCGGCCGCGCAAGTGCTGCTCCAGGTCACGCTGCTGGCCTACCACACCTACGAGATGCTCCACGCGATCGTGCTCACCCTCGTCCGGTTGGTGATGACCCAGCGCCGGCTCCTGCAATGGGAAACCGCGGCCGCTGTCGCAGCCCGGGCGGCCCGTCTCGCGCGCAGGGTCCGGGTTCTTGCGTTCGCCGGGTCGATGATCGCCAGCCCCGTCATCGCCGCGGTGATCCTGGTCGCGATCCTCGCGTTGCGCCCGTCCTCCATGTCGGTGGCCGCGCCGCTGCTGGTCCTATGGACGGCCGCGCCGTTCGTCGCGTACTGGTTGAGCCGGCGGGTCGCGCCACGACGAGTGCACCTCGACCGGGAGGACCGGCTGTTCCTGCGGCTCATCGCGCGCCGTACGTGGCGGTACTTCAACACGTTCATGGGCGCCGAGGATCACGGTCTGCCCGCCGACAACGTCCAGGAAACGCCGGGTCCCACGGTGGCCCACCGGACCTCGCCCACCAACATCGGGCTGGGCCTGCTGTCGACCCTCGCCGCCCACGACCTCGGTTTCATCCGCACTCCGGAGTTGATCGATCGAATCGAGCGGGCGATGACGACCCTGGAGGGACTCGAGCGGTGGGAAGGTCATCTCTTGAATTGGTACGATACCCGGAGCCTGACCCCCCTCTCCCCCCGGTACGTCTCAACCGTGGATAGCGGCAACCTCGCGGGCGCGCTCCTCACGTTGGCCGGGGGCCTGCGCCAATTGGCGCGAGAACCGCAAACGCCGAACCAGATTGTGGCCGGCCTGGCCGACACCACCGAGCTCCTCCGAATCTCATTGGACGCGGTCGCGGGCGCTCCGCCGCCGGTGGGCGACCGGCTGGCTGGACTCGTGGTGGAGACGCAATCGGTGCAGCGGCTCCTGATTGCGCCCGAGGACGCGGAACGACGACTCGAGCAACTCGAACAGTTGGTCCCCTCGTTCCGCGCAGCGATCGACCGGCTCGACGTCGGACTCGACGCCTCTCACGCGGTGCGCGAAGTGGCCTACTGGGCGACGGTCTTGGCCCATGCCATGTCCGGCGACCCTGCTCAGGATGGCGCTCGCCCTGAGCTGGTCGAAGGGTGGCTCCACCTTGGCGAGCTGGCCGCCGCACGGGCCGCGCGTGTGAACGAGCTCGCCGATCGCGCGCTGGCGTGCGCCGACGGGATGAAATTTGGCTTCTTGTACGACGCCCAACGGAAGATCTTCTCGATCGGCTACCGTCTCGCCGACGCCGACGGGCCCGGCCGCCTGGATCTCTCCTATTATGATTTGCTCGCTTCGGAAGCCCGGCTGGCCAGCTTCATCGCGATCGCCAAAGGCGATGTGCCCGAAACCCACTGGTTCCACCTCGGGCGCCTCGTCACCAGCGTGGACGGAGCCCCCACGCTGCTCTCCTGGAGCGCCACGCTATTCGAATACCTGATGCCGCTGCTGATGATGCGACGGTATCCCGATACGCTGTTGGATCAGTCGTGCCGGATGGCCGTGCGCCGCCAGATTGACTACGCAAGCCAACAGGGCGTGCCGTGGGGCATCTCGGAGTCCGCGTTCAACCTCGTCGACGCGCACGGCACCTATCAATACAAAGCGTTCGGCGTGCCCGGATTGGGGTTAAAGCGGGGGCTCGGCGACGATCTGGTGGTCGCGCCGTACGCCACTGCCCTGGCCGTCATGGTGGACGCGAAGGAGGCGATCCAGAACCTGCAACGGCTCTCCGAACGCGGGCTGGATGGACCGTACGGCTACTACGACGCCATCGACTTCACCCCACGCCGGACCGACGAGGCCGATCCCCGACCGGGTCCCCGACCGCACGGCTCGCACGGCGTCGTCGTGCAGGCCTACCTCGCCCACCACCAGGGCATGACCCTGGTCGCCCTGGCCAATACCCTCCTGGGGTCTCCGATGGTGGAGCGCTTCCACGCCGACCCGCGGGTGCAGGCCACCGAGTTGCTGCTCCAGGAGCGCGTGCCGCGCCACCTGCCGATCACCCAACCTCGACCGGCCGAGGAAACGCGGGTCGCCGCCCCGGTGCCGCCCCAGGCGGTGCGCCGGTTCCGGTCGCCTCACACGTTGTACCCTCACGCGCACTTTCTCTCCAACGGCAACTACACCGTGGTCATCACCAACGCGGGAGGGGGCGCCAGCCTCTGCCGCGGCCGCGCGGTCACGCGGTATCGGGAGGATCCGACCCGCGACCTGGGGAGCCAGTTCATCTATCTTCGCGACGTCCGCAGCGGGTCGGTGTGGTTCGCGACCGCTCACCCGACGGGCGGCGCGCCCGACAACTACCTCGCCACGTTCTTGGCGGAGAAAGCGGTGTTCCACCGCCGCGACGACGAGATCGAGACGCAGCTCGAGATCGCGGTGTCGGCGGAGGACGACGTCGAGGTCCGACGCCTCTCGGTCACCAATCGCAGCGACCGCCCGCGCGAACTCGAAGTGACGAGCTACGCGGAGATCGTGCTGGCTCCGCCCGCTGATGACCTGGTCCATCCAACCTTCAGCAAGCTCTTCGTGGAGACCGAATACCTCCCCGAGAGCGCCGCCCTGCTGTGCGCCCGCCGACCGCGCGCCAACGACGAGCCGGGGGCGTGGGCGGTGCACGTCCTCAGCGTGGAAGGACGCATGCAGGGACCGGTCGAGTGGGAGAGCGATCGGTCTCGCTTCCTCGGACGCGGTCGCGGCCCCGATAACCCGATCGCGCTCGATGGACGAGCCCTCTCGGGCACCGCCGGGGCGGTGCTCGATCCCATCGTGAGCCTCAGGACGCGCATCCGCCTCGCCCCCGGCGGCTTCGTGCGCCTCTCGTTCGCCACCGGAATGGCCTTGAGCCGCGAAGCCGCTCTGGTCCTGGCCCAGAAATACCACGACCCCAGCGCGCAAGGCCGGACCTTCGCGCTCGCCCTCACCCACGCGCAGATCAGACTCCGACACCTGGGTATCTCCAGCGACGAAGCCCAGCTCTTCGATCGCCTGGCCTCCCGCGTGTTATACACCGACCGCTCGTTGCGCGCGGCCCCGGAGGTGTTGGCGCGCAACGTCCTGGGCCAGGCGGGGCTCTGGGCCCACGGAATCTCCGGTGACCTTCCGATTCTGTTGGTGCGTGTGGTCGACGAAGACGACCTGCCCCTCGTCCGCCAAGTCTTGCAGGCCCAGGAGTATTGGCGAATGAAGGGACTGAGCGCGGATGTCGTGATCGTCAACGAGCACCCGGTCAGCTACTTAAACGAAATGCACGCCGCGCTGGTCGCGCTCCTGGAAAGCGGTCCGTGGGGAGCGTGGAAACACCGTCCGGGCGGCATCTACCTCCTGCGTGGCGACGGCATGGCCGAGGCCGAGCATCTCCTACTCGCCGGCGTGGCCCGAGCGATCGTCAGCGGCGACCGCGGGGCGCTGGCCACCCAATTGGATCGACCCTATCCGGAGCCGCAATGGCGGGACGCCTTCGAACCCGCCGGCGTTCGAAGGTCGGCCCTCGTCCCTCCCCAGAAGCCCGTCGAGGTTCCCGCCCTCACCCTCGCCAACGGGATCGGCGGGTTTGCCGACGGGGGACGGGACTACGTGATCGTCCTCGAAGGAGATCGCGAGACCCCGCTGCCGTGGGTCAACGTCATTGCCAACCCTCACTTCGGCACGGTGATCACGGCCTCGGGGTCCGCCTATACCTGGGCGGAGAACAGCCGCGAGAATCGCCTGACGCCCTTTGCGAACGACCCGATCAGCGATCCCACCGGTGAAGCCATCTTCCTGCGGGATGAGGACGCGGGCGACGTGTGGTCGGCCACGCCGGGCCCCATGCGGCGATACCCTGAGACCCCTCGTTTCGTCATCCGCCACTCGGCCGGAGTCTCGAGTTTTGCCCACGCCGACCGCGGTCTGGTCCAGGAGCTCGCCGTCTTCGTCGCCGCGGAAGATCCCGTCAAGATCTCCGTGCTGACCCTGACCAACGCGAGCGGGGACACCCGGCGGCTCGGTGTGTTCGCCTACAACGAATGGGCGCTGGGGCCACCCCGCGCCGCGGAGTCTCGTCACGTGGTGACGGAATTCGACGTCGTGACGGCGGCGGTGCTGGCGCGGAACCCCTATCACCCGGAGTTCGCGGGCCGGGTCGCGTTCGCCTACGCCGCTGAGGGCCTGGCCTCGGCCACCGGCGACCGCATGGAGTTCGTGGGCCGCAACGGGTCGCTGTCGCACCCCGCGGCGCTCGACCGTGAGGCGCTCTCCGGACGATTCGGAGCCGGCTTCGATCCCTGCGCCGCGTTGCACGTGGCCATCACCCTCGCGGCCGGCGAGACCCGTTCCCTCGTGTTCCTTCACGGCCAGGGGAAGGATCTGGATCACGTGCGAGACCTGGTTCGCCGCTTCGGCCACGCGACCGGCGCACAGGCGGCCCTCGACGCGGTGCGTCGGTCCTGGGACGAAACACTTCACGCGGTTCAGGTACAGACCCCCGACAACTCGTTCGACCTGCTCTGGAACCGATGGCTGCTCTATCAAAATATCAGCTGCCGGCTGTGGGCGCGCTCGGCCTACTCTCAACCAGGGGGCGCCTACGGATTTCGCGACCAGCTCCAGGACGTCATGGCCCTCGCGTGGGCCCGCCCCGATCTCTTTCGCGAGCACCTGCTCCGAGCCGCGAGCCGCCAATTCCTCGAGGGCGACGTGCAGCACTGGTGGCACGAGCCCAGCGGACGCGGCACCCGCACCCGGTGTTCGGACGACCTGCTCTGGCTGCCCTACGCGGTCGCCCATTACGTGGAGACGACCGGAGACCACGCCGTGCTCGATGAAGTCGTCCCCTTTCTGGCCGCTCCGCCGCTGGCGCCCGGAGAGCAGGAGGCGTACCTCCAACCTCAGATGTCGAGCGAGTCGGCGTCGCTGTTCGACCACTGCGTGCGTGCGATCGACAAGGGCCTCACCATCGGCGTCCACGGCCTCCCGCTGATCGGCAGCGGGGACTGGAACGACGGCATGAACCGGATCGGCTATCAAGGACGCGGCGAGAGCGTGTGGCTGGGATGGTTCCTCTATGCTGTCCTGACCCGGTTCGCGTCGGTGTGCGAGAGCCAGGGCGAGATGGAGCGGTCCGCCCGGTACCGGCACGAGGCGGTCCGATTGGCGGGCATGCTCGAACTCGCGTGGGACGGCGATTGGTACCGCCGCGCGTACTTCGACAACGGCGCACCCGTGGGCTCGGAACAGAACGACGAGTGCAAGATCGATTCGATCGCGCAATCCTGGGCGGTTCTCTCGGGCGCCGCGCCCCTCCATCGCGCCGAGCGCGCAATGGACGCGGTGCGCGCGCATCTCGTGCAACGGGGCGCCCGCGTGCTGTTGTTGTTCACGCCGCCGTTCGACCGCTCATCCCAAGATCCCGGTTACGTAAAGGGCTATCTGCCCGGGATTCGTGAAAACGGCGGACAGTACACCCACGCCGCGCTCTGGACCGTGATGGCGGTCGCACGGTTGGGCAGCGGGGATGAAGCCGTCGAACTGCTGCACATGCTCAATCCGATCAACCATGCGCGCACCCCCGCCAACGTCGAGCGCTACAAGGCCGAACCCTATGCGGTCGCTGCCGACGTCTACGCCCACCCCGCCCACGCCGGACGGGGCGGCTGGACCTGGTATACCGGCTCGGCGGGCTGGATGTACCGCGCCGGACTGGAGAGCATCCTGGGTCTCAGGCGGAAGGGCACCCATTTTGAGATGGACCCCTGCATCCCCACGGCCTGGCCCGAGTATTCGCTGGTCTGGCGGATCGATGGGAGGCGGGGCACCCGGTACGAAATCACGGTCCTCAACCCCAAACGTCGCTGTCGAGGTATCTCGGAGGCCGAGCTCGACGGCGTGCCGGTGAACCCTGTGGAGATTCCTTTGATCTTAGACGGCAACACCCACCGGGTTCGGGTGGTGTTAGGAGATATTCAGTCGGGATAGATAGGACGCGGGGCCAGAGGGGGTCAGCCCTTGACTTGTGACAACCTCATGCTCAGGCCGGATACCTGAAAGACGTCGAAGCCCGGCGGCCTGTCACATGTCAGGGGCTGACCTCAACGACACGTTCGTTTGATCTGTTCTCTGACGTCGCGGCGATGCGCCTTCATTTGCCCTAGGAGTGTGTCCGAGTATTGGGGTATTGGAGCCTGTTCAGGAGTGGTCAGATGCAAGGCGGAGCGAGGAATCCCCCCGGAGCGTACTGAGTCGTACGTGAGGAGGGATTCCGAAGCGACAACGCCGCAGATGGCCACTCATGGACAGGCTCCTACGGCACTTGCAGGATCGCAGCCTTGGTCGCGTCGATGAGCGGGGCGGGGTAGAGGCCGATGAAGAGGACGGCCAGCGTCGTGACGATCAGCGCCAGCGAGGCGGCGGGGGAGGTGGCGAGGTCGAAGTCGCGGCCGGGCTCGCGCATGTACATCACCATCACCACGCGCAGGTAGTAATAGGCCGACACCGCGGAGAGCAGGACGCCGACCACGGCCAGCCAGACCAGGCCAGCCTCGACAGCGCCCATGAAGAGGTAAAACTTCGCCACGAAGCCGGCGGTGGGCGGGAGGCCGGCCAGAGAGAACATGAAGATGAGCATGATTACCGCGGCCACCGGGTTCTTCTTCGCCAGGCCCGTGAAGTCGGCGATGTCCTCGCCCCGCATGCCGCCTTTGCGCAGGATGATGACCACGCCGAACGCGCCCAGGTTCATCAGCGCGTAGATCATCAAATAGAGCATCAGGCTCATCGTGCCCAGGCCGCCGCCGACGATGATCCCGATCAGGGCGTAGCCGGCGTGGGCGATCGAGGAATAGGCGAGCATGCGCTTGATATTGGTCTGCACGATCGCCACCACGTTGCCCAGGATCATCGTCGCCACGGCGAGCGTGATCAGGATCGGCTGCCAGTGGGCCTTGACCCCCCCCAACGCCTCGGCGAAGACCCGGAGGAAGACGGCGAAGCTCGCGGCCTTGGGCGCGACCGACATGAAGGCCGTGACCGGCGTGGGCGAGCCCTCGTAGACGTCCGGCGTCCACATGTGGAACGGCACCGCTGCCACCTTGAACCCGAACCCGACCACCAGGAAACTCATGCTCAGCAGGAGGCCGGGGTTGTCGACGGCGCCCGCGGCGAAAAACGCGCCGAGCCCCTTGAGGTTCGTCGTGCCGGCGATCCCGTAGAGGATCGAGATCCCGTAGAGGAGGATCGCGGAGGAGAACGACCCCAGGATGAGGAACTTCGCGGAGGCCTCGACCGAGCGGCTCTCGTGGCGCTTAAAGCCCGCCATGATGTAGAGCGAAATCGAAAGCAGTTCGAGCCCGAGATAGACCATGATCAGGTCGCCCGCCGAAACCATGACCATCATCCCCGCGGTGGCGAGCAGGATGAACCCGTAGTATTCGCCGAGGTGGATCTTCTCGATCTCGAGGTACGTCATCGAGAGCAGGATCGTGAGCGCCCCGGCCAGGTAGACCAGCATTTTGAAATAGGTGGCGTACGGGTCGAGCGTGAACATCCCGCTGAAGATATCGGTCTCGACCGCGGCCAGCTTCCAACTCCCGTAGAACGCGACCGCGAGGATGCCGATCGCAAAGTAGCCGAGCTTGTCCTTCTCGTGCTTCGGGATCGCCAGATCGAACAGGAACAACGCGCAGGCGCCGATCGTGAGCACGATCTCGGGCGCGATGAAGACGAGTTGGTTCCAGGAAAAGTTCATGCGCGCTCCTCGCTCACGATGCGAACACCGAGCGGACCGCGCCCCACAGCTCGGACCACGACAGCGCCGCCTGCGAGCCGGTTCCGACCCGGGTCTGATCGATCAGGTGGTTCACCGACGCGTGCAGCACGTCGAGCACGGGACCCGGATACAGGCCGATCCAGAAGACCGCGACGACCAGGGGGGCGACCGTCGCCAGTTCCCTCAGGCTCAGGTCGGGGTGGCCGGCGTTTTTGGGATTGGCTTCGCCGAACAACACCCGCTGGACCATCCACAGCATGTAGACCGCGGCGAGGATGACGCCCAGCGAGCCGGCGACGGCGTATGCCGGCCGCGTGATGAACGCGCCCAGCAGGACCAGGAACTCGCCCACAAAGCTGTTCGTGCCGGGCAGGCCCAGCGACGAGAGCGAGAAGATCACGAGCATCGCCGCATAGAGGGGCATCGTCCTGGCCACCCCGCCGTAATCCGCAATCAGGCGGCTGTGCGTGCGGTCGTACAGGATGCCGACGCAGAGGAACAAGGCGCCGGTGGTGATCCCGTGGTTGACCATCTGCAACATCGCGCCTTCGATCCCCTGCACCGTAAACACGAAGAGCCCCAGCGTCACGAAGCCCATGTGGCTGACGCTCGAATAGGCGATGAGCTTCTTGAGGTCCGACTGGGCGAGCGCCATGTACGCGCCGTAGATGATCGCGACGACCGAGAGCGCGAGCACGAGCGGGGTGAAGAGCGCCGAGGCGTCGGGGAGCATCGGCAGGGAGAACCGCACGAACCCGTACCCCCCCATCTTCAGCAGCACGCTCGCCAGGATCACGCTGCCCGCGGTCGGCGCCTCCACGTGCGCGTCGGGCAACCACGTGTGGAAGGGGAACATCGGCACCTTGATCGCGAACGCGAGGAAGAACGCCACAAACACCCAGAACTGGAACGCCGCCGGGTACGGCTGACCCATCAGGTCCGGGATCGAAAACGTGTGGCCGCCCTCGAAATAGAGCGCGATCATCGCGACCAAAAGCAGGAGCGAGCCCGCCAGCGTGTAGAGGAAGAACTTGATCGCCGCGTAGATCCGGTTGGGCCCACCCCAGACGCCGATGATGAGGTACATCGGGATCAGCATGGCCTCCCAGAAGACGTAGAAGAGGACGAAGTCGAGCGCGACGAAGACCCCCAGCATCGCGGTCTCCATCAGCAGGACGGCCATCATGAACTCTTTGACCCGCTTGTCGATCGCGTGCCAGGAGCAGAGCACGACGATCGGCGACAGGAACGTGGTCAACAGCACGAGCAGCAGGCTGATGCCGTCCACGCCGACCGCGTAGTTGATGTTGAACGTCGGGATCCACGCGTACTCCTCGACGAACTGGAACGCGTGGGTGCCGCGGTCGAAGGCGATCCACAGCGGGATCGAGGCGACCAGCGTGATCAACGTGGTCCCGAGCGCCAGCCACTTCACGGCGTCGGCGCTGCGCAGCACCATGGCCGCCAGCGCGCCGGCGAGCGGCACGAACACCACGATCGACAGCAGGGGATACCCCGTCTCAACCACCCGACCGCTCCTTATCCGAGGAAGTAGACCCCGACCACCAGCACCGCCCCCAGCGCCATGAACAGCGCGTAGTGCTGGAGCTGCCCGCTCTGCATCACCCGCAGCAGCGCAGCCCACGCCTGGGTGAAGCGCCCCACCCCGTTGACCGCGCCGTCGATGACCGCCACGTCCACGCCGCGCCAGAGGGCGCGCGCGAGCGCCACGGTCGGGCGCACGAAGACGGCGTCGTAGAGCTCATCGACGTACCACTTGTTGAACGACACCCGGTAGAGCGCACCCGCCGCCGACGCAAACCGCTGGGGCAGGCCGGGCGACGCCACGTAGAAGGCGTAGGCCAACGCGATCCCGCAGGCGGCCGCCGCCACCGAGCCCAGCACGCG
>Ga0210377_10000360_pt1 | contig 43129 bp, 65 predicted proteins | sample PLM4_65_b1redo_FD_155480 | JGI IMG/M metagenome (GOLD analysis project Ga0210377, IMG submission 155480) | Groundwater sediment microbial communities from an aquifer in East River, Colorado, USA - PLM4_65_b1 redo | ecosystem: Environmental > Terrestrial > Soil > Riparian zone | place: USA: East...
TCAAAACCCCTTCTGCTGTGATCCAGAATGCACGTGTATGTATGCCATCGTGCGTCCCAAACGCACGGCAAAGTACGCAATTGATGTCAGGTTCCTGGTTCATGCTACAGCTTTTCGAGCCGCGCAAAAAGGCCGCGCGCTTTGTGACAAACGCAAGAGCAAGTCACGTCACCGACCTGGTGTGCACCAGACGCGACCAGCGCGCAACTCTGGCACATCCGTGTCGTCCGCGAACCGTCGGCCATACGGACAGCGAGGATGTCAAAAAACTGCCGGAACGTTTCGACAACCTCGTCGAACATTTCGCGCGGCAGGGAAACCGGCCCGCCTTCCGCGCCTGCCGCGTTGTTGCTCGCCGACTCTGTTTCTGGAAAAAACTGTGAGCTCACAACTCAATCTCCTTGTCGATCGCTGGATCCATATGCGTCACGCCGAGCACATTCGCCCGCGCGGCTTTCTCAGCCAAGGCGCGAAGCGCGTCCCGGTCTTCGATGGAAAGTGCATGAAGATTGAAAGAAGTTGAAGCAATCGAGCCGCTGTGCTCAACGTGCTCTGTCGGCTTGTGCCCTGCGCGGTCAAGGATATCAAAGGCCGACCGCATCTGCACTTGTTCCGCTTTCGCGTTCGCCATCAGGTACGCTACTCGCTCCAAGGCAGGTTTCGCAAGCTCCGCCAGGCGCGTCGCAATCTGCGCGCCTTGCGCGATGACTTGCGAGGTCGCTGCCGCCTGCGCCGCCTTGAACCTCGGCCGCGCCACGATGGCTCCGACGGTCTGCTCATTGATCCCGCAGTTGACCGCGATCCGCCAGTGCGGCCAGCCCATCAAGTAGGCAACAAAAACGCGCAGCTCGAGCGGCGAGAGATTCTCCGGGGCCGGCTGCGCCGAAGGCGTGACAATCTCCGCTACCGCGTCTGCCACGCTTGCGTCCGCAACGACCTCCGTTGCCGCGGCCCCGTTGCCGTTGGCGCTCAAAGCTCCACCTCACGAGTTTCGACTTTTTGCACCTGGCAAATAGCCCGCAATTCTCGCAACGTCGCTGCCAATGCGATGTGCGATGCATTCGCTCGCGTTGGACGAACATGTGACGCCTCGCGTTGGACAGTCCCTTTCCCAACATGCTGTATGTTATACTTTGGCGCGTAAAGTTGAATCAAATTTGCTTCCACTTCCTCTGGCCTGTACTCCTTCGTCCTCAGCCACGGTTTGAGGAACCAAACTTCATTGAACTTCCACATCTTTGCGCGATGCCGCTGCACACGCTTCTTCAACGCTTGCGTCAAGCCTACATAAACCACCTCCCCACTTGCCATCAAAAAGTACACCACTCGTGCAAGAGGTGGCCTACTCTTTGGCCAAGGCAGAAGCTGTAAATTCTCCATCATCTGAGACATTGTACCATAACCGCCCGCTGGTGTCAAGTGCTCTTAAGTCTGCGTAATCGTTGAGGATTTTCGCTGCCATATATGTCCCTAAGAAACTCCCCCGCCTCCCGCTTCACACTTCCCGTGCACAAAAAATTTGGTGAGAATTTTCGCAAGAATTTTCGCGGGGGGTTGCAAGTTCCGTGCCAACCGTTGGCACGGCCTATGGGGTAGGGCTTGTGGCAACAAAGTGACGGTGCGGAGAATCCTTAATGATTCCGCGGGGTTGGCCGCGGCAAAAGTGTAACGCGCGTCAAAAAGGTGACGCTCGCGGGGCGCGCGGCGAGGGAGCACTCGTGGCTAAGTACGCGGAAAAGCTAGGCTTTTGGGGAAAGGGAGGTTTGGCACTTGGTATGCAATAGCATGGTTGTCCGTTCAACGAGAGGGCGCGAGGGAAAAAGCGACGGCGCAAGCCGCGCGGGGTCTACCGACCGGGAGGCGGTGAAAACCGTCTTAGCCGGGCGGCAGGAGCAAAAAGGCTCGGGGGCAAACCCGGGAACCGGAGGCCCACTGTGTGCGCGCCGAAGGAACCCGCCCCGTGAAAGTACCCGTAGCAATTTCGCTACGGGAACTGGAGGCTCGAAGTCTATGGCAGAACCAGCAAGGAGCGCGAAGCAATTCGAGTTCGAAATGGCACAAACGGTTATCAGGCTTTTCGCAAGCCGTTTGAACGATGCTGGGAGGAAGGTGGCAACGGACTACGTTGCTACCCTCCGCAAGGAAGACGCGAAGGCGGAGCTTCCGACCATGAGCAAGAACGGGAAGGAAGTTCCCATCTTGCCGGTCGGAGTCAACTTCCCCTACCCGAAAGGCGGGATTGAGCAGTACATCGAACCCGCTTTCCTCGCCAGCTGGAAGGCAACCTGGAAGGAGCAGGTGCTCGGCCGAGGGATCAAGGTGGACTTGGACCTTGACAAGTTCATCCAAGGGCAGGCGCGAATCGACCTGAATCGAGACAGAACGCCTGTCGCAGAGGCAAGGTTCTACGAGACGACGACGGACGCGAAGGGTGGCACGAAGGCTGCCCCGAAGACCAAGAACGTCGGCGCAGCTCTGTAGGCCAACGAGAGGAGAGGGGCGAAAGCTCCTCTCCTCCGCCTTCCCTTTTTTTGTGCGCCACCCGTGCTCTTACGAACCTAAGGTCAAGCAGAAAGAGCGTTCCTAAGAGCACTCGCGCTCTTCTGAACCAAAGGTCAAGGCGCCCCTCGCGCCCCGCTCTTTTGCGCGGCCGGTGGAGCCTTTTTGCAGGGTGCAAAAAGAGACTTCTTCAGCTCTCACCCCCGTCCTTCCGAGCCCAAGGTCAAAGGCGTTGTGCTGGGGACATAAGTGTCACTTGACAAACCCTCCTTGATATGATACTATGGCTCTACAATATGATCATACTACGGTTAACAGCCCCTCTCATTAGCTCACTCGCCTTCGCTCTGGTTGTGAGTCTTTCTGTCTCTCTCTCCTCTCTCTCTCTATGTTCGTCTCTCTCGATCTCACTTGAAGAGAGAGAGAGACTGAGTAGAGAGTGAGAAGAAAGAGCGCTAAAGAGCCAAAGAACAAGCGCGAGCGGAAGGGAGCAAAAGAGAGGGGCTGTTAAGGATAGGATCATGGGAGCATAGGAGCATAGGAGCATAGCCGCGCAAAAAGAAGGAGAGCGCGCCGCGCAGGGGGAAGGAGAGCGCTGATGCGAAAGGACAGAGCAGAAGAGTCGCACGTGGTTTACTACCTTTTGAAGGAGGGAAAAAGAGTTTACATAGGTTGCGCCTTCGAAGTTGCGCAACGCTTGCAGTGGATTAGGAGAGATCATCCAGACTGGAGTTGGGACGGCTGGGCAACAACAGAGCCGTTCAGTAGCAAGAGAAAAGCGCACGAGTTTGAGAGGCAAGAGATCAAGCGCTGGCAGCCGGAGTACAATGTGGGTTCAACACAGAAAGATCACAGAGGCGACAATTTCCGCGAGAGCTAAGTAGGAGAGAGAATGAGAAAGAGCAAAGAACTACTAGGTCTCATGGCGTTTAAGTTGACAGACAAGGAATACGCGCAGCTTGCGGTGCATGCATCGGTTGTGAACATAAGCATGGGAGAGCTTCTAAGGACGTTGATTAGAAAGCTGCCAGATGTAGAGCCAGAGCTGGTCGCAAGGTGGGCAGGGCACAGGAAACGCTCGGGACATGAAAAGCAAGCGTTGAGTTTGGAGACAATTGAGAAGCGGCTAGCGGAGGCTAGTACTCGAGCCGCGCAACTTGGCGAAGACGGGCAGCCTGTGGCGTCGTTTGAGGAGCAGTACTATGATGAGGTGAGAAAGGCGAAGCTTGAGGATGCTGCCGCGCAAATGCGGGCGCTCAATGTGTTTGGGGACCAGACTGGCAAGCTGTCGATGTTGGAGGAGGCAGAGCTGCAAGAGGCGGCCGCGGCGGGCGACGAGGAGGCAAAGGCCAAGTGGGAAGCCTACGTAGAGAAGTTCAAGAAGAAAGCGAGGACGGAACTATGAACATTGACAAAGTCAAACTCGAGGTTCACCTTTCACCGAAGGCTGCCGACCAGCTCGCTTGGCTCACGCGGGCCATCTTTAACTGTGACAGCCGCGCGGATACGGTGCTCGAAAGAGCGATTGATGATATGTATGTGAGTCTTGTGAAGGAGCTCTAGCATGGGAAAGGACAGCCCTAGAGGTGATCGTGTGCTTTGGTTCTTGGACTCCGACTTGCTCACAGTCAGAGTCTTTGCCGCGCGGAACGGGGCGACTGGTAGGTACGTCTTGCTGCACCTTGTCGGCCAAGCGCGCCTTGCCGCGGACGACCAGATTGAGCGCTACGCAAAAGCGCCAAGGCACAGGCACACTTTTAAGTCTTCCGAGTTCGCCTGCTTGCCGCACGAGCATATGCACGACGTTGCCGCGGCACGGCATGAGTTCCTCAACGACGTCCTTTCCGCTCTGATTCACAAGGCACTCGGGCCGACGCCAGCGCGGCCAGGCAACGCCATGGACGAAGACTGGACCTGGTACGCACAGATGCAACTCTCTGGGCGCTACGCGGAGCCGACCTTTGACGCGTTCTTACAGGGAAAAGACCGAAAATGGCAATAAGTTCTCATAAATGGGAACTCGCGTTTTCGCTTGCGTTTTCAAGGGGTTACGCCCACTTGACATTCGCCTGTGGATCGGGCATAATGCGCTCACAGTCACAGATTGGCGAATAACTCGCCAGTCACAACGCGCGCCAGAAACGCGCAGGAGGAAGAGAAACATGAAAGACGTAACGGTACGAACCACGATCGACGCAGCGGACACAAAGGATGGCAAGGAGTTCACCGGCGGCCGGACCTTCCCGTTCCCCGACAAGATCGACGAGCGGCCCGCGTGGGAAGCCACCTACGCCAAGCTCGCGAAGGAGAAGAGCTGGACCACGGCGCCGGACTTCCTCGCGGACGCGGAGACCGGCTTCCGCATCCGGGTCGGCAAGGAGATTCGGGAGAAGGCCCGCGCCGCGTATGGGAAGGACGAGGCAGCAAAGCCGGCGGGTGAGCGCAAGGAGACCCCGGTCGGGACGGTTCTCTAGGCCAGCTGCCGCATGAGGTAGCGAAGCAACCTCAAAGCTGGAGAAGGGGGGCAAGCTGCAAGGCTTGTCTCCCTTTTTTTGACCTGTAGGTGCACTAAACCTTTTTGCAACGTGCAAAAAGAGCCATTTTGTTTTGGTGGGTAAAATGGCATTTCTGGAATCGCGTTTTCCCTAGCAATTTCAATGGGTTGCGCCCGCTTGACATACCCGGCCCCCGTATGCTACAATGTAGTCGATGCTGAATCTCTGGACACGCGCTGAAACGGATGCCGCGGGGAACTGCGGCCAACAAGGAGGCTCACATGGAAGTGACAGAAGCCAACTTTGCCGCGCGGATCAAACGCAAGCGAGCAGCGAAAGCCGCGCACGAAGGGCGCGCAGAGCTCGCCCGCTCGAGGCAGGGCGCAAAGGACCGGCTCAACAAAGCTGTTGAGAAGATTCGTTCCATAGGCCGAAGCGGTTCCTCCGCCTTCGCTCCACACCTTGACCCTAAGCTTTCCAACCTTCCTGAAGAAGACGAGCGCTCATCCCAGGTCTTTGCCTTGCCGCCCGATGACGAGGACAAGGTCCAGGCGCGCTTGACGCTTGAGTTCCGCCTGCCGAAGTACCGACTTACCTACCGCGTTGGTCAGCAACTTGGCCTTGACGAGGCTCTCGTTCAGAAAGTCCTCGCCGCGGTTCCCCTCCTTTTCCCCAAGATTTCGACCGAGAAGCGCCTAGCCGAGCGGTGGATCCGAGAGATCTACGCCGGCGAGGTCAAGAAGCTGCCCTCTGACCGCCGCGGCGACCGCGCCCGTCACGACTCGCGAGTCAAGCATCAGAAGGCTGGCCTGGCCTCCAAACGCGCCATCGCCGTCGAACTCTAGCAAAGAAGGAGGAAGCATGACGGTTTCTATGAAGTGCCGCGACTGCGGCGAAGTGCCTGGCACCTGCGACCGCTGCGAAACTGACAGCACATGCGCGTGTTGCCCATGTGAGTGCGAGTATGTAGACCCTTCACCCAAGGCGCGCGAAAGCATGAAGCGCTACGACCGCGCAGCAGAGCGACGTGAGCGCGCGGACGAGCTTCCAGAACAAGAGTAAAAGGAGAAGACGCATGATTGCATTCTGTTTGCATACCGCCTATGGAAAGCGCGCCCTCGCTCTCATCATGTACGACTTCGACGGCGACATCTACTGTGCAACCTCTGACTACAACACGAACGGCTTCATCCAAAGCTGGATGTGCCAAGGTTGAGCTTCCTCATGGTGGATCCCTCACTCGACCTTAGCCTGGGCGACCCTAATTGCAGGGTCGCCTGGAGTAAGGTTGGCCCACGCAACCGCCGCTGACGCGGCAAGGAGGAAAACGTCATGAACATCGGAGTTCCCCAAAAAGTTCACGAGATTGTTCCGCTCCAAGAGCCGGTTCCAAGACCGGCGCTACCTGCCGAGCCGAGCGAGCCTATGCGCCAGCCCGTGAAGGAGCGCGAACATGTCGACCGTTGAGTTTGGCTCAACGCCTTTCATCGGCTGGCGGTGCTGGAAGCTCATGCTTCCGGCCTACATCGGTGATGCGAATGGCACTTGCATCTGGGAGCCGCAGACGCGGCAGGATGCTTATTGCCGTTTCAACGACAGAGCATTTCATCCCCACGCCGCGCCACAATTTGATTGCACCTGTGGCATCCATGCCGCGCGCACTTTGGACGACTTACTCCGGATGGGCTACACGCACGGACGCTACGCAGTTGTTGGTACAGTTGCTCTTTGGGGCAAAGTCGTGGAATGCGAGAACGGTTTCAGGGCGCAGTTCGCCTACCCAACGGAGCTTTTCTACAACTTCAAGCCAAAGACTCTCAACAACCAGGCGCAAGAACTCGTCGCAGCTGACCTTCTCGCGTTCCGCATCGGCATGCGGTATGGGGTGGCTTGCACCGTCAGAGCGTTTGAGTCAGATCAAATGTCTTTCACACCGGCATCACCTGCACTGGTTGCGAGCAAGCGCAAAACTCGCCTGCAGAAGCCGGCGGTTGCACTTTAAGGAGGCGCGATGGGCCATGAACTTTGAACTTGACACCGTTGTTTTGCTGACCATTCTCGACGGCTGCATTTGGCTTGTTGTGGCAGACCTACTTTTTCACTTGGTGGCGTCATGACTTGCGAAGAAAAGCTTGCAGCGATTCGTGCGTTGGTCTGCCGCGAGCCAAAGCTCGAGAGCGCGGACCAGTCGCTCAACTACGCCTGGGACACACTCGACAAGATCATGGAGGTCTTGGACAAGTGAGCTGCGCGGACTGCGGCAGCCGCGCCACACGCTGTTGGCCTGGGTATTTTAGTGGCAACAGGTCTTGGTTCTTGTGTACCAAGTGCCTGAATGTCCACGCAGACAACGCGCGGCAAAGGTTCCTTGACCGCTGGGAGCAACTGCCTAGCAAACGTGAGGAGAAGTAGCAACGTGTCAGAGCCGCGGACTTGACGGTCCGCAGGAGGCAAAGATGACAAAAACCTGTCCGAAAACCTACGAGATCTACGAAGACCGCCTCGTTAAACGCTGGTTTTGTCGGTGCCATGGAGAACGCGCGCAAGGCAAGCGTGTCACTGATGAACTCAAGTACGAGATGTTCGTCGGTGGCAATGACATCCGAGAGATCTACATCAAGAAGGGCACGATTCAAGCACTTAAAGCTCTTCGCTTTGCGCTTGCTTCTGATCTACGAACAGCCAAGGACAAGCTTGACAGCTGGCGCGGAACGTCACGAACGACACGGAGGGCATCAGTTGACGCCGACATTTGTTGCACCACTTGTCAACCTGCCGCGACGTGCAAAGGAGACTGTGGTTGCCATGACTGAGCTAAGCGACGAGACGCGGGCGAAGATCCGCGACCAAATAGGCCGATACTCTCGATCCATCTTTGCGCTAGACGGCACGGGTGAGTTTCTTGAATCACTGCGTCTCGTCGCTGAAGCCACAGTGGCAGAAAAAGAACTAATGAGATTCAGGGACGAGTTTCCAAAAGCGGTGGCCGAAGTGGCGCGGCTGCGGAAGGAGAATGGCCGTCTGGAAGATCAGCTACAACGGACGCAGACCTACGAGGGTAACATTGCTGCGGCCCTGCTAGAGAAGGATCAGTTCATCAAGTTTACGGAATCGAATAGGGATGAGTGGGCGAAACGAGCAGAGGAGCGCCTAGAAGAAGTGTTTCGGCTGCGGGCCTTCGCGGAGTGGGTGCGACCTGAGTTGCGGCAGTTCGCTTTACGGATGGAGGAACGGCTGCGGGCAAACGATCACAAGTCGCACTGGGCGAATAGCACTGAAGACATGCTTTTTGTTCGCCTCGAAGAAGAACTTGAAGAACTGAGGGGGGCGGTGGCGGTGGGCATGAAAGACGCGGTAATTCATGAGGCAGCGGATGTAGCCAACTTCGCCATGATGTTGGCGGATAACTCAGGCCGTCTCGGCGAGAGCACCGCACCGGAGGGGAAGTGATGGACAACAAAGACTGTGGATGCCCGATCACGACAGGTGGACAGGTTCATGGCCTCGAATGCCGTTTCTCCAGGACTGGCGCCAGCACTTCTAGTTTGGCTTGCGTTCATCCCTACGCCCGCATTCGGCAAGCCCTGATCTGCATGGATTGTGGAACGGAAGTCGGCTTGGCGCACATCATTGGCAACCCAGTCGAATGCGTGACCAGCAGCTCGTACTATCTCACGGAATGGAACTCGACGCTCGAACACGCCATCAGGTTCAATCCAGAGCATACATGCCGAAGTGATAGATGCTCTCATCCTTACGTCGGAACGGGCAAGTGATGGACACCGCCGACGAGAAGGCTAGGGAGCTGCTGCCGTGCCTGAGCAGGGTAAAACAAGAATGCCCGCCGGATTCCATCGTGCCATGTGCTGTGTGCCGCCTGCGCCCCGCCGTCGCCGCTACGCTGCGGGAGCGGGAGGTCGCCCGTGACGCGCTGGCGGCGGCGCTGGTGACTTCGATCCGCACATTACGACCAGACTTGCAAGATGAATATGCCGAGATCCTCGACGCGCACGCGCCGGGATGGAGGGAGAAGTGAGAGCCTGCTCATGTCACTAAGTAAATTCTTTCACAGCGCAACCTCTGTTGCGCAAACCGCGCTGGAAGGCGCAAGGAGGCTAAGGAAATGGAACACAAAGGAGTTCTCCTCAGTATCGAAGACGCACTCACACAGATTAGAGAGTACCGCGAAGCTTTGCTCAGGATGGAAGCAGACCTCATTGCGCTCAACGCTGTGGTTGAGTTCAAAGAGCTCAACGACATCCCATGTGAACTTCTTCGCTACGCACACTCGCTTGAATTCTATGTCGCGAAGGGTGCGGATGCCCGCCGCATGATCAAGAGCCTTGGCGGCGAGTGGAACAAGCAATTTGACGAGAGCACTGGCAAGTTCGGCTTTCATCGAACTGAAGCTGTCGCGGGCTACATGATCCACATCGTTGCGCCTCCATCGAAAACCTGCGAGATCAAGGTTGTCGAGGAGGAAGTTACCGCGACCACGACGGTCACGAAATTCGTTCCCGTCGGGAACTGCGGCTCGATTCTTGACGATAGCGATTAGCTCATGACTAAAGAAGAGTTTGTCAAGTTTTTCAACATCGTGATTCGGAAGTTCAACGAAAACCACGACGTGGAACTAGGCATCATCATCGTCAACAGAGCGTCGCATGAGGCAGAGGTTCTTTCAAACTTCTGCCCTTTCCACGGACTGGCTGCTGTAGCCGCGCTCTCGAGCCGAATGGCTGGTGAAGCGTACGAGGTTGTAGAAGCGCTCAAAAGTACTTCAGAAGCTTCCGCCGAAAAGCTGGCTGAAGACTTCCTCCGAAACGCATCGCTTGAGAAAGGGAACTAAGCTCATGAACGCTGTCGCGCTGTGTTCAATTCGTTCTCGCTTCTGGATCGCCTCGCAGCACTACTACACGTTCAAAGACCCCGACGCTCGTACCTACTGGCTAGGGCAGGTGCACGCTTGGCGCGCCGCATTGACCTTGCTCCTCGACGACAGCATCGAGAACGTCACTTTTTCATGAAGGGAGTTTCCACATGACAGAAAAGGACACACTTGTTAAGCTCCACGAAACCGTCGCCGCGCTCAACATGATGGCAGACGCAGCGAACAAGCAACTCAAAGCAGCAGAAGTTGTGCTCAACCAGATGAACATCGGCATCGAGGTTATGCTGGAAGAGCCAATCATGCCTGGACTCCAGATGGCCTACGCGAAGGACGACGAAGGCAGCTGGCACATCGTTGCGGTTTTTGAAGATGAGCTCAAAAGGCCATTCAAGATGTCAATGCTCAATGTTGCCCGCCTCGTCCGCATCCATGCCGCCCGGAAAGTTCCTCTCTTGACTGCTGCACTTCTCCATGCAGCCGAGGAACAACTCGCTAAGGCTACTGCACCATGACTGAGCTCACTGAGTCCATCGCGGACGACCCAACGCTCTGTGTGTCCTGCGTCCAGCCTTTTGTTGACGCAGAGCTTCCCTTTGGCACACCCGTCGTTTGCCCAACTTGCTTCCAGAAGCTCGCCTTTGACCGCCTGATGGAGTGGCATGCTGCGCGCTACGAGGCAGACACTCACATCAAGCGGTTTGTTGAACTTATCCAAGGCTTCTCGCTTGAGCTCAAAGAAGCGGAGCTTGTGCACCAGCCTACAGAATTCCCACGTTGCGATCATGGCGTTGCTGTGGTGGCGTGTTGGAAGTGTCGACTCAAACATACAAAGCGAGGAGGCGGCGGAAATGGAAGTCAAGAAGGTGGAGCTGTCAGCATTGACAGTACCGAGCTTTAGGTCGATTCTTTTTGAGCGCCTGGCCGCGCACGGGATCGACCGAGAGATTGGAGAAACAGTCTTGGAGGAGATCACGATCACGACGGCGATCTATATGCACAAGCACCGAAAGCTCGAGCGCGCGGCCATCGACGCGGCGAAGCGGATGGGACACGTCGTTTACCTTGAGCCAGGTGCGCCAACGGAGCCAGCGCAGTCGAGTCCAGCGCCAAAGCAAAGGCCGCCGGCAGTCGAACTTTAAGGAGGACAAGAAGAATGCCAAAACTCATCATCGGCGGCAAAGATGCCGCGGACTACAGCGACGAGGAGCTCATGCAAATGCTTGCGACGCTCCAAGGCAAACGGGTCGAGGATGTGCAAGTCAAGGCCCGCGAGCGAAAGCCGCGGACAGCGAAAGAGATCCGCAAGTATGCAGGGCCGGCGGTCGAGCTATGAAGTTCTGTCCCTTCTGTGGAAGCACGGCGATCACCTTGCTCGTAGATGAGTACGTTACGGGTGTTGTGATGTGCAGGTACGTTTGTGCTGCGTGTCTCGTGCATGGACCACACGCTTCAACCGAGGCACGCGCAAAACAGCTTTGGAACAACCGACACGGATTTCCTGTGTCGCGGACGCCGCCTGAAGGCGGCAAGGGGGCAACATGAACACAACCATTCGTTTCACATTGGAGAAGCCGGCGCGGAAAAGTGGAGGCGACAAGTACGTCGCAAGTGACCACGAGGACTTCAGCATCTACGTGCCGCAGAAGATCAGCCGGACCGCAGGCGAGCCGGCCAAGAAGCTGCTCATCACGATCAGCAGCGAAACGACAGCGGTGGAAGTATGAGCGCGCGGCGGCCCAAAGCGTCGGAAGTCTGGGAAGTTCCTCTCAAGGGTGGCCAATTACGGGTGAGAGCTCTTCCAGGTGCGGAGACGTTGGTGCAACTTGAGGTCATGCTTGAGCAGCCAGCTGCACAGAATGGAATTTCGCTCTTCTCGGATTCTTCAATCGTACTGACTGCCGCCCAGTGGCGGATGCTTTGTGATCTCCGCAACATCATCAAGCTCGCGCGGGCGAAACGGAACACGCCTTAAGCCTTTGCTGGTCCCTTGAAAAGTTCGGAGTGCCGGGGGAACTTGGGTGACCGCCGGCCGAGCCTCCATAGCCGACACCAGCAAAAGGAGGAAAAAGTGGGTGAAGGAGTCGCTATCTTACGGAACAAGCAAGGTACAATTATTCTCATTGTTGAGATCAACGATGAGCTTCGTTTTCAAAAACGAATCAAGAGCACCGAGACGCTGATCATGTTGAAAGACATGATCGATCGCGTGTTGATGCAGAAAGGAGAGACTTATGACTGCTGAGCTCGAGGTCGGACCTGTCCAGCAGCTCGAAGACCATCTTAAGCAGTACGAAGAAGTCTACAGCTACAGCGAACTTGACACCTTCCAACGCTGCCGCCGGAAGTGGTACTACGGCTACGGCCTTCGCCTCGGCGAAGCCGCGCCTGCCGTAGCTGCCGACGCTGGCACCGTGATGCACGCGGCAATCGCGAAGCTCTGGAAAACAAACGACGTGGATCAAAGCGTTGCCGCGCTCAACGAGGTTTATGACAAGCTCTTTGCTTGGGTCGAACCCGCAGGCTTCGACCTCGCGAAGCAGTACAAACGCGACCATCTCCTTAAGGTCTTCCTTCGTTACGGCCTCGATGTGTTTCGAAATGACAAGTTGCCGCCTATCTCCCCTGCGTTCGTCGAGATCGGTTTCATCGTCGAGATGGACGACCCGCGTGGCAAGGAGCCACCTGCCATGCTCTACGGGCGGATGGACTGGGTGGGCAAGAGCGAGATCGACGGCCACGTCGCCCCCGTCGACACAAAAACAACCAAGAGCTGGGGTGCGGACTTCACGGCGCGGTACGATCCAGACATTCAAGGCGATCTCTACACCTACGTGACGAAGCGCTTGCTTCCGAACGAGAACATCCGCGGTTTCTACATCAACGGGATTCTTCTTCAAGTGACGAAGATCGAGTTCAACCGAATCCTCATTCCACGGAAGCAGCTCGACATCGACGAGTTCGAGGCAGAAACGTTCTGGTGGATCACCCAGCTTCGACAGACTCGGGCTGACAAGTTCTACCCCAAGTCAACCAACCAGTGCACCGCCTACGGCGAGTGCCCTTTCCGGAAAATCTGCACTGGCCACATGAATCCCAATACGATCAATCTGTTTCCTCACCGTGGGCCGAAAGGATTCCACTTCACTTCAGGAGACTAGCATGGACAACGAAGTTACCTTCCTCAAATGGCGCCGTCCAGCGGCAGCCGAAGCAAAGGAGACGCTCCATGGCCTTAGCACAGCTTTCTTCCCCACCTCAGATGTTCGACGCCAGCGAGACGCGCTCGAAGAAGCGGAGCCTATTTCAGATCGGGGCTCCTCTCGTGGGCAAAACTCGAGCTCTCCGTACCTGCCCGAAGCCCGTGTGGATCGGAGATTTCGATCAAAATTCCGGCGCTCTCGGGGACTCACCTAAGGGTGAGATTCTTATCTTCCGCTTCGAATCGAAGGGCTCAGCCAAGATCACTCGTGAGCAGCACCGGCCGCAGGAGTCAAATCTCATTCTGACGTTCATCGACTGGGTGAATGGCATCTACGACATGCCGGCCGACAAGGCACCAGGCACCCTCGCCATCGACTCGCTTGACGTGCTTGGCATGAAGTGCATGGAGTTCGTCCTCGCGCTCAACAACCGCAAAGAGCCCGTCTACCAGGACTGGGGCCAGGCAATGGCGAAGATTCGCGAAATTTGTGAAGCCTGCGTTGGGCTGCCCTTCACGAACTTCGTCCTCAACGCACACGAGGCGACGGAGCGGGACGAGTTGCTCGGGAAGATCACAACCATCCCTGACACCATCGGCAAGCTCGCCGGCCAGCTTGGCGGGATGTTCGACGCGACAGTCTGGGCACGAAAGGAGTTGGACCCGAAAACCCAGAAAACGTCCACCATGTGGCTGACCGTGCCGGACGGATTCATCAAGAGCGCAGGCGTGCGAGACCGGGAAACCCCTCGACTCATTCCAGCTGACTGGTCTATTTTGTTTCCTCCCAAAATGGAGAAATAGATGGAACTCTAATAAGGAGGCTCAAAGGTGCACAATCGAAGTCCCCCGCAGTAGCTTTTTTGCATGGTGCAAAAAGGTTTAACTTCACCCAACGGAGGAGAAACGAGATGAAGATTCAACACAATTTGGCGGATGTTCAAGGCTTCGAACTCATTCCCAAAGAGTGGTACCCCGCGCACCCGGTCGAGGCCACGTACGGTGACTCCAAGGCGTCCATCCAGCGCGGGTCGCCAGAGAAGATGTTCACCGTGACCTGGGAAATCGACGAAGGCGACTGGGCCGGGCGGAAGATTCAATTCGACACCATCTCCCTCTCGACCAAGGCCGCCGGCTTTCTCGACGAAGTCCTCGACGCATGCCGCGTGGAGCGTCAGTGTCTCTCCTGCGGCAACACTTTCACCGAGGGTCGCAAGGTGTCGAAGGAGACCAGCAAAATCAACAAGGCTGGCGTTGCCTGCCCGAACTGCAGCGGCCAGGGTCAGACGACCTGGAACGCGGGTCCGGTCGATGACGTGGGTGTCGTTCGGCAGGACGCCGATGGGAAGACTGGCATCTTGAACTGGCGGTGCATGATTCTCATCATCGCGGAGAAGTCCAACAAGCCGGGCGACGTCGACTCTGACGGGCAGCCGAAGATGTACAACCGCGTCGAGCACTACGCGCCGATTCGGCGCTAACGATTCGATGGGTGTCCTTAGGGGAGAACAGCGTGTTCAAACGGCTAGGGACAGTAGGCAAGTAGGTGGGGACTTGCCTTCAAAAGGAGGAAAAGCATGACAAAGAAAGAACGTGAACTCATCAACCGCGCCTACGACGAGGGCCATTCAGACGGACTGCAAGCCGCGCACGACCTCCTGGACAGGCCAGCCGCGCCTACAGCACCTGAGATCGTCAGCCATGCCGATCCACTTGCGCGCGGCATTGAGATCAACCCGCTCGGCGGCCGGCAGAGCAAGGTCGAAGGGAAGTACGATCTCATCGACTGGAACGCGTTCCATAGACTCGCTCATGTACTCAGTCGTGGCGCGGTCAAGCGTGGCGTTGGCAACTGGCGCCTCATTTCGAGACGCGACCATCTTAACCACTTGCTCTTCCACGCGGCAAATGCGCTGGAGCAGATGGACAAGCTCGGCGGCGCCGGCGTGGACGACCTCGTCGTCGAGGAGAACCTCGACCGCGTCTTCTGCCGCGCGATGATGGCGATCGGGGCGAAGCACTAAGAGGTCGCAGATGAAGAACAAAGTCATCGGTTTGCCCAAAGAGCTTAGCTGGTTCGTTGCCACGCGCAAGGACTGGGCAAGCATTGGCTGGCCAACTGAGGTTCACTTGAAAGCCGCTTTTGATGTGCTGATGCGTGAGCGGCATGGCGGCAAGACACAAGGTGAGCAGCCGGGCCTACTTAGTTCCAAGAAGTGGGGCATCGTCGATACCGCAAAGGCCTTGTCCGAGACCGCCGGCAACGTGAGCCGCGACATTCAGCTAGCAACTGCGCTGCTGCACATTCCTCAGCTCGCAAGCTTCGATTCCAAAGGTGTCGCTTTTCGCAAGCTGAAGGAGCTTGAAGCATTCGCGCGGAAGTTGAGCAAGAAAAAGTTCCTAACTTGGACAGCACAAGAGTGCGCTGGCTTGCTTGTCAGTTCAACACAACTTACAATTCTACGAAACAAGTCAAAGAGGGCAGCATGAAAAAAACGCGCGTAGAGAAGCTGCCATGATCTGCCCCAAGTGCAACCAGCTCACAACCACCGTTCGCCGGACGCAAGGGGCGCGAGGGCGCCTCCTGCCCGGCGAGCTTCGCAACCTCGGTATCATGAGGCGGCGGCGACTTTGTCTTGCGTGCAACTACAAGTTTTTCACAATTGAGCTCCTCGAAGCCGAATTCGACGCGCTTCGCCAAATTCTCGCGACCCGAAAGGACACAAAAAATGAACTTCTTTGAGCTTCCCTTCGAGCAGATCAAAGTTGGCGAGCGTGCACGAAAGGACTACGGGGACTTGAATGATTTGAAGAATTCCATCGCCCGCAATGGGCTGTTCCATCCACTCGTTGTTGACGATCTAGGCAACCTCGTCGCCGGCGGCCGTCGCTACGAGGCAGTTAAAGAGCTCGGCTGGAAGCTTGTTCCAGTTCGACTTCTCAAAGACCTCGGCCTGCTTGAGCGCCTTGAAGTCGAACTCGAAGAAAACCTCCAGCGCAAGGAGCTTTCTTGGCAAGAGGAAATCGAGCTCAAGTCTCGAATCGACAAGGTCAAACGCGAACTCCATGGCAGCAAAGCGCAAGGAGAGCAAAAGGGCGAAGGTAAGTGGGGTATCGTGGACACCGCGAAGGAGCTCCATGAGACGCCCGGCAATGTGAGTCGGGACCTTCAACTTGCCCGCGCGATTGGTGTGCTTCCTGAGCTTGCCAGCGAGGAGAGCAAGGTCATGGCTTTCCGGAAGCTCAAGCGACTCTCACGCCTCATTGAGAGAGAGCTTCTCGCGCGGCAAACCATGCGCCTTCCGGCCGAAGACTTGCCCTTCAAAATTCACCATGGCGAGGCACTTAAGGTTCTTCGGTCCCTCCCAGCCGACAGCGTGCAGTGCTGCGTCACCTCGCCGCCTTACTGGGCTCAGCGCGACTATGGTCACGTCGACCAGCTTGGACTCGAGCCCGATCCAGAACTCTACGTGAAGAAGCTCGTGGACATCTTTGATGAAGTGTTCCGCGTTCTCAGAAAGGACGGCGTAGCATGGGTCAACATCGACGACACGTACGCGGACGAGAGCAAAGGTGGCGCTCCAACGGGGTTCGTGTACGATACGGCCTACGGAGCGTCTGTCCAGATGGATTCGATGAAGTTGACGTTGTCTGCTGGGATGAAAAAGAAGGACCTCGTGGGCATTCCGTGGATGTTTGCTTTCGAGATGCGGAAGCGTGGCTGGTGGCTCCGATCTTGCGTCATCTGGTACAAGTCCTCCTCGACACCGGAGGGAACGACGGACCGCCCCGTGAACATTCACGAGTACATTTTCATGTTCAGCAAGGCGGATGTATACAAATTCAACAACCAAGACTGGCTAAACGCCGACCCAATGAAAAGAAAGCTTCGCTCCGTGTGGCCAATCGACCTCGCACCGACAGGGGATAGTCAACACATCGCCGCGTTCCCAGAGGAGTTGCCGCGTGTTTGCATATTGGCTGGCTCTGAACTTGGTGACATTGTTTTGGATCCATTCGTTGGGTCTGGTTCGTGTGGTGTTGCTGCTGTACTTAACGGGCGTGAGTTCATTGGGATTGATCTTTTTGAGGATTACGCGAAGTCCGCGGAACAGAGATTGAGGGCGGTCTATGCCGAGCAAGCGAGCGCGGAGGAGACGGAAGCAGAAGAGAGCGAAGGCGAAGGCGAGGACGTCACCACCGCCGCCGAGCTCTAGCACTTCAGCCAACGCGGATGCGGTAAGGTTGTGGTCACAGAAGATTTTTGTAGATATACTTCAGCCTACAATCGCTGCAGATCTTCTCAACGCGCAACGTGTGCGCAATGACTATCGCTCAGCTGCGCTTAAGAATCTAGCACAGTGGTGGAGCGATGGGTTAATAAATCAGTTTACGGGCATTGACATGGCCAAGATTCATCCACAAAGCATCCGATTCAACCCTGCCAAGCTTCAAGACTTTGCCAAGAGTCTCGGCTTTGGTGTTGGTGACATCATTGACGCGCTTGCTTACGCGATCTTCAATGGAACTGCAACGAAGGAGATCTCAGACTTAGTAGCTGGCCCTTATGATGACTACGTAGCTTATGCTGTTGTAGGCCGACGAAATGGTCCAACGATCATCATAACTGACAGCACCGCGGACGCGCAGCGCGCGCATCCAATGGAGCACAGACTTCGCGCAGCTTTGTTTGTTGACAACATCAACCTAGATACTTGGTCTAGTTCGCAGGCCGGCCGCGTTGACAGTCGTGTTTTTCTTTGCTTCGGCTACGAGTACCTGAACTACGACGACATCGACCACTTTGCTCGTCGCTGCAGCTTGACGGTTGCAGTTTGTGACCACTTACTTAGAGAGGAGGCTCAGAACATGCCCAGAGTAACCGCACCCCGCATTTGGTGGGACGAACCCACTGGTACCTACGCTGTCGCCACGCCTTACAACATCCAGTTCGTCGAGTGGCTCAAGCTCGTCGAGAGACAGCACAAAAACTGGGACGGCGAAGCAAAGATCTGGTACATCGCGCCGCAGGTTGTCGACCAGGTGAGGGACAAGATCAAGGCGATCTTTGGTACTTGCCACTTCACCGGACCAGCAGCCGGGCCAAAAGTTGTCCTTGCCGCGCCAACAGACGCCTTCGGCAAGTTCGCGAAGCTCGTCGGCGTCGAAGCGATGACAAAGGCGTACAGAGACGCGGCGCTTCGCTTCCACAGCGACCGCGGCGGCAACGACAAACAGATGGCAGAGTTGAACGTTCTGTGGAAACAGATAAAGGAGGCGTTGTGAAAATTCAGAGCAGCCTTAGCGTCCGAAACCAGGAGGTCGCAAAGCCGTCAAAAGCGCTGGTCAAGAAAGTTGGCGTCGAGCGCGTCATGTGTGTCATCGACACGTCGTTCTCGATGGAAAACACTTTCGAGGCAGCTGACCACACCTCGCGTATCGCTGCGGTTGTGGACGCTTTGCACCTCATCATCGACTCGTCCAGCCGCGCGATTACAGAACTTGGCCTCATCAGCTTCAACTCTTCGCCGAGCTTGCGCTGCCAAATCACCGACCATTTCAGCATGGTCAAGGTCGCCACACTTTCTCTCGAGCCGCATGGAGCAACCTACTACGGAACCGCGCTAAAACTTGCGCTTCAAAGCGAGCCAAATCGGATCATTTTGCTCTCCGACGGCGAGGCTGGTGACAAGACCGACGCTCTCGCTATGGCACGCATCTGCCGCGATCGTCACATCCGCATCGACACCGTCGGCATCGGCGCGGAGGGACTCGACCTCCTGCGACAAATCGCGGAGCTCACCGGCGGCATTTTCATCTACGCCAACAACGCCGCGAAACTTCAAGAAACCTTCGCCAAACTCGAGACGCGGGCGCGTCTCCAGCTGGAGCACAAAAAATGAACATAATCATTAAGGTCATTCCACACGAGGAGCAACGCTACCCGACCGCAGGTGACTGGTGGTTCGACGGCGAGGATCTCCACGTTCGCGTGAGCAAGCTAGCTACGCGCTGGCGTGAGTCCTGCATCGCGGTGCACGAGCTCATCGAGGCACTGCTCTGCAAACGTGCTGGCGTGCTTCAGGCTGATGTGGACGCTTTTGACAAAAAGTTCGAAGTCGATCGCTTGCTTGGAAATCACGAGCCAGAGGACGAAGCTGGTGACAACGCTGCGGCTCCGTACTACGAGCAGCATCAATTCGCCTCTGGCATCGAGCGCCTTTTGGCTCAACAACTGAAAGTCGACTGGCTCGACTACGAAGAAGAAATCGAGTCGCTGTGAGCACCGTTTTCGTCCCACCTGAAGGCTCGCTTGAGGCCACGATCGCCTTCGTTGGCGAAGGGCCTGGTCGAGAGGAACTTCTCAAACGCCGCCCGTTCGTTGGCGACACTGGCCGCGAAATTGACAGTTTGCTTCTTCCCCTCGGCATCGCACGCTCAGAGATCTACCTCACTAACGTCGAAAAGACTACCCTGACCAAGCCAGACCATGCACGCCAGATTCAATGCGCGGTTGACCTCGTTCGTGAGTTTGAGCGGATGCCGAACCTCAACGTCATTGTCGCCCTCGGTGGCATTGCGTTGGAGACCCTAACTGCCTGGAAGCACCAAGGCATCACCCACTGGCGCGGCTCGGTGCTAGAGACATTCTTTGGTGCAAAAGTCATTCCCACGTACCACCCTGCGTACTATCTCCACAACCACGACTTCAAACTCAAGGCGGTTATCTTCTCCGACCTTCAGCGCGTGCTCGAGCAAAGCAAGTTTCCTGAGCTGCGCCTGCCCCAACGGACCTTCTACATAGAACCCACCTACGCTGACGCGATCGAGTGGCTCCATCACCTCGAGTTCGCGGACGAGCTTGCTGTCGATATTGAGACCTTTGGCTGGGGCCTTGGCAACACATTCGTTGCCTGCATAGGTTTTGCTCCCACGCCCACCTCTGCCTATTGCATCCCCATCATGACCAACGGTCGCGCCCCGTACTGGACAAAAGAACAAGAGCTCCAGATCTGGCGCGCAATAAGTCGGGTGCTTTTTGCACCATGCAAAAAGTTCTTCCAAAACGGAATGTTCGACATCGACATCTTGAACGAGCACTTTGTCAAGGTGACAAACTTCTACCACGACACAATGCTGTCACACCACCTCCTCTACCCTGAGTTGCCACATGGGTTGGACTTCATCAGTTCTCTCTACACCCTAGAACCCTACTACAAGGAGGAAGGCAAGACCTGGTCCCACCGCATGGACATTCGCCAGCTTTGGACGTACAACTGCAAAGACGTCTGCGTCACTCTTGAGTCTGGCCACGCGCTTGATGATGAGCTGCGTGAGGCCAAGATGTTTGACTACTTTCACAACTACATCATGCCTCTGACCTGGCCTCTCATGGAGATGAAGCGAGCCGGCATTCATGTGGACAAAGAGCGTCTCGCGCGATTCAAGGAATGGCTTGAGGCAGAGGTCACGTTTCGCCAAGCGGAGCTTGACGTCAAGGCGGGCTTCCCTGTCAACGTCAAGGGTAAGAACGACATGGTTCGCCTTTTGACTGAGAACGGCATCAAAATCACCAAAACGACTCCAACCGGCGGACCAAAGCTGGACGAAGAAAGCATCAGGGAGTATTGCCGCCAAGCCGCGGCTAATCGTGGACGCGACGTGACCGTAGGCGACGAAGCGCTTGACATTCGAGAGAAACGCACGCTGCTCTCCAACTTCGTTGACATCGAGACTGACAATGCGGACATGTATCATTTCTCCCTACTTGTTCATGGCACTCGAACCGGCCGGCTTGCGAGCCGCGCGCCACGTGACGCAGATGACAACCCACTTGGGCCGCAGATGCAAAACATTCCACTTCCGTGCCGTGGAGTCTTTTCTGCCGCCGACGGCAAAACGCTCTTGTCCGCCGACCTCAAACAAGCCGAGGCGATGTTTGTGGCTTTCGACGCGCAAGATGCACTCATGATGGAGATCTTCTCTTCTGGTCAAGACATTCACAAATTCAACGCGGCGAATCTTTTTAAGAAGCCTCAAACACAAGTCAACTATCTTGAGCGCTGGATCGCCAAACGAATCGTCCATGGATTCGATTATGGCATGGGTCCACGTCGTGTCATCTCCGTGCTTGCGAAGGATGGCTTCTACATCTCCGAAGCAGAAGCGCGGCGCTGCCAGAAGTCCTATTTCCAGGCGTGTCCTTCTGTTCAAACCTGGCAGCAACGCATCGGTGAACAGGTTCGCACAACCAAGACGTTGACCTCACCGCTTGGTCGTCGCCGGGTTTTCCTTGGTTTGTACGACGACAAGATGATGCGCGACGCTTTGGCTCAAAACCCCCAAGCGACAATCGCAGAAATCACCAACATGGGCATCATCAAACTCTATGCACGCTTGCCACCCCATGCGCGTGTTGTGCTACAGGTGCATGATGAAGTTCTTGTCGAGAGTGATGAGGACAAGTGGGAAGCTGTTGGTCAGCTCATGGTCAACTGTTTGACTCTTCCAATTCAGATTCACGGACGGACACTTACAATTCCTGTCGAACTCAAGGTTGGCAAGTTTTGGGCAGATGGGATGAAGGAGGCACATTTCGATGCCAACGAGCGGCCAGAATTTGAATCTGATCCAAAAGTACCTTCTTTACACGAAGAAGCATGAGGCGCCTGAAGCGTTTCACGCATGGACTATCATCACCTGCATCGGTGCGTCAGCAGGCCGCAAGGTGTTCATGAACCGCGGCTTCTACCGTCTCTACGCCGGCCAGACGATGGTTATCCTCGTTGGCGGTTCGGCGATCGTGAGGAAGTCAACTGCTGCGCGCATCGGAATGAATCTTTTGAAGGAAGCTGAATCTGTCGAAATCTTGACAGGCAAAGCAAGTCCGGAGGCGTTCTTGGACTCGCTGAGCTTAGGAACTACGGTGGACCCGCGGACCCACAAAGTCCAGCCGCGTGACAGTCATGTGATCGTGTTCGCGCCGGAGCTGAGCTCATTTCTTTCAAAGCAGGCCTACACCGAGGCGCTACTGCCGATCTTGACTGACTTGTCAGATGCACCCGAAGCCTGGTCCTTCAAAACGCGCGGCAAGGGCGAAATTGCGCTGCGCAACGTGTGCATCGCGTTCCTCGGCGCAACGACACCTGACTGGCTCGCGGAAGCGATTCCTCAGAACGCTTTCGGTGGCGGCTTTATGTCGCGTATTATCTTCGTCTATCAAGAGTCCACAACGCGGCGCAATCCGATGCCAGAGAAGCGAGACTTCGAACGCGCTCTCGAAGAAGAAATCATTGCCGCGCTCAAGGAAATTGCGACTTACTCTGGCGAGGCGGTGATGACGCCAGCGGCCTCAAAGATGTTCATCGAGTGGTACAACAAATACATGGAGACACCTGTCGCCCAACAAGATGGCTACTACGGCCGGCGAGCGGACCACTTACTCCGCACGGCTATGACCGTCGCAATTGGTCGTGGCTCACCCTACGCCGTCGACGAGATCGACGTGCAAGTCGCGGAGAACTTACTCCAAGCTGTCGAAACCGGAATGCCGGATGCTTTTGCCCAGATTGGGACAACTACGGTCGCACGAGAGCAGGGGCGACTGCTTCAACTCTTCGCGCGGCATGGCGGCGAGCTCACCTTGCGTGAACTCTCTCGCGCCACTTGGCGCCGCATCGACATCAACGAGTTGACGTTGGCCTTACAGACGTTGAAAGCGGCAGGATTTATTGCGGAGACTGCAAGAAACGGAATTGTTATTTACCAACTGCTGAAAGAGCCAACTTCCTAGCGCACACCTTCCCATGTCATGCTGAAGTGATTCCCGTCACTGAAACGCCCACCCCAGCGTGCAAGCACGTGTTGTTGTTCCCACCAAAGACCAAGTGGTGTGTAGTCCTCAGTCTTCGTCAAGTACATGCCATCCTTAAAGAGCAGCAAGTCAATCGCGAGGCGGATTGTGTGGAGGGAGCGCTTGATGCCTAGATGCTGCTGTGCGTCCCATGCTGCCTCGTGTGCTGATCTCCACCACTCACCTCCTCGCACCTTGTACTCAAGTACGTAAGCCTGATTGATTAGGGCTGGGACGAAGCTGGCAAAGAGTTCTTGCTGGCTGCCCAGAGTCAACTTCGTCCCGCCCCTCATCCCTACTGGTCGATCTGCTCACCAGGCGTAAGAACGCCGGCGATAGCCGTGCCTGGCTCCACGACCACATCCAACAGCGCGATGACCGGCGTGATGCCAGCGCCGAGATCTGCGTCCGCGGTCACTGCGATCTGCGCGCCGCCGAGTTCCCCTCCAACGAGCATTGCAGACATGCCATCCGCGGCCACATCTACGATCCCGCAGATAGCATCGTCGGACGACCCCCACGTAGGAGCGCCGTCCACCTTCGCAGCCTTGCCCTTCTTGTCCACCCACGCGACTGCACACAGAACCTTCTTGTCGTCACCTAGTACATACGCCATGTCCCCGTCTCCTTCTCCGTTGTAGAGTTTTCCTTCGATGAAAAAGTAGCCCCGCGCAGCCCAGTGCCCGCGAGCCTTCCAGTTCCAGTACGCTTGTTGAAGCAGGCGATAGAGGGTAAGCAGCCAGTTCACTTTGCGACCTCCTTTCTTGAGTGCCGAAGCTGCCCCATCGTTGCCTTTATCGCGTCACAACAAGCGCCAGTGACTGGCTTTGAGGGACCGACGGTCCCGTCGTAGCAAAAGTCACCTTCGCTGGTCCAGCCGATCATCTGGTCTTCGCATGAACCGATTTCTGGTTCCCGCCACATGCCTGGGCAAGCACAGCAAAGCAGCAGTAGCACAACAAACACATGCGGTCCGAACGAGCGCACAAGACGACTCACGATGTCCATCACATCATGCGTCATGCACTCCGCATTTTCTCTGTCAGAAACAGAAATCATGGCAGTGTCACTCCTTCTTGTAAGCCCAGCTACATGAATCTGAGCAACCATGCGCTTTACTGCTTGCAGTTTGGCATTCATTGGCGCGTAAGGATCTGAAAGCGGCACTTTACCTTCGTTTCTTTTCCTGACCTCGCTCGTACAAGCAAGCGTCCGCGACTGTCGCATAGCGCGCAGCAGCAAGCTCTTGCGCCTCTTGCTGCTTTTGCATCACGTCCACGATGAGGCGCTGATTCTGGCTAATATTGTCCAGCAGCTTCGTGAGTGTTTTGTCCCGGTTCGCTGCGCCTTGCTCCAAAATCTTCACCATCTCTGACTGCCGCTCCATGATTTCAGCGTCAGCACTCATAAGATGCTTCATGTCCCAACTCATTAAGGCCAAGATAGCAATGATAACAACTGAGCAGGCGATGAGCCACGCGTGCGCGCGGGCTGCGTCGTCTTTCATCTCTTTATCCCATCTCGGTGGGTCTGTTCATAGATCACCGCAGGCAGCGTTTCAAGCCGCGCCCTGATCTCGGCCACCGCAGCTAACAGAGTTGACTGCGCTTGGTGCAAGCTGTCACTGTCTGCTTTCGATTCTTGTCGAAGACCAGCAAGGTCTTTTTCTCGCTGGATGTTGGCTTCTTTTTGCGAAAGCTGCATCTCGACCTGTAAACCGTCGAGCTTCTTTGAGACTTCGGTCCGGTCGTTGAAGTAGTAAGTACTAAGCAAGTTGGCAAGCAGAAGGATTATCGCGCCCGCGCTCATTCCTTGCGCAGCCTTGACCGAGACACTGTTGCCAACGTGGCTTTGCTGTTTTTGCCTAGTTGCCACGAGTTGGTTAGCCTGACTTCGGCCGCGCTAGCTCAAGCAATTTCACCGCATCAGCAGCCACTTTCACATCGTGCTCGGAAACGAAATCGCCCGCCTTGCGGGCCGCAGCGATGCGGGAAGCGGTCGGCGGGTCGCCTGGTTGCGAGCCGGTCGCGCCGTCCTTTTGCACCCGTCCCCACCAGATCAGGAGCGCGCCGAGGATCAAGCTTCTCACATCGTTCCAATTCTTCGGGAACTCAGCTCCGCTCGTCTGAATGTAGATCATGACCGCGACGAGTATCCCACCTAGCGTCGTTCGCCAGTTGCCGCCGAGGATCTTTTCCATCACGGGAACCACCTTTCTTGTAAGGACACCCCAAGCAAGTTTCAGCTTCCACTCGTCCAGCCAGGACAGCTTGAACAATTCCTCTAATTTCTTCCGCTCTTCGCTCACATCGCCACCACCTGCTCAGCCTTCACCCGCTGCAAGGCTACCTCGATCAAGGCGTTGATGAGTGAGCCACTCACCACCTTTGCCTTCGCCGCTGCGAGAACCTTCGTAGCGTCGACGGCCATAGTCCACTTTTCGTCGCCAGTAGCTGTCGGGTGCGCCTCTTGGATGCCTTTGACGACTAGGTAAACACTCTCCAAGAACGCTGGATCGTCAGCTTTCGCTGTCTGCATGTTCTTCAGGAATGCCACGAGGAACTGGAACAGGTAGGGCAGAACAACCGCGAGAATTTTCAGGACGGTATCCATCACAACTCCTTCTTGCTAAAAAGGGCCCCAATAGCACATCGAAAACGTACAACACGCAAAGCTGAGCATGCTGCCAATCAATATAGCTCTGGCTATGCGCTGGCTGAGCGTCATCGCATCGCTGTGAGATCTTCACCGTCCCGGTCGACTGTGAACGGCCAGCCCGACATGAAGCGTGCGAGGCTGGTCAGCTTGGCGAGTTGACCCACAACACCGAGGTCGAGCTCGTCGACTACAAGGCCGCTTGCGGTTCCATGGCGCGAATCAAGGTCTTGGCTGGCAAGCTGACGGGCCAAGTCGGATGCGTTGCGGAGATTAGCTTGCGGGAGCGGAGATGACGCGTCTTCAGCATCACGGCTTCGCCACAGGGTAGACCTTCATCCTCGCGGGCTCATTGGCTCACCGCGTACTGCCCCTCGAACTTCGGTAGCGTCCAGTTTCCGAGGGTCTGTAGTTTCATCCAGTGGGGAAGCGCCAGGCCAAAGGAGACAGGATACAGGCCGCGCTCCATGTCGCGCTTCACGGTGAAGGGGAATTGACCAGTGGCCGGGAGAACAGTGCCCGCGTTGTAGTGTGCGAGCGCTTGCGCCCCGGAGAGTGTAGATTTGTAAATGGCTGCATATTGCAAATTGCCGTTCAGTTGTGTTGACGAACTGCCGCCGTTGTTTAAGCGAGCAATGTCAATGTCTTCCCCACATCCGGCAGCACCCGAGGTAGCAGTGTTTGTATCTCCCAACACGCCATTGAGATAGAATTTCAAGGTGGTGGTCGACAAATTCCAAGTAGCGGCCAGGTAATACCATGTGTCGACCACACCGGGCGACAGGGTGCTTTTAGTGCAACTCATATACGCCCCACCGCCGGTGTTTTGTACGCACATTTGCCCGGCTGGATCACCAACCTTCGCAAGCGCATATAGACGGAATGCGTGCTTCGTGCCGCCCGTAGCGGTGCTGTTCAATACGATTCCAGCGGCAGTACCATCCCCTCCATTGCCGTGAACCAAGGCCCACACCTCCCACGTCCAATCGTTTTTATCGAGGCCCATTGGGCAGCCTCCCAACCCCTCGACGTAGCGAGCATACTGCGTACTCCCGTTGAAGTTCACGGATTTTTTATTCAGCACCCCAGTACTGGCTTGGTCAAGTGATGGTGATCCCGTGGTGGTGACGTCTTTTGCGGCGCAACCGCCGCCAGCTGTCGAGGCGAGCGTCGTGCCAGTTGTTTCTTGCATCTTGTACCATTGGCACGGAGCATCAGCAGCGACGACCGATTCATAATCGGCCCGCGCCAGCGATGGCAACAGCAACGCGAGCGCGAGAAGCAGTCGAATCATCATGTCCCGTCCCCTACGCAAATCCACTGACCGCTCGCTTGATCGCGGCACGTATCGTGGTGGAATTGGCTACTAAGGGTGCGGGTCGTTCCGCTGTTGATCGCGTCGGTGCCCGGAGTCGGAGCGCGACCGGTGACGCAATGCTTGGTCCCGCTATCCACTTTGAAAACGTCGATGATCTCACCGGAGCCAGTAGCAGCGGGCAACGTGTAGCCGGTGTAGTCGCTGCTCGAGCCGCTCGTGCAATCGTAGATCCGCTTGCCCGGAATTGGCGTCGCGCTCGCGCTCATCGGGGACACGCCCGTAACGCTGAGTGTGCCGCTATAGGTAAAGTTAATCATCGGCGTAGCCGTAGGCAGTGGCGTAACTTCTGGAAGTTGTTGATAACGTGCATCAGCCTCGGCTAACGTAATTCCCTGAATCGGCTGCGAATTAGTCGTACTTTGAAGCACAATGTCATCTACGTACGCCGTGAATGTTCCACCCGATCCTTGAGGGTTGATGCGCAGTTCGTCAATCAGCGTACCAACAGGAATGGCGAATTGAACGATCGGAACTGCCACTAGTTGGTACGAGGTGCTCGTTCGAACGAAGCCATAGGATCCATTCTGAATCGTTACAGCACTACCTTTTTGGATCCCGGCCAATCTAAGCGTGAGTACGAGTGAGCGTCCACTGTTCCATGTAACAGGTGCGATCCACACGTTGAGTTGCTGATAAGCAGCTGGGTCGATGGAGCTCGAACGGACCAACTTGGTAAAGTTATTCGCTGCAAGTGCTGTTCCCTTGATGTCCTTCGTACCCGTTCGTGGATTACCAGTGTCAGCGCAAGCCCATCCCGTTCCTGGAGTGCAAGTCCACTCTGCATCTTCTAGATAGATGTCTTCGTTGGCTGCTCCCACTGGAGTCGCCGTGTTCGCTGTCACATAGGAGTGCGTGAGCAAGAGTTGAGTGCTCGGATCAAGCGACGGCGCAGTAGGCGGCCCACCTGGTATGCCAGTGATCTTCGTCGCCTGCGGCGCGGTGTCTACGATAATGTCGTCGATCCGGTCATCGGACACGTCGGCGGCATCGAGGGTCACATCAACAGCCGCACTTGTGTACTGCACTCCTTGAATCGAGTATGTGCAAGCAGAAACATTGTACACATAGCCAGTTCCCGACCAGGCCACACCGCATCCTGCAATCAAGAATGAGCCATCCGCGCCAGGTTGACCCTGACCTCCTGGCGGGCCAGAAGGTCCAGAAGGTCCAGACGGACCAGAAGGCCCCACAGCACCAGCTGAGATGGTCGTTTGAATGTAGCTTTGCTGAGTGACGCCTTCGGTCGAAAGCGTGACGACGCTCGAAGAGTTGCCATTGAGAATCCGGCGTACCCACCACTTGAAAACGATACGGTCGTCAACCGCGAAAGGATGTGTACTCGCATCTGAGAAAGTGAACGTCTGGAGCGCGAAGCCCGTGTCGGTAAAGCCAGCACTTGCGCCTGTCCGAAGGAGCTGCTCTTTCGTCGTGACAGTAGAAGAAACCGTCTCCGCCGCAAGATCGTCGCTCAAAATGAGCGTGAGTGTTGTCGCCGCGACGGTCTGAACTGTGTAAGAGCCATTGTTGCTCACGGTTCCGGTCACGGTAACTCGGGAACCGTTCGTGAAGCCATCCACAGTGAAGTCACACGCTCCACAAGTGATCGTGTCGGCAACACCAGCGCCACTCTCATTGTACGTCAATGAAGTTGCTCCCTCGGTCGCCACGTCGCCAGTTGTCTGGTAGCGGAAAAGGTCGGTTTTGACCTGACCTGTGGGAGGGCCACTTGAAACGTGCGCGTAGACGTACCGATACGCCGTTCCTGCTGGCAATGCGGAGACGTTCGGCTCACCTGCCGCCGTGATGAAGCCTTGCGCGTAGACGTAGGCATTCAATGTGGGAACGGTGATTGCAATGTCGCTCTCGGAGTTGGCGGACGGAAGCGCCGAGGCGACCTTGTAGACGCTCACGTCCGACGTGACGCTGTTCTCGGGATAGTAGATCCGACCTGCATTTCCGCCGTCTACGCCAGTGTCACCAGTCGGACCAGTTGGTCCTGTCGTGTCTGCCCCAGTCGGTCCAGAAGGGCCACTTGGTCCAGTTGGTCCAGTCGTGGCCGTACCTGTTGGACCTGCTGGTCCGGTCGCTCCTGTGGAACCTGCACCACCCCCTGCACCAAAGAACCCATCACCGAAAGCATAAGAGCCAGCGAGCAGCGCAAGGAGTGGCGTAAGCAGTAAGCAACGACGTGCGTTCATCGCAAGTCCTCCCAAAAGCTCACGCGAACCGTCCCGCCTGTGGCGACACAGTAAATATCGAACTCCGCCGGCGGTGCGATTTGGCTAGAGCCAGAGATCGTAAAGCCCACCCCGGCCGCGAGTCGCAAGCCTGTCGTCGATGCAACTGCCGCGCTTCCACAGAAAATCGGATTCGTTCCGTCGTGGTTGACGATGGTCAACACCGCACGTGCGCCAGCATCTCCGACCTTGACTGCCGTGCCGACTGTGATGTCAGCCTGACCAGTTCGAAAACCCCTCGCGTAGAGAGGTCCAGCGAACCAGAGCAGCGCTAGCGCTATGTACAGAATGTTTCTTCGCATACTTCCTCCCTACGTCTAGTTGATGAACTCCAAAATGAATACTTTGGCAACGAGATTGTTCGCTTGGCTGCTTGCGCCAACAAGTCCAATTGTCAGCGCGTTGATAGCCAGGTCTGGAACAGCGATCAGCGCTAACGTGTTCGCGCCGGCACTTCCACTAGACGAGCTGCCGAAGCTGTCCAGCCAAATTGATGTAGCAGAGGCGCGTACACCGAGCGCAATGAACGACCATGAACCATCAGGGTCAAGGCCAAGCTGCCGATTGAAGCCTGCGGTACTTATGCGCACGTGCTTCGAGTCCCCATTGAGCGCTGCTGTGCCCATGACGGTCAGGCGGAACATCCGTCCGTTCACATCGAACGAGTTGGCAGGAAACGTCGCGGTGAAAAGTGTCGTGTTTGCACCGCCGGCCAGGTTGCCAACTGAGCCAACCTGCTTGCTGAACTCGCCGCCCAAGTTCGCGTAGCCTGTTCCAACGCCCATCTGGACCTGCGTCGTCGAGGGCAACGGTGCGCCACCGAACGTTGCGACGCCCACGAGCTGGAAGTTCGTGCCGTCGTAGATCAAAATTCCGATGATGTTAGCGACAAGATCGCCTGAAACGAGTGCGACAGAGACGTTCTTCTTGATTGCGATCGCACCAAGGCCGTTGAGATTCAACGTCGACGCGCCAGTGTTGGGGTTGACGAACTGAACGTAGTATGGAACACCTGCAATGTACGCCGTGATCGCCGGTGACAGCGCCGCAGTGTACGTATCCGTGCCCGCTGCAACAACGTAGTTTGGATTGTTCGTCGGATTGAGCACTCCTTGAGGCAGTGCGTCAACCATGATGCCGAACTGAACCTCCGAAAGTCCCGCGTCGAGAACAGAAGCTCCATCCATTACCACCGTGACGTTCGTGTTGACGCCGTCGAACAGTGCAATGGTGATGTAGCCTTCGACTGTTCCTGCCGTGACAGTCGCTTTGATCCGCCGACCAACGATGCACGGACCAGGAGGAGTCACCTGGTCTCCCGCAAACCTGAAATGCGTCGTGTCTACAAACGTCAGCGTCCCGTAAAGACCCTTCCAGCGCTCCCAGCTCTTGTTGATGGACTCTGCACGAGCAACACTCTTAATCACCCGAAACTGATCGTCAAGGTTCGTTCCGATGATGTCCGAGCCAAGCGGGATGTTCGTGTCAACCCCTGGATAGCCAGGCGTCCACAGCGTTATGTTTGAGTCCGGCAAAGGCATTACTGTCTCCTCTGAGGCATGTAGGCCGAAAGCTGCTGTTGAAGCTGCTGGCGCTTCTGCGGCGACAAGTTTTGTGCGACGTTGTTCCAGCGTTTGATGATTATGGGGAGAAGCTCCCGCCGCTCCTCAGGCGAAGCGTACTCCATGCCTTTGAGCATAACCTCGAGCGACGCATGTTCCGTCGCAAGCTGAATCGACGACATGCTCGCGTGCTTCGTAGCTTCGGTGATATCATGCTGACTAAGCTGCTTATCCTTCGCCGCTTCGCGTTGCAGCTGTGCGCGCTCTTGGACAGTTTTCGCGCGGCGCATGGCGTTCGTAAGATCGTACTTTTGGCTGGCCGCCTCAGCTTTCTCAACCGAACGCCCTGCTGTTGTTCGCTTTTGTTCAAAAAGGAAGTTTGTCAACTTCGAGCGCGTCATGTACGCCGGTGCCTGCGCTGCACCAAAGAGGCTGCCAAGAAGGTTGCGTGCTGTGTGCACTGGCCGCGTAGGCTGCACGACTGCACCAACGATGTCTTTTGCTGTGTCTAACTTTGTCCGGTTTGCACGAAAAGGAATTTCCCCCACACTCCGTGCGCTCTTCGCCATCGTCTGCAACGAGATTGGAGTGTTTGCTTTTAGTTCGTACATCGCACGCTCATTAAGATTCTTGGCACGTCCCTTGACGTCTAACCAATTCGCTGGTGTCGCGATTTCCGTTCCTGTCCAGTCTCTATTGAATGCCTGATAGTAAGCGTCCTGCCACGTTGCCGCAAGCTTGCTTGACATGTAGTCAAGGACACCCGGCACTCCATGTGTCAACGCGCGGGTCAAGTGCGCGAATTCCTTCGTGTAACCTGGAGCAATCGCACGCTCAGGCTCTCCGTTTGCCAACGTACGCCCAGTCTTGTAGGTCACGAAATTCTTGATCGTCTGCAGCATCGCTTGCGGAACATCACTCGGGCTCTCTGGACGCACAACCTCCGGAAATGTTCCTGTCAACGCAAACTGCATGAGCGAATTGAATGTTGCGTCTACCAAACCTGTCCCAAGCCAGAAAGCAGTTTTGCTTCCGATCTTGAATCCACGACCAGAGAGTAGGTCTTTCGCTGTTGTGCCAAGTTCGCCACCTGCCCCAAAGTACTGCCGCGCGGAACCAAGAAACCAGCCAGGCGCTTGGAACGTCACAAACAACGCATCCTTCGCCCACTTTGGCAGGTGGTAGTTTTGATAGTTGACCGCGCCGAAGATGTTGTCACCTTCGTCGACGACAGAGCTCATCTTCTCTAGGATCGTGTCAAGTTTCGCGCCAGGCGGCAACTTCTCCAAAACGCGCTGTGCACGGATGATGTCCGCTCCGATCTTAATGTTCGGAATAAGCGTTTCGAACATCGGTCGCGAGATAGCCTGGAGCATCGCTGGGAACGCGTTCAACGTAGCTTTGCCATAGTCGTGCTGTGCCAAGGCGCGGTCCCACGCACGAATGAAATGCTGCGCGTACTGCTCATCATGACCCGTCCGCACGTTGCTTTGAATCAAGTACTGCAACGTTTGGTCGATCGGATTCCCTGTGTCCCAGTTCTTGAAAAACTCTTCTCGTGCACGCTTGCCGATGTTGTAAGGAACGAGCGTCTTTGGCAGCTCTTTGAACCCGCGCAACGTATGATCATTCACAAGCATCTGAACTGCGTCACCAACAGCTGTCTGTACTGATCCCAAGGTGATATCGACGGCATGGAAGTAGCTCACCCCTAAACGACTCATTGTCTGAAGCATCGTCGTGTCGCGTGCCAGGTCGTAAAGTTTATTTCCTCGCAAGCCGGGCTGCAACTCGTTGTTGATGATCCGCGCGATGTCTGATGGTGCGTACCAAGCTGCGGGGCCGAGTACATTGTAGTTCTTTGCCTGACGTGTAGTCAGTGCTGGAAGAAACTTCACCGCATCATAGCCATCCGGTTTACGCTCGGCAAGACGTGAAAGCTTCATTTCAGGTTTCAGCAGCTCAAAGAGCTTATTCAGCATAAGCCCTTTTTCCATCTGGTACAAACGACTCTGAACAAGCCGCGCCGGCGAGTAGCTGTGCGGCTCGAGTTCACTCAACAAGCCTTCCGCGAAGAAATCGTAGTGAGCCTTTTTTGAGCCCGCCACACCATTCGGACCGTAAAATCTATTGAAAGTCCGCTGCGCGTTGTTGGGGTCTTTGAAGGTTTTGAAGAAAGGCCCAAGGCGTTCGTCTGACATACCAGTCAGGTATGCACTCGCTTGTGGGTGACCTCCCATCATGTTGAGGAAAAACTGTTGCCGCTCTGGTGGCATCATTCCGTTGAGTGCGCGCGTGATCCGTGCGAACGACGCGCTCCGTGCGGTAGCGATGTCGGCAAACAAGCTTGCCCGCTTGGTGTCCTTGAAAAGCGATGCGACAAGGTTGGACTTGACGTCAAGCCCCCAACCGTGCCTCGCGTACTCTGCCTCTTTGCGTGCAAGCAAGCCACGAAACGTTGCAGCAAGCTGGTCCAACTCCTTCGCGTGTGGTCCAACTTGAGGCGTTCCATTGTGCATCCGCTGATAGCTGTGGACAAGTTCTGCGTTTGAGAAGCGATCGTAGAACGTGTCGACTTCTGTCAACAGATGCTCGAGCTTCGAGTGGTACGCATTGGTTTCACCAAGGGCGCGGCGAAGGATACGCGAACCAAGCTGGCCTTCCTTGCTAATTGTCCCCGGTGCGATGCCGCGGCGAACTTCTTGGCTAATGATTCGCGCCGCGTTGACCGCGCGAGTCGCGAGCGCCTTGGCAAGGTCAGGTACGAGGGTCGGCACAAATGCGCCCTTCTCACTTGTTAGCGCTTTGAAGACATAAGGCGTTTTGTGCAACTGTCCATTGGTCAAGCGCACTTCGGCAATGAGTTCACCGGAAGTTCCAATGGAAAGGTCTTCAACAAGCCCTTCTCCTTTGGCCGTCGAAACGCGATCACCAATGTTGGGCTCGACAGCGTTGGTCAAGCCGTGGGCTGTTTTCACTGCGTCGCTGGCAACTCTGTTTGCCTCAGGCAGCATCGCGCGCACTTCCGCGGACGGCCTCACCAAAGGTGGCGCGACAGCTGGCTTCGTTCCAGCAATCGTTGCCGCAGCTTTGGCGATTTGCGCAAAGGCTGGATTGCTCTTAACCGCCTCGTGCGCTTCGCGGTAGATCAGCTCTTCGGCTGGAGCTAACCCATACGGAATCTGCCCTGTCGCGATGTTGTAGACAAAGTCCGCCTGTGCAACTTTGGGGTCGCGGCGCTTCTCGAACTCCCACGCACGCGCGAGCTCTGGAATCGCGGGTGGGACGGGCGCGGCAACCTTCGTTCGCGGTTTTGCAGGCTTTTTGCCAGGTGCAAAAGGTTCAGCGGCTGGCGCGGCAGCTACAGGTTTTGCTTCCAGCGCAGCCGGCTTGATTGGAGTCGGAACCTTCGGCTCTGGCCCGAGTGCTTTGAGTTGCGCAGCGACGGCTTTAGCTTCGTCAAGTTTGCCGCCACGCGCAAGCTCGTTGAATCGCTGACGGAGCTCTGCATGCGAAGTCGCAACAGGCGCTAGGCCAGGATCGCTCGGAAGCTCAGGAACAGGAACCGCCTTCGGCGCAACCGCTCGACGCCGGGCGACCGGCTTCGCAGGCGCGACCTTCGCCGCCTCCGGCACAAATTGCTCACCTTGCGCGGCCAGCACGTCCTCTGACGTTCCAACGAAGTCCGTCGCTTCCTTCCGTGAAAGGAACTTTCCACTAGCGTCAACGTAGCCATGCGTGTCTGCTTCTGGTAGCTTGCCCTTTGCAACCGCCTCCTGCACCGCAGGCATTTTCTCGAGAACGTCATTGTGCACTTGGCCGACTTCGCCGGCTATGACTTTGCCACCAACTTTGATTGCCGGCCGCAAGCCGACTTGCTCCGCCTCCGTTGCGTGCAAAGCCTCTGCCCGCGATGGCTTCTGCGCGTTGACTTCAGCTGAAAGCTGCTCCGCGTACGCTCTGTCACTCGGCACATCAGAGCGCTCAACCTGCGCCCTGAAACCCACCTCGAGCTCGGCTTCTTGCGCTGCTTGAGACTTGAATCTTGTCGCGCCTAGGCGTGCTGGCGGCGTCTCGCCCTCAAGCAAGCGATTGATGAGTGCTTGCGTTTCGTCGAGCTTCGCTCCGACCTTCCCCCCTGCCGCACGTGCCTCAGGCACCGTTGGACCAATTTCATCCAACGACAGCGTGTGCGCTGCTTCTGTTGTCGTGATGCCGTCGTCGCCAGCTACAACCGCGCGCCCACCAGCTTCGTCTCGAATAACCTTGCCGCGCCGGCCAGACTGTGTTCGTACCTTCGTCGGTGGTGCTTCGTCAAACATCGACCGCGACAGGTCAACCCAATCTTCAAGCTCAATCGTCGGTGCAGAGACGGCAGGTTTCTTGCCTTTCGCCTTTGCAGCAATCGGCACCGGAAGCGTTGTCGCTGGCAAGTCCAGTGCCGACGCACCGATTTCAGCCGGCGTCCGTACTGGCATCACTGGCGGTGGCGAGGCTTTTTTTGGTGGCGTGATTTCTGAAAGCGCGGACTCAAGGCCACCTGCCACCTCTGCCGTGCCTCGCGCGCGATAGGCTGTTGCTGCGCGTCCGAGTCCTTTCGCAACGCCCAGTGGTGACAACGGCGTCGCAAGCTGAACTCCAGTCGCCAGCAACGGCGAACCGGTCACGTTCATGGCTCCTTGGCCCGCTGCGGCCGGCAAGGTGTTCACCATGCTCATGCCACCTTCGAAAATCTTGCGTGCGGGACTTCCTTCAGGCAGAAGCTCTTGCGGCTGCGCGAGCTCTTCAGGCGTTGAAATGTGTGTGATGCCCTTGACACCAGAAATGAGCTCTTTTGCACCTCCAACCAATGCCTGCTTCCCTGCCTCGTATGCTGTCGGTGACTTGAGTTCGCTTGTGACGAGCGGCTTTCCTGTCTTCAGGCGTAACTGTGACGGCGAGTAGTGCTCAAGATACTGCTTCTGAAGACTGTCGATCTCCGACTGAATCGCGTCGGCGGTCGCGTCTTCTGGAGCGTCGAAACTTATCGTTTCGCCACCAGGAGCTGAGAACGCGATCTTCATTCGCTAGGCATCCCCGCTTGTTGCACCGTGCCACGGGTGATTTGGATGTTTCCAAAACCTTCGCCGGACTTGAACATACCCGGCGTGATTTCGCCTTTTGCTTTTCGAATCTCCTGAAGCTTGTCGCGGCCAGCTTGAGAAGAAGACCAATCCTCGAATGGTATCTTTACCTCACCTGGCGCGAGGTCGAGCACGTACTGATGGTACGCGCGTCGCATGAGGTCCATGTCATCTGGCCCAGGCTTCACGTTCGCCATGACGGGCTTGCCTTCAGGTGTGAGTGACGGTGTCCAGTTGCCAGTTACCGGATCGCGTTCGATCTGCTCACCCTTCGCGTTCACACGCACCTGCGCCGGCTTGTTGCTCATGAGATCCGCGCGCAAGTCTCGCCCTGCCGCGAGGTCCTCTGAGTGCATCTCCGCAATACGCATTTGCTGCTCACGCTGAAGCTTCTTTTCTTCGATCTGTGCCTGCTCGTACCACCGCCGCTGCTCCGCTGCGTCCGTTGCTGTCTGCGCACGCTCAAGTGCTGCGTCTCTCCGCTGCTCGATTGCCGTGAGTGTGTCTTCATGCCGCCACTGCGCGGCTTGCCCACGCTGCGAAGTTGCCTCCTCCCTCGTTTGGCGCAGTTCGTCAAGATGTGCGCGGCGGTAGTTAGCCAGCTCTCTTGCCTTGAGTATATTCGCCTGCAACTGCATCCGCTTCATCGCGTCTGTCTGTTGAAGCTTGACTGCATTTTGGTACGTGTCCTCGCCAGCCGCCATGCCTGCACCAATCGCCGGCATCGCCGCGCCATAGTTGCCTTTGTTGCCGGCCAAGATACCAAGCCCTGTTGCGAGCATAGCTTGGCTGTTCGTGTTCCGCGCGTTCACCTGCTGCTCGTACACATCCATAAGCGCAGGTGCGATGGTCTGGCCTGCCATCTCTGTAAGGCCAGCACCGAGACCCAAGATTTCTTGTAGCGACGGCATTCGTCACTCCATCAGTAAGTGGCGTCAGTGAAGAACATGCTCGGATCAAAACCCTGGCCGGCATTCGGGTCTGCAAGCACACCGTAGCCTGGATCGTTGTAGGCGCCAAGGCCAAGATCAAAGCCTGGCCCGGCGCTGCCTCCCCCAAAGTCGAGCGATCCCCCAAAATTCATCGAGTTCGGATCTATCATCGGTGTCGGTGCGCCGCCACCAGGCTGCCCTGGCCCTGGCTTCTGTCCAAGTCCAAGCAAGTTCGTCAACCCGCCGATGCCCTTCAAGACTGCTGGAAACGCCTGCATCGAAGCCGCCGCGTAGGGGAGCGCCTGGTTCGGCCGGCGCGGCGACCCCAGACCCAAGATGTTCGGATTCATCAGGTCGCGCATCGACACCTGAATCGGCTTTTTCGGGTTGATAAGTGACTGCACAACCATGTTTTGCAGCACGCTTGGTTGCGAAGGCCCGCCACCGCCAGAATCAAAGCCACCTGTCGCCGCCGCGGTAATCAGCGGCGTCAATGAGCTGAGCATCTGATACGTTGCTAGGATGTCTTGGATGGTAGAATTGCTTCCACCACCTTCCTCATTTGCCATGAGTCACCTCAAACGCCGAAGGGAAAGTGTGGTCGGTTCCGGAACTTGTCGATCGTCGGGCGCCGCGCTCTCCAGAGCAGACTGCCAGGGCCTGTCTCCTCTGCTGTACCTGCTGTGGGCGGACCTAGACCAACCGAATTGCCGTACTGATTATTTGGGCCGAAGCCCGGCGGTGGCATCACGTTTGGCTGGCCACTGTGTCGGCCTGGCGGTGTTCCAGCCACTGGCGGCAATCGCTGTGGATCGGATGGCGTGCCAGGCGGCGGCATCGCGACTGGCGGCAACACTCTGTCACCGATCCCTTGTGGCACTCCTGCACCTGAACCAGGCCCCGTCCATCCACCTGCAGGGAACCCTGTAAACGGCTGCTGGTGTGCTTTCTTCGACTGTGTTGCACGATCTGTCTTGCCCTGGTTGTACAACGTGTTCCCTTGGTTGTACATCGAGCCGATCCAGTCGTAGATTGATTGCTCGTTCCGGCCTGCGAAGGGATCAGGCGACATGTTGCCGTACGCACCTAGCATCGGGTTCGACATCCACCCAGGCGCACCACCACCAGCCCCATTTGGATCACCAGGACTTAGGAATCCAGTTCCCGGCGCACCTTGGTTTCCAGCTCCCATAGGGTCATTGTAGAACCCCATCGCATCGTACACCGAACCTGTCGCGCCCGAAGGTGGATTTGCGAATGTGCTTCCGCGTCCACCACCCATGTAAGACTGATTTCCGCTCATGCTTGTTTCTCCTTAGAAGCCATAGCCCGTGCCGAAGCCAGGTGCTGCACCTGGACGGACACCAGGGAACGCACTGCCGCCACCATACCCATAACTGCCATTCGCATTGATCAATCCAAGCCCGACCAAGTCCGCAAATGGACTCGAATAGTTTGGATTCGGAGACGTCGTTGTGGTCGAACCACCTGCTGTCCCAAGCATAGGGTTGAGTGCGCCTTCCATAACACCCAACGACTTGTAGGGCCAGTCCGCACGATTGTATGCATTCTGATATGCGGTGTTGAGCATGCTCTGCGTTTGGCTCTGTTGCTGACCACCAACATTCATCATCTGTTGCGGTCCAATGTACCGCTGCTCGAGGATGCCCGGTGTGAGCGTCTGCTGTCCATACTGGCGCTGTCGCTCCGTCTGGTAATTGCCACCAAAGACCGCGTTCGCGAGCGAAGCAAGATTTTCACCCAGGCCAAACTGCTCCTGCTCTTGCTCTTGATCCATAGCAGAGCCACCAAACGCTCCCGCACGCGCGAAGTTCGCTGCCGTCGTTGGCGCGGTGGCGTACTTGTACTCATCCGTCATCGCTCGCGCGCCTTGCTTGTACGTCTCCGCGAGGTATGGATTCGTTTCCGGGTAAAGATACGCACCGCCCATCGTGGCCATCGCGAGCCGGTCGGCCATGTTCACCATCGGCCCGCTGCCCTGCGCGTAACCAAGCGTTGCTGCTTGCCCTGCGCGCTGCGGGTACGGATAGCTGCGCGTTGAAAGCTGCTGCGCACGCTCGAGCAGTCCTGTTGCATAAGGCTTGAGCCAGTCTGGAAGATCTGTAATCGCTGTCGTTGTCAGATTTTCCGGCCCGAACAACTGCTCTGGGTCGATGTTGACCATCTGATTCGGGTCAGCAGGCAGACCGTTAGCCATTTTTCTCCCCTAGCTTGCACTCAAAGATGTGCTCACGAAGCTTAAACCCTCGCGCCCACAAGCGGCGCTGCCAGGCTTTTCTTGGACTTTGAAACACCAAGCTTTTGAATCCATCCTGTTTCGCGTTGGCAAGAACAAGATCCATGAGTGCGTCAAGCTTGCCGATGGTACGGATGTACAAAGCCCAGATGAAAAGAACTGGTGTTCCGTCAAACGGGTGCACGCGCTTCAAGACGACCGCGAAACCTACATAAAGGTCATCTTCGAAACCAAGAAGCAAGCTTGCCTCGCCGCTTCGAAGCGCAACGTAAACGTCCTCTGGAATCCAATCTGGATCTGTTCGATCAACAACTTTCTCGAGCCCATGCCGGACAATCGACCACCAACGCCGCACGTTGGCAGGTTCGACATCGCGGAGCACAAACACTGGCGCAGCGTTCGGTGCAACGTTGTTCATGCGTTTGGAAACCATTTGCTCAACTTTGGAATGTAGTCAAAAACCACGACTGTTCCAACTACCGGCGCGATTGCCGCGGCGATGTTGTCAGCAGTTGTTGTTGACCACGCTCCACCTACCACGAAACGAATAAAGCCAGAAAACCCGACAGGCGCAACAATTGTGTCGATTGCCGCGACTCCTGTAACATAGTGTATCGCGTTCGACGGCTTCATAACCGCTGCGCTTGCCAAGTCCGGTCCAACATCTTGAATCTGCGTGTTGAGCTGATTCGCAACCAACGCCAAGTACTGCCGCAGCGCTTTGATGAAATCCCGTGCGTTGTCTTCGCGCCACGGCAACAAGTTTGGATCTGGCAAGCGTCGAAACACTAACGTCTCCCTGCCGGAATCACGTCAGGCTCTATTCCAATAATCTCATAGTCGCCGTCTGCTTCATACAAGTACCGATGAAACCGCGCGCGCCGGCGCAAGTTGAACCAGTTTTGCGCGGCAAGCGGTTTCGTCGCTCCTTGCACCACGTCGTCCCCGAGGTTGGTTTTGTAGAACTCCGTCAACAATGGTGGCGTCGAAGGAACTTGCGAGAACTTTGGCTTCAGCCGCCGAATGTACGTGAACATCGACTCATCACCCAAGTCACCCGTAAGGAAGCTAGTGTGTCCAGGAGTTCCCTGAATGATGTACAACCGATGGTCCAACAAAAAGACCGCCTGCACAAAGTCAGCAGAGCCAGTGAACAAAATATCCTCGTACGAAAGCGGAATGTCCTGGCCGTACGTTGCGAAGTACGAGCCAAACTGATCGTAAGTTATGCCGCTTTGTGCCGGCATCTCAGGAAGCATTACGTACTCAATCGGACGCTTCTTGAGCGTCCACTTATTCGATGGCACGTGCCATTTGATCTCTTGATCCAACAGCCCTGCTGGCTGTGCTGCCTTTGAAGGATAATGCCACGTCACGACGTCGAACTTCCTGTCCCACCTCCCGATGATTCTAAACGCATTTTCGATGTCAAGACTGTCCTCAAAGAAGAACTCTCGCACACTCGACGGCATGTTCAATGGACGAGGCGTGCCGCCATCGAACACCCAGAAGTCCGCAAAGCCAGGAAAAACATGCCTGTCTCCAAGCGAAACAACTGCCTCTTGGCCAGGTGTTCCTGCTTGCGCACTCACAAGCTGAAATCCCCAAATGATTGGCGGTCCAAAGTACTGCCCAATATACATCGAGCCGCCTTTGTATGCAACGACTGTTGCCCCAAGCTTCTTGCCGGCGGTAATCTCACCTTCTGTTTCCGTCAAGATTCCATTAGCTGCTTGTGTTGCGACATCCGCTGCCCAAATTGTATCCGCACCTAACCCTGAGCACCACCATTGATTCGTTGCGTTTTCGGTGTTGAACAAAAACACAAAGTTGTTCGCTGTTTCCACGATCCGTGCGCGCGGCGGACTGCCAGCAAGATCACCAAACACTCCACTCGGTCCACTCGCCATCTGCACCGGATCTGCAAAGTCTGTCGCGATGAGGTGATTGCCGAACAGCGCAAACCGCCAACGAAAAGGAGCGTTGTACCCCGTACCGATCGGGGTGAACAGCCCAGCAACTCCCTTGAAAAGCGCTGTCGCCGTGGCCGCGTAAATGTTCTGCGTTCCGTCCAGAAAGCGGACTGACGCACTTCCTACAACAGCTGGCATCTGCTACCTTGTTGCTATCAATATGACTAATTGGTGAAGATATCTACAAGGTCGTAGTAGTCTTTCCGTGTCGTCCCGATGTTTACTCCATACCATCCCGCGTTGACTCCTGTGTGGTATGGGGATGATCCATCTGTATACGTCACGACAGCTTGAAGTGTCGACCAGTCGTAGGTCGCCGGATCGGCGATGGGGCCGTCGACCGATCCGATGAGCAGGATCGAACCAGAAATCGGGTCTGTCTGCCAATTGAGTTGCGCCGCGTAGACGTAAGGCTGATTCATCCCAGTTGGCCAGAAGCCAGTCACGAGACCCGTCGTGTCGGTAAGTGCCGTCGAGAGCGATTCTTTTGACAATACGAACTGCGTCGACGATGCGCTGGGAAAGAAAGTCAGGACGTAGGCGCTGTTTCCGAACGAGACACTCGTCTGCATCTGAGCGTAGAGCCCCCATGTAGTGATCGGAGTAACGTCGCTCGATGCCGTGTCGATCCGTTTGTGAAGAACCCTGAGCCTACCACACGTGGCATTCACTCCAGCAGATAAGTACGTTGCATATGTCTGGCCATTCCCATTGACCCACACAAGAGAGTGCGCCCCCTGAATCGGGATCAGAGAATCCCATTGCATCGTGGTCCCGCCACCTGTCGTAATCCCTGACCAATCAGCGAAACCTCCGAAGCTCCTCGCAGCGAATGTGCCTACGAGCGCAAGCATCGCGCAGAATACAAGCGTTCGGGAGGGACTATGCGTTTTCAAAGTCATCATGTTTGAGCAGATTCGGCGTTGGGCAAAGTTCCGTTTCAAAGTCATCATGAATCACCAGCACCGCGAGCGGGTTACATGGTTGCGTGCAGCAGCATGGACCGCCGCCGCGTATCAGCGCGGTTGTCGATCGCGGGCAAAGCAGCCATGTCGCAACAACTATCCAAATAATCTTCCTCATGTTGGAGTCGCCGTTGGTGTATTCGTTGCTGTCGCTGTCGCTGTCGCTGTCGCTGTCGCTGTCGGTGTATTTGTTGATGTCGGTGTGACCGTTGGAGTCGCCGTCGAGCAGGTACAGCCAAGACAACAATTCCAATCTGCACCTTCTGCAAAAGCAAAAGTACCATCTGCTGATGGCGTGTCAGCCGCGCAAGGGCTCAAAGGGCTACAATCATCACAGTAGACGATACTTCCAGCGATGGGTGTAGGCAACGCTGTGAAAGCGTAGTGAGGAATAGAGAAGGGAACTAGTGTTGGCACAGGTGTAGGAATGTTCGCGAATGCGAGATTGGCGGAACCATCTGTAACCACAACCTGTCCATTTGTGCCGTCCCCTGTCGGCAACTTGAATGTCACAGATGTTGGCACCGTTGCAGGGCCGATCAAACCGATATAGTTCGTTCCTCCTCCCGTAGCGCGGAATCGAATCGCAGGAATGAAAGTCTTGATTCCCGAGAGAATCGTCTGGTCATGCGTGTCATCAAGCAAGATGAACGCCACGGCAATCGTAGCTACAACTAGAATCGAGATGATCGCGTTTCGGAGTGCTGTTTTCATGGTATGTAAATTAGCTCCGGGTAGCCATAGGTTGCCGTGTCAACATAGAACTGATGGCTGTTGTCCCAGGGCAACACGTCCGCGAAAGGGACTTGATCGTAGTTGGCCATGCCGTTGTTGATGTAGAAGATCCATCCATCATTCAGCAAGATGCCTCCAACTGCGGGTCCAGAGGCAGCATTGACCGTAACATAGTCCGAAAAGAGAACCTCATAGATATCCGTCGGAGTCGCGCGGTCATAGAGCAAAAACACCCCGCCAATCGGTGCGTAAATCGCCACATCGCCTGGCTCTGGGCGGAAACCTTTCGTCGTCCCAATGAGTCCATCGCAGTCTAGCCAGCCCCCGGGCGTCTCCGGATCCAAGTCCGGCGCGAACCCAATGAACGTGACCATC
>Ga0210377_10000361_pt1 | contig 43112 bp, 36 predicted proteins | sample PLM4_65_b1redo_FD_155480 | JGI IMG/M metagenome (GOLD analysis project Ga0210377, IMG submission 155480) | Groundwater sediment microbial communities from an aquifer in East River, Colorado, USA - PLM4_65_b1 redo | ecosystem: Environmental > Terrestrial > Soil > Riparian zone | place: USA: East...
GTCTTCGAAGGACTCCCTGGCCATCACGTGGCACCAGTGGCACCACACGGCACCGGTACTCAGAAAAACCGGCTTGTCTTCGCGCCGCGCCAACTCAAAGGCCTCCTCGGACCAGGGGCGCCAGTCTATCTTCTGGTTTGCGGCATGTCTGAGGTAAGCGGATTGTTCGTTAGAGAGAAAGTTCATAATTGTAAACTCCGCCATGGAGGCATGGAGGAGAGAGGGGAGCAAGTTTCAAATATCAAGCACCAAATCACAAATAAGCTCCAAGCATAAAACTCGAAATTTAAAACGTTTTGCATATTGTGATATGATTCGAGATTAGTTGTTTGTAATTTACTTTCTCAGTGCCTCCGTGTCTCTGTGGTTATAATCGTCAGGTTTTTCAAAAAGTATTCGGGTCTTCGGGAGGAAGCAGGGCCTCATCGAAGGGCACCACGCCCAGCCTGATCATCACGGTCTCGAGACCGGAGAGCAGTTCCTGGTAATCATACCCGGGCATCTCCTCGTGCAGAGCACGCTCCGTCAGCCGGTCAAAAGCTTCAAAATCGAACTTGCCGTCGATCACTCCCGCGCGGACGAGCGCCGCATACAATGTTTTATCGTTGTTCAGGTCTTCGTCTTTTTTTCCAATATCAAGCTTCGCAAGGCGTCCCGGCTCCGCCATATAAGACCTCATTGCCCCTTCCAGCGCGTCATAAAGCGTCACGATCCCTGCCGAAATCTTGCCCTGCCGGAGACGGCGCCTGCCTCCCCGGATATGGAGCCGCGCGCGCTGCAAGGGGCCATCAACGGGACCAAGAGCTTCTTCGTCCATCAGCCCGAAATGAGGCATATTCATCCACCCGATCTATGCTGTCTTCAATCGCGCAGGCCGCATCTTCCCCTGTTGCGCCTGTTTAAGCTTTTTCATGGTCTCGCGCATGAACGCCGGCAGGTCCGACGGTTGCCTCGACGTCACGAGGTTCCCGTCCACAACGACTTCGCTGTTTTCATAGAGCGCCCCGGCATCCTTCATTTCCTGCGCCACGGACCGGTAGCATGTTGCGCGCCTGCCTTTCAGCAGCCCAGCGGAGATCAACGTCTGGGGACCGTGACAAATGGCGGCCACGGGCTTGTTTCCGGCAAAGAATGCGCTGGCGATGTCAAGGGCCTGCTGCTCCTTGCGCACCGTTTCCGGGGCCTTTCCGCCCGGAAGCAGAAGAAGGTCGTAATCGTCGGGATTGACCTCGCCGAGGATATTATCCACCTCGACCTCATAGCCGTGCTTTCCTTTGATAATGCCCCTCCTCACGGACGCGATATCCACTTCGACCCCCTCCTCTTTCAGGCGGTAATAGGGGACGAGCAGTTCGGTGTCCTCAAAATTATCTGCGCTGATCATAAGGACCTTCATGGTTCACCTCCGAAGATCTGCGGCAATACAATAGCTGCTTGTCGGACATTGAAAATAGTAAAACGGTATGGTGCTGCGATCGTTATGAAGGATCTGTTATTAGTATATCATGCTGCTGCAGGCAAAGACTAAAAGAGGTGAAAGAGGAGAACAATAATACAAAAGACGGAGAGGAAGGATGAGAAATCAATGGGGCCCGGCATTTTTAAGCTCGTTGCAAAGCGCGTAGCCGCCGCTGCCGCTTTCCTTGACGCGATACATGGCGCGGTCGGCTTTATTGAGGAGCGTTTCCACGTCGCCGCCGTCTGCCGGGAAGAGGCTGATGCCGATGCTGGCGCCGATCATGCATTCATGGCCTTTGATGGTAAAAGAGGCGGTCAATGCGCTCAGGATCTTTCTGGCGACTACGACGGCGTCCTCGGAGGTAACGATCGTTCCGCAGATGCCGACGAATTCGTCGCCTCCCATGCGGGCAACGGTGTCGACCTTTCGAATACAGGAAACCATTCTCTTCGACGCTTCCTGGAGCAGCAGGTCCCCCACTTCGTGACCGAGCGTATCATTCACGACCTTGAAGCGGTCCAGGTCGATATACAGCAGAGCCAGGGCATAGTCGTTCCGTTTCGCCTGCTCCAAATGCTGGTTCATACGGTCAAAAAACAGCGTACGGTTGGCCAGGCCGGTAAGTGTATCATAAAGCGCCAAATGCTCAAGCCTTTGCTTCACCTGTTTCCGCTCGGTGATGTCCCTGAATATCGTCTGCACCGCCGGTTTTCCCTTATAGGTAAACTCGACGCCCGATACTTCCACATCCATGACCGTACCGTCGAGCCGCACAAACTGTTCCTCAAGCCAGGGCACCCCGTTGGTTTTCCTCTGCAGCTGCCGTATCTGTGATCCCGCGATTTCCCGGTAGGCCGGGTGCACGATGTCGAAAACCGACTTACCGATCAGCTGGTCCGCATGAGACGCCCCGAGCAGACGGGCTCCCGCCGGGTTGATGAACGCGAGCCGTCCGTCGACATGGATGGTGATCCCATCGGGAGAAAGCTCGACCAGCCGGCGGTAGCGCTCTTCGCTTTCGAGCAACGCCTCCTGCATCTGGTTCCGTTCCTTGATGAGCTGCTGCTTGTACAACACCTGGTCGATAACAGCCGGGAGCAGGCTGAGATACCGCATCTCGACGTCCTTTACGATGTAATCGGACGCGCCGAGCTTGAGTGATTCAGCCGCTACGGTCTCATTCCCCTCGCCGGTGACCATGATGACCGGGGTCGGCATGCCTTTCGACGAGAGCGCGCGAATGACGTCGATCCCCCCGAAAAACGGCATATTGTAGTCAACGAGCAGCACATCGTAACAGTTGTTCTCGAGCATGCTGAGACCTTCTTCGCCGTTCGCCGCGGTGTCCACGAGGAACCCGCGCCGCTGCAGGTTTTTTTGCAGAAGGGCGGAAAGCCCGGGGTTGTCCTCCATGTACAAAATGCGGGTAATCCTGATATCAGCCATGGGTCTTACTCCTTTTCCGGCGTCTTGATGATCGAGAGGAATGTGCCGAGCCTCTGAATGGCGTCTGAGAACCGGTCGTATTCCACCGGCTTAGTCACGTACAGATTGCAGCCGAGCTCGTAGCACTGCGCTATCTCCCGGGGATTGTCCGTGGAGGTAAGCACGATCACCGGGATCCGTTTCGTCCGTTCGTCGCTTTTTATGAGCTTCAACACCTGAAGGCCGCTGAGGACCGGCAAGTCGAGGTCGAGGAGAACGAAGGGCGGCAACAGGTGCCCGCTCGGCGTATAGTCCCCCTGTTTGAGAAGATAATCCGCCGCTTTCCTCCCGTTGTCGAGTACGACGAGGGAAGGGGACAGCCCCGCGCGGCGAAGGTTCTTTTCGATGAGAAGCGCATGGCCGGGATCATCCTCGACCAGGAGAACAGGGGCCTGCTTTTCACGGACGCTCATGGCTTCCCTCCCTGAGGCAGCCGCTCGCCGGGTTGCCCGACGGACAGGGGAAGCGAAAAACTGAAGGTCGTCCCTACGCCGGGCTCGGACTCGCACCAGATCCGTCCGCCGAGGAGCCGGATGAGGGTCTTCACGTAGGCAAGGCCCATGCCTTCGCCGGGGGCGTCCTGTTTCCCGACGCGACGGAAGATCTCAAAGGCCTTGGGGATGTCCTCTTTGGACATGCCACGGCCGTTGTCCCGGATGCGGAATACGACTTCGTCGCTGCCGCAATCGGCGCTGATCGTGATCCGCCCGGGCCGGCCCGGCTCCAGATATTTGACCGCGTTATCCAGCAGGTTGCCGAAGATCTGTTCAACGGCGGTACGGTCGGCGACAAGATCGGGCAGCCGGTCAAGCGTTACCGTGATGCGACGCGTGTCGATCTGGTGGGCAAATGTATGGAGGATCGTCTGCACGAATTCCTCCGTCTGCAAGGGCTCCGGATTAAGCTTGCGCAGCCCGGCGCGCGAAAGCTTCAGAATGGCGTTGATCAGATTGTCCATCCGGCGGACCGAGGACCCGATAAACTTCAGCGCCTCGGGGATGTCTTTTTCGAGGATCAGGTTGTATTTCTGCCGCTGCCCTTCCTCGATATCGGCAAGTTGCTTTTCGAGGACCGGCTTGATCTCCTCGATGCTGTACAAGAGCTCGTCTGAAAAGCCCTTGATGTTGACAAGCGGCGCCCGGAGGTCGTGGGAAACGATATAGGCAAAGGTCTTGAGTTCCTCGTTGATCTCGGCCAGTTCTTCGGAATAGCCCTTCAGCTGCGCCTCGGCCCGCTTGCGCTCCGTAATGTCCTGGGCCACACAGACGATGCCCGCCACCTTCTGCTGAGCGTTGTACATGACCGACGAGGAGAACAGCACGGGCACCCTGCCGCCGTCCTTTACGCGATAGAACATCTCGCCGGAGTAGATCGTCTCTCTCACAAGCTCGTCGCCCAGGTTCTCCGCGGTCCCCGGAGCCTGGATGATGACAAGGTCAAGCGGCCGGCCGACGAGTTCCTCCTCGTCATACCCCAGCAGCACGCAGGCGGCGGCGTTCAGCCGCACGATCCTGCCGTCGGGAGACGCCACGATCAACGTGTCCACCATGTTGTTGATGATGTTGTCGACGTAGTCCCGGGAAACGGTGGTCTTTTCGAGGTCCTCGGCCATCCGGTTGAAGCTGTCGACGAGCATCTGCACCTCGCCGGTCGCCTTCACCCGGACCTGTGCCGAGCGCTCGCCCCGGGCAATGCGCGATGCCGCCTGCGCAAGTTCGATGATCGGTCTGGACAGGTACCGCGCCAGGTAATAGGCGATGACCGAAATGAGGACGATGGAAGCCGCAAACACCAGGAAGAAAAATCGCAGGACCGATCGCATGTCCCGCAGCAGGAGGGAGGAGGGAATGCTGATGGCCAGCCTGAGGAGCGGCCTGTCCGGGATGATGGAGAGGTCCTGATATACGAGCATGCCGTCGTCTACCATGGAGAGCAGGGGGTCTCTCTGGAACCCTTTGGCAAAGTACCCCCGGGGGTCGAAACCGGCCTGGTCGCCGGCCTGCCGTTTCAGGACCGTGCCGTCGGGAGCAAAGAGCCAGACCGGATTTTTGTCGAAGATCTTGATCCTGCCCGCGTAGTTGAAGAACTCCTCAAGATTGTAGTCGATGATTACGGCGCCGCCGAACTTCCCGATGTCCTGATCCGTCTTATAAATGCCGGTCGAAAACAGGATGTTCCCGTATTGGTCGGCAAAGGGGCCTTCCATTTCAATACTTCCCGGTTTTCCCGCCCGGAGACGCGCGAAGAGAGGCCGGTCCCCGACAGAACGTCGCTTTCGCACGCGGCCCGACCAGTCGACCTGCACTGCTTCCCTCCCCGCGGCATCGACAAAGGTGATGCTCTGGTAGCTCCTGCTGGCCTTCAACGATTCGAGAAAGGACCGCTCCACGGCCCGGGCGGTCACTTCCCGCTCCGCTTCCGACGACATGAGGAACTCATCGAGCAGCGGATTGGAGTCCAATAACTGCAGGTCTTTTACGAGCGCGTTCCTGAGCTCCGACCCGAAGTTGTAGCTGATCGTCTGGAACTGCTGCCGGACATACTCCTCCGTCTGCTTCTCGACGGACTTCCTGCTGAAGACGTAGAAAACCGCCGTCAGCATGCCGCTCATGATGATGACCACGCCGACAAAAGCGATCAGGAGCCTGGGGAATATGGAAAGTCCCGTGCTATCTCGTGCCATCCGCGATGCCCTTTAGGAACGTGAAATAATGAATAACATTTTCGACGCCGCGTTACCCTGATCGGACCATGAAGCGTCAGGATTTTTCATAGGTTCTATCTGTGCTCGTCCCTGTCGAGGTTAATTGTTTTTGAGTGTCGTTTTTTCATGCCGGTTCCGGATAGTTCTGTTGGGGTCAGGGTGTCGCCTTCGACATATTCCTCGATCCCCATCTTTTCCGTAAGCTCTATCGCGAGCGCCTTGGCCCTCCGGACATTGACCATGTGGGCGCCGTGCTTCGGGGTCCGTGTCGGATACGTCGACGGGTTTGCCCCTTTCTCCAGGATATCACGGCCTATCGAGACGGCCTCGAATGCCTGGCTATACCCCGAATCGTCGACAGCGCATAACAAACCCTGCTTCACGAAAACACCGAGCGTCGCTTCAGGTATTCTTATGTTCTCACGGTACCACCGGGCCACGTCGCGGTTCGATACCGTGTTGCCCTTGTCGTCCTTCAGAGAAGAATACTCGGCCACAAAAAAAGCCCCGACCTTTTTTTGTAATTTGAGCGCGCCGCTCTTCCAGCGCTCGAAGTCATTCGTGGCGACGGACTCGATGAGTTTCACGGGCAGGACGCCTTGCCGGGAAAGGAACTCAATGCCCTTTTGATGCGCCCGTCCCGACGGTGAATCATCCGTTAAAATCGCGAACGTCGTTATGTTCGGCGCGAGTTTTTTCAGGAACTGCAGACTTTCACGGTAATATCCCGACTGATATACTCCCGTAACATTGTGGCCCGGCCGTTCCGCGGTGTCTACGAGCCCGTATTTGACCGGGTTGTTGTTGAACCCCCAAAAGACGACGGGGATCTTGGTGTCCAGGAACTGGTTGCCGATATAATTACCCGCTTCGTCATCGCCGAGAAAGATGATATCGGGCCTGAATTCCCTCACGCTCACGGCCACCGTGAGGGTGGTTTTCGTCAGCTCGGCCTTCGTGGCTTTGCGTTTCGAGTCCATCCACAGTTTTTTTATCACGGCCCGGGACGTTTCGACAGTGTCGTTCGCCCCGTACTCGGCGATCTGTTCCCGGTTGTCGAAATAGCCGTATTTGAGAAGGGCGGCGCAAAAACCCTCATTGGTCTCCCGCGACCAGAGGTGTTCCGGGTGATAGCTGCTCACCAGCAATATCCTCTTCTTTGCCGGCCCCTTCGCCGGGGCCGCGGGAACGGCCGTCGTCAGGCTGAGTCCCAGGAAGAGCGCCAGAAAAACCTTTCCACCATTCATTGCGTCCCCTCGCGGTTCACGGAAGTTGTTGAGAGTGCGGACAGGCCCGCTTGGCCGCTTATTCCTTTTCAGGCACTTTGACGATCGAGAGGAACAGCCCGAGCGTTCTGATCGCATCGCTGAACTGGTCATATTCTACCGGTTTGGTGATATAGACGTTGCATCCGAGCTCGTAGCACCGGGAAACCTCGTGGGGATTATCGGTGGTCGTGAGCACGATGACGGGGATCTTTCTGGTCCGCTCGTCGTTCTTGATGCGTTTGAGCACCTGGTAGCCGTCGAGCACGGGAAGGTTGAGATCGAGGAGGATAAGCGGGGGCAGCTCATGCGGGGCTTCCTTGTAGGCCCCCTCTTTAAAAAGGTAGTCAACGGCTTTCTGGCCGGTGTCGAGCACGGCGATCTCATTGGAAATACCGGCCCGGCGGAGGTTCTTTTCGATAAGCAGCGCGTGGCCGGGGTCGTCCTCGACCAGCAGAATAATTACCGGTTGCTGTGTTCCCATAAGATAGTTCTCCTTTTTTGCCCGCGTTCTTGAGAGAAAAAAAGCGCGCTGCGGCGTCGGACAAGGTCCTTTACGTACACCAGTCTTTCAGGGCGACCAGGCAGGCGAGGTGTAGTTCGCGTCATTCGGCGTGATACGCTCTATGTCCGTGCCGTCGGCGTTCATGATGTAGATGCCGGACCTGCCTGCACGGTTCGAACTGAACACGATCTGCCTGCCGCTCGGCGACCACGAGGGGTTTTCGTCGTTCCCCGGGCCGTCCGTAAGCAGCCGAAAGTCCGATCCGTCGGGGTTCACGGTCGCGATCTTGAACAGCCCCCGCGCCTGAGAAACGAATACGATCTTGTCCCCTCGCGGCGACCAGTTCGGGGAGGCGTTATACGCGCCCTCGAACGTGATACGCCGCACGTCCGTCCCGTCGGCGTTCATGATATAGAGCTGCGGCGTCCCTGCCCGGCCCGAGTTGAAGGCGAGTTCCCTTCCGTTCGGCGCCCAGGCAGGCGAAACATTGTCGTAAGCGCCATAGGTGAGCCGTTCCGGGTTGGTCCCGTGGATGCCGATGGTGTAGATCTCGGCGCTGCCGTCCTTGCTCAGCGCAAGGGCAAGGCGTTTTCCGTCCGGCGACCAAGCCGGCGAGATGTTCAGGCCTTCGCTTCCTGATATTTTCCAACGCTTGCCGGTTTCCATGTCCAGGCCGTAGAGGTCGGGGTTCCGATCGCGGTAGGACACGTAGACAAGCATCTTGCCGTCAGGCCTCCAGGCCGGGGAGAGACAGATGGACCGGTCGGCGGTGATCTTCATGGGGTTCGCGCCGTCATAATCCATGTTGTAGAGTTCCTTATACCCGCTCTTGTCCGAAACGTAGGCGATGCGGGTCCGCGCTATGCCCTTCTCGCCGGTGTAGCGGGACACGATCTCGTCGGCAAAAGAATGGACCATCCTCCTGAAGGTGTCCTCGTTGCCGAAATAGTTCTTGCTCGTCATTTTCATGCCCGAGGCGGCGTCATAAAGCCTTCCCGACAGCATGAGTTCTCCACCTTTTCGCTGAAGGGACGCCCAGGCAACGCCGGTGATACCGAAGGTCCCGGCGCGCTTGATCACCTCTTCGGCCGGCTCGCTCTTCCCCGCGTAGGCAAGATCGAGCTTCGCCGGGTCCAGGACTTCGAAGATCTGGGAGCGGCGCAGGTCCGCCTGCAGGATCTCAAAGGTCTGCGTCCTGAGTTTTGGATTGCCCGTCTCATTGGAGATATCGAGCACGGTGACCGGTATCTTCTTGGCCTCGCCTTGAATGACCCCAAGGTAGTACTGGGAGTGCGCCGCGGTCCCCCCCAGTAGAGCGAGCGCGACCAGCGCAAAAATACGGCACTTCACCTTGAACGTCCCTATGCACTTCACGTTTAAACGCGCCCCATTATTCCGCCATCAAATCCACGCTGAACTCTAACGTCTGTTTTGAAAACTCCTCGGGCAGAGGAGGAAACGGATTCGACGAACGTATCGCCCGTATTGCCGCTTGCTTGAATCCGAAGGCGCCGTTCGAATGTTCCGCGTCGAGGTTTACGTCTTCTACCCAGCCCGACCGATTGATTGCAAATATGACCCTGGCCTTCGCATCGGGAGTATCCGGCGGCGGCCTCCAGTTTTGACTTATCTTGTCGCGAACTTGATTGAGGTAATAGCCGAACTTGAAGTCCTGCTGCGGCGTGGTCACTGCAATCCCGGGGCCCGTCGCCCCGCGCGTGGTCCCGCCGGCTGAGGCCGCAGGCTCCGCCGGCGTCGGCTTCAGCGGCGGCCGCGCCAGTTCAGGCATGGCGTCCCCCTTTGCCGGCGCTTTTAGCGCCTTCGGCGCGGCTTTTTTCTCTTTCGGAGCGGCCTTTACTTCCCGTTGAGGAGGAGCAGGCTTGCCCCCCCCTGACGGCGCCTGGGGAAGTTCCGTCGGCTCCGCCGGTTGACTTACAAGCTTCACCTGATAGAACGGCGGGGAGTATTTTTTCGGGGTGACGTTCACGTAGAGCAAGGCGGCGGCCAGAAACATCACATGAAGAAAAAAAGAAAAAAAAGCCGCCGTCCAGAATTCCTGCCCGGACTGCCCGATCCTCTTCCCGGAGGACAGCCTCATTTGCCCGTCTCGCCCTGCGGTGCCGCCTCAGTCACCATGCCGAGCCTGTCGATCCCGGACCGTTTCACGACGTCCATCACCTGCACCACTGCGCCGTAGGGCGCGTCGCGGTCGGCACGAAGATAGACGTTGATCCGCGGTTTCTCCCGCCGGATGGAGTCAAGCACGCCTTTCAGCTTCGAGATGTCCACTCGCTCTTTTTCGACGAAGATCTCCTGGCTGCGGGTCACCGTAAGCACGATCCGGTCTTCGGGCTTCACGGTGTTGGCTTCGGACTTGGGCAGGTTCACGTCGAGCCCGCGGCTCATCATGGGCGAAATAATCATGTAGAAGAAGAGGACGACGAGCAGCACGTCGATGAGCGGGACCAGGTTGAGCTCCCGCATGATATGGCTGGTCCTTCGCTGCAGTTTCATGACTATCTCCTCAGGTAGGTTCTGTTAACGAAGCTCAGGAACTCGATGGAGAAGGAATCCATGCGGGTTGCCAGGTCCTTGATCTTCTCGGTGAAGTAGTTGTATGCGATCACCGCTGGGATGGCCACGAACAGTCCGCCGGTGGTGTTGATAAGCGCCTCGGCAAGGCCCGGCGCCAGCGCGCCGATGTCGCCCGACCCCTTGAGGCCGATGCCGTAAAAGGCGTCCATGATGCCCCACACGGTGCCGAACAGGCCGAGGAGCGGCCCCACAGTGCCCGTCGTACCGAGAAACGCAAGATAGCGCTCCATGTCCACGATCTCATCCTGCGCCGTGATGGCGAGGGCGCGCTCAATTTCCTGGGAGACCAGGGGACGGTCATCATCCTTGATCTTTCCCTCCGGAAAGGACTTGATGATGGCTTCGACTTCCTTGTGGCCTTCGATGAAAAGCGTGGCGAGAGGGCTGAACTTTTTCGCCTCAGCGTGCTTCAGAAGGTCCTCGACGTTCTTGGTCTTCCTGAACGCCGCGAGAAAAGCGTGGGACCCCTTCGCCGCCCTCCGCAGGAACTGGTACTTGAGCAGGATCATGGCCCAGGACACAACGGAGAACACAAGGAGGATGGCCATGACCACTTTGCCCATCCAGCCTGACTCTATGAACAACCCCACAATGCCCGGCGCCATGCCGGTTGTTGCAGTCACTGCCAGTGCGTACATGAATAATACCTCCGTATAATCTATTGGAAATTGGAAATTGGAAATTGGAAATTTTAAAATTCGGGGACCGACAATCTATGATCTAAAATTTCCAATCTTCAATTTCCAATACGGCGTCAGTAGACGCCGATCACGTTCCCCATCTCGCTCGCATCATACCCGCCCATGCCGACAATCTGATCGCGGAACGCCATGTCTTCCCGAATGATCCCGAGCAGGGCCTGCATCATCGGGGTATCATAGAACTTCTGCGGGATCGCAAGGTCATACCGTTCCTGCGCCACGGGAATAAAATCGAGGCTAAGCGCCCGGGCCGCGGAAAGCACCGCAAGCCCGGTGTCCGCCGCACCCGAGAGCACCGCCGCCGCCACGGCCATATGCGTGTATTCCTCGTGATCATACCCGTTTACGCGCTCCGGGTCAATCTGCAATTTTTTCAGATACAGGTCCGTGAGCAGACGGGTGCCGGCGCCGGCCTGACGGTTCACGAAAACGACATCGGGCTTCGCCAGGTCTTCAAACCCCCTGATGCCCTTGGGATTGCCTTTGGGAACGATGAACCCCTGCGTCCGGTACACGAGGTTCACGAGCACCACAGGCATCTCGGGAAGCAGTTTCTTGATGTAGCTGACATTATATTCGCCGGACACCTCGTCGAGCAGATGGGTCCCCGCAAGGTGCGCCTCTCCCCGCTTCAATGCAAGGAGTCCGCCCATGCTGCCCACGTGGGCCGATGAGAGCGAAAGCCCGGGATGTTTTTTCTTGAGAAAATTTGCGAGCACATCAAGGGCATTGTCATGAGAGCCGATGCAGACGATGGTGTTCTCGATATCACGGGGGGACCGCAGGAGTTCTACCGTCACCTCCTGGCCTGCCGCAATGCCCTCGCTCGCTGCGGGAACGCGGATGATGCCGTCGGCCCGGACGAGCGACATCAGTGCGCCCGCGCCCCTGGTCACGGGCGTGGCAATGAGACTTCCCGACACGCTCCCGAGCTTCACGCGGATGAACTCCTCCTGCCCCAGCGAAGATGCCACCTGCCTGCTGAGCCTTGCAGCGATCGTTTCCGAAGCAGGAAATTTCAAGCCCAGGAGCGAATGGACGAGCGGCTTGACAAAAAGGTCGAAGGTGAGCGCCGCGGAGACCGGGTAGCCCGGAATCCCGATCACCGGCTTGTTCTTCACAATGCCGAGGATCACGGGCTTCCCCGGCTTGATGGCTACGCCGTGCACAAGGACCTCGCCGAGCGAGGAGATCACGTCAGCGGTAAAATCCTCCCTGCCTGCGGATGACCCCGCGTTGATCACGACGATATCGGAGTCGGCAAGAGCATCCAGAATGGCCTTCCGGAGCAGGTCGGCATTGTCCCGGACGATGTTCTTTCGAACTGCGTGGGCGCCGTACTCCGTGGCCATTGCCGCAAGCATGGTCGAGTTGAAATCGATGATATCGCCTTTTTTCAGATCGCTGCCGGGTTCCACAAGTTCGGTCCCGGTGGGAATGATGGAGACCACGGGTCTCTTGCGCGCCGAGACCCCGGTGTGACCGCTCGCGATCATCGCCGCCATGTCAACGGGACGGACCACATGGTTCTCGGAAATGATGAGCTCCGTGGCCACGATGTCCTCACCGACCAGGCGCACGTGCTGCCACGGGGTCGCGGGTTTCAATATCTCGATCTCGGCCTCGGAAACCTTTTCCACGTCCTCGATCATGATCACGGCATTGAAACCGTCGGGCATGGGGTCGCCGGTATCGATCGCAATGGCCCGCGAAGGGGCCGTGAGACGCTTGGGTTTCGTCTCCGATGCGCCAAAGGTGTCGATGAACCGGACAGCATAACCGTCCATGGCCGCGGAGTGGTAAAAGGGAGACGAGATCTTCGCAATCACCGCCTCTGACGTAACCCGGCCCAAGGCATCGCCGACGGGAATGCGCTCTCCCGGGAGCGGTGCGCCGATGGTAGCCGCGTTGAGCGCGTCATCATATTTCTTGATCGCCTCAGCAAGAGGCCGGTTGTCGAGATATTTTTTTTGTTTGAATGCCATAGGCTTATATCTGGCATCGATCGAGGCGTATCACTTCGCTCAACCCTGCCGTACTTTATTCCGCATTCCGCCTGCGCCCAGCGTTTACGAGCCTGCACCCGCGTTTATGAGTGGAACCGCGAATGCAGGGCGTGCCTGGCGCGAGTGCAGCGTGCACTCCGCACTCATGAGAACAACCTCACTTCCACTTCCTCGCCTGCATCGATCCCTATTTTATTGACCGGAATCACGACAGTGCCGAGAGCTTTGACCAGCGTACTGATGAGCCCTGACGCGCCGAAGACAGGCCTGGCCCAGAGCCCGTCATCCTTTTTTTCGAGCACTACGCGCACGTGGTCTTCCCGGCCCGGACTGGAGGCAATGCTCCGGGCAAGCCGGGCCTTAACCACGCGATTGAGCGAGATGCCCTCAAGCGCGGGATGAGGGACCTCACCGGTCAAACGGACGAGGATAGGCTTCACAAAAAGATCGAAACAGATACTGACCGCAGCAGGGTGTCCCGGCAGGCCGAATACCGGCACTTGCCTGTCTGGTGTTCCAACCAGGCCGACAATAAGCGGCTTGCCCGGCTTGATCGAAACACCGTGCACCAGCACGCCCGGCCGCCCCACATCATTGATTACCTTCGCAGTCAAATCCGCGGTACCGACAGAGCTGCCGCCGGTCATGAGAATAAGAGCACTGTCTTTGATCGCTGTTTCAAGAGTTTCACGCAAACGGCCATACTCATCAGGAATAATGCCCTTCTTCACGGCCACGCCGCCCGATTGAAAGATCAGTCCTTCCAGGTTATAAGAGTTGCTGTCCCGGATCCGGCCGGGCGCGGGAACGCTGTCCGCGGGAACGATCTCGTTCCCCGTGGATATGACTGCGACCTTCGGCCTTTCAAAAACCTTGATGCCGGTGATGCCCACACCGGCAAGCGCGGCCATGTCCTGGGGCCGGACCCGGTGCCCGCGGCTAAGGATGACCTCTCCCTTTTTTATATCATCGCCGGTCTGGACCACATTCTCGAGGGGGGCAACAGGTTTGACCACTTCAATGGTTACGGTATCAACGGGCTGGGTCTGCTCGAACATGACCACCGCATCCGCTCCTGGTGGCAGCGCGCCGCCGGTCGCGATCTTCATGGCCTCGCCTTTCGCAATGCCGCGCTCGGGCATGGTCCCCATAAGGATATCGCCCGTGATGTTGAGCAACGCGGGGAGCGACTCCGTAGCGCCGAACGTATCAGCGCTCCGGACCGCATAGCCGTCCATGGTGGATCGGTCGAATTCAGGAAGCTCTTCGGGCGAGAGTATTTCCCCTGCAATGACCCTGCCGAGAGATAGGCTTATATGAATTTTTTCGGCAGCGGGAGGCAGGACCCTCAGATGCGCCTCAAGAGTTTTAAGCGCCTCTTCCCTTGAAACAACGCCGGAACGGCCCAGCATGTCCTTGATGGTCATGAACACCCCGAAGAACAAATTCCAAATTCAAATATCGAAATTCCAATTAAATTCTACTCAAAATGAAAAGAATATTAAGACGAAAAACGTACAAACCTTGTCTCGCGCAAAGCCGCAAAGGTCGCAAAGAACGACAAAAACAAAAGGAAAATTGGTTTAATTTAAGACTTACAAGCTTTTCTTTGCGCGCTTTGCGGCTTTGCGCGAAATTGCTTTGCTTGGTTCCGGTTTGACCGGGTTGGAATTTAGAGTTTCGTGTTTGTTACTTTCCGGCTGCCTTTGCCTTGAGCTTGCGCACGTACGACGCGGCGCGCATGCCCGCGACCGCGCCCTCGCCCGCCGCGGCCACGATCTGCATGCCGCCGCAGGTGCAGTCGCCGGCGGCGAACACTCCCTCGAGGTTCATCCGCTGGTGTTTGTCCACGATCAGGCAGCCGCGGTCGTCGGCCTGGCCGCCCGCATTCAGAATGAGCTGGGAGATCGGAGTGGAACCCATGGCGATGAACACGCCCTCGAGAGGCAGCGTTTGTTCCGCGCCGTTCCCGGCGATCTTGAGTCCCGTGACCAGTTCGTCGCCGACGATCGACAGTATCTTCGACACCGGCAGGATCTCCACGTTCGGTTTGGACCTGAGACGATCAAGGACCGCTGCAACGATGTCGAGCTCCCTGTGCGGTACCATGATCACTTTCTCGGCAAGGTCGGCAAGATGGAGGGCCTCTTCGGCGGCCTCGTCGTCCGAGCCTACCACGGCGACCTTCCTTCCTTTGAAAAAGTTGCCGTCGCAGGTCGCGCAATAGGACACGCCTTTACCGAGGAATTCCCTGGCGCCCGGGACCTCGAGCTTCTTTCTGGCAACCCCGATCGCGATAATCACGACATGCGCTTCGTAGACCTCCTCGCGCGTACGCACGCGCTTGACCTCTCCCTGCAGCTCCATCGCCACAACCTCCACGGGATAGACGATCGTCGTCCCGAACTTCTCGGCCTGCTTGGCCATGATCTGCGTCAGGTCCATGCCGTTGATGGTTTCGTAGCCCGGGTAGTTCTCGATATGGGCGATCTTCGCGGTGTAGCCTCCGACAAAATCCTTTTCGAGCACCATGCTCTTCTGGCCAGCCCGCCCGAGATAGAGCGCCGCCGTAAGCCCGGCGGGACCCGACCCGATGATTATTGCGTCGTAAAATTGCGCCATGTCCGCTTCCTCCTTGCCGTTAAAGAATGCCTCTCGATCTTCATCTACAATATGAATAGTGCATTTTATCCGAGAGCCCTTGACAAGTCAACATCGGAAAGCAGGTACCTGTCCGGATATTGCATAATGCGTCGCGCATCGTGTATTATATAACGGTAATCGTGGAGGGAAGGCATGACTCGGGAGAAGATAGTGGAAGCGCTGCGGGCCTCGTCGGACGGCAACCGGCTTACCTGCGAACAGGCGCACGCCCTGGCAAAAGAATTGAACGTGACGCTTCAGGAGCTCGGCGAGCTGTGCAATGAACTGAAGATCAAGATTTCCGCGTGCCAGCTGGGCTGTTTTTAAGGGTGGGCAAGGCCGCCTGGTCCCTGTTCGGATGGGGCGCCGGGCATGGTGCTGACTTCGTTGAAGCCGAAGACCCTGTTTTTACCGGAGGCTTTGGCGTGATAGAGGGCGATGTCCGCCTCATTTATTATTTCGGGGATGGTCTTGCCGGCGCCATGGACCATTGAAGAGACGCCGAGGCTCACCGTCACCTGTTCAAAGGGATGCGCGACCTTCACGGAGAACGGATACTCTTCCACCGCCTTCCGCACCCGCTCGGCGACTACCAGGGCCTCCTGCAGGTCGGTCTCAGCGAGTAAAACCGAGAATTCCTCCCCGCCGTAGCGAAAGCAGACGTCCGTGCTGCCCGTCCGGCACGCCGCTTTCAGCAGCGGGCCCATTTGCGCTATCAATCTGCTCCCCTCGAGATGGCCGTAGCGGTCGTTGATGCGCTTGAAGTCGTCTATGTCGATCATGACAAAGCAAAATTCCCTCCCGGTGCGCACCTGCCTGCGGACTTCCTCTTCAAGCTTCTCCAGCAGCACGCGATAGTTGAGCATCCCCGTCAATTCGTCAACGCGCGAGAGCTCGAGTGTTTTTTTAAAGAGTTCCGCCTTTTCAAGGCCCGCGGAAACAAGGTGGGAAAGCGTACGGAGCAGATCGAAATCCTCCACCCGGAAGGCAGCCGTCCGGCTGTGGCTGAACCCCATGACGCCGACGATCCGGTTCTCGTTCTTGAGCGGGACGCCGATGTAGCTGCCGGGTTTTTTTACCTCGTCCGGCTGGTGGATGAAGCTTTCGTAGAGCCTGGTATCGTCGATAAAGAGCGGCTCGCCGGTCGCGGCGATCTCTCCGGGCACTCCGTTTTCGAAATAGATCGTGCCGGCCCCCTTCTCGGGGAGCGACGCTTGATGATAGTACAAGGGGTCCATGCCGGTCATGTCCTTCTTGACAAGATAGACCGAGGCATCGTCAAAATTGATCGCCTTTCCCAGGGAAACTATGATTTTTTGGATAAGGTCCGAAGGCTCAAGCTCGGACGCGACGATCCGGCCGACCTCGTAGAAGAGGTGGGTCTCGGTAAGTTTTCGATAGAAAAGGGTCTTAAAGTCCCGTTCCGAACCTGATTTTGCGGCCCCTTTTCCTTTAGCGGTTTTTTGTTTAGGCATCATCCAGCCTGTTTGTTTTATGGATGGGTCTGTCCTAAGACGCAACTATACCATACTATCCTTGTTTCAACCACAAAAAAATCCGCCGTCAAATAGTGACTTTTTAGTAATTACAAGGATAGAATTCTACTCAAAATGGACAGAATGATTAGACGAAAACTTTAAAACGCTTCTCTCGCAAAGACGCAAAGGCCGCAAAGAACGGCAACAAAGGTTTTTTGTTTAAATTCAAGACGTACAGGCATTTCTTTGCGCGCTTTGCCTGCACCCAGCGATTACGAGTGCTCAGCGCGAGTGCAGGGTGCGGCTTTGCGAGAAAAAGCTTTGCTTTGGTTCCGGCTTGTCCGGGTTAGGAGCTCATCATTTTTTAAACGGTCCGCTCTAAGGAGGACAATGTGCCCGCTGATTGTTACCGCGCGCCGACCGCCTGTGCCGCCGTCCTGAAGATCAGCCGCCGGTTGTCCCGGTCCACCACCACCCGGGACCCTTCCTTGATCTCCCCGGAGAGGATCCTGGACGCAAGGGGGTTCAGCACGTCCCGCTGGATCACTCGTTTCAGGGGCCGGGCGCCGTAGACCAGGTCGAAACCTTCCTCTGCCATTAGTTCTTTTGCTCCGTCAGTGAGCTCTATCTCGATCTTCTTGTCCGCAAGACGCTTCTGCACGAGACCGACCTGGATCGTGACGATCTGCTTGAGCACCGCGGCGTCGAGGGGATGGAAGATCACCGTATCGTCGACGCGGTTCAGAAACTCCGGCCGGAAATGCTGTCTCATGGCTTCGGTCACGCGCCGCCGCATCTCCTCTTCATCGTTCCGAAGGTCCTGGATGTACTGGCTCCCGATGTTCGAGGTCATGATGACCACCGTGTTTTTGAAATCAACGGTGCGGCCCTGGCCGTCGGTCAGCCGGCCGTCATCGAGGAGTTGGAGCAGCACGTTGAACACCTCGGGGTGCGCCTTTTCTATCTCATCGAAGAGGACCACCGCGTAAGGCCTCCGCCGGACCGCTTCGGTGAGCTGCCCTCCTTCCTCGTATCCGACGTACCCCGGAGGCGCGCCGATCAGGCGGGATACGGTGTGGCGCTCCTGGTATTCGGACATGTCGATGCGGACCATGGCCTGTTCGTCATCGAACAGGAACTCGGCAAGGGCCCGCGCGAGCTCGGTTTTGCCCACGCCCGTGGGCCCCATGAAGATAAAGCTCCCGATGGGCCGGTCCGGGTCCTGGATGCCGGCCCGCGCCCTGCGCACGGCGTCGGACACGACTTTAATGGCCTCATCCTGGCCGACCACGCGCCGGCGAAGCCGGTCTTCCATATGCAAAAGCTTCTGCATCTCGCCTTCCAGCATTTTGCTCACCGGGATGCCGGTCCACTTGGAAACGATCTCGGCCACGTCCTCCTCGTCCACCTCTTCCTTGAGGATTTTTGCCTGGGACTGCACTGCGCTCAGTTTCCCCGACGCCCGGTCCAGTTGTTTCTGGAGTTCAAGGAGCTTGCCGTAACGCAGCTCGGCCGCCCGGCCGAGGTTGCCTTCCCGCTCCGCCTTCCCGGCCTCGATCTTGGCCTGTTCGATCTGTTCCTTAATGGTCCTGATCTTCTGGATGCCCTCTTTCTCGGACTGCCACTGCGCCCTGAGTCCGCTGCGCTTTTCGGCAAGCCCGGCGATTTCCTTGTCGATCTTCACGAGCCGCTCGCGCGACGCGGCATCCTGCTCTTTTTTCACGGCCTCACGCTCGATCTCGAGCTGCCTGATCCTGCGCTCCACTTCATCAAGCTCGACGGGCATGCTGTCGATTTCCATGCGGAGCCGCGAGGCCGCTTCATCGATCAGATCGATGGCCTTGTCCGGCAGGAACCGGTCGGCGATGTAGCGGTGGGAGAGGAGCGCCGCGCTCACGAGCGCCGAGTCCTTGATCTTGACGCCGTGGTGGACCTCGTAGCGTTCCTTCAGCCCGCGCAGGATCGATACGGTATCTTCCACCGACGGCTCGCGCACCAGCACGGGCTGGAAGCGCCGCTCCAGGGCGGGGTCTTTCTCGATGTATTTCCGGTACTCGTTCAGCGTGGTCGCCCCGACGCACCGCAGTTCGCCCCGGGCCAGGGCCGGCTTGAGCATGTTCGACGCGTCCATCGCCCCTTCTGCGGCGCCCGCGCCGACCACGGTATGGAGCTCGTCGATGAAGAGGACCACTTCGCCGCTCGCCTCGGTCACTTCCTTGAGCACGGCCTTGAGCCGGTCCTCGAACTCGCCGCGGTACTTGGCTCCGGCGATGAGCGCGCCCATGTCGAGGGCCACCACGCGCTTGTTCTTGAGGCCCTCAGGCACGTCGCCGGAAACGATCCTCTGCGCCAGTCCCTCGGCAATGGCGGTCTTGCCCACGCCCGGCTCGCCGATTAAGACCGGGTTGTTTTTCGTCCGCCTCGACAGCACCTGGACCACGCGCCGGATCTCCTCGTCCCTGCCGATCACCGGATCGAGCTTGCCGCGCCGCGCCAGATCGGTCAGGTCCCGGCCGTAGCGCGTCAAGGCCTGGTACTTGCCTTCGGGGTTCTGGTCCGTCACGCGCTGGCTGCCCCGGATGTCCACGAGGACCGTGAATATCTTCTCTTTCGTAACACCGTGGCGCGCGAGGATCTCCCGGGCCGCTCCGTCTCCGTCGGCAGCTGCGATCAAGAGGTGCTCTGCGCTGATATATTCGTCCTTGAGCCGTTCGGCTTCCTGCTCGGCTCGCTCGAAAAGTTTATTCAAGCGCGGAGAGAGGTAGGTCTGTACCAGCCCCTCGACCTTCGGCAGCCTCCCCAATGCCTCTTCGAGGTCGTCCTTGAGCCTCCCGGGGTCTGCGCCGAGTTTCCTGAGAAGCGGCAGGACAACGCCGTCCGTCTGTTCCAAAAGAGCGAGCAGGAGGTGTTCCGCTTCAATATGCTGATGATGACGCTTGCCCGCCGCTTCCTGCGCCGCCTGCACCGCCTCCTGCGCCTTAAGAGTAAATTTATCAAACCGTGCCATGGTACCTCCCTGTTATAGAAACGAGAGACGAAGGACGACCGCTCACTGCGTTCGCTGGGACGATGGACGCTTTTTCATTCTTTTTCGTCCCTCGTCCATCATCCTTCGTCACTCGTCTCTCTTCCCTCGTCCCTCACGATCCTTATTCGCCTCACCGGCACCAGGGCGCTTCTCATCTCCTCACGCCGGCGGATCTCACGGGCGAGCTCCTCGCGAAGCTGCCCGATCGTCTCTTCCATCTCCCGCTGCATTTGCTCCATCTGCCCGCGCATGGAGAGGATCACTTCCACCCCGGCCAGGTTGACCCCAAGTTCGCGCGTGAGCCTCAGGACCAGCTCGAGCTTCTCCACGTCCTCCTCGGAGTAGAGACGCGTATTCCCCCCGCTTCGTTTGGGTTTGATAAACCCCTCGCGCTCGTACAATCTCAGCGTTTGCGGATGGATCCCGAGCATTTCCGAGACTACGCTGATCATAAACAGCCTGTTTTCACGTGCAGACATGCTTCACCCCGTTCCGACGGCGGAGTTCGAATAGTAAATTTCGGATTATCGAATTATGCTTTTCATTCCGCATTCCGCCTGCGCCCAGCGCTTACGAGTGCCTGGCGCGAGTGCAGGGTGAATTCCGAATTCCGCATCAGCTTCTCTTCCTGAACCCCCTGAACAGTATCTCCCGCCTGGGGTCCGAGGGATGGAGCGTGTCGAGCTCCCGCAGCAGCTCCTTTTCGCGTTCGCCGAGCCCCGTGGGAGTGACCACTTTAAGCGTCACGTAGTGGTCTCCCACTCCTCCTCCGCCCAGATGCGGCACGCCCTTGCCTTTCAGTTTGAGCTGCTGCCCGGTCTGAACGCCCGGCGGGACGGTCAGCGAGACCATGCCGTCCACCGTCGGGAGCTCGATCTTATCGCCCAGCGCCGCCTCTTTCACGGTAACCTTTGCTTCCGAGTACAGGTTGTCGCCCTTGCGTTCGAAGTACGGATGGGGCCTCACCTTCGTTATGATATAGACGTCCCCCGGAGGGCCTCCCTTTTCACCCGGGCCGCCCATGCCCGCGACCCGTATCTTGGAGCCGTTGTCCACGCCCGGCGGGACCTTCACGTTGATGCGTTCAGATTTGGGAACAACGCCCCTGCCGCCGCAGGTCCTGCACGGGTTCGGGTTGATCGTCCCCTCGCCGCGGCAGGTGGGACAGGGCTGGGCGATCTGCATGAACCCCCTGCCCTGGGACACGCTGCCCGAGCCCATGCAGGTGGGACAGGTCCGCCGGCCTGTGCCCGGCTGAGCGCCCGAGCCGCCGCAGGTTGCGCAGGCCGCCTCGCGCCGCAGGTCGACCTGCATGGTCTTGCCGTATACGGCGTCTTCGAGATCGACTTCAACGGCGTAGGTCGTGTCCTCTCCCTTGTGCGGGCCGCGCGGCCTGGCCCTCTCGCCGAAGAGGTCGCCGAAGATGTCCCCGAACCCCTCAAAATTGCCGCCGCGGAAGTATTCAGCGCCGGGCCTCGACCCTCCGAATCCCGCTTCCGGACCGGGGCCGTACCCTCCGCCAAAGGCCGCATGGCCGAACTGATCGTACTGCTTCCTTTTCCCGGCGTCGGAGAGGACCTCGTAGGCTTCGCTCATTTCCTTGAATTTCTGCTCAGCAGTCTTGTTCCCGGGGTTTACATCGGGGTGATACTTCCTCGCAAGCTTTCTGAAAGCTTTCTTGATGTCCGCTTGGGAAGCGCCCTTATTGACCCCGAGAACTTCGTAATAATCTCTTTTCGTATCAGTGGCCATGCTCTCTCCTAAATATTACAATGGGTACATTATAAAATATGAGTGCTTTATTGTCAAGTTTAAGTACCAAAAAAACGCCTGACTTGCTAATTCAGGCGTTTTTGTTAAATGTTCTTAAATTATAGCTTAATTAATTGGCTAATGACCCACTTTAACCAATTAATTCTACAAATTTACAATAATTAATCCCACTCTTACAAAAAAATCAGCTGAAAATTGATCGTGCATATTCTCCTATTTCTACACTTACAAAGCAATCATTCCTATAAACCCATGCCTCGGAATGGTCTGACAGCAGGCTCTGCATGATTTCAGCAAGGTTATTCATATCTTCTTTACCAAGCCTGCTTTTGAGCGTCTTCAGCAAGTCAAGCGCGAAGACACGCGTTAGAGGTTCGCTCTCGGAAAGCGCGCGCCTGATGAGGTCCTTAAAAGGCATTACCAGGTCCGGGCTGACCTCGGCGATCTTTCCCAGGGCGTAGAGGACCCCGGGTCTGAAGACCTTTTCTTCGATGTCGTAGACCTCGGCAATGAGCGGAATGATATCGCTGAACTTCTCAGGGTCGGCGCTCGCGATCTCTCCCATGATCTCGGGCGCGGCCCAGCCGATGCCGCCCGATTCATCGGAGAGCGACCAGAGAAGTTTACGTACCGTCTCTCGAAGAAAGTCATAATCGGTCTTGACAAGCGCCTTGGCAGAAAGACCGATGGCCTTGATCGCCCTCCACCCCACGAGCGTGTCCTTATCATAGGCCATGCGCACGAGCAGGCTCAGGACCTTCCGATTCTCTTTTACAAGGGATACAACGGATTCAAGGTCGTTCGATTCGAGAGACGCATTGACAACGTTCTTGAGGTCACTTTTTTTCATGAAATGTCATGCATTAAGGGCGGCAATCAAAGTCAATTTCGGCATTATGACTATTAAAAAAAAGACGCCTGAATGTCGCGGCCTCTTTCATCGGCGAGGCCGCGCTTTCAGGCGTCCGAATTCTACGAGTGCTGATCTTCTTAATTCAATGTGATCCCGGTATACGAAATGGGCACTGTTAACGCGCTGCCGCTGCACCCCTGAGACCCGGGCCAGTTAATTCTCACGTTGAGATTTACTCCCGTTATAGGCACACCAGTGGTATTGCCATTCGTAACCTGCACTTGCAATACAGCCGGTCCCGCCATTGAAATAATGTCAGTTAAAGCAGATGACGTTACTAGGACCTGAGCATTACTATTCGTAGCGGTTGCAGTAATAGAAGTGCCGGTTACCGGCGGATTCATGTTGATATCGCTGACATAGACATTGAATGTCTCGGTGGCGCCGACGGCAATCGTTACCCCGGACGCTCCGTTGACGCTGTCCCTGATCCTGGATGTGGACACGCCGGCATGAGGCGCACCCGTAAAGACTATGTAGCCTTGCTGGAATATGGGTATGCTTGCGTCCCACTGTCCGTTGTCTATATCATATACCCCGTTGGGCTCAGCAGCGTTTCCTGAATGGGGGGGCACGGAGGCCGGCCAATCAAAAAATAGGTCTCCCGAGGAATAAACAAAATCTCTATCCTTATCGACAAAAGGTTCGCCGAGGTCGTCAAAGGTTTCTGTTCCCGAGGAAAAGATGCCGTCTGCATTCGCATCGAAGAAGGACTCTTCGCCGGTCGTGACAGCCGTTATTTCCACCCAGCCGTCGCGGGGGTTGTGTACCTTGCTGAAGGCATCGGTCCAGGAAGGCTCGCCCGAGAGCGGCGTCACGTCGGTCGGCCAGGGCGATTGAGTTCTCAAGCTAACGTTTGTCTGGCCCGTTGCATCGGTAATGTTGCTGGTATCGATGGCCCCTGCTGATGAGAAGAACGAAACGGACGTACCCTGCACGATATTATAGTTGCCGAACCGGTCCGCGATGAAAACAGATACTATGTCTGTCGCGCCAAGGCATCGCGTCGAGTTGGCGTCATCGAGGTAAGCCGCGACGTTCAACGGCCTAGTGGCCATATCGAAATGACTGGCTGACGGAACGCCGCCGCCGATGGAGAGTGCCCCTGACGACGCCGTGAGTGTGGCGGCAGGCGGTCCTGTCACGGTCGTGGATGCGTCAACGCGGACTGGACCGGCGAGCAACCCTGAAAGGATGGTTGTAATGACCGTACCATCTGATGCAGTATTTCCGGTCAAAGGACTAAGGGTAGCATCGGCCGGCGCAACAGGTAGCGAGAAGGTCACGGACTGGCCTCCCAGCGCAGTGCCTTGAGAGTTGAGCACCCTGAATGTCAACGTCGCGGTCGCTCCTCCCGTGGCGATGACGCCGCTCGTAGGCGATACGGAAACGAATTGCAGGCTCCCGGCCTGGGTCGGGTTCACGATAATGATCGTCTGGACCGGGGAAAGCGGAGAGACCGTGGCCTGTATGATGACGCCGCCGGTTACAACGGGGTCCGCTGTAAAGGTGACGGAGGCGATCCCGTTCACCGTGCTCGCCGCTGCTGCGGAGAGGTTCCCTGCACAGGGGCAGATAGACGTGATCGCGAAGTTCACTACGGTCCCGTCGGTGACCGGATTCGCCACGGCGTTCAGGACCGTCGCGCTTATGTTCGTGGTCTGGCCGTTGGTAAGGTTCGAGTTGACAACGTTGAGGGAAATGGACGCCGGCGGACTGGTGATCAGGAAGCTGGCGGACGCCGGGGTAAGCGGATTCACGGTTGCCCGGACAGTTACTGATCCCGAGGATGTGCCTGTGTAAATGGGGGCGGTGGCGATGCCCGACGCGTTGGTGGTGACTATGATGGAACTCTGCGTAGTACCTGTACTGAAGCTCGCAAGGGTTTGTCCTATTATGATATCCAGCGTTACCGCAGTAGAGAACGCCGGCCCGGTGGCTCCAAGGACCGTTACGCTTACGATGGCCTGGCTCTGGATGTTGACCGAGAGCGGACTAATCGTGACCGAGACGCTCGTGGGTGTGGGAGGCGACGGGGTGCCGATGGTCAATTGCGCACTGTTGCTCACCGCGCCGGCTGTTGCGGTTATGTTTACGTTCAAGTTGTCCCCTGCCGGCGAAGCGGCAGTGAATGTTGTGGTCGCGACGCCGGAGGCATTTGTCGTTGCCGATGCGGGGCTGAAGGAGCCCGCGCCCACAACGCTGACCGAGAACGTCACGGTCGCGCCACTGATCAGGCCTAATGCATCGCTCACCGTTGCGGTCACCGTGGCGCTGCCCCCATTGGCTATGGTTGGTGTGCCGAGCGAAACGAGGACCGACGAGGGCACCCGGAGCGGAGTGCCGATGACGATCTGGGCGCTGCCGTTGATCGTACCCGTTCCCACGATAACTGCGGCCATTATCGTCGCTGACTGGTCGTCTCCTGCCGGCGAAGCGGCAGTGAATGTTGTGGTCGCGACGCCGGAGGCATTTGTCGTTGCCGATGCGGGGCTGAAGGAGCCCGCGACCGCGCTGATCACGGTGAAGGAGACGGTGACACCGGGCAACGCCGCCCCTGTCGAGTCCTCTACGGTTGCGCGTACGGTGGCAGAGAGCCCATTTAAGATGGCTGGCGGCAAAAGAGTTACCTGAACGGTAGCAGGCGTACCAGGTGTGCCGGGAACGACCGCACCGGCGCTGCTGCTGTCAATGACCGCGGGCGAGCAGCCGGCTGCCAGACCGAGCAGGACAACCAGCCCGAGCATCGCGATTAACCTGATATATCTCATAACAACCTCCAAAGCGTGTTAGTGCGCAAGCTAGGGTGAAGCAGCAACCGCGGGCGCGGTTCTCACCAAGGCTGATGCAGCACCTGAAGCGACTTCCACAAAAAATTTCTCTCCTGTCGTAGTCGGCAGCGTGACAAGGTCAACTGAGACGTTTCCGTAGTCATCCGTTCTTGTAACTATCGTAGTTTTAGCGCCGAGAACTACATTGGTACATTCGGAATCGCTTACTGTATGAAGGGCTATGAACGCATTGGTCGTAATTTCAACGCAAATGCCGTTCATCTCTTTGCTTTCTGAATCGATGACCGTGAAAGGCAGGCCGGAATAACAGGTGGCACTACCAACGACAGGGGCGTCCAGGTCAGCAGGCTTAGTGATCGTTGACCCGCTCGGCGCTACACTGTCGGGGCATGCTCCGCTGGGGCCTCCGTTCAAGGCTTTTCCGCAGCCTTTCAACAAAATCAGCGGCGAAGCAAGGAGCAGCAGGACCAGAATAGGCACAAATTTGATAGTCAGTTTCATTTTGCGGACCTCGCTTAAAAGGATTTTGCAACTTAAGTGCCAGTTAGCTTGGCCTCCTAACCGGCTGTATTCCCTGACTTTGCAATTGCTTACCCTTTACTCTTGTTACTAAAGCCATTGCGTTTACTTAACATCTGTGTAAAGTGTTTCCTAATACTTCTGCTGTTTGTCCCGACCCGGACAAACCGGAACTAAACCTTTTTTACCACAGAGAGAACACAGAAAAAAATTTAAAAGCGGAATCTTGAAGTTATAAAATTGCTTCAAGCCTTTCTCTGTGTGCTCTGCCAGTGGCCTGCGCTATGACTTCTGCGGCTGATTTTTTCGTGCCATTTACGTAAACGTTATTTCATCAGTCACTATATCGCTTCCTGCTTCACGATCCGCGGCGTTATGAAGATAAGCAGCTCCGTCTTGTTGTCCTTCTGTGCCTTCTGCCTGAACAGCCAGCCGATGAGCGGCAGGTCGCCGAAGAAGGGCACCTTCTGGATAGTGTAACCGCGGTCGATGATGAGAATGCCGCCGATGACGGCCGTCTCTCCGTCGGAGAGCAGGATTTCCGTGGTCGCCTCGTTCTTGCGTATCGAGGGCTGGCCCCCGGCCCCGAGGAGCGAGGTGTCCGGCGCATTCTTGGTCGCCTGGATCTTCATGAATATTTTGTTGTCCGGCGTAATGTGCGGCGTAACGGTCAATGAGAGCTTGGCGTCGATGAACTGCACTTGCGTGCCCGTTGCCGAAGTCGTGGTGTAGGGTATCGATTGCCCCTGCTCTATCTTGGCCTCCTTGTTGTCCAGGGCGCTTACCCGCGGTGTCGAGATCACCTTGCCTTCGCCCGTGGACTCCATGGCTGAAAGCGCGAGATCGAGGTTCAGGGCCTTGGAGAGCGAGCCGAAGTTGAACCCGATGGACCCGCCGGAACCCGCGCCCGCCGCCGCGGGCAGGTTCACCAGGTAATTGCCGGCGCCGAATTGCGTCGTCCCCTGGGTGGGACCGCCGGTGGCCGTTATGGTGTTCGGAAAGGAAAATCCGGTCGGATTGCCGTGTGCCGCGTCCGCCTTGTATGTTCCGCCCCACTGCACGCCGATGTCCCGGCTGAACGTGGTTGACGCTTCCACGATCCGCGCCTCGATCATCACCTGCGGGATCGCCCTGTCCAGCACCTTGATAAGGGTAAGGACATCATTCACATTCTTCGCGATGTCGGTGATGATGATGGTATTGGTTCTTGCATCGACCACGGTCTCTCCCCGGGGAGACAGGGACTTTTTGAGGGTCGGCTCGACTGCCGCCGCCGTGGCGTAGTTTATCGAAACCATTCGCGTGACCAGGTCCTCTGCCTTCTTTTTCGCTTCCTTGGCCTTGGATTCATCCTCGGCCTCTTTCGTAAGGGCCGCCACGGATGCGATCCTGAGGATGTTGTCTTCGAGAGCGAACCCGAGTCCGTTCATCTTGAGTATGATGTCCATGGCCTGGTCCCAGGGAATGTTGACCATGCGCACGGTCACCTTGCCCCTTACGTCGGGGGCGATAATGATGTTCAGGTTCGCCACGTCGGCGAAAAGCCGCAGGACATTGATCAGATCCGCGTCCTGGAGGTCCAGGGATATTCTGCGTCCGGAATACTTGCCTCCGCCGATGAGCGGTGCCGCTTCCGTGAGTGCAGGAGCCTGTTTCGCCGCGGGCGCTCTCTCGGTTTTGGCTGGCGCCGGGGCCGCAGGAACGGCCGGGACCTCGGGCGCCGGCGGCGCGGGTTTTTCCTGCTCTGCGACTTGTGCTTTTTCCGTTTCCTGCGCAGCTGCTTTTTCCTGAGGGACGGTTTCTTCGGCCTTGGCCGGCGCGGCCGCGCTCATGGCAATGACGACTTTATTGCCCTCAGGCGTGGTCGTGTAGGTCATGGGCCTGGTAAGGTCCAGCACAACGCGGACTGTCCGGGCCGTAAACTGTCCTACACGCACCTTGTCGAGACCGCCTTTCCTTACGGGGATGACGGTAGGTCTGACTTTGCTTCTGGTCCCGGGGATATCAATGACCAGTTTTTTCCCCTCAAGCATGAAGGTATTGGGCGTCATGGTCCCGTTGGCGGCTATGACGACCCTGACCCCTTCCTTGCCGGCCGTCGCCTTTACAGAGGTCACCACTGAAGCGGTACCCTTGACGGGTTTTTCAGCTTGGGGTTGCTCCGTGGGAGCCGCCTCGGGTGACGGGGCTGGTTTCGCCGATTCAGGCGCTTGCTTCGCTTCTTCCATGGGTTTGGCAAGCTCTATCACGAGCTTGCCGTTTTCCGGATTGAGTTTGGCGTCCACCGCCTGGCTGAGACCGATCTCCAGCCGTGCGATATCTTCCATTTGGCTCGGCACAATATCGAGAATGGCCCCCTTGCCTACCGGTATCTTGTCCTGGAATTTTCTGATGTCGGCGCCCGAGATGTCGACAATCAGCCGGAGCGGTTCGGTGAGCTGGAACGAGGTATATTGCTCGATAGGCCCGGCGCCTTCGACGACGATCTCGGTCTTGCCGTCCGTTTCGCGGGGTTCGATGTTGCTGATGGGGACCAGCGCGCCGGGCTCTTTGCCCGCTGTCGGCGACTTGGCAGCGCAACCATGGAACACCCCCGCAATAAGAATGATCAGGACCATCAACCGGAGTATGGCGCGTGGTTGAAAGTGTTTCATGGTTTCTCCTCCTGTTTTTTCCGGAGTTGGACGGTAAATTCCTTGTGTTCGGTTTCGCCCATCGCGTTCTTGAATTTTTCCTCGATGACAATCGTGTTCTGGGTGATTTTTCTGACGACACCCCGGTTCGGGCCGAGAATAGTGCCGACACGGATAAAATATCCTTTTCCATCGGGGCCTTCGAGCATGGCATTGTACCCGAAACCGCCCCATATGATGCCGCTCAGCTTGAATTCGTTGATATTATATCGTTCCAAAGGGGGCCGGTCGCCCATACTCGCCTTCTTCTCCTGCTTCATGACAATAGGGGCAAAGGGGTCCCGCTTGCCGGCGGGGCGATAGGAAAATACCGCAACCGGCTTTTCCTCCGTCTTGAGAAGGGCCGTACCGGTAGGCGCGGAGGCAATAGGCTGCCTTTGCGTTGAGGCTGAGGCGCCGGGGGCCGCGGGGGGCGCCGGGGCCGTCGGCGAATTAGAACAGCCCGCGAGCATTGCCGCCAGCACCGGAAGCGCCAGCGTAAAGAGGAGCCGCGGTCTACTTTGTCTTTTTTGCCACTGGCGTTGCATCAGGTTTTTTCTCCACCGCCGCAAAGGTCATGGCCGTACAGCCAATCTTGATGTCCATGCCCCCGGCCTTGTTCGTGGTCGCCCCGGTCATCGTGAGGTTCAGCAAATTCACGATGCGCGTCATTTTGCTCACCCGGTCAAAAAAGAGCGCTAAATCGTGGTACCCGCCGCTCAGGTCCATTGTAATCGGTATCTCCTCGTACAAGCCGCTCGAATGTGTCTTTCGTTTGCTTGGCCGCCAGAGCTTAAGGGTAAGCCCCGACTGGCTCACGAGGTTCTGGATCTGCCCCAGGAGACCGGAAACCTCGGAGCCCGGCGGGAGCTGTTCGGTAAGCAGGTGCAGTCGAGCTTCAAGCGCCTTTACCTCGGCCCGCAGCTCCGCGAGCTTTTGTATCTTTTCGTCATTCGCCTTAATGGTCGCCTGGAGACCGGAAATATCTTTCTCAAGCTGTTTGATCTGGGTGGTCATGGGGATGTAAAAAAAATAGATGAACAACCCGCAGAGAACAGCGACAAAGACGCCGAATCCGATCAACCTCGCCTTGGTCGGGATCTTCTGTATCGTTGACGCAATATTAGCGGCAAAAGACGCCATTACACACCCTTAAAGGTAAACTGCAGTTTATATTTATAAACCTCAATCCCCTCAACCGCACTCTGCGCTGTTTCCTGCAAAAAGACGTCGGAGCAATAAGGGGAGGCCTTAAGGTTGGCGACAAAACGGACAATGTCGTTATTCGTGAACGCCATCCCCTCCAGATTGACCTGTCCGCCTCTTTCGGAGAGAGACATAAGGTTCACTCCCTGCGGCAGCGCTTTGCTGAGCTCATCGAGGAGGTGCACGAGGAGGCCTTGGTTTGCTTTCAGTTGTTCAATAATGGCGATCTTGTCGCCAACCTTCTTGCGTTCGTCTTCGACCGATTTGACTTCCTTGAGCATGTTGTCCTGCTCCCGGATCCTCGCTTCCGCCGCCGCCTTCGTCCTCCGAAGGCTGTCTATCTTGGCGCTCAGGCTGTTCCAGTATGACCACATCCCGCCCCCCACCAGGGCCAGGATGAGCGCGCCGAGGATCAACTGCTGCTGAAGCTCGGTGACCTTCCTGGGCGGCCTTTTCTTGGTCGACGGCAGGAGATTTATCTTGATCATCGGTCCCCCGGCCTCCTGATCGCAAGCCCTACCGCAACCGCGGACTGGGGCCCGGCTTCCTGCAAAAACGCCAAATCAAAGCGTTTCGGGTCTATCTTGATATTTTTGAAGGGGTTCGTGATCTCCACGGGGATTTCAATGCGCTGGGAAAGGACGGGGGTAAAATTCCCTATTCTGGCACAGCCGCCCGAGACCAGCACGCGCGTGACCTGTTCGCTCCCGGTTGTGGACCGGAAAAAATCGAACGACCGCTGCGTTTCGCCCACGATGTCCTCCGTAACAGCGGACATCACGCCTGCGATCTGCTCCTTGTCCTGGCCCTCGACGGACCCTCCCCGCTTCACTTTTTCGGCGTCCTCATAGGTAAGGCCGAACTCCCGCTGCAGCGCCTCGGTATAGCGGTTGCCGCCCACCGTGATATCGCGCGTAAAGATCGACATCCCGTCCTTGAGGATATTAATGTTCATCACCGACGCGCCGATGTTGAGGAGCGCCGTAATGCCGGCTTCCATCTCGTAGTTGAGCTCGTACATGTTCGCGAGGGCAAAGGCGTCCACATCCAGGACCGTCGGCTCGAGCCCCGCCTCTTTTACGAGGTTGATATAGTCGTTGATCTTGTCTTTTTTGACGGCGACGAGAAGCACGTCCGCCTGTCCCTCCTGCGCGCCGGGGCCGAGTTTTTGAAAATCGACGTTCACGTCGTCAATGGAAAAGGGGATGTACTGTTCCGCCTCCCATTTGATGGACTCGGAAAGCTCTTCCTCGGACATATCGGCGACGGCTATGCGTTTGATGATGACCGAGCTTCCGGAGACGGAGATCACCACATCCCTGGTCTTGACCTTCTGGTCCGCAAGGAGTTCCTTAATGGCGTCGACAACGCGTCCGGCATCCATGACCGCGCCCTCAACGATGACTTCGGGAGGCAGCGGCACCATGCCGAACTTAACGAGCTGATAATGCCCCTTCGTCCCCTTCAGCTGTACCAATTTGATGAACGTGGACCCGATATCAAGGGCGATCGGATCTGATTTTCTGGAAAAAAGCATTCTCGCTCCGTCAGAATATCACGATATCACTAGGCGTTCTTGTTTTTGATGATCTTTTCGATTGCCATGACGTTGTTTTCATCATAAACCCGCCAGCCGCGCCAGTCGCGTCCAACCCCCACGAGCACCCCTTCGCCCTCCCACCGGAAAAGCGTCGCCCGCGATATGTCGAAACGGTCGCAAATTTCTTTTGTTTTATACTTTCTCGGATTTTTGCGCTTAACCATTGCTCCCTCACTGGATAGGTTAGTGATAATAGTTATAGTAAGTATAGTTACTAGAATACTGAAAAAGCATCAAATGTCAAGATTTTTTTTGGTTAAAACCATTTTTTCACAAAATCTTTTCACCGCCGAAGACGCAGAGAAATGCAAAAAAACTAGGAGCATAGGATTTTGGGCGGGGTTCTCGCGATCTCTGTGGTAAATTCGGCTTTTTGCGAGCCCATCATTTTTCGGCTGGGAGGATATCGGGCCGTACGGGGGGGTAAGGCGTCAGGCCACGTACAGCAGGATCGTGAAGTAATGACAGGCGCTGCCGGCCAGAACGAAGAAATGAAAGATCTCGTGGCCAAAGGATATCTTTTTATCCAAGGCGTAAAAAAGAACTCCGGCTGTATAAAAAACCCCTCCGGCTACCAGCCAGGCCATGCCTGGGCCCGGGAGCGCGCGGGCGAGCGGGCCTATGGCGACAAGCGCGAGCCAGCCCATGAGGAGATAGATCACGACGGAGAGGATCCGCCTCCCCGGGGCGAAGAGGATGTCCTGAACAATACCAAAGAGCGCGAGCCCCCAGATGACCCCGAAAATGGACCATCCCCAGGCCCCGCGCAGGGTCACGAGGGCAAAGGGCGTATAGGAACCGGCGATGAGCAGATAGATTGCGCTGTGATCGATTTTCTGAAATACCTTCTTCGATGCTCCCCGGACACTGTGGTAGAGCGTGGAAAAAAGGTACAGGGCGACCAGCGTTACGCCGTAAACGCTGAAACTGACGATCCTCCAGGGATCACCCTTCTGGCTCGCATGCACCACGAGGACCACGAGCCCGGCAAGCGCAAGGCTTGCGCCTATCAAATGGCTGATGCTGTTCAGCCGTTCACCCTTATACATAAGCTTGAACGCTCCACCGCTCTTCAGGTTGCAGGGAAGCTCTCCATTCCATATGCATTATACACCACTCGGTCCGTCGTTGCATGCTTGATGAGGAACTTCCCTGCGCCGGGAACAAAAAAGGAGAGGTCCTGAGGACCTCTCCTTCGCGAAATCGCCTTATACCGGGATTATGACACATCCGCTCCATGGGGCGTTGCAAAGGTGCCCGCCCGGCGCGCAGCCATGTCCATAAGCACGCGCTCCGTGCCGAACCTGCCCGACTCGTATTTGCGGATCTTCAGTTTTTCCCGCGCCGTGTCGATGAGCTTCAGGGTCAGCTCGACGATCTTCCCGGGATCCTCCTCGAAATAGAAGCCCGCGGTCACCAGGTCCCACCACTTGTTCTCCATGATGTCCTTGAGCGTCTTGCTGGCGCTGACCGGAGAGCCGGCGCCGAAGATGATCGGCACGCCCGAGGCCGCAAAGTAGGTCCCGATGGCAATGGCCTTCTCGCTCATCCATTCGGGAGCGATGCCCACGGCCGGAAGCCCGCCGATATCGTCGCCGAGCCCGCCTTCCTCTGCGATATGGGAAACAATGGTCAAAATGCGCGAGTTGTCCACGCATGACCCCAGGTGGAGCACCGGCGGGATGCCGATGGCCTCGCACACTTCGCGGAGGCCCGGACCAGCGTTCTCCAGCGCGTTCTCGGGCGTCATGTAACCGGCCTTGGCCGAGGCATGCGCCGAACAGCCGGTCTGGAGGACAAGCACGTCGTTCTTGATGAACTCCCGGGTGAGGAAGTTGTGGAGACTGTCCTGGCTGATGCGCGGATTGTTGCAGCCCGCAAGACCCACAGCGCCGCGGATACGGCCGGCGATGATGGCGTCATTCAGAGGCCGGTATGAACCCCGGTACCGCCCGCCCTGCATGTACTCGATGTACTCGTCGGAGAACCCGGCTATCACATCGGCCGGTTTTACGTTCGCGTGCGTTACGTCCTCTTTTTTCCGGTTCGGGAAATTATCGATCGCCATTCTGACCACGTTCTTGGCGATCTCCAGGCCGCGGTGCTCGTCGTATTCAACGTGGACCGCGTCCGTCATTTTGCCCTTGGGCGTCGTGGTGACGATCTTGGTATGGAATTTCTTCGACAGCTGTGAAATTGCCGGCATGATGCACTGCACGTCCACCACCATGGCCTCGACCATGCCGGTCATGAGGCCGAGCTCCTGCTGCAGGAAGCCTCCTGCCGTGGGGATGCCGTGCCGGACGAGAATTTCGTTCGCCGTGCAGCACATGCCCACGAGGTTCACGCCCTTGGCCCCCTTGGCCTTGGCATACGCCGTGATCTCGGGGTCGTCCACCGCAACGACGAGCATCTCGGCAAAGGAGGGCTCATGACCGTGTACCACGAGGTTCACGTAATCGTCCTTGAAGATATCGAGGCCGGCTTTCGTCTTTATCGGCACGGGAGTGCCGAACAGGATGTCCGAGATGTCCGTGCCGATCATGGAGCCGCCCCAGCCGTCGGCGAGCGACGCGCGCATGGCCCCGAGCATGATGTTGTTCACTTCCTGGTCCACGCCCATGGTCGTCCGGTGCATCATTTCCACCACTTCGCGGTCGATGCCGCGCGGCGCGATGCCGAGCTTGCGCCAGATCTCCTGCCGCCGCTTGGGCGCCCGGGAAAGGTAGACGAGCTCGCCCTTCTGCTGCCCGAACTGCTCGATGAACTTGAGCGCCACCTCTTCCGCCACCTTGTTCACGGGCTTGCCCTCGATATTGATGCCGAGGTAGCCCGCCACGCGGTTGAGCTTGCGCACGTCCTTGATCTGAAAGTCCTTCGCCTCGCCGCGCGCCACGGCAAGGAGCGTGTTGGAGAGGTCCCGGGCATGGTCCGAGTGGGCCGCTGTGCCCGCCGCTACCATACGCGCAAAGTTTCTCGCCGCCACCACGGGCAAGGTTGCCCCGCATACGCCCTCGGCCTCTTCTTCCTTGCCGACCAGGCGGCAGGGGCCCATGTGGCACATCTTGCAGCAGGCTCCCTGGTGTCCTATCGGACAAGGCTTCAATCTCTCGGCCCTCTCAAAGGCCGTGGATATTTTTTTCTCACCGGCTACTTTCAGCAATACCTGTGCGGCCGGATCAACGGATTTAAGGTCTTCTCTCATCAGTAACAGACTCCTTTCACGCGGAGCACAGAGGCTCCCCCTTCTTGAAGAGCGTGCATTATACCAGAAAGTGCACGAAAAAAACTACAAGAAGTTTTTTGGTTTATCGTACGAAAACCGGGTGCCGAAACCAATGGTTCCGGCTGCCCCGGAATGGAAGCGCCGCAAAAACTGCTTCTTGTCTCCTATCGCGAGGTCACTGTTTCACGGACCTCGATGACCTTGATCACGCCCGACCCGGAGAGCAGGCCCTGGTTCATGGCCAGAAGCAGTGCCGCGCCTGAGATGCCGTAGGGTTTCGCAGCCGAGGCCTTCACGGGCTTGAACGTTCCGGCGTCAAGCTTGCCCGCCTTAACTTTCTTAACAAGCGAAGCGATGTCCTTGGCCTTGAACGCCTTGGTCTTGCTGACAGCCGCTGAAATTTCAGCGCTGATTTCCACGCCGTCCTTGATCTCACCCGCCGGCTGCTGCGCCTGGCCAAAGGTCTTGTGCGCGCCGTAGGTATTGACGATCGTGCCGTGCTTTTCATACAAAGCGGTCATGGGAAGTACGAGGTCAGCCTTCTCCGTGAGAGCGTTCGCATGGCTCGCCTGGACGATGATGAAGTCCGCCTTGAAGTCGGCATCCGGAACGCTGCCGGCAATATAAAGCGCCTTCATGCCTGATTTCATTTCGCGGTAGCCCTTCCCTTTCTTGTCAGGCAGACAGCCCATCTGCATCACGCCGAGCGCATTCGCCTCGAGCATGAGCGGCATGACACCGGCGTTCTTGAGAAGCGCCAGGTTCAGGGCCTGGAGCGACGCATCTTCATTTGCGGATATGCCCGTGCCGAAAATGACCATTGGCTGCTTTGATGCTGCAAAGGCCTTGGCTGCTTCCGTGATCTTCTCCGCGGTCACGCCCGAGATCTTTGCCGCTTCCTCAGCGCTTACGAGCGATTTTTTTAATCCATCGAGCCCCTTCTGGCCCGTGGTAAGACCTTCAGCGAGGGCGGCCGACATCACGCCGGCAAGGAGCGCCGCATCGGTCCCTGGTTTCAGCTCCAGATGAACTGCATTCGCATGGGTCGTGAGCCCGATCTTGTCGGGATTGACCACAATGATCTTGGCCCCTGCCTGGGCGCGTCTGCGGATCATGACGTCGATTTCCTGGAGCGACTGGCCTTTTTGGGTCGGGTCCGCCCCGATCGCCACCACACAGTCTGCGGCTTTGAGCTCGGCTTGGGACGCACTAGCGAGACCGGCCTCGCCGTAGACCGCGCGAAGCGCGGCGATGGCGCCGCCCGCATAGGCTGACGCGGGAGTATCGATATTCGCGCTACCCACGACATCGCGGGCGAGCGACTGGATTGCCATGGCCTCTTCGTTCGTGAGCGAGCCCGAGGCAATGAACCCGGCATTGGCCCCCGCCTTCTTGAGCGCGTCGGCAGCGAGCTTCGACGCCTCTTCCCGGGTCGTCGGCACGAGCTTCCCACCCTGTTTTTTCATCGGCGTGGTGATGCGGTTCGCTGATTTCATCGAATCAAAACCGAAGCGGCCGATGGCGCAGATATAGCCGTTTTCTTCCTTCGTGTTCACCTTCACAATGCGGCCATCCTTCTTGGAGATGACCACGCTGCAGCCCGAGCCGCAGGCGGTGCAGACCGACTCATGCTTTTCGAGGTCCCACTCCCGGCCGTGCTGCCAGCGGTCGCGCTCCATGATCGTGTTCACCGGGCAGGCCTCGACGCAGGAGCCGCAGAACGTGCAGCCGGATTCATGGAGCGGTTTGTCGAGCGCGGTCGATACCTTGGTCGTGATGCCGCGGCCCATGAAGTCGAGCACGTTCGTGCCCTGTTCCTTGCAGACCCGCACGCACCGGCCGCAGAGGATGCAGTAATTGTTGTCGATGGTGATGAAGGGGCTCTTGTCGTTTAATTCATAGTTGAAGCTCTTCCGGCCGAAGGACGACTCCCGGATGCCGAGGTCCGCCGCATACCGCTGGAGGTCGCACGCGCCGGCCTTGGGGCAGGTCATGCAGTCGAGCGGATGGAAGGAGAGCACGAGGTCGGTCACGAACTTCCTGATCTCCTCGACCTTCGGGGTGCTGGTCTGGACCTTCATGCCTTCCTTGGTTCGGGTGGTGCAGGCGGTCATCGGCGTCTTCATGCCCTCGATCTCCACCATGCACATGCGGCAGGCACCCACGCCCCTGAGCTCCTTGATATGGCACAGGTTCGGGATGTGTACCCCCACGGTCGCGGCCGCGTCCACAAGGGTCATCCCGTCCGGGACCGACACGGCCTTTCCGTTGAATTCCATATTCACCATCTTGGTCGTCATAAAAGCCTCCATGAAATGCAAATTCCAAAATTCAAATCACAAATCCCAAATAATTTCCAAAATTCAAAGACCAAACGTTTGGAATTTGCTACTTGGGTCTTGGAACTTACTTGATTTGGTGCTTGTTGCTATTTCCCCGGCAGGACAGCCTCCGCCGTGTCGTGGATGGAACAGACCGGGACCTTGCCGGTCGGCTTGCCGCTTACGTCGCAGGTGCAAACCAGGGTCCGCACGGGCTCCTTCTTCAGCGGTTCCCGCTCTTTCTCCACCACGATGACGGCCCCCTCGGGGCAAACCTTGATGCATTCGCCGCAGTGGGTGCAGCGTTTCTGCCGCACGCGGTAGGGTGTGAAACCGCCCTTGTAGGGCTGCAACTTCTGGCCCTCGATCGCGAACGAGGGGCAGACCGCAGCACACTTGTCGCACATGGTGCACTTTGCCGGGTCGATCTCGTAGCGCACGAGGGCGGTGCACTCGAGGTGTGTGCAGACGCCGTCCACATGGCGGAGCAGGTCGTCCTTGTGCTGGGCGAGGAACGCCGCCAGGAGGTCTGCCTGGTCCTTGCCCTTCTTGCACATGCCGCCTTCCTTCACGTCCTTGGCGATGCGCTCCAGGAGCGCGACGTCCCTCGGCCCGCCGCGGCCCGCCTGGACGGCCTCGAATATCTTCACGGCATCGAAGATCCCGAGCTTGCAGGGATGGCACTTGGAGCACATGCCGTTCTTGGAATCGTCATGGTAGAAGAACGCAAGCTTGGCGCGCGTGGCATTGACCGGGCACTTACTTTCTTGCTGCGGCATGGGCCCCTCCTTTTTCGACGGTGACTGCCTGCGTGGGGCAGACCGAGTAGCAGGCCTTACATTTGGTGCAGTAGTCCTGGTCGATAAAGAACCGGTCCCGCTGTTCAACAACGGCGTCGAAGGCGCACGCCTGTTTGCAGAGCCCGCAGAGGATGCAGTGCTCGGGCAGGATGCGGAAGGTCCCGAGGCCCTGGCAGCGCTTGGCCCGGCAGTACTTGTCGTTCACGTGTTCTTCGTATTCCTCGCGGAAATATTTGATCGTCGAAAGCACCGGGTTCGGCGCGCTGTTCCCCAGGCCGCACAGCGACCCGGAGACGATCATCTTGCCCATCTTCTCGAGCCGCTCGATGTCGCCTAGTTCGCCTTTGCCTGAAGTGATTTTATCGAGGAGCTCATACATCTGCCACGTGCCGACCCGGCACGGCGGGCACTTGCCGCAGGACTCGCTCTTGGTAAAGGAAAGGAAGTACTTCGCCACGTCCACCATGCAGTCGTCTTCGTCGAGGACCACCATGCCGCCCGAGCCCATGATCGAGCCCACGCTGGCCAGCGTATCGAAGTCCGCGGGCATATCGAGGAACTGCGACGGGATGCAGCCGCCCGAGGGGCCGCCCGTCTGGACGGCCTTGAACTGCCTGTCCGGGTTCAGCATGCCGCCGCCGATGTCGAAGATGATCTCCCTGAGCGTGATGCCCATGGGCACTTCGATCAAACCCGTGTTCTTGATCTTGCCCGTCAGGGCGAACACTTTCGTGCCTTTTGATTTTTCCGTGCCGATCGACGTATAATAATCAAGCCCCTTGGTGATGATCGTGGGAACATTGGCAAAGGTCTCGACGTTGTTCAGGTTCGTGGGCATGTTCCAGAGACCTCCGGCCGCTTCGGAGAGCCGCGGAGGACGGGGCCGCGGCATGCCGCGCTGGCCTTCGAGAGAGGCCACGAGCGCCGTAGACTCGCCGCACACAAAAGCGCCCGCGCCTTCCTTGATCTCCATATCGAAGTCGAGGCCGGAGCCCAGGATGTTCTTTCCGAGGAGCCCCAGCGCCTCAGCCTGTTTGATGGCGACACCGAGGTTCTTAACCGCGAGCGGATACTCGTGCCGCACGTAGATATACCCGTGCTGAGCGCCGATGGCATAGGCATTGATGATCATGCCTTCGATGACGGAATGGGGGTCCCCCTCCATGAGCGCGCGGTCCATGAACGCGCCCGGGTCGCCTTCGTCGCCGTTACAGACCACGGCCTTTATCTTGGCTCCTGATTTCTTTGTATGCTCCCACTTGAGGCCTGCCGGGAAGCCCGCGCCGCCGCGACCGCGAAGGCCGGACTTCTTGACGATGTCGATGACTTCGTCAGGTTTCATCTCGCCCACAACCTTGGCAAGGCCGGCATAGCCGTCCTCGCGGATCGCGTCATAAATATTGCAGGGATCGACAAATCCGTTCCGGTGGAGCGCCACGCGCTTCTGTTTTTTGTAGAACGGGATGTCCTTCATTTCGACGTTCGGATCGGCGAGCGGGACCTCGCGGTAGAGCTGTTTCCGGTAGGGCACGCCGTTCAGCACGGAGCCGGAGAACAGGGGGGCGATATCATGCTCCTTCACCTTCTGGTAGAAGATCTCCTGCGGTTCCTGGATCACCACCGGGCCCCGCTGGCAGAACCCCTGGCATCCCGTCTTAACGATCTCGAGGTCGACCTGCTTTGCGGCCGCCTCTTCTTCGAATTTCTTGACGAGTTTGTTCGAACCCGTCGCCTGGCATGCCGTGCCGCAGCAGACCCGGACGCGGTGGGTTTTCTTTTCTTGACGCTCGCTCTGGAGCCTGGAACGGAGGGCCGCGAGCTCGGCGCCGTTTTCCAGCCGCTTAAACGTGAGATCCATGTTCACTCCTCGCCATCGTTATGATATCGTCCACCATCCTGGGCGTAAGCTCGCCGTACAGGTCCTGGTCGTTCACCGTGGCAACGGGCGCCAGGGCGCAGCATCCCACGCAGCCCACGGTCTCGAGCGTGACCGAGAGGTCCTTCGTGGTCTCGCCCTCCTTGATGCCGAGCTTGTTCTCCATCTCGGTAAGAACGGCCTTGCCGCCCCTCACGTGGCACGCGGTACCCATGCAGACCTTTACCACGTTCTTGCCCCGGGGCTTGAAATGGAAATGTTTGTAGAATGAAGCCACGCCGTAGACGTTGGTCAGGGAAAGCGAGAACCGCTCGGCGATCATCTTCATGGCATCCTCGGGAAGGTAGCCCACCTTTTCCTGCACCCGCTGGAGCACGGCGATCAGGACCCCGCGCTGGCCCTCGGCATTATCGAGGACGGCATTGATGTTCTTTATTTCTTCGTTCTGGAGCACGTTGGAAACCTCCTGCACAACATTGACCGGCAAATGGCAAATAGCAATGAAACCGGGAAATAAGGACTACCCTTAAGATGCTGCCGAAGTGTTACCAGAGAAACATTCACTTCGTTACTTATTGTAACCTGAGAAGCATGTCGTTAAATATTCTGTATTTAAAAAGGGAGTTCATATTAACAATCGCACATCAAAAAATCAAGGAAAAATACTATAAAAAAATTTCATATGAAAATTATTATTCTCTATCTTTGGCAACTGAAACAGGAAAGGTAATAATAATTCATGGATAATCACGCCGTACTCCCGTTTGACAGTCCGTCTTCATCCTGCTATTATCTAACAGGCTATAACAGCCTGCGGAATTGCCGGCTGCAGATTTCAGGAGATTCTTATTCATGAGCATTCTGGCGATGATCCTTGCCGGCGGCAAGGGCGAACGGCTCCATCCCCTTACCATTCACCGGGCAAAACCCGCGGTCCCCTTCGGCGGCATCTACCGGATCATCGACTTCACACTGTCCAACTGCATCAACTCCGGCATCCGCAAGATCGCCGTGCTGCCCCAGTACAAATCCCTTTCCCTTGATAAGCATCTCAGGCTCGCGTGGAACTTTTTTTCCGGAGAACTGAACGAATTCATCATTTCCGTGCCGCCCCAGCAGCGCGTCGGGGACAAATGGTACCAGGGAACGGCGGACGCCATCTATCAGAACATCTATATGATCGAAAAAGACGCGCCTGACCACGTGCTCGTGCTCGCCGGCGACCACATTTATAAAATGGACTATGCCGAGATGTTCCGGTTCCACAAAGAACAGAAGGCGGACGCGACCGTTGCGGCCATCGAGGTCCCGCGCAAGATCGCAAATGAGTTCGGCGTCATCGAAGTGGAGGATGAGTGCAAGATAATCGGATTCGAGGAAAAACCGAGGGAACCGAAGCACATCCCCGGCAGGCCCGACCTGGCTTTCGCATCCATGGGCATCTACCTGTTCGATACCAGGACCGTGATCGAACACCTGAAGTCCGATGCGCTCCAGGACACGGCCCATGATTTCGGGAAGAACATCATTCCGCAAATGATGAAGAACGCCCGCGTCTGCGCCTACAATTTCAAGGACGAGAACAAGAAGGAGGCCAAATACTGGCGCGACGTGGGGACCCTCGACGCCTACTGGGACGCCAACATGGACCTCGTGAGCGTGGACCCCCTCCTCAACCTCTATGACAAGGCCTGGCCCATCCGCACGTACCAGGCCCAGAACCCGCCGGCCAAGTTCGTTTTCGCCCAGGAGAAGAAGGGCGGCAGGCTCGGTATCGCGTTGGACTCCATCGTGGCGCACGGTTGTATCGTAAGCGGCGGCCGGGTGCAGAACGCCGTGCTCTCGCCGAACGTGCGCGTGAACAGCTATACAGAAGTACGCGATTCAATTCTCATGGAAAACGTGGACATCGGCAGGCACTGTCGCATCCGCCGCGCCATCATCGACAAGGACGTGGTCATCCCGCCGGGGACCGAGATCGGGTATGACCTGGAAAATGACCAGAAGCGCTACCATGTAACGCCTTCGGGCATTGTGGTGATCGCGAAAGGGACGGAAATCTCGGAAAAGGCGCGGGCCGCGGCGATGGCGGACGAGCGGGTGTGAAATGGAACTAAGTACCGAAATTCCTGTTTCCTGTTGTGCGATCAGGCCCGCTGTACTCGCTTAATTTATCTAAAACGACATCGTCTGAAGTCCCTCGTAGCTTCTGTTCTCTCTAGTTTTTCAGAAAAAATCTCTTTAAGCATGAGAATGATTTCTATCTACTTGATTATTTTTATCATTTCTTCCAGCGGCTTCCTGCTTCTCCCGGGCGGGTCCTCATCGGGCAAACCAATAGGCAAAAGCGCGGCAATGAACTTTTCCTTGCCAAAATCCAATATCTTCCCGAACGCCTCCTGCGCCACAAGCGGGCCGGTCATCCAGCAGGAGCCGTAGCCCAGGGCATGTATTGCCAGGAGCATGTTCTGGATCGCAGCCGCGACGCTCTGGAGCCCGGGCAGGGGCCTGAGCCTTTTGATATCCTCCACTGAATATCCCATCTTCGCAAGAAGCTTGTCCGTGCCCGCGTCATACGCTTCCATGCAAACAGCGATCACGACCGGCGCATTCTCGAAGAAGGTGTAGTAGTTGCTCTTGTATGCCGCGAGCCGCTGGGCCTGCTTTTCATTCTCGGCATAAGGGACCATCCGGTCGATCATGTCCCGCACGGCAGCGGCCATGCGCCCCGGTATTTCGCGGTCTTTTATGATAATGAAGCTCCACGGCTGGGTGTTGTTCGCAGAGGGCGCCCACCTTCCCGCATCGAGGATCTTTCTTATGTCTTCATCCGGCACCGGCGTCTGTTTGAACCGGCGGATGCTTTTTCTTTCTCGAATTGCCTCGAAGAGGTCCATAAGGTTAAGCACCAAATGACAAGCATCAAATCACAAATAAGCACCCATAACCAAACACTAAGTTCCAAAGGTTTGGTTATTGTAATTTGGCTATTGGATATTGTTTGTTATTTGAGATTTGTAATTTGGAATTTCAATTTTCTACACCATCTCCGCCAGGTCGCGGATGAGCTTCTCCGAGTCCTTCCACCCCAGGCAGGGATCGGTGATGGACTTGCCGTAGACGTTCTCCGTCACCTTCTGGCTGCCCTCCTCGATGAAGCTTTCGATCATGAACCCCCGGATCATGTCCTTGAGCAGCGCCGAGTGCTGGCGGCTCTGCATCACTTCTATCGCGATCCGCGGCTGCTCTTTGTACTTCTTGTTCGAGTTGGCATGGTTCGTATCAACGATGACCGTGGGATTGGCAAGGCCGCGTTTCCGGTACGCCTCGGCAAACCAGATAAGGTCCTCATAATGATAATTCGGCACGGTTACCCCGTGAGGATCAACAGCGCCCCGGAGCACGGCGTGCGCCAGGGGATTGCCTGAGGTTTTTACTTCCCACCGGTTGTAGCTGAACAGGTGGGGCGCCTGGGCGGCCTGGATTGAATTGAGCGTTACCTCCAGGTCGCCCGAGGTCGGGTTTTTCATGCCCGCGGGAATATC
>Ga0210377_10000362_pt1 | contig 42982 bp, 60 predicted proteins | sample PLM4_65_b1redo_FD_155480 | JGI IMG/M metagenome (GOLD analysis project Ga0210377, IMG submission 155480) | Groundwater sediment microbial communities from an aquifer in East River, Colorado, USA - PLM4_65_b1 redo | ecosystem: Environmental > Terrestrial > Soil > Riparian zone | place: USA: East...
TTGTCATCCGGGTCAGTTGCAAAACGACAACCGCTGCTGTCCTTATCGAAGAGCTAATGCCGGATATGCCGTTCGTTATCTTCGACCCGGAGGGCGAATACTACGGGCTGAAAGAAAAGTATCCGGTGCTGATTGCCGGTTCCGGTGCGAACGTGGAACTGCCGGTCACCGCACGTCAGGCGGGGGCGCTGGCGGAGTATGCGCTCGACCACCAGATGAGCGTGATTCTGGATACGAGCGATTTTGATGCGGACGAAGCCGCAGACTTTATGCTGGAATACCTCAGCCGGTTATGGGAGCTTGCCGGGCAGCGCCGTGCGCCCTGCTGCATCGTGCTGGAAGAGGCGCATGAGTTTATCCCGCAGGCAGGGAAGCCGTCGCCGCTGGCAGCACTGCTGACGCGGATCGCGCTGCGCGGGCGGAAACGTGGGCTGGTGCTGATGATTGTCAACCAGCGCAGCAGCAATATCGCCAAAAACGTGCTGACGCAGGCGGGCATGTTTTTCCTGCACCGGGTCGCCCATGCTGCTGATATGACCGTGTATAAAGATTTGATACCGGGATTGTCGGGCAAAGAAGTTGAGGCAATGGTGCGCGGGCTGCAATCCGGGCAGGCGGTCTTTGTGCGCGGCGAGCAGGCGCAGGTGGTACAGATGCGGCAGCGGCATACGTCGCATGGAGGACCTACGCCGGGACTCGCGGCTGCTCCGCTGCCGGTGATGGACAGCGATACGCTGGAAAGCCTGAAAAAATTTCTTCAGGCAGATACGCCACACCCTGCGGACGATGAGGCGGCGAAGCTGCGGGCGATCATCCAGCGACAGGCGGAGCAGATCGCCATGCTGGAAACGCAACTCAAAGCGAGTGTGCAGGAAATCACGCGCCAGCGCGAACAAAAGGTTGAATTCGCTCCGTCGACTCCGTTGCAGGCGTGGCAACCGAAGCCGTCGAAGTCCACCCCCGCATCCCCCCTCAGTCCCCCGCTACGCAGGGGGGAAGCTAACAGGGAGGGAGTACCGGGCGTAAATGGCAAAGCGGTGACTGTCCAATCACCGGCACCATTGACTGAAGTCCTCGCCGAGCGCCAGAAAAAACTTGATGAGCGCATCATCAGCCAGCAGCGCAAGAAGCTGGGAGAAATTTGCAGCCAGATTAGTCAGCAGTCGTACATGCAGCGTCTAATGCTGGCGTATCTTATCGACCATGATGCTGATGTTATCCCCGCCGGGAAACTCTCAGGAATAATCGGATACCCTGAAGACCGAATTAACAAACTGCCGCCAACTGGCTTACTCGATCTGAACCTGATTTGCCGGGACACGGGCAAGGCGCTGAACATGGGTTACTGGCTGAACGATGAGATACAGGCGGGTTATCCCAATCTGGAAGTGAAGGAAATTATGGCGGCGCTACGCCGTGCCTGTGAGGTGTGGGGATGAAAAAGAAATCGAATTTAAGTAACACGGTGGGATTGATGTTTTTCGTACTGGTCGTGCTTCTGGTGGTTGTATTTCTGCTGGCTGGTCTGGCGGGTCTCATCACCGCGGTTGTCGGTGCACTGGCGGGTTCTTTGTTCGGTGGGCTGATGGTTTTGCAATCTGTATCTGAAGGCGAAGTCACAGCGACGATGCTGGATGATGCTGAGAAAGGCAAGCGAAAGAAGTGATTACGCGGGTCAGAGTTTTTCGCTCTGACAGACGACGATGTGAAATACATTCGCAGCTTATAGACATGGGCGGGCAAGCCTTGCCCCTACACGGAGGGATTATGCTTACGCGAGGCGATGTGGCAAAGATGCAGAAAAGTTTTGAGGCGTGCCAGGATTGGGATGTCATGCTTAATTCGATGATTGTGCTGGATATTCAGCCAGGGCAAATCCGCGAGACGGCAGATATGTTCAAGGTCGATTTTCATGATGCTCTTATCATCGAGATTGTGCATCACGGGATGACGGCGGCAAACCCCACCCCAACCTTCCCCGCAAGCAGGGAGGGAGGACAGGGCGAGTCGGTGACGGTGTTCATCAACCCGCTGTGGACGAAGCATTGTGTCATCAGCATCCGGCACTATCTCAGCAGCAAAGCTAATCCCACCTGGGAATGCCGAACGGAAAGCGGAGACAAGATTTATATCCGCCAGGCGAACAAGAAGCTGTGGTTCGACGCAGGCTATGAACAACTTGAAGAGATGGCACTCGAAGAGGTTGCGATGGCAAAGATCGAGTGTTACACGATACCTGGCAAAGACAACTTCATTGACGTTCAGCATGTCGTCCCCTGTGGGATTCTGGCATTGCCGATTGCAGCACCTGCGCCGAAGCTGGAACTGGATCAACGACAGCGGCATGTTGCGCGTTGGGCGGCGAATTTGATGGCGGCGGGTGACTTCATCGTGTGGGATACCGAGACAACTGGACTCGAAACCGAGGATGAAATTGTGGAAATCGGTGTGGTCGCGCTGGATGAGACCATTCTGTATCAATCACTCATCAAGCCGGTTGACTCATCGCGGCTGCTGATTGCGGGCAAGAACGGCAAGCGCCCGGTGGACATCCACCATATCACGCCGGAGATGCTTGAGGATAAGCCGGGCATCGGGGCTGTGCTGGAGAATATCCGGGCGGCGATGGGCGATAAGAACTGGGTGGGATTCAACGTGGAGTATGACGAGCGGATGCTGCGCCAGTCGATGACGCTGGCACAGGTTGAACGGTCCGCATTTATCATGCCAGCATCTGAGCCATTTCCGTTTGACAGGTGCGTGATGTTGAAGTATGCGGAGTTCGTCGGGACCTTGCAGAAAGGTTCTTATCGCTGGTGGTCGCTGGATGATGCGTGCGAGGCGATGAAGGTGAAGGTCGATGACCTGACTCCGCACCGGGCAGCGAGTGATGCGATTGCTACGCTGCGGCTGTTGAAGGCGCTCGCGGCGCTGCATGATGGTACGCCATTTTAATTAGCCTGGGCATGGCACGCCATGCCCCTACAATTTCGACCCCTCTCCAGCGGCTGCGATTGGAGAGGGGGCTTATATTATCTGAGGTGAAGACGATGAAACCCAAACCTGTACGCACGATGAAGGAATTCATTTTTAAATTAAAGGCGTTTCCGACGCGCGATAAGGCGCTGGCTGAGGCTCGCGCTACGCTGAACTCATACCACCATGATAATCCGGGTCAGCCGCCTGTCTTCGTGGCGCTGCTATCAGATGGTGAGGGCTTCCGGGGCGTTCTAAATCCGGGCGATGTGCGATCCAGACTTCAGATTGATGCGATTGCCAGCCGATATGGATGGCGGGTGGAATACGTGGCGGAGGCGGATGTGCCGGGCGGAAATCTGCGGGCAGTATGTTCGCAAGGGAATGAAGGTGCAGGTGACTGGCATCCCGAATGCGAGAGCGTATCTCGACCAGCAGAACAGGCGCGGGCTTCGCTGGATTTGACGGCTCACAATATCGAGTTTGCCAGCCGTGCGCCAGAGGATCATAATGCTGATGGCGGCGATTATGACACGAGCTATGCGCCTGCGCCGGGTGGCTCTGACATGGATGATATTCCGTTTTGATTGTGATAACAGGTTTTCTGCCAGGATAATCGAGGTAGCTATATGACACGGAAAAAGCGGGTATTGCAAGCAGTCCTCTATCTTTTGGCTATGGCGCTGGCGCTGGGTATGGTGGGAACAAGGTTTATTGACCCATCGCTCACGGAGACGGAATTGTTTTTGCGCTACTGGTGGCTGTATATACCAGGATGCGTTGTCGCGCTGCTGCTGGCATTTGCTGCTGCGAGACTGGGTGAGTAGGACGATATGAGCAACCCGAATGATTTTTTAAAGCACGCGCAGGCGGCTGTGACGGCTGCGGCAATCCTGCAAAAGTTCGATGTGGAACCTGCTTTGATGCTGGAAACGGCATATCGCAAGCGGATTCGTAAAGTACCGGACGAGATTTCGGCACAATCGGCGAAACGTTTTGCCGAAATGACACGGGGCATTCCGGTGACTCCTGACGAGGCGCTGCTGATTTACTATCGTGTTTGTGAAGGTATGTGGCAGCGTATGACGGCGGATGAGCAGCGGCAATGGCTGCTGAAGGTGGAGTGATGACGTACTATCGCATCATCGAATTGAACGGGTTTCCGTCTCCGCACATCAGGATTCGCCAGCAGCGTGCCAGCGCGACGGATATGGATACTGCAAAGCGTCTGGCTGAGAAGGTTGTGCTTAGTCCGGCAAACCCGAATTGTTGTGGCGCACTGATTGTTGAAGATGACGACGGGCGCTGTTATCCGCTGCTGACAGTGATTGCGGAGTACGAGTACACCATCAGCGAACATACCGGAAACGGTTACCTGAAGTTCATCGGGTATCGATATGATGACGACCCGGTACGGTGCTTTCTGAATTATGGCTATGTTGGACAGAGAGTGTAGGGGCGGATTTTTAGAAAGGAACATATCACATGCCTAAAAAATACACACTGACCTGGCACGATGAAGAAACCGGCGACCACGTTCAGACTGTTGAATATCACGAAAGTTTCGGCAGTAGTCCGCCATGCCCAAAGTGCGGCAAGAAAACCCATTACTGGGAAGGGCAAATCGACCAGGATTTTATGGGCAATGATATTCAGGGCTGGAACTACGTTTGCTATGAGTGCCGCATCGGGACAAAAGCCGAAGAACTGGATGATGAATACGATGGATGAAATCACAGTAATTTCCCGCCCGCAATCAGACATCGAAGACGATGAAGTGTATCAGCAGACCATGCTGAATATCGTCGCCGGAATCCTGCGCTGGCTTGACCGCCCGGAAAATAGATGGTGGAAAGATGCGTTCACGCAGCACCAGTCATGGCAGGTCTATGACCTGTGCATTCCCGATGCGCTGTGGGCTGCGCTCGGTGCTGCCTGGCTTGCAAACCGGCAGGTCTCTACCACCAGTCAACTGCTGCTGTGGGATGACGCGATGTATCAGGTCACGACGATGATTTGCCTGCCGCAATCGGCGCTTGAATAGTTGTCCCATTAGCTCAAGCCGCCGCAAAAATAAGCTCGAAAGTGGTATAATTGTTCTATCGAAATGGCAAACGCCCGCGCTGTTTTCGCAGCCGGGCGCACGAGCAATCACTATAAGGAGTGAGGCTGTGAAGAATTGACATTCTGCCAGCACAGCCCGTTTCTCAGCACGGGAACGGGCTTTTCTCATCTTTCTCTAATGTATAATACTCCTAATTAGGAGTATTATTTAAGTATGGAGTGCAATAAGGCACTCGCAGAGGAGACCGAAAATGAACATCAGCACAAATCAGGGAACAGAAGTCATCAAGTGGTTGGAAGCGGGCAAAGAAGTCACGTTCAAATATGAGAGCGACCCGGTTCGCAAAGTCGCCCGGTTCGTTCGTATCGAAGCCAGATATTATCGCTTCGAAAACGGCAAGTCCAATTTTGAAAACGAAACACTTCCTGTCGAAACGTACCTGGAAAAATTCAATGAAATCTCAAGCCGCAGCACGACTCGCGGTGGTACCATCGTCTTCCTGTTCGAAGACAACGAAGGCAACCAATTTTCTCACTCAGGCGGATTATTCTGGACGGATGACTCTGAAGTTCAACCGGTGATTGTGGCATCAGAATCAGATGCAGAAGTATTTATCGGCGCGGTGGTAGAAGTCCCGATTTACTGCGGAGTAAAGAATTTCGAGGCAGTTGTAGTCGAAGCCACCAGCAGCGCTTTTATCGGTAATCGTGCCTCACGCATCTGGAATCTGGCTGTCTATCCCGATAATCCAGCCTACAAATTGTTTGTTGATGAAGCCCGGCGCGATGGCAAGCCGTATATCTTCGCCAGTAGTTCGCGGCATCACTTCACTGTCAAAGCGTAAATGGCAAATCCCGGCTTGCGCCAGGACTCGTTGTAGGGGCGGCGCTGTGAACGCCGCCCCACTATCTTAATCGAAATAGTTCCGGGGCGCGACGGGATACGCGCAGGAAAAATCATGAGCAACAACACGAACAAATCAGCAGCTTTGCGCCTTATCGACGCATACCGCCATATCCTGGCGGCATCAGCCACGCCACGCGAAATCACAGCCGGCAGCGTTTTGCATATTGCGGCAGCAGCTATCAATGCCGCCCACCCCGTACTATTTGCGGACGATGATGATTTGGCGGCGGCAGTCGCCGGGGAACTGCTGCGAAATTTTCGCCTCGAATTGCACAGCGAACCCGGCTTACGTGCCACGCAGGATTTTGCAAGCGTCATTGTCCGGGATATTTATGTGTCGGCTTACAATCGCGACAAGGCGGCATTCGCGCCCAAAAGCCGCCGCCTTGACCTGCTGCTGTCGGCTTTATCGACAGTGGATGTCGATAAGCCGGTGACGGTGACTCAGCTTGCGGCGCGGGCGGGCGTTGTGCGCAGGACGGTACAGGACGCGATTGAGACGGGGCGCATCCCCGCTGAAAAATTCGGGAATACCTATGCTATCCGCGCCGATGATGCGGCTGTATTCATCGCCAGTCGCCGTTCGCCAGAATAATGATTAATCGTCTTCTGGCAGCCGGGGCGCTCACTGCAAAGGTGCAGCGCCCCAATTACGCCAATCGCATTTATAAGGGCGGCATTGTCACGGTGTCCGTCGTGGCGAATGGCTACGATGTGCGCTATGAATCGCCCGAAGTGCCTGAGTATCTCGTTCGCGCTTTCCCGGCAGGCGAGGAGGCGGCACTCGAAAGCTACATGCTGGTGCTGGCAGATGCAAAGCGCTGGCGCAAACTGTAAAAAAACTTATATAAATGTTGTGACTGGTGTGTAAAACTATTGACCAGTCGCAACACCTATGGTATGATTCTTTTATCAAATGAGGAGAAAGACATGTTTGGAAAACCGCTGACCCCTGAAGAAAAAGCCGCCCGTGAAGCTGAAATCACCGCTGACGAATCGACCCGCCTGGCTGCCGAAGCCGCCCGCCGTGAAAAAATCGCGGTTGCCCGCGCCGCCGCTGAAGCAAAAGCCGCCAGTGTCACGCCGGCGTTAAAAACCATCGTCGCGAACAGGCGCACGCTGGAAATCGGAAAACTGTATGCCCTGCGTAATTGTACATTCCAGGTGTACGACCCGGCAACGCTGACCCACAAACAGGTTGACGCAGTGCATTCGATGCTGCGCGACCTGGGGATTATCACCGTCATCGGTGAACGCATCCCGGCAAAAGACTTTTATCCGTTTATCGATGTGCTGTTTCAATTCATGCGGCACGAAATCGTCGAGGGAACATTCACGGCGATTACCGGCATCGAACTGAACCTGTCCACATTCAACGGTATGAGCGACCACAATCTATGAAAAACAACCTGTCCGATACCATGCGCGACGCGCGACGCATCAAACTGCTGCTGATGCGCTCCGATAAGCCGCTGCGCACGATGGAAATCATCGAAGCGCTCGGCTGGCAGGATACGCCCGGCAATCGCAGCCGCCTGTACACTGTGTTCGCAGCGGTGGGGCAGGGTCTGCAAAAGCCCCGTTCCGGCAAATACACTTATGCCCCCACCGCCGAAGACCGCGAATTTGCGGAAGCCGTCAGCCGGAAATAGGGGTTATCCCCCAGCCGCGCGGGGATGAGCGCGGCACAATCTGAAAAATAAGGAGACTGAAATGAACGAATATCTGAATCGCCTTAAGGATTTATTCGCCGCTGTGCCGCTGGATGGCTGGCGTGGCGGGAGCAAGCCGTCTATCGCCCTGGCGTGGCGAAAAGCAAATTTTGAGGACGCAGGGACGCTGATTTATCGCATTCATCCGGCGCTTGAAGAGCAAGCGGAGATGTGCGGGGGTTCGGCGCCCCGGCATGATAACCGGGCAATCGGCGCTGAGGTAGCGCGCCGGGGCAAGATCATGGCAGCGCTGAGCCGCGCCGCGTTCCAGGTGGGGTGGCACCTGTATCGCGGCAATAATGAAGTTCTGGCGGAGAGAGCGCTGGAAGAATCGGAACGACTTGTAGCATCCGAATTAGAAAGCTGGCACAGGATTTAGGGTCTAGCCCCCATGCCGCGCGGGGTGGAGCGCGGTACAATCTGAAAAACAAGGAGAAAATATCATGAGGGTAGCGGTGCAAATATCAAGCGGAACAGACGAACACGATACGATTGTTCGCAAATCCGGCGATGGCGCCGGAATATCTATCATTCGCGGGGTGCTAAAAGAGTCCATCCTGGCGCAGGAGTGGGGATGGGAATGGACTGGTCACGGCGGGCGGGACCAGTGGGGTTCCGCTGTCTGGGTCGGTCAGGTCGCTGAAGTCAGCGAAGAAATTTTCTTCGCCTGGGCGGATAAAAATCTCCCGAAATTTCTACAGGAGGAAATTCGGGGTCTGCCGTAAAAGGCATTCTGCCAGCCCGCGCTGAACATCTAAGGGCTGAACGATTGATGACCTTCAGGTTGCAGGAATGGCAGGGCAATGCTATGATTTTGATGGCGGGTCGATGGTGATGGGTTATCCCTCTAAGATACTCCCCACACCAATTTTTATCCGCCCCAACCATGATTAAACTTGGGGCAAATGCGCCCCGGCAGGCATGTCCTGCACGGTAAAGTTTAGCGGTGCGTCCCGTTTGAAGACGGATACGGCGCGTAAGTCGAGCGAGGGACACGAGAAATCGTGTCCTTTTGCGTTCACCGGTGGGGTGTTTAAATTTTATATCGGCAGATGGCGAATAAATGTGCTATGATTTGAGGGGGATAACAACTGTAAAACAATGCGGGAACAATCAATTAATGCGGGATATGGAACTGACATGGTATGAGCGGGCGGTGTTGAAGACGCTCCGCGAGTTGTATCAGTTTAGTCGCAACTTTATACATACGCGCATCGTCGCTGACTGCCTCGATAAAAATGACCGCATCATTCGCGGGGTGTTAGTACGGCTGGAGCAGAAGCAGGCGGTGCTGCGTAAAGGGCAGCGCGGCGGCTGGAAGCCTCTGGATGCGCGAGCAATGCTGCCTGCTGCGCCCTCGCCTGCCAAAATCATTTTTGCTGCACCGGAATTCCAGTGCTGGCAACCTCGTCCGCCAACTCCGAAGCAACCGCCAAACCCTATTATGCTGACGGAGTATCTGTCAGACCCCACGTTGCAGGCGGTGATTTGATGCCATTCCAAAAAGGTCAGAGCGGTAATCCTGGCGGGCGACCTCCAAAGCCTCGCGCCCTGGCGAAGATTCTTGAAACAAGCGGCAAGAAGTCCATCGTTCGCCCGGATACAGGTAAGAAAATCTCCCGGAAAAATTTACTCGCCGAGATGATATGGACTGCCGCGACAGAGGGCAAGGTCACTATACCCGGTGGTGAGACGCTGACGGTCAAGGATATAGGCGAATGGATGGCACTGGTAAAGTTCATCCATATTCATATCGACGGACCGGCGAAGGCAGAGGTCGATTTGACGACGGGGGATCAGCCGCTGGTATTCAATATTCACCCTGCTCCGCCGCGACAGCCTGACGTGAGCGAGCCGGACAGCGACGAAGAATAATGTGGATATTGGGCTTACTTCGCAGCAACTGGAATTTGTGCTGGCGGAGCAGCAGTATGCTGCATTCGTCGGTGGGATAGGCAGCGGGAAAAGCGTCGGCGGCTGCGTTCGCGGGTTGATGGCTGCTGGCGGGCAAATCGGGCAACAAAGAATCCGCACCCCCAACCTGGGCGTGATTACCGCGCCCACCTATCCTATGCTCCGCGACTCTACCCTGCGCACATTCCGGGAAATCGCCGGGGATGCCATCGCAGACTACAACAAAGAGGAAATGCGGGCAACGCTGGTTAACGGCAGCGAAATCCTTTTCCGGTCAACCGAACATTATGAACGCCTGCGCGGTCCGTCGATTAAATGGTGGTTCGGCGATGAAGCTGCGCTTTACCCGGATGTTGTCTGGCGAATTATGGTGGGTCGTTTGCGCCAGTTCGGGGAGCAGGGGTTCGCATGGATAGGCACCACGCCGAAGGGTCGTAACTGGGTCTGGCAGAAGTTCGTCAAGGATTTTCAGCAGGCTGTTGCGGCTAACCGGCACAAGCTGGTCAAACGGTATCGACTGGTCAGGGCAAGGACGGTTGATAACACGTTCCTTGACGCGGAGTTTGTTGAGAGCCTGCTGGATGAATACACCGGTGATTTCGCAGAGCAGGAGTTGCTCGGCGAATTCGTCGCCTTCGAGGGGTTGATATATCCTGAATTCAACCGCATAGCACATATGACCCACGACACCGGCGACCTGCGGCGGTTCAAGGTCATCATCGCCGGGGTGGACTGGGGCTTCACGAACGCGGGCGTTATCCTGATTGCCGGGATTGATTGGGACGGGCGTATTGTCATCCTGCATGAAGAATACGCCCGGCGGCGCAGAATTGAAGACTGGGTAGAGGTTGCGAAGCAGCTACATAAAACGTTCAACGTGAGCGCGTGGTACTGTGACCCCTCGAAGCCTGATTATATCCAGATGTTCGAGGAAGCCGGACTGAGTGCTGAAGCTGCGAACAACAGTGTTGAGACGGGCATCCAGGCAGTACGGCAGCGGCTCATCATCCGGCAGGACGGGCTGCCCCGGCTGCACCTGGGCTATGGCGCGGTGTGGCTGCCGACTGAGTTTGAACAGTATCAATGGGCAGCGAATAAGTACGGGCTGAAAGACCAGCCGCTGAAGGCAAATGACCACACAATGGATACGCTGCGCTATCTCTGTATGGGTGTCGATGAGAGCGCGGGCGGGTTGATTACGGTGGATACGCAGCGATATGCGGGCTAAACCCCACCCTGACCCTCCCCGCAAGCAGGGAGGGAATAGCCTGGCAGAAAGATGCTTATCAAACCACGAAAAATTACTCGTCCAGCCTGTACCGGCGCGGGGCGCAGGTGTAGCCCGGCGCTTCGTTGTTCGGCGCAGTCACCATCGACCACATTGGGAATATCCACAGTTCCTGCGTCTGACGCGAATAAAACATCAGGTAGGCGCGGACATCGTGCATGTCTGTCGTTTCCGGGTCGTCAAGATACAACGTTTCCAGATAATACAGGTCGTTGGGCGTGCCGGGGTAGGCTTTGCGCACGTTGTCCCATACCATCGCTTCGCCGTGACTGGTTAAATCCACCATGTCACACAGCGCCGGTGTATCGAGCGAAACGGCTGGCTGTACCATAAGCATCAGCGCCAGGATAACTATCATCAGCATTTTCATAGCATTCCCCCTTCGAAGCAGTCAATTTATGCAGGTAAATTATGTTCGGAAATATGCAAGGTTATCGGAGGGTTGTCCGATACTTGCCGGGGCGACGGCTATGCTGTGGCGTAGATGGTTACTGATTCGGGATGGGTTCTATGGCAAGCACTTTAGCGCTGCTGCAACTGGTTAAGCCGCTGGTGCAGGATAAGGTTGCCTGGTATACGTGGCAGCGGGAACAGACGGAGCGTGCCAATAAGGTTGCACTCTGCCGGGACTATGCTGACGGGGAGCATCGCGCCAGCCTGACTGAAGAAATGCGCAATATGCTCCGGGTCAAGACGGCGGAACTGGGCAGCCCGTTCAACCTGAATCATATGGACAATATTATCCAGAGCGTGATTGACCGGCTGGAATTGACTGCCATCGAAGCCGATAAGCCTGAAGCGACAACGTGGTTTCAGGATAAGCTCACCGACAATCGGATAGACGGGCTGCAACTGGATGTGCATGAGGCGGCGCTACGGGATGCGGACAGCTATATCATGGTCAGCTTTGATAATGAAACCGGGGATGTTGTATTGACGCAGGAGGATGCATTTGATGGCACCTGCGGCATTATCATGGTGTATGGTCCCGATAAGCGCACCCCGCTGCTGGCGCTGAAGCTCTGGCAGGAAGCGAAGCCAGCACCCAAACGCGCCGCGCAATTTATCACGCGGGTGAATGCGTACTATCCAGACCGGGTGGAGAAATACCAGTCCGGCGAACGCGGCGGTGCATTGATGCGCATGGAAGAAAACCCTGAGAAAGAAGGCAAATGGGTGATGCCTGACGGCACAGCGATTGGGATACCCATCATCCACTATCGCAACCGCAGCGCGAAAAACCGGCAGGGTGGCAAGAGCGAGATTAGTGATGTGATCCCGCTTCAGGATGCGCTTAATCGAACTATGGTCAGCATGGTCATGGCTGCCGAATTGACCGCGTTCCAGATTCGATATTCTATTGGTATGAAGCCCCCGGCGGCGCTGTCGCCGGGGATGTGGATAAACGCCTATGTCAAGGATGAGGCAGGTGAAACGAAGCCGCCCAGTGATGCACAGCAGAAATGGCTGGACAGCATTCGCTTTGGTACGCTGGCGCAGGGGGAACTGATACCGTTTCTGGAACAGGCTAAATTCAAAATCGACCAGATGTATCTCATTACGCGCACGCCGAAGCCGGGGGACGCGGGCGATACATCGAGCGGCGAAGCGCTGAAGCAGCGTGAGATTGGGCTGGTGGGCAAGGCGAAACGCTGCCATGTCAATTTCGGGAATGCCTGGGAGAATGTGGCGCGGATCATGTGGCGGGTGCAGGCGGCGTATGGGACGGAGCAGCCGCCGGAATACAAAAAACTGTATGCGAAGTGGCGCAGCGCTGAACTGCGGGATGATGTGAAGGTCATCGACAACGCCAACAAGGTTGCCGAAAAGATTGACCAGAAGACGTACCTGAAACTGGTCGCGCCGGTGTTTGGCTGGGACGATGATGCGATTGATAAAATTATCGATGCGCTGCGGGGTGATTCGGGCGCAAGGATGGCGGCGCTGGCGGGGAACATTCCGGCGTTCGGTGGCGGGGTGCTGAACGGCATACCTGTGGGATCGGCGGCGTGATGATGAAAACACAAAAACCGAATCTGCCTTACGGCACGCCTGCACTGACTGAAATTCTTGGCGATCTGCTGGACAGCCTTGTGCGGATTGTCCCGCCGCCGAAGCCGAAACCGAAACCTGCGCCGAAGTCGGATGGACTGAGATAAGGCACATTATGCCAGCCCGCCCCCTCTCCAACGAGGGGCTTTTGATTTGTCCGATAGAGGCAGGCGGCGGGGCTATGCTGTGGGCAGCGAATTTTATGGCATAGCCGGAGAAAATCTTATGGCAGTTATCAGTCTTCCCACGAGCGTTACGCCCGGAGCCGACGCGAATATCCGCCAGGGTACGTCGGGCGCTGCGCTTCAGGCAGGTGAAGTTCTTTATCTGAATTCGGTGACAGGGCGGCTGGAAGTGGCTGATGCTGATGGAGCCGCTGCAACCGCCGAGGTGGTAGGGATCGCGCTGAACAGCGCACCGGCAGCCGGACAGCCGGTGGACTATATCACTGATGGCACGCTGAACGGCGCGACGCTGCTGAAATCCGGGCAAGTTTATATCCTGTCGAATACGCCGGGTGATGTGTCGGAGTTGGTTACAATCGCAATACCGGACACAACGGAAGATGTTTCGTATGTCACGGGCATTGGTATCGGGCTGTCAACCACGTCGATGAAGATCAAGATCAACGCCAGCGGCGTGCGGATGAACCTGGCTTAAAGCCATCTCGTTTGATTATTCGGGCGGGTCTGAGACCCGCCCCTACAAAATCGGAGATTGATATGCGGGCGTTGTTACGGCTGGCGTACCTGAAAAGTCTGATGGATGCACGCAGTCGGTGGTTTGCCGGGATGCCTGCAATGCTGGCTCATTTTGATTTGCTGCGCCGGATAGTCCCGCTGTCCATGATCACGAAATTTCTGCTGTGAACCCCTCTCTACCCTCGCGCACCGAAACTGTATACGACCTCGTTACGAACCTGCTGGATAAGGGCTACACGGACACGGCGGGCGCGACGATGAATGCTATCACGGCAAACAGCAGCAAGGGTATCGTCGCCCAGCGCCTGAAAGAACTGGACGCTGAAGCTGCCCGGCTGAATGAGAATCAGCAGAAGCTGTCGCCAGATAATCCGGTGATGCGGGCAACGCTGGCGGACTTCGATACTATCCTGCGGCAGAACTCCAAACTTATCAAAGAGACTGCGCCTGATTTGCAACGGGTTGGCTCAACGGCAGCCGCGACGTTGACCCGTGAACTGGCTGTGCCGGGGGTGACAGATGCGGAACTGGCGCGATTCGGGGTGGCATGGAACACGCCTGACCCGGAAGCGGTCAACGCGCTCGTCGGCTATGCCACGTCGCCGGAGTGGAATGCAGCGCTGGATAAGTATCAGAAGGACTCAGGCACTGCGGTTCTGGATGTGGCTATCCGGGGCTTCGTGAACGGGTTAAATCCCAGGTCGAGTGCGCGGGCGATACGGGAATCAGCGGAGAGCATTCCGGTGTATCAGGCGAATACGCTGATGCGGACGCTGCACCTGCAATCCTACCGGGATGCGACGAGTTTCAACCAGCAGGCGAACGCTGATATTTTAGAGGGTCAGGTGCGGATTGGCGTGCTGGATGGGCGTATCTGCCTGGCGTGTTTGGCGCTGCATGGCACACTGCTGCCGGTGGGTCAGCGTATTACGGACCACCATAACGGGCGGTGTACGGCGGTGAGTATCGTCAAGGGGCGCAGGCGGGATATTGTCACGGGGGAACAATGGTTTGGCGGGCTGACGATTGACCAGCAGCGGCTGCTGGCAGGTCCTGCGAATTATGAGGCGCTGCGCCAGGGCAAAGTGAAATTGAATGACTTCGTAGACCCCTATGAAGACCCTGTTTTCAAAGAGATGATGCGCGAGGCAAGCCTCAAGAAAATCCTCGGTGATGGTGCAGCGGAATTCTATACAAAGCGGTGATTCTCCGATAGCACCTGCGCCGCTACGTATGATGAGTGCAAATTCATTTACGTATTAGGGGGAGGCTTGATGCCAACCGATACCCTGTCGCCTGATGCGACCCAATTAAAACACCGAGTCAGAACCGCCAGCCGGAGCAACACCGGGATTTCGCTGCTGATGCGGCGTGCCTGGTTTGCCGAGGGCGATCCGGCTCCGGGCGCGAACCCGCAGCAGCCACCCCCCGTAGGAACGGCTCCTCCGCCCGGTGGACAAACACCACCAGCGCCGCCAGTATTGCCGTCACAGATTGACGACAGTACCGACCTTTCGCAGCTTCCCCCGCCGGTGCAGGCATACATCAAATCCCTGCGGACGGAAAACAAGTCCCGCCGTGAGGCGCTGCAAGCAGCCGAGGACGCAAAGGCGACTGCGGAAACGAAGCGGCTCACCGAGCAGGGCGAATGGAAGACACTGGCGGAACAACGGGCGACAGAACTTGAGTCGCTCAAGATGCAGAAGACACGGGCTGATGCGCTCGAAGGGCAGATTAAAGCCATGAACGAGACGCGCATCAAGCAGGTTCCTGAAGCCATGCGCACCATGATTCCGACAGACTATACGCCGGAAAAATTGAGCGGCTGGCTGGATGCTAATCTGCATCTGCTGACGAAAACGCCTGCGCCCAACCTCGATGGTGGGCAGCGTGGGGAGCGCGGGAAGACCCCGCCGGACCCAACGAAAACGCTGAAGAAAACAGCGTACTAATGTATCCCCACCCCCAGTCCCCCTCCCCATTTCATGGAGAGGGGAGTAAAGCCGGGGGATTGGCAGAAAGGGATTTATCAATATGGCAACTATCGCAATCACAGCAGCGGACCGTATCTCGCTGCTTTTCAATGACAAAGCAGAGACGTACAACGGCATCTGCGGCGTGGCAATCGCACGCGGGCAGGCAGTGTATTTTGCCTCAACGGGCAAGCTGGCACTGTCGAACGCGGGGGCAGCGGGTACTGCGAAGTTTGCGGGTATCGCGCTGGAAGCGGGTGGCATCGGGCAGGCAATCAGCATCCTGAAACGCGGGCATATCGGCGGGTTCACGCTGGCAGGTGCCTATCACAGCCTCGCGTATCTGAATGATACGGATGGCGTAATCGGGGACGCTGCCGGAACGGTGAGCGTCGTTATCGGTGCAGTCGTGCCATTGAGCGACGCTCCCAACTATACCAAAGCTCTGTACATCGACGCGCCCCACTGGGCAGCCTAACCGGGAGGATTAGCAAATGGTAGGGATTTACGGACTTCTCGGTTTGCAGGATGGTGATGATACCTTCATCAACACAGTGGGTCAGTCGATTGTGTATGAGGCGGCGGAAACGTACCTCCAGATGATTGACGACGATATGATGAAAGCCTACGCGGTCTTTATCGAAATGGAGACCGAGGAATACAAAGAACGCTACAAGCTGCCCGGTGGCGGGCGTATGCAGGAACGCGGGCGGCAGGCAAGCAACGCGGCTGTGCGGAACTATGGCGGCTGGGATGTGGCGTTTCCGCTGAAAGATTTCGAAGAGCCGGTGGCGGAGAACGATGTTGATGTGGCGTATATGACCGTGCGCGATGTGCAGCTTGCATTGGACACGATTCAGATTCGTAATATCAACACCTGGCGTTATGAAATGCTGAAGCTGATGTTCAACAGTGCTGGCTACACCTTTGCTGATAAGTACAAGGGCAGCCTGAGCGTTGTGCCGCTGGCAAATGGGGACGCAGTGACCTATCCGCCGGTGATAGGGAGCGAAAGCGAAGCCACCGAAAACCACTATCTCGAATCGGGCTATGCTTCGTCAGCCATCAGCGACACGAACAATCCGTTCCCGGTGGTACGCAACGAACTGGAAGAACACACCGGCACACCAACCGGCTTCGGGAATGTTGCATCGTTCATCAATACCGCCCAGGTTGCAAAAGTTGAAGACCTGACTGACTTCGACCCGGTGGAAGATGTCAACGTGCGCAGCGGCGACCAGCGGGATGTCCCGATTAATTTGCCAATGGTGCCGGGACGCATCATCGGGCGGTGTAATGGAGTATGGGTGGTTGAATGGCGCTGGATTCCGGCAGACTATCAACTTAGCCTTGACCTCGATGCTCCGCAGCCGATTAAAGTCAGGCGCGATCCCGCCGCGACGGGTCTCCAGCGTGGGCTGCATCTGGCAGGTGACTCGAAGATTCACCCGCTGTACAGCCGCCACTATCGCAATCGTTTTGGCATGGGCGTGGGCAACCGGCTCAACGGCGTTGCATTGGAATTTGGGACGGGCGGCACTTATACAGTGCCTGCCGCTTTCGCATAATCTGGTTTCTGTCAATCGCCGGGCGCAGGGAACTGCGCCCGTTCAATATTTCACAATGAGGTGGATCATGGCAAAAGCAAGCCGTGTGCAATCGAGAATGCAGCAGCAGTTGAACGACATCCAGCAGAAACTTGATTTCATAATCACGCATATGCCCCTGCCCGGAACAGGTGATAATCCTTATCTTTCGCCTGAAGAGGCGGAGAAACTCGAAGCAACAATGAAGCCGAACAGCTTCGAAGGTGTGAAGACAGACGAGCCGCCTGGCGATGAAACCCCGGCGACACCTGCATCCGTTAAAGATGACCCTGTAGAACCTGAAGATGGCGGTGCAGAAGTGGTCACTGATGATGACGGGTATGTGATATTCACAGACGAACCCGATGCTGAGAAGTCCACTGCTCGCCGCAAGAATAAATAGTCGGGGGGGTATGTGATGACTTTCACCTATACGCCTTTCACCAGTGATGTTAGCCGGGTACGTTTTCATATCGACGATACGAATGCGGCTGCGCCAGTTTTCACGGATGAGATTATCACCGCCATCATCACGGAGTATGGCACCTGGCAAAAGGCGGTCATTGCGTGCATCCGGCATATCATCGCCAAATTATCGTCTGTGCCAGATTTCACAGCCGACTGGCTGAAGGTGAGTACGGCATCGGCGATTGCTTCATATCGGAAGATGCTGGACGACAAAATGTCAGAACTGGACGTGTCGGATGGCAGCATCGAAGCGAGCGGTATCCATGTTTACCGCTACGACAGCGACCAGCTTGTGCCGCCGGATTATCAACCATGACGATACTGCCTGAGTGGTTGCGGAACAAACTCATTGTCGCTGCGAAACAGTATATGAAAACAACCTGCACTATCGAGCAGGAAGTGGTTGTGACGGGTGAGTTCGCGCAGCCGGTGAAAAACTGGCAGGTGGTTGCCAGCAATGCGCCGTGCCGGGTGATTACGGTGGGGTCAACGCGGGGAACGTCGGCAGTGAACGAGGCAGGCGCACAGGAAAATCTCCAGCAGGAATATCGGCTGGAGGTCACGGTGGACATAGCTCTGAGCGTCAATCAGCGGGTTATGGTTGACGGCGAGCAATACAACATCGTTCGTATTGAGAAGGCGCTGACGGATGAGTTGTTCCATCAGGCAATCATGACCCGGCGAGGGTAACGATGGTCGCATGGATGAGCGCGACGACGGACACCAGCAAACTGCAAGCGCTGAAGAAGCGGCTGCCGGATCGATTTGACGGGATGCTGCGGGGTGCCTCCGAGGAGATTGTCACTGATATTAAGTTGAGCTTTGGCACATCCCCGGCAGGCGCATCATACACACGCGGGACTGTCGTCCATGTCGCCAGCCAGCCTGGGTATCCGCCCAACATTGATATTGGGGCGCTGCTGGCAACTATACGATGGTTTAGAGACAGGCGCGGGCGCTTCATCATTACGGACGGGGTAATCTATGGGGCGCATCTGGAGATTGGCACGGAGCGTATGGCGGCGCGTCCGTGGATGACCCCGGTGTTCGAGCAGTGGCGTTCGCATAAATTTGCAGAGTACGCCCGCGACTATAATCTCTTAGGTTGAGCTATGGCAGAACCTGCACGCGCTGCACTATACAGAGCCGTCAATCTGCGCTGCATTAACCAGGGCGGATGGGATGACCGCGTTTATGTCAGACGCGCTCCGGCGGGAGTCGTGCGACCCTACGTGGTTTTTCAGTGGCAGGGCGGCGGAGAGGCTAACCGGCTTGTCAAGCAGGATGCGACGATTGTGCTGCTGGTCAAAGCGGTATCGGATAATCTGGCGCTGGGGCTGATGCTGGCGGGGCAATTATCCGAACTGCTGAATGATGCGGGTTATTTTGATGATGCGAGTGATTGTCTGGATGGCGGCGCGGCGTGGTGGATAAAGACGACCACGCAGGAGGGTGACATCGACATTGATGAACTGGTCGATGGCGAGCCGGTCTATCATGAAGGTTTTCTGCTGCGTGTTCAAATGGAAAGGAAGTGAGCTATGCCAGCGTACAACGGCAATAACATTTATCTCAAAATCGGTAATTTTGAGGTGCAGGCAAAGTTTAAGAAGGTGTCATTAGAGCCGAGCATCGCAACTGTGGACACGACACGCGGAGCCGGAACCAATCATATGCAGCGTAATACCGGGCTGGAAGATACCAAGCTGGGCGTGACGCTTGGTTACGACACAGACATCATCCAGACACAACTGCGCTATCTGAAGCCGGGGCGGTATCCTGTGATTTTCGGACCGGAGGGCGCTATCGCAGGTAAGCCAAGACACATACAGGATTTTATCCTGACGAGTTCGCCGCTGGAGATCAGCGTTGAAAAATCGGAAGTCGCGTTCGATATGAAGTTCGAGGCGGCTGATGCGCCATATGCGAATATGTTTGACGGCGCGACGTTTTAATCCGGCGTGAGATAACCGCCATTCTACCAAACCCCAACCCCAGCCCCCCCCCGAATTCAGGGAGGGGAGCAAGAGACGAGGACAGCGATGCCAACCAAAACGAAGCGGGCGGCGAAACAACTGCCGGTGGGCGAGCAGCCAGTAATTGACCTGTCGGAGATGACCTACGAGGAAGCGATGAACATGGCGATCCTCGAAGCGAAGATTCAACGGCTGGGTATTTTGCAGGCGCGGCTTGCCAGCGGGGATGAAACTACGGCGGTGCTGGATGAACTGCTGATGTATTCCAGCCCGGCGATGATGGAAGAAGTTTTCAACTCGGTCCGTAACCAGATGGCGAAGGTGGTGCGCTCGCTGCCGGGAGACTGGTTTACGCCGGATACGCCGCCTAATTTGAGTCTGCGCGACGCGAACACGTATCGCTGGCTGCGGGCTGACCGGGCGAAACAGCTACGGACGCTCATCCAGCGGGCGCAGCAAGATGCCTCAAAAAACTCCGAGGGCGGTTGATTAAGGCTGTCCTCTTTGATGAGCCGCTGGAGGACGTAGAGGTATGGCGAATCAACCGCGCACAGATGGCGCTGCTGCTGAAAAAAATCCCGGAGGAAGTTGACCGGATGCCCTACCTGGATTTTGCCGAGGTGCAGCAGGTGGCGGACGCAAATCATGAACTCAACAGGCGCATCCGGTAGTTACATCAAATCCGATAGGGGGACGTGCGGGGCTTACACTGCGGACAGCGTAAGCCCGTTTTGATTCTGAGTGTGTATGAGCGCCATTGAAATTGCCAGTTTGTTTGCGGTGCTGGAGGCTGACGACAGGCTTTCTGACCAGCTTGATAAAGCTGAGGGAAAGGTCGTCGGGCTGGGCAAGCGCATCGACAGGATTGGTGAGCAGATGGTGGTGGCAGGCGGCAAGATTACGACGCTGACCGAGCCGCTGAAGAACGGGCTGGAATATGCCGTTGGCGCGGCGATGGACTTCGATAAGAGCATGACGAATGTCCAGGCGGTGCTTAACAAAACTGACGAAGAGATGGTGTCACTCAACGCGCAGGTGCTGGCGATGGGGACGGACAGCGTGGCAGGTCCACAGGCGGCAGCCGAAGCGTTTTACGATATTGTGGGTGGTGTCGCGGATGCATCAACCCACATGGCAATCCTCAAAGCTGCCATGAAGACTTCGACGGCGGGCGCGGCGAACCTCGGCAGTACGACCAAAGCCCTGATTTCGGTGATGAACTCCTACAAATTCAGCGCCGATAAAGCCAGTTACGCCAGCGACGTGCTGACCCGTACTGTCGGGATGGGTGTCGGCACAATGGACGAGTTCGCCAGTGCGCTGCCACAGGTGACAGGGCTGGCAAATTCCCTCGGCATTAGCTTCGAAGACCTTGGCTCAATGACTGCCTATCTCACCACCCAGGGGAATACTGCCAGCCAGGCAACGACGCAGCTTGGCGCAATGATGGCATCCATGCTGAATCCCAACGCGACGATGATAGACGCGCTGAAAGAACTGGGCTTCGAATCAGGTGAGGCGGCAATCAAACAACTCGGACTGGTTGGGGCATTCGAGGCGCTGGCAGGTACAAGCACTGTAGCCGAAAAGGGCATGGCGAAAGCTACGGGAAGTCTGGAAGCGCTGCGCGGTGTGACTTCTCTAGCCGGTGGGGATTTTCTGAAATTCGGCGAGAACTATAAGACAGGTCTGGAGGGCGCGACGGATGCGGCTGAGAAAATCCAGCTTGAGAGCGTGGCGGCACAATTCGATTTATTGAAGTCCCAACTGGCGGGAACAGGCATCGTTATCGGAGCGATTTTGCTGCCGATGCTAAACGAAGTTGTGCCTACCGTGAAGCCGATTATCGAGAAGATTGGCGAATGGGTGCAGGCGAACCCTGAACTTAGCCGGACGATTCTCATGATTGCGGGCGGGCTGGTAGTGCTTGGTCCGATTCTCATGATTGCGGGTATGGCAGTCGGTCTCCTGTCAACGGCGATGGGTATCCTGCTTTCTCCGGCGGTGCTGCTGGCAGGTGCGATTGCGGCGATAGTTTTTGCTGCCCAGATGGGTTATCCGGGCGGGATTGCACAACTGCTATCGGATGCTGCCACATCCGCGCAGCAGCTTGCCATCATGGGCTTCGCTTTTTTGAGCGCGTCGGCGGTGACTGTCAGGATGATGATTGATATTGTCGTTGCGGCTTTCGATGGTTTCATTGGAAAACTTCAGGATGCAAGGAAATTTATTGACGAACTGTTAGAGCAGAATCCTGCCCTCCTACAGGCGCTGTTTGTGGTGGCGATAGCTGCGGGTATTCTGGCTGCCACATACGGAATAATGCAAGTCAAAATTCTGGCGGTGACAGGTATAACCTGGGCGCTGGCGGCGGCAAAGAGTGCGCTGGCGTTTGCTGCATGGGCGGCTGCCGCCGGGGTGGGGGGGTTATCGGCGGCGATGGCCGCCGCTGTACTTCCCATCATTGCGGTAGCGGCTGCAATCGGAGCAGCGCTGGTCGCACTTAAAGCATTTGAGGCAGGAGTCGCAGAAGGGAAAGCTACTGCTCAGGGATTTATTGCAACCGATCCCGGACAGAAGAATCTCACCGAGGAGCAGCTATGGCAGCAGACGCTTAAATCGACGTTTGCGGAGCATGGGGAAAATCCCTTCTCCTACCTTCTGGCACAGTCCTTATACGCGGAACTGCTGCCGAGTTTGCAAAACGGGGCATCCAGAGATAGTGGCGGGAGCGGGATGGCGGGCGAGACTTACCTGATTGGCACAGGGGCGCAGCCGGAATTGTTTACTGCGCCAGCCAACGGCACGTTTACGGCGAATGCAGATAAAATGGTCGCTCCTCTCATCGGGCAAATGATCGTGTACGCGAATGATGCTGCCGGTGGGCGTGCCGCCGGTGAAGCTGCATGGGAACGCCTGGAGGAACTGGAACGGGCGCGGGGGTAAAACCCCACAAACCCCACCCCTGACCCCCCCCCCGAATTCAGGGAGGGGAATAGCACGCCGAACCCAGGGCGGGGAACAAAAAGCGGATTGGTAGAAAGTAAGTTATGCAACTCGTTAAATTCGCGGGCAACTACGGCACATACGAATTTCCGGCGCAGAGCAGCGAACGGGACAACTTTAAGAATCTGGTCACGGCGACAACGCGGCTCGCCGGGGTCGATGGCGGATTCGATGAGTATGGAGACCGCCGTGCGCCGCAGCCGGTGGGGAATGTGCAGGCGGAATGGTGGCTGTTCGCGGATTTGAGCGCCAGAGAAACCACCCAGATTTTACGGGAACAGGCGCAGGCGATGGCGGGATGGGGCAAGCAGCTATTGTTCGCCCGTCCAGACGACATTCACTATGGCAAGCGCTTTTGCAAAGCGCGATTTAACAACCTGGATGACCCGGAGAATGCGCGGGATCAAGTCCACCAGCGGCAGAAGTTGAGTGCCAGCTTCCAGGTGAATGTCCCGGTGTGGCAGGGGAATTATGCGCCCTGCTTCCTGGACAGCGGACTCAGTATGGACGACGGCTGGCACTGCGACGGGACGATATATCTGGACGATGGTCTATTTATGGATGATGGCTATGTGCTGCCGGGCATGAAGCTGGAAGCGCAGGCGGTCAATGGTTCGACCTATACCGCTACGAATTACGGCACACATGCGGCGCGACCCGTCATCACGATTGGGGCGCGGAGCATGGGCTGGGTGATTGGTGAGGGTGTGCTGCTGGATGATACGCCACCGCTGGATTTTGGTGCGGGTGGGGTGGTGAGCGACCTTACTATCCGGCGTATAAGCTATGGCGCGGTGCAGGATGAATTCAGGTGGGCGGGGACGCTTGAACCGGGAGAAGAACTGGTCATCGACTGCACGAAAAACAGTGTGACGGTGATGGGGAATGAGGGCGATATAAGCGGATGGGCGGATTTCGAGGCGCTGCGGGGCTTCGGGTTTGTGGAGTGTCCGCCGGGCGTATCAACGTTTGAGATTTCTGGCAGCTTCGGCACGGATGACGGGGACTGCTATCTGTCTGTAGATTTCATGGACTGCTGGTACTAACCAGAGGAGCGAGCATGTCGAACATCCACCATACACCAGTAGCTACCGGCGCTGCTATTGCTGCCGCCGTTTGGAATGCGCCGCTGGGACAGCTTGACGCGGCTATTCAGAGCCTGCTCGCCGGGGGTTTGCCGTTTGAGCAATTGAACTACGGCGCAGAGCCGGTAACAGCACTCACAATAGCCAGCGGCGCAATTACCATAACAAAAAATCGGCATCAGGTGGATACCGAGAGCGGTGCGGCAACGGATGACCTCACGGACATCATCGGCGGGGCGGTGGGGGATATTCTGTTCCTGCGTTCGGTGTCCTCTGCGCGTGTGCCGACGGTCAAACACAATATCAGCAAGATATTTCTGTCGTCACGGCAGGATGTGGCTCTGGATGACCCGCTGATGGTGCTGACGCTGGTGTGTCTTACGCCGACGCTGTGGGCGCAGACGGATACGCCAATGGCGCTGGCACTCTCGACCTACAACAGCCTGAAGCTGCCGCGTGACCTGGCAGTTCAGCCGGGCTGGAATGCCCGCAACCAAATCGTGGTCAAGGCTGCCGCCGCGACGGTAGCAGTACAGGGCATCGCCTCGGTGGCGTTATCGGGGACACCTACCGCCAGCAACGATACCGACTCCGCCTATATCAATTTACTGTCAGCGGCGGGCGCGGGCAGCATCGCCGGGTTTATAAGCGCGACGTTCAACCATACGCGGCGGTCACACAATCCGAAGCTCGATATCATCTTTCGTACCGGCGCGGCGGCGGACATTGCCAATATCCGCTTCTGGATTGGGCTGAACAGCGCAGCCATCACCAACGTCGATTCGCTGGTCGGGGTGGCATCCTTCGCGGGCTTCCGCTTTTCGTCAGTCGTGGGTGATGCGGGCTTTGTGCCGGTGTGCTGTGACAATGCAGTGCAGAACGTCGGCAGTATGGTCAGCGGAGGGACGATTACCGCCACCACGCGCTACCTGCTGTCGCTGGAAGTGAACGACAGTGCCGGGACGGTGACATTCCGCGTCAACAATGGCACGCCGTCAGTGTTGAGCGCCAATCTTCCGGCAGCCGCGACAGACCTGGGCTTCGTGATGTATCTTATCACTGTCCCCGCTGTTGCCAAGAATTTCAAATTCAGCCGGCTGGCGATTGATTACGATTAGAGGTCAACATGGTTTTTACGCCATTCACAGAGGGTGAAGTCGGCAACCCGGCGACGTTTAACGCGAGATTGCAGGAAATCGCGGATTATATTGACGCGCTAGGGGAAAGTCTGCTGCCGGTGATTGTTCCCTGGACGACACTGGCTGACCCGGCGGCGTTGATTACGCTGACGGGCATTTCGCAGTTGTTCACGTCGCTGAAGCTGGTGGCGCTGCTGCGCACCGACCAGGTGGCGACAAAATCGACGCTGATACTGCGCCTGAATAACGACAGCACCGAGGCTAATTATTACGCCTATCAGGTGCAGGCAGCCGCAGCTGTGGCACTCAGCACGCAGTCGGGCAGCGGTACAGCCGGGTTTGATATGAAGGATATGTGTACCGCCGCCAGCGCCCCGGCGAATGTCTACGGACTGGTGGTGGTTGAACTGCCCGGATATATCCTGACCACGACTAAAGGCATGTTGTATTCAGGCTACTGCCAGGGCAGCCTGGTGACGACGACGGAATATGAATATCACACCGGCGGCGGCAATTATCTGGGGGCGAGTCCTGTCAGCCGGATTGACCTGATACCGGGGTCGGGCAGTTTTGTGGCTGGCAGCCAGTATGCGCTGTATGGGGTGCTATGAGCTTCTCGCCGATTGTACGGACTGACAAACTGCGGGCGGCGGTACTCAACCAGCGCCTGACGGAACTGGTGGCAGCGGCAGCGTCCGCTCTGGCGCTGGTGCCGATTTTACCCTGGACAGCGTTTGACGGTCTGACTGCCAGTGCTGCCATAAACAACATTCCACAAAGCTACAGGGCGTTATTGTTACGGACGCAGTTAGGAGCGGCGGGTGTATCGAGCGTGCCGGTGACGCTGAATGCAGACGGGGGGGCAAACTATCATTACAACGATGTTAACGCACTTACGACCCCCAGTGTCCAGGTCGGCGTTACCAGCTTCGGCATCCATTGCAATTCAACCGGAGTCTATCTCGGTGTCACCGACACCTGGATTTTCAATTACACCGGCACGGTCAAATTTATCCTGCATGGCAAGTTCCGCGTCACCAGCGGAACCCGGCGGGATTTGGGCGGGATTTATATCGGGGCGAGTCCGGTGACCAGCCTGGAAATTACCGGCGGCGCTGATTTTATCGACAGCAGCAGCTATGCGCTGTATGGATTGAGAGGGTAACGTGCGGAAAATCGTGCATGACCTGGTGACTCAACAGGTTACAGTTGTTGAGATGAGCGCGGCAGAAATCGCTGATATTCAGGCGGTGCAGGCGGCAATGGCGGCGCGGGAACTGCTGCCGAAGCCGGGCAGTGATTTGCTGGCACAGGCGGAAGATGCAACTACGATTGCCGGGCTGCGGGCGGTGGTGGTGGAGATGATTACACGAGTGTATGGATTGCAGGAACAAACCCCACCCCCTGCCCCCCCCCGAATTCAGGGAGGGGAGCAAGCGCCGGAGACAGACCTATCCCCCCTCAGTCCCCCCGCTGCGCAGGGGGAAGAATGAATCGACTGTGGGCGGTTGTGACCGATGCCAGCGGGAACATCCTCGGTGATGGTCCGGTGGATTTGACGGGCGCGACGATAACGCGGCTGCTGGATGGCGCGGGCAGCGTCAAAGTCACTATCCCCGGCAACGACCCGCGCGCCCGCAGTCTGCTGCTGGCATTACGCCGGGTCAACGTCTACCAACAGATGGGCAGTGCTGCGCCGCGCCTGGTGGCATCCGGTATCATCACGAACCGGGGCAAAAACGAAAAACCGTCCGGGCGAACGCTGGACATCGACGGGGTTGACCTGCTGCAAGAACTCAAAAATACGAATACGCTGCTGGCGCGGGCCTATGATAACGTGGCGCTGGCGACGGTGGTCAGTTCGCTGGCGGCGTTATCCGGCTGGACGGCGGCGACGGAAACCAGCAGCCTGATTATTGCCGCCCGCTACGACGGGGCGAGCGTGCTGGGCGCGCTGCAAACACTGGTGAAAAATAACGGGCTGCACCTGCGCCTGGGCGCGTCCGGACGGCTGGTGGAAGCGGGCGCATTCGGGCAGTCCACCGGCTTAACGCTGACGAACATTGACAGCGCAACCGCCGATGATGACGGCATGGCGGTCATCGAGAGTTTTTCGATGGTCGAACAGTCGGAGAAAATCTTTAACTGGCTGCTGCCCATCGGGAGCGGTGAAGGCGAGGCGGCGGTGACGCTGCAACGTTCGACGCGCAGCTTCGTGCAGTCGGCAGTCGGCGCGGACGGGCGCACGATTTATTACGTGTCCGATGCCGACAGTATTGCCGCTTACGGGATGATTCAGAAGACGGGGCAGTACAAGGACATCGCGCCGCTGAGCAACTCGACGGCTTCGAAGGTGGATGCGGCGAACACACTGGCCGATGCCGCGTATGCCGATTTGTATCGCAACAGCCAGCCGCAGGTGACATATGCCTGCACGCTCAGGAAGTGCGCAATCACGCTGCGCCCCGGAGACCGCGTGCGGGTCATGTACAATCCGCCGCGACGGGATGACGGCACAGAATTCGATGATCGGGTGGATGATGAGTTTTATATCACCAAAGTCACCGAACGTCTCACGCCGGATGCCAGCGTGGTCAGCCTGGAAATTAGCAACCTGAACAAACGCCGCCAGGATGCCGGGTCGACGTTGATGGAAGCGGTGGAGCGCATCGAGCAGCGCAACTATAAGCCGAGCCGGATTCAGCAGACGCTGGTCTTCCACTACAAAGACCATTACGATGTGTTTAGCAATTCAACGTCCATCTGGGAGATTCCCATTACGACGGACATCTCCGAGATTATCAATGTCAAACTGCGCGTCCGACTGATTCTGGCATCGGCAACGCTGGCGTTTGACCTGACGGGCGGCACGTTCTGGGCCTGGTTTCAATTTCAGCGCTCGCTGCGTTATGCCAAGTGCACAATAGACATCGGCTACATGAACCAGCCGACTTATGGACCGATTATTGAGCGCAATCTGGTGACGGCAGCCGGTGACTACAGCATCGGCTATTACAACGAATTTGACGTGACGAGCGATTTTATCAACAGTGCGGGCGGGCTGTACAACACGCATATGGTGAAGTTTACCGGCGTGGTGGAAAGCCTGGGGGTGACGGACTTTATTCGGGTGCCGGGCATTACCCCGATCCGGCTGGTGCCGCCCACGCCGCAGAATTATGCTACCGGGGACGTGGCGGCAGATTTAATTATCACGGCGATTGTGCAGTCGATTGCTCCGGCGTAATTTGATAATCACCTTTCTGTAAAGCGGCGTGGATGATACTGACGATGAAGAGGACCGGATGACAATGCCAGCGCCGCAGCCGACATGGGACGATGTCAATTCGGTTGAAGCCCATCTGCGCGATTATGTGCGGGGTGAGATTGAACGGGAACGCGCGGCACGCCAGGCGGAGATGGCGGCGATCCGGCGCGACGTGGATACCATGCGTGAGACGGGTCGCCAGATTACGGCGACGGTCAATATGATCGACGGCAAGCTGATGGTGTGGGGGTCGCTGATGGATGTGGCGCAGCAGGGATTCAGAGACAACCAGCGACGGATGAATGGCATCGAGCAGGATGTGCTGCTGGTAGAGACCAGCCAGGCGGCGCAGGTATCCGACAACAATCGATTGAACGATGCGATTTACGGCAATGCGCTGCAAAAGGACGCGCCGGAAAGTATCTTTGGGATTTTGAAACGGGTGCGGGACGGACAGGCTGGCATGATTCAGGTGCAGCAGCAGCAGGCTGTCTGGATACAGCAGGAAATTATCCGCCGGACCAACCGCCGCAAGATGCTGTGGCGGCTGGTGGAACTGGCGGGGGGCAACTGGAAGAATCTGGTCATCTGGGCGGGCGGCTTTATGGCGATACTCGCCGCGCTGCTGAGTTTTCTAACAGGGAGCAAACCATGAACGGCGATCACGTATTTTTTCTGATTCTGTCCTCGCTAATCGGGGCGGTCATCGTGACCATCCAGGCGCTGCGCAGTAATTCGGGCGCATTGAAAACGCTGGTGGGTGTGGTTGAGCATATTACGGCGGATAAGCCGCTGATGAGTGTGCTGGAGGACGCGGCGAATACGATTGATCCAGACCTGCGCAAGAAGATGCTGGCGCTGCTGGATTTCATCAATCCGAATACGGCGACGCAATGGGGCGATCTGGCACAGGATGTCAAGGATTGGATTAAGGAAGTCTTCGACGGGGTGCCGCTGGCGGATAAGCCGCTGATGGTGATACCACCGGCTGTCAATGTGACCTTCATGACTGGTGCGGGGACAGATACAAGCGCGCTGCCAGGAACGACACCCAACCTCACCCCCAACTCCTCTCCAATCGGAGAGGGGAGTATTCCACCAGTAATGGATACTGCCGGGCTGCCGGGATAACTGATATTCTGCCAGGCGTGAAGAGGGCGCTCGACGCGCCCCTGTTTTATTATTTTGCGGGCGCTACGAGTTCGAATCTCAGTGACCAGGGCTTGTCTGCTAGCCCGATTTTCACCAGGGCTGTACAGATGTCTTTTGTCGTGAAGACGTTTTGCGCACCCGTCTTAAATTCCCCGGTAAAACCCCCGTTGTACAGCAGCATCGTCGTAAACTGATCGCAATCACCGCTAATGACTTCGAATGTAATTTGCCCATAGCCTGCGGTGGTGTAGGTAGATTTCCAGATACCATCGGCAAAAATTAGCGGTCCCAAAACAGGCTGCTGACCATCCTGTTCATTATTGAATGCCATTCCCTGGCATTGCGAATCGATAACGCTGAAAGCAAACCGCGACTGCCGCAGGAGATCAAGCCATTTAACAACGTCACCGGTGGCGGCTGCATCAGCGATGGCTTTGCTCTGCTCGTCCAGCGAGGTCTGATACTGCTGCATCAAGGCGGCATCACATTTCAAAGTGGTGACATCCTGCGCGGAAACTCGTGACAACAGAAGTGCAGCGCCGATGAGAATCATGACGATGAAAATGGCGATGCGAACGGGAAGCGGGAACGGCTTCGGTGTGGCGGTATATTGACGATGCGCCCAACGGCGGACATTCGATTTGTTAAACATGATATTTCCCCCGAAATAAAGAGACGGTAATGCCAGCGTATCACAGATAGTTCTTACAAAGCAACTTACATAATTAAAAAGGGCGTGTCACCGACACGCCCCTACAAATTGCGCTATACACCGACAATTGTCGGTGTATCGATTAACCGAAGCTGACGTAGGTGGAGAGTGAGCGCTGGTGATAGTTGGGTTTTTTGCCGACATAACGCATGGTCACGGCTGCGTCTTTGTGGCGCAGCAAATCTTGAATATCGCTGATAGGCATCCCGGCATCGTAGGCAATGGCGGCGGCGGTGCGGCGGGTGTCATGCGCGGCGATACCGGCATGGCGGGCGATAATATCCCGGATGCCCTGGTGCGATACACCATGCGCGGGATTGTGCCGTCCGATTCTGAAATGGAATTTGTTGCGGTGCAGGGGCTGCCAAACCGGGACTGCCCCAATGATAAGCCGGGGGTCAACATCCCCACTTTTTCCCACGCCAGCCCCCACTTCTCCGCCACGAAACCCCACCCCCGACCCCTCCCCGCAAGCAGGGAGGGGGGCGTATCCCCCCTCAGTCCCCCCGCTACGCAGGGGGAGGTTATAAGCCTCAACATATGCCATCAAATCGGCGTGGGCAGTGCAGGAAATCGGCACAGGGTCGGTGTTAGAGCGCTTGCCCCGGACGGTGAGCAGGTAGCTCTCGCCGTCGCCTGATGGTGTGATGCTGTCGAGACTGATGCGGGCGATTTCTGCCAGGCGCAGACCGGTGCTAAAGGCGATGTGCAGCAGGGCATAATCGCGCATTCCGGCGATGGTGCTGCGGTCAATCTTTCGCAATACCGCGTTGACCTGATTAATGCTGAGACGGATGAATTCAGGTCTCCACAATGGGGCGATATTGCTGGTGGTCTCCGGCTTCGGGGTGGGGAGCGCGGCTGCCTGGCGGATGGATTCGCGGCAGTCGGAAATGAAATCGCGTTCCGTGCCGGTGTAGCCGGGCAGGTGCTGGTCTGCCAGACGCTTGAGGTAATGACGGACCGGTGCCAGATATTTACTGGCGATGGTGGATGACTTCAACTGCTTCTGCACGAGATGGGCAACGAAGCGCCGGAGCATGTCGGGCGTGGGAAGCTCGTCCTGAATCCAGTCGAAAAAATATTCCATGCCTGCCCGGTAGACGCGGCTGGTATGCTTTTCCTCGGTACGTGACGACGGCAGCGCGGCGATATGGGCGGCGACGCTCGCCACCGCATCGCGCCGGTTGAAGTATTGCAGCCACAGGTTGCTTTGAGGTATAGTGATAGCGTGCATTGGTACAGCCTCCCGGTTGTGCTAATTTGGTTTCTGCCAGGCTTCCCCGGCGGACGCAAGCCCCCTGTTCGATGCAGGGGTTTTTGCGTTATTGGATTAACTAATTACTCCAATTGTACCGCAATATTCAAATAAGTCAAGCAATGAAAACAGTCTCAATATTAATCAGTTGACTTTTTTGATTATTGGATTTACTATTTGAGTGTTGATGTGTCTTACATAGCCGGGGGAGGTTTAATGGTCGCAAAAAAGAGGATTGTCAATCGGTACACCGAACTGCTGGCAATCAAAGAACGGAAAGAGAGACGTACCTACTCTAACCGTCAGGTCGCCGAAATTCTGGGCGTGGCAAAAAATACGGTTGACAGCTACGCACGCAACGAAATCACGCGCTATGATGAACACGTCGTTCTTGGCTTCTGTGATTTCCTCGGATGCAGTCTGCACGAATTTCTTGTCATCGAACAGGTAGAAGCCACCCCTGAAATGAAAACCCCGTTATTCTCTGTTGCTTAGCTGGCGCAGAGTAACGGGGTCACACTTTTAACTGATGGAAGTTTATCCACCAGCGGCTTAAAACGCACCTTAAAAACCGAATAGCATTACCACCCAAAACGCAGGTGCCAAAATGATGCAACCGGAACTACTGTTTTAAGGTAGCACCAGTCGGGGCAACGGGATTTGAACCCATGACCTCTTGTACCCCATGCAATAATGCATCACAAAATGGCACCAAATTAGCGGACGAAAAATGAACCTTTTGAGAGGGTGGTAATCAACAGATTATCACCCTCTTTTTTATTTCCCAATTGCACGAGGAAATTCAATCACGGGCTTCGCTTCCTGGGGAACCAGATCGGACGTGACCTGAAGTTTGTCGAGTTCCGCGAACGCTGATTCGTAATCGGTGGGGTAGTAATAATCCAGCGTGATTTGAACACTGTCATGTCCGAGCGCACGCGCTGCCAGAGTTGGCGCGACTTTCGCATCAGCGAATTGATGCCCCTTCCTGTGACGCAGGGTATGCCCGGACAGGGTACGGATGCCCAGACTGTGACACAGGCGACGAAGCTGGAGCGAGATGTTGTTCGCCTTCATGGGGAGCGCACCTTTGCTGAAGACATAGCGTCCCGCTGTGCGCGGACGTATCAGCAGCAGCCGCGTCAGGGCAGATGCACAGAGGTCGCCGTATTTGACCGGGCGCTGCTTATCCCCTTTTTCCGTAACGATGCCACGCCGCTTCTCTAAATCCAAATCCTCGACTTTCAGCCCGGCAGCGCCACCAATACGGCAGCCGGTATCCGCCAGAAAGAGAATCATGGCGTAATCACGGCAGCGGTAAAACATGGTTTTGTGCGGGTGATTGAGAACGTGATCGAGCAGCCGGGCGAGTTCGTCATCGCTCATGGCCTTATCACGGCTGACGTACATGCGCTGGCGTTTGCGCTTCATCTCGCTCGCCGGACTTTCGGGCAGCACCTTCAGCTTAACCATCCAGTTGAAAAGCGTTTTTATGGTTTTGACGTGTTTGTTGAATGAGGCAATAGCGTAATTTTTAGTGTCGAGATGCTGGTGGTATTCAATCATATCGACGTGGGTAACAGCTTCGACTGGTCGCGCTGTCCCGATATATGCCAGCATCGCCTTGAGAACGTAGCGATACGACTCGCGGGTGGTGGGACGCTGATTTTTCAAAAAGAGTTCGACGGCTTTAGCAAGTTCCATGAGTACATTCCCCCTATCTGTATGAAACATACTACTACGATAAATTGAAACGTCAAAGACGAGCAAGCAACGACTGCTCTACGCTCGTCAATTGACGCTGAAGACTCCTCCATGTGGAGGCTAACTGAGAAAGTGCCGGGCTGTAGAAAGCCCGTTATCTTTACCCGCCGCGTCCGGGGGAACGGAGAGCGCGGCAGGGCTTATCCGAAGGTAAGTATAGCACAAAGTTGCTATGAAAGGAACGTTTTTATGGAACCACGCATCATATCCGCTGACCTGTACGAGGCGCTGCTCAATCTGGAAAGCGCGGGGAAGGCGCTGCTGTTGAGCGCCAATGACCGGGAATTTGTCGAGGCGAAATATATCCTCGGCTGCATGATACGCCGGGTGCAGTGCATCCGGGACGCAGAAATTCTGGCGCACCGTGATTACGTGCGGGCGATGCAGGCATCAAGAAAGGCTGACGTATGAACGTCAGCGACTGGCGGGCGGTACTGGACGGAAGCAAGACAACCCAACGTGTCGAGCGGAAACCCGGACACGTTTGGCACTCGAACGAGGTTTCGAAACTTTACAAGACATCGAGCCTCACTTTGTATTACGTCGGTCAGGTTGTGGGGATTCAATACAGTCACAGACTGCCCACTGCGCGGTACCGGCTGGTCGGGAAGGAACGGGTTCCAGTTGCTTATGATGTCTACCGGTTCCTGGTTGCCGGGCTGAAGACGCGCGGTATACCGGTAGATGGTCATGAGGTTGCGCTCGTCAGCCTGGGCTATCTGCCTGTGCTGATGACGATAACGGAAATCAAGTCCGATGATGTGCGCCACATGGAACAGCAAGACGCGGTGGACGAGGGGTTTGGAAATCCGCTGATGTTCTGGAAGTGGTGGTGCAGGAATCGGGATCGCTCATTCCATGTGCCGGACGACGAAACTGCCGCCCGCGAACTGCTGCTGAAACGCAAGGCAAACCACTATCAGGCGTGGGTACTCAAACTGAATTTCCCGGAAGGATGAAGCTGGAGGATCACATGAAAGTTATCACACTGCTGAATGAAAAAGGCGGCGTGGGCAAGACGACGCTCACGACGCATATCGGGGCAGGGCTGGCGATTGATGGGCTGCGCGTGGTGGTCATCGACGCTGACGCGCAGGGGCATACAACCGTCCAGTTCGGGCTAAAGGAATGGGGCGGGCTGTACCGGCTTATCGCCCAGGCTGATGAGTGGGAATGGAACAAACTGTTGAAATCGCCCAACCCGGAAGTCTGGGCGGGCAAACATAAGGTGAAGGGGCAACTGGCGGTGCTGCCGGGGAATGTTGAATCGCGGGGTATTCCGCAGGTGACGGAGCGAGTGCTGCTGCTGCGAGAGCGGCTGGAAGAACTGCGGGAACATGTGGACGTGGTGCTGATTGATACCTCCCCCACGCCGTACATGCTGCATACGATGCTGTATCTGGCATCGGATTATGTGCTGTATCCGACGCTGGCGGAATACCTGTCGCTGCGCGGGCTGGCGGCGACCATCGCCCGCACCGAGGAAGTGAACAGCATCCGCGAAAGTAAACGGCTGATTCCGCTGACGCTCGCCGGGGTGATTCCGACGATGGTGCGCTCGAATACTACAGCGCATCAACATGGGCTGGAAAAGATTGAAGAAAAATTCGGCAAGGTGATTATGCCGTCAACAGCGCTGCGCACGGTCTGGAGCGATGCGGCGTTTGCAAATCGATTGTTGTTTGCCTATGCGCCCGGACATGAAGCGCTGGCAGAGGTGTGGAATATTGTCCACGCAGTACAGAAAGTGGTGGCGTAATGGCGAAGAAAAAAGGCTATGCGGACAGCAGCCCCCTGGACGAACCGACGAATGTTACATCCGAGCCAGCCGCGAATTTGACGATGCAGGAGGTCGATGCAGCGGTGTACGGACGCATCGACATACCGGAGACAGGCAACCAGGTGGCGAAGCCGCTGCCGCTGCAAGAAATCTACCCGGACCTGACGCAGCCGCGACGAGCAATCCCGATCACGGTGCGGGGACAGTGGGACGGCGACCCGGACGATTTACCTGCTATCCTGGGCAACTGGCATCTGATGGCGAGAAAGGCATCGCCGGTTGACATTGACGTGGTTAAGCTGCTGATGGGTGTGGGTGATCCTGCTGGTAGCGACGAGCGCAATCCGGTTGTGGATGAATATCTCGAACTGATTGCGCTGGCGGCGAGCATCCACCGCGACGGGCTGGTGAATCCGATTACGGTGACTGCCCAGGGCGGGCAGTATGTGATTGAGACAGGGGAGCGGCGGGTACTGGCGCACTGGCTGCTGGCGCATTTCGTTGACAGCGGGAAGTACGAGAAGATTGCGGCGCGGCTTGTGGATAAATCAGATGTATGGCGGCAGGCAGCGGAAAATGGTGTACGCCGCCCGTTGTTTGCTGTCGGCATGGCGCGGCAACTGGCGCTGCTCATCATGGATATGTACCGGGATGACCCAGGTGAAAAGTTCATGTTCTACCGGGACATGGTGCTGCCGGGCGAAGTTGACCGGAAGTTCTATGCGCAGGTGGCAAACGGCAATGCATACCCGGTCAAGCCGGGCATGTCGCAGCGGATTTTGGATGTGACCGGGCTGAAAAATGTGGCACGTATCGCCGAACATCGGTCACTGCTTCGTGTCCCAGATGAGGTCTGGGTGGAGGCGGATACCGACAACTGGACACTGGGCGGCATTCTGGCTCATTTGGACACCTTAAAGCCTGCCGTTGCAGTAAGTCAGGGGGATAACACCTTCCAAAATTGGAAGGTCTTACCAGATGCAGTGACAGAGCCTGAGCCGCCGGATGAAGACAAACCCGACAGCCGCGTTATGTGGTGGGAAGGCAAGCAGGTTACATGGCAGGCGGGCAACCAGAATATGAAGGGGCAGGTCGCAGCAGTCTATAAAGCGAGCAACCTGCCGCGTCCCGGTGCGGTGATGCTGCAAGTCAAGGGCGGCGATGGTGTGTTCCATCAGGTGGAGGCGGAAAACGCGAGGCTGGCAAAAGATGACAGCCCGGAACCGGCCGCCAGTATTGCTGCACCGGTTTCAAATCCAATCGGGTATACCGCTGGTGATATGGTCGTCATCACCGGATATGGCGCATTCGGCAAAGGAAAGAAAGGCATCGTCCAGAAGGTTGACCAGGAACAAGTACAGGTCAATCTCTATACCGAATCGGGCAAGCTCAGCGTCTCTATCGTGAATTACCTGCCAGCGCAGTTGAGCTACGAACGGCTGCCAGAGGCTCAGGACAAGATGCTGCTTCAAATCTATCATGGCGACTCCATCGATCCGAAGAATGCGGCGACACGCATGGCACTCAAAGAAAAGGGGATGATTTTTATCACATCCTCTGAGATGTGGATGGCGGCGCTGAAGAACAAAGGCAACGAGTATCTGAGGCAGTACGCGCTGATTTCGGAACATGCCCCGGATGACGATGACGAAGAGGAGGAGGAAGTAGCGCTGCCTGCTCAGGCTGTGGCACGCCTTGCCGCTACATCGCAACCGGCGAGCGCAGATAACCCGCTTTCTGCCAGGAGTGATACACCTGAAATTCGTTCGGGCGATAAGGTCTGGATTATAAGTTCACCGAAACCCTGGCAGCTTAACGTGCTGTGGACGGTAGATGGCATTGATACGCGAAGCCTGGCGACGCTCTCAATAGTGATTGGGGGGGAAGTGGTAAAACGTGTTTATCAATATGTTTCGAATCTGCGGCTGGACGATGCAGCGCAACCTCACGCCCCTGCCCCCTCTCCAGACGGAGAGGGGGAGCAAGACCCCGAACCGCTGCCAGCGCAAACCCCACCCCCTGCCCCTCCCCGAATTCAGGGAGGGGAGGAAGAGACACTGCCACCGGCGGCACAGGCATGGGATGCACATCCGATTGTGATGCTCGGAAGCGAGATGTCATTGATGCTGAAATGGCTGTCACATGCGGCACAGGCGACTCACCGGGCGGAGGTCGATGGGGCGATAAAGCGGCTGCTGGCGGCTTCACCGGCGGAGGTTGCGAAATTCGTGTCGGTGAACGGGGCGCAGCGCTATACAGAGATGCTCCAGAACGAATATCAAACCGTGCTGATGTTCACTAAAGAAGTGGTGCAAACACTCGATGACGTGTGCCAACTGCTCCATGAGAAGGCGCTGGAGATTGAGCAGGAAAGCAAAGCGTGATGTATGCCTACAACGTGCCTGCCGGGGAAATAGAAATCCGCTCACTCTATATGCGGCTGTTCAATGCGCATATCAACGGCGAGCCGTTCTATCCAGCGGCGTTTGCCGGGCAGCATATCAACATGCTGATGATTCGGGGACACGCCGAGAGGCACGAACAGGGCTATCGCATCACGGAATCTGGCTGCCGGGCGTGGGCAGATATGAACCGCTTTATCCTGACAGGTACGCCTAATCTGTCGAGGAATGCCCGGCATTCGACAGGTCTGAAACAACTCATTCCGTTTTTGAAATCAGGATTGAACGAAGAGGATGACATGAGCAAATTGATGGATGCAGTGAAAGCTTTTCTTCAGCAGGTGGACAGCAAGATTCCCACCCTGGTTAATGGCATTGAAAAAACTGTGCTGATGACAGCAGTGCGGCAGGGTTATGTTGAGCGGCACACCAAGAATACCTACACCCTCACAGATGGTGGGAGCGATTTTCTGAACAATGGGAAAACGCCGGAGGTTGTGAAAATCGAAACAAACAACGGAATTGACACGGCATTTAATCCAGCGGCATTGCTTCAACGGCTGCTGACGACCAACAGTATTGAGCGGGTGAAACTCACCAGCAAAGACGAACAGGAGTTCATGACGGAACTGCTGCGCGAGGGGCATGTGACACTGGAGGGCAGCACCTATCTTACGACACCGGCGGGCAGACGGGCGCTCGATTACAGGCTTTCGGCTTTATCCAAACCAGAGGGCAAGGTACATCATGCCCCGACAGCGGAAGCCGCTGCAAACATGCGGACAGCCGCTGAGAACGTGACGGGACTCGCCCAGGCTCTGATGCCGGCAGCAGAAATGCCTCCGACAAATTCTGAATGTGGCGATTGCGATGACTGCCTTTCCCGGCGTGTGCTGGACGCGGTGATGGAAGTCAATCCCGATGTGCGCAAGCTGTTCGAAGCGATGGCGATGCAGGATGTGATCCTGCGTAACCTGAGCAAGCGTTGATAGAAAGCCGATTGTCACAGGGCGCAGGAAATCGAGGACACAGGTAATGGCAATGAAATTTTTTGACCCGCCGCCGGTTCGTTACTACGGTTCTAAATGGCAAATCGCGCAATGGATTGTGCAGTTTTTCCCGGTACATGATTGCTATGTCGAACCCTACTGCGGTGGCGCGTCCGTTTACTTCCGCAAGAATCCGGCGTTTGTCGATGTGTTGAATGACCTGAATGGCGACGTGGTTAATTTCTTCAAGGTGCTGCGAACTCAGACTGATGAGTTCATCCGGCAAATTGAACTGACACCGTTTTCCCGTGCTGAATATCACGAGGCTTTCGAACCCTGCGATGACCCGATGGAGTCGGCGCGTCGCTTCTATATCAGGGCATGGCAGGCGTTTGGCGGCGGCGGGGTGAAAGAAAAAACGGGCTTTCGCACGCAGAAAAATATACATCGTGGTACTTCAGTATCAAAGGAATGGCAACGTACACGGGGGCTATGGCTGGCAGCGGAACGGCTGCGAGATGCCATTATCGAATCAGATGATGCACTGACAATCATCAAACGCTATGACACGCCAAAGACCCTGTTCTACGTTGACCCGCCGTATGTCTTGAAAGCACGAGGCAGAACGCTGGAACGCTATCAACACGAAGCCAGCGATGTACATCACAGGCAGCTTGCCGATGCCCTGCACCAGATTGAAGGAATGGCGGCGGTGAGCGGTTATCCGTCGGCGCTCTACGAGGAATTGTATTCGGGCTGGCGCATGGCTTCACGCACGAACACAACCAACGGCAACTCAAATAGTGTGGAGTGCCTGTGGTTATCGCCCAGCATCAGCAATCAACGTTTGCAATTGCTGTAGACACGGACGCGACGTATCGCGCCCGTCAAAGAGACCTGTTAGAAAGGATATTATCGTTATGGCTGTACGAATATGGAGAGCGCCCGCCGGGTCGAATCCGCTGGCGGGTGTGATGGACTGGTGGCGGCTGCTGGTGGCGTATGTGGCAACGATGCTGCGAACGCGACGGAAAGCGCATCAGGAGGAAGAGAAGCTGCTCAAGGGTGAGGATGCGCTGACGGTGCAGCCAAAGCTGGCGCTTGCCCTGGGCAGCATTGACGCGGCGTTCATCGTGCAGAAGCTGTACGCATGGATGCGATTCAACGAAAAGCAGCAGTCGAAATTTCACTATCGTCAAGGCAAATGGTGGACATTCAACTCCTACCCGGAATGGAAGGAAAACCATTTTAGCTGGATGAGCGTCTCGAAAATTTCGCGTGCCTTCCGGGAACTTGAGAAACAGGGCATTGTGGTCAGCGGCAAATTTCGCAAGGAGCGGGGCGACCAGCGGAAATGGTACACGCTGGATTACGGTGCGTTGAATGCTGCCGTTGCAAAATGGAATCATCATCGTGTCAAATCGTCGGGGCATGACTCCATTTTGGAGTCATCATCGCGTCAAAATGGCACGATGAATCAACAAGAGAAATCTACCAAACAAAAATCACAAGGCAGGGAATTCCAAGCCAGCAACAGCAGCCTGCCCGCGTGGAAGCCTCGCCCGCCTGCTGCTGTTGGCTCGCCATCAATGGTATCCCAGAAGATGGCGCTCCCAAACGTCGAAGTTCCTGCCGCTCCCCCCGTTTCCGGGCTGCCCCCCTCTCCATACCCCCCGCCTATCCCCACCCCCGTCCCCTGCCCCGTAAACGGGGAGGGGGGGACTGCGGCGGCGCTGGTGGATGAAATCGTGGCGGCGTGGGGCGGTGCGCTGACGGCGAAGACTGCCGAGAAATTGATTGCGCTCTATGGCGAGAACCGGGTGCGGGGGGTGGTGTACTACGCCCGCGATACGCGCCGGGGCAAGCTGGACAATCCGCCGGGCTTCGTGATTGATGAACTGCGCGAAGACAAATATGGCATCGTGCCGGTGGGGGCATCGATAACGCGGGATGATGTGAATGCTGAGGCGCTGGCTGATTGGCAGGCGCGGAGAGAACGTGTCGCTGATGATGAGTCGCTGATACCGTCGGCACTGGATACCCCCCGCGATAAATGGCTGGCGGCGTATCAGCAGCTTGAACTGCTGCTGGATCGTGCCAGCTTTGATACCTGGCTGCGCCCGGCACGGTTTGTCGATTACGAAGCCGGAGTGTTTACGATTAAATGTCACAGCACCTATGCGCGGGACATGCTCCAGCACCGGCTGTATCGCAATGTGCGCCGGGTGTTGAGTGATGTGTGGGGCGAACCGGTGGAGATTCAGTTCGTCGTCCAGGAGGTGCAGGATGCCGCCTAAACGACGTGATAAGGCATTTGCCCGTGTCGGCTATGTTGGATTGGGGCAGAAGCCGCAGACGAAGACACCGCCGATTGTTGAGGTGCCGATGGACTGGCGTTCCAGAGAGTTGCTTGAAGATGGAACGCGCCGATTCAAGATGGGGCAATGCACAATTTTTGCATCCCCGCCGCATGAAAATGTGGGCTGGCATTTAAGCATGTCGCACCCGACACGTTATCCGTCCTGGGATGAAATCGCAAAGGCTCGATATGAGCTACTGCCGAATGACTGTGATTTTGTGATGGTGCTGCCGAAGCCGGAGGACTATATCAGCATCCACGAAAACTGCTTCCAGGTATGGGAAGACGGAAAGGAGCGCATGTGATGCCGCTGGATGCCTATGCTGATATACGGTACGTGTTCACAGCCGATTTTGCGCGAACTATCGATGGGGTGCGGGAAGGGATTCTGCGGTTTCTGGATCGTGCCGAAAATGTGGATTTGTGGGCGGCGATGACGGGCAACTCACTGGCGCTGGTCTATCAGCAAGCTATCGGCGATGCGATTTTTGAAGCGATGGGTGCTGAAGTGTGGCTGTGCCAGTCGCTCTGCTCGTTCGACATGTACGAGGTCTGGATGGAGGCGTTTTATCAGGCAGCCGCCGTGCTGTGCCTGGATGACGTGGAGGAATCTTATGAGTGAGCGAACTGCGCTGCGGCTGGTGCTGCCGGTGGTGAATGAGGTGCGCCAGCTTCTAGAAGATGCGTGCGAATGGTTTGAAGTCGGGGGCAGCGTGCGACGGGGCGCTGCATCGGTTAAGGACGTGGAACTGGTGGCAATCGCCGGGACTTCGGTGCTGGCGCGGCTGGACAGGTATGTTGCCAGCGGCCTTATCACGAAAGCGCTGTACGGGGAAAAGCGTCTGCCGCGCTGGGGCGAAAAATATCGCGGCTTCGAGTTCGAGGGGATACGGTTCGAATTGTTTCTGACGGACAGAGACAGCCTGGGCTACATATGGTGGCTGAGGACGGGTCCCGGGGATGCGAATTTGTATGTGATGGACCGGCTGAAGAGTACGAGTTCGCCGGTGCGGGCGGCTGATGGGGCGATATGGCACGATGGGAAGCGGCTGTGTGTGCCGGACGAACGCGAGATGTTCCGGCTGCTGGGGATGCCGTATCTCCAGCCAGTGCAGCGCAGTGAGTTTGTATATCGCAGTTTCCTGAGTGTTCCGAATTATCCGCTGCCGGAGACGTTTACTTATGCGGCGGTGCAACCTGTGTCTAAGCCGAAGCAACAGAGTCTGCTGTAGGGGGATGTGATGAGTTTAAGTTTGATTTCGCAGCTTCAGGCGGAAATCGCTGAAGCGCAAGCCGAGGCTCTCAAATATCAGAATGCGGCGCATATCAACCATGAGAAATATTTGGAGGAAGTGGCGGCGCGGCAGGCGGAGTCGCTGGACGGGATTGCGGCGCATTATCTGACTACCGGCGATGAACTGCGGGTGCTGCTGCATGGCTTCGGTGTGCTGTCGCTGCTCGGCTACAGTCTGGATGATATGGTGCAGGCGCTGGTGGCGGACGCGGCGGAATATCCGAATCGGTGTCAGGCGATTAAGACGGCATTTGGGGTTCGATAAAAAAGTCCCCCCCCCCTGACCCCTCCCCGCTTTGCGGAGAGGAGAACTTAAGATAAGTGGCTTTCTGCTAGGAGGAAATGATGGTCAAAGAACCTGATGCTATCAAATACACAGCGACCCGGCTGCATTGTGGGAACTGCGGACGGGAACTCAAAGCGCACATGCGCAGCAGTACGCCCGGCGATGGTAAGCCCGGACTCATGTACCTTTGCGAATACTGCGGAGTCGAAAACCAGCATAAGCCGCTTATCGTTGATGAGCGAATGGCGCAAGAGCCACGAGAACGAATTGTCGTACCCGGCGTGAAGGCGCAGGCGATGGGCGTGCTGGAAAAGCTGGTCGATTTCATGCTGGATGTCTCCGAGCAGACCGGGGGCAAGGGCAGTGTCACTGTCACTATGAGCTTAGAGACGATGAACGTTGAAGCGTTGAAGCCGGACGAACCGGCAGCGACAGAAGGGGTTGCCGACCATGACAGTGATGCTCCAGCGTGACTATAAGGCTGGTGATGATGCGCTGTATAAGACGTGGATAGGCAGCGGCAAGGATTACCGGGAAGTTGAAGTCCCTGTGACGATTGTCCGACTGGGAACGTCGCGCGTCTTTATCCAGCACAAGGACGGCAGCGAACACTGGTGTGAACGGCGGAAGCTGCGCCCGGTGGAAAGGGATGATAAGCCAATGGGACTCAATATCGGGAACATTGACCTGAAGACAGATGCCTTCATCGGGCAGTGCGTGGCGGTGCTGGGCATCCGGGGCAGTGGCAAAACGACAACCGCTGCTGTCCTTATCGAAGAGCTAATGCCGGATATGCCGTTCGTTATCTTCGACCCGGAGGGCGAATACTACGGGCTGAAAGAAAAGTATCCGGTGCTGATTGCCGGTTCCG